>WBZS01000625.1_pt1 | contig 36674 bp, 30 predicted proteins | sample 5204201 | NCBI WGS metagenome assembly WBZS01 (sample SAMN12344357, study PRJNA552823) | activated sludge metagenome | biome: Activated sludge suspended growth; feature: Nitrification reactor; material: Wastewater; isolation source: activated sludge from nitrification reactor of wastewater...
GAGCTCGTCCAGGTCGATGGTCTCGCCGCGGTTGGCCTCGATGTTGGCGATGGCGTCGTCAAGGATGGTGAGGTTGCGCAGGCCAAGGAAATCCATCTTGACCAGCCCGAGCTTCTCGCAGCTCGGGTAGTCGAACTGGGTGATGATCTGGCCGTCCTGCTCGCGGCGCATGATGGGGATGAGGTCGGCCAGCGGCTCGCTGGACATGATCACCCCGGCGGCATGAACCCCCCACTGTCGTTTGAGGCCCTCCAGGCCGAGCGCGGTGGCGACGACCTCGGCGGCCTGCGGGTCTTCCTCGTTGAGCTTGCGGAAGTCGGCGGCCTCGCCGTAGCGGGCGTGCTTCGGGTCGAAGATGCCCGCGAGCGGCATCGACTTACCCATGACGTCGGCGGGCATGACCTTGGTGAGCTTCTCGCCCATGGCGAAGGGGTGACCCATGACCCGGGCGGCGTCTTTGACCGCCTGCTTGGCCTTGATGGTGCCGTAGGTGACGATCTGGGCGACCCGATCCTCGCCGTAGGTGTCGGTGACGTAGCGGATCACCTCGCCCCGGCGACGCTCGTCGAAGTCGACGTCGAAGTCAGGCATCGAGGGTCGCTCGGGGTTGAGGAAGCGCTCGAACAGCAGCCCGTGAACGATCGGATCGAGGTCGGTGATCCCCATGGCGTAGGCGCACATCGAGCCCGCGCCCGAGCCGCGGCCCGGACCGACCCGGATCCCGCGGTCCTTGGCCCAGTTGATGAAGTCGGCGACGACGAGGAAATAGCCCGGGTAGCCCTTGCCGATGATGACCTCGGCCTCGAAGTCGGCCCGCTCCTGCACCGCCGCCGGGATGCCCGCCGGGTAGCGCTTGTGCAGGCCCCGCTGGACCTCCTTGATGAACCAGCTGGTCTCCGACTCCCCTGCCGGACAGGGGAAGCGGGGCATGTAGCGCCCCTCCTCCTCGGTGAAGGTCACCTCGCACTGCTCGGCGATGAGCAACGTGTTGTCGCACGCCTCGGGCAGCTCCTTGAACAGCTCGCGCATCTGGGCCGGGGACTTGAGGTAGAACTCCTCGGCGTCGAACTTGAAGCGACCCGGGTCCATGAGGGTCGAGCCGGACTGCACACACAGCAGGGCCGCGTGCGCCGTCGCGTCGGCCGCCTTGGTGTAGTGCAGATCGTTGGTGGCCACCAACGGCAGGCCGAGGTCCTTGGCCAGCCGCAGCAATTCACGCTGGGTCTGCCGCTCGATCGGCAGGCCGTGGTCCATGATCTCGGCGTAGAAGTTGCCGGGGCCGAATATGTCCCGCAGCTCGGCAGCGGCGGCGCGGGCGGCGGCATACTGGCCGACCCGCAGTTTGGTCTGCACCTCGCCGCCGACGCACCCGGTGGTGCCGATCAGCCCACCCGCGTAGGTCGAGAGCAGCTCTCGGTCGATCCGCGGCTTGAAGTAGTGCCCCTCCAACGAGGCGAGCGAGCTCATCCGGAAGAGGTTGTGCATGCCGCCGGTGGTGCGGGCCAGCACGGTCATGTGCGTGTAGGCCCCACCGCCACCGACATCGTCCTTGTTGGATGGGTCGTCCCCGAACCGCACCCGGGTCTTGTCGGTGCGGTGGGTGCCCGGGGTGACGTATGCCTCGACACCGATGATCGGGGTGATGCCCCGCTTGCGGGCCTTGGACCAGAACTCGTAGGCCCCGAAGACGTAGCCGTGGTCGGTCGTCGCGATGGCCGGCATACCCATCGCCACGGCCGCGTCGAGCAGCTCGTCGATGCGCGCGGCACCGTCGAGCATGGAGTACTCGGTGTGCACGTGCAGGTGCGCGAAACTGCGCTCGGCGGCCGGGGGGGTGGACATCGCGCCTACTGTATGCCGCCCCACCGACGCCCCCGCGCGTGTCGCCGCCCGTGTCGTTCGGACTATCCGGCCAGGACCTCAAGGGCGTGCTCAAGGTCGGTCGGATAGGGGCTGGTGAAGGTCGCCCACTCACCCGTGCCCGGGTGTTCGAAGCCGAGCCCGACCGCGTGCAACCATTGGCGCTCAAGCCCGAGCCGCGCCGACAGCCGAGGATCCGCGCCATAGAGCGGGTCGCCACAGCACGGATGCTTGAGGGCGGCCAGGTGCACCCGGATCTGATGGGTTCGCCCGGTCTCGAGCTTGACCTCCAGCAACGAAGCTCCGTGGAATGCCTCGATGACCTCGTAGTGGGTCACCGCGGGCTTCCCTGACGCCATGACCGCGAACTTGAACTCGTGCGCCGGGTGCCGCCCGATCGGCGCGTCCACGGTGCCCGTCATCGGGTCGGGAAGGCCCTGGACGAGGGCGTGATAGGTCTTGTCGACCTGTCTTGACCTGAAGGCGTTCTTGAGGCGGCTGTAGGCGTATTCACTCTTGGCAACGACCATGAGCCCCGAGGTGCCGACGTCCAGACGGCTCACGATCCCCTGACGCTCGCTGGCTCCCGAGGTGGCGATCCGATAACCCGCCGCCGCGAGCCCAGCAACGACGTTCGGCCCGACCCAGCCGACACTCGGATGCGCCGCGACCCCGACCGGCTTGTCGACGACGACCAGATCGTCGTCGTCGTGGACGATCGTCATCCCTGGGACGGGCTCGGCGATGACCTCGACGGACCGGCTCGCTGCAACCGCCGGAAGGACGACCTCCAGCACGTCACCGGCGCTGACCCGGGCTGACTTAGGGCTCACCCTCTCGTTGAGGGTGACCATCCCGTCGGCGGCTAGTTCGGCAGCGCGCGTCCGGGACAAACCGAACAACCGGGCGATCGCTGCATCGACTCGCTCACCATCCAGCCCGTCCGGGACGAACAAGGTGCGCGAGTCACCCATCGCGCTCAGTCCCGTCCGCCGCAGCAGGTATGCCGCCCTCCCCCGCCTCCCCGGGCCCGATCGAATCCGACCCGGTGGCACGGTTGGACCCCTCAGACTGTCCGTCGCGACGCCCGTCGATGCCGATGCCGCGGATCGCCAACAGGCCGATGAGAAAGGCCGCACCCACGATGGCAATGTCGGCGACGTTCCCGACGAACCAGCCGTTGTAGTCGATGAAGTCGACAACGTGGCCTCGGCCAAACCCCGGATCGCGGATCAGCCGGTCGGTGAGGTTGCCGAGGGCGCCACCGAGCACCAGACCGAAGGCCCAGGTCCAGCCGAGGCTCCCGAGGCGCCGGCTGGCTCTGATGAGGACCACGAGGACGGCCACGGCGAGCAGGGTGAGGACCCACGTGCTGCCCGTGCCGAGCGAGAACGCCGCACCGGGGTTCCTGACCAGGTATAGCCGCAGGAAGTCACCCAGCACCTCCCGCGGCGCAGCATCGGTGAGCGCCGCGAGCGCCCACGCTTTGGTCGCCTGGTCGACGGCATACACCACGAGGGCCACCCCCACGAACAGCCGGATGAGCCGCGGCGAGGCAGGGGTGACCGGGGCTGGGTGGGCTGAGTCGCTCAGCCGCGCTCTGTTTTCTCCTTGCATGACCTGCATAGGGTCGCACGTGGAGCGGCCTGGAGTCGAAACTTGCCGATCGGCAGACCGCAGGACTCGCACACGCCATAGCTGCCGTTGTCCAGGCGCTCGAGCGCATGGCGGTTCTGGGCGAGTTTGTCTCGGGAGATGTTGGCCAGAGAGATCTCTTGCTCCCGCTCATAGGTCTTGGCGCCGGCGTCGGCCTGGTCATCGCCAGAGCCGTCACCGGCATCCCAGATGAGGCCTTGCAGATCTTCCTCGGCCGTGCGGATGTCGGCCAGGCCTCGGGCGATGTCCCGTTCGATCTCGCGGCGGACCTCAAGCAGTTCGGCCCGGGTCCACGGCTCTTCATCGGGTCGAACCGGAGGCATACCCAGTGCCGGTTCGGCCGGAGCTGCCTTCGCCTGCGCGACCTTCGTGGCGGGAGCGGTCTTGGCGGGAGCGGTCTTGGCGGGAGCCGCCTTGGCTGGGGCTTCCTGCCGCACCCGGGTGGTCTTGGCGGGAGCCACCTTGGCAGTAGCCGCCTTGGCAGTAGCCGCCTTGGCAGGAGCCGCCTTGACAGGAGCCGCCTTGGCAGGAGCCGCCTTGGCAGGAGCCGCCTTGGCAGGAGCCGCCTTGGCAGGAGCCGCCTTGAGGGGAGCATCATTGAGGGGAGCATCCTTGCCCGCCGCTGCGGCCGCGCCCACTGCCGCCTTGACGGCTCTGGCGACACTCGCGGTCGCTCGCCCGGCCGCAGCGGCGGCGCCCTTGCCCTTCGTCGCAGCCATGGCCGTCCGGCCCCTTCCGGGTTCGGTCGCCCGCTCAGTGCACGGGCGAACGCGCTGAGGATAAGACACGAGCGGGGCCTACGGCACCTCAGGGGATGTGACGCGCCGTGACGTTACGTGATGTTGACCTCTGTGGGCCCGGAACCGAGAGGAGGCCAACACGCCAGCGAGGGCCCGGAGGTCGTCCGGGCCCTCGCTGGTTGGGTGGGCGGCATACTCACCGACGGGCCAGCCGACGGCGAAGCGCCGGGATCACGCGTTTGCGTCGACCCCCGTGCCGGCCAACTCGGACAGCTTGTCCTCGAAGTAGGAACGCAACTGCGAACGATAAGTGCGCTCGAAGGCCCGCAGATCTTCGATCTTGCGCTCCATCGAGGTGCGCTGGCCCTCAAGCTCCTCCAGGACGGTGGCCTTCTTCTGCTGGGCCTCGGCGACCATGCCGGTCGAGCGCTCACGAGCCTCGGTCAGCATCTGCTCCTTGAGGGTGGCCGCTTCGGCGAGCAGCTCGTCATGCTGACGCTGGCCCGTGCCGATGAGCTCGTCGTGGCGGTTCTGGGCGGTGGAGATCAGCTCGTCGTGGCGGCTACGCGCCGTCGACAACAGGTCGTCGTGCTGCCGCTGCCCGCTGCCGACCAACTCGTCGAACCGCGCCTGGCCGGTCGCCAGCAACTCACCGTGCCGGGCCTCGGCGGCGTTGATCAACTCGGCGCGCTTTGCCTCGCCCTGCGCCACATGTTCGTCGTGCAGACGCTGCGCCAGCTCGATGAGTCCGGCGGCGCTTCCGGCACCGCCCACGGCCGCGAGCCCGGCGGCGGCTGCCACCGGAGCGGCCTCCGGCTGAGCCTGGGCGGCCTGGGCCTGGGCAGCCTGCGCCTGAGCGGCTTGCGCCTGGGCGAGGGACTGCTGCTCGCGCTCGGCGGCGGCACGTGCGGCCTGTTCGGCCTGGTCGGCACGGGCCTGGGCCTCGGCAACCCGACCTTCGGCTTCCCGGACCCGGGCGGCCGCTTCCTCGGCCTTGCCCTCGGCGTCGGCGACCCGAGCCTCGACCTCATAGAGGTGCTTCTCGGCCTCGGCGGCCCGAGAAGCGAACTCCTCGGCGCGACGCTGAGCGTCCGCCACAGCGGCCTCAGCATCCTGGACGAGGCGCGGCGCCCCGTCGGCCTGGGCCTGGACGTCGGCGAGCGAGCCACGCAAGCCGTCGAGCCGGGACTGCAGACCGTCGAACTCGGCCCGAGCGCTGCTGATCGACTCCGTCACGCGGGCGTGCTCGGCCTGGGCCTGACTCAACTGCGCCTGCGCCTCGGCCAACCGGCCCTCGACCTCCTCGGCGGCCCGAGTGTCCACGAGCGGTGCCGCGATGGTCGGGGCGTCGGACACAGACATCCCGCGCCCGGCCCGGCAGTCGGCCAGCTGTTGCTTGTAGTCGTCACGCTGAGCCAACAGCGAACGCATCTCGGCCACGATCTCGTCAAGGAAGTCGTCGACGTCGCGCTCGTCGTACCCCTTACGAAATTGGGTCGTCTGGAAGTGCTTGTTGAGCACTTGTTCGGGCGTGAGCGCCATGGTTCACCTCGACGGACGGTGGATAGTATCGAGCCAACGTTATCGAATCGAGTCCTGTGGACCCAACCGGGCACTCAACCCACATCAGCCAAGCAGTGTCCAGCGGCCCAGCCCATGATCTGTCAGATGCCCCAATTGGGCTCTGTCAGAACGGTTGCAGGCTCATCAGGGTGGAAGTCAGCAGGAACAAGATGATGAACGCGAGGTCGATGCGGACGTTGCCCAGGGTCAACGCCGGGACGACCCGGCGGACCGCCCGAAGGGGCGGATCGGTGACGCTGTAGACGGCCTCGGCCAGCACGAGGACGATCCCTCGGGGGCGCCAGGACCGGGCCAGCACCCGCACCCAATCCAGGACCAACCGGCCGATGAGGAACACAAAGAAGACGAACAACAGCGTCGAGATGACCTGCCAGACTCCGCGCATCGACCTATCGTCCCCGATCTGGCTGTGAACCGGGAACACACCTGCACCCAGCGGTCGTCATCGCCCTACTGCTCGGTCGGTCCGGCCCCGACGCATCGGCAGGCGCCGCCGGGTCAGCTCTGGTTGAACGGGCCGCGGGGGGTCCGGATCGCCGGAGACTCCTCGGCCGTGACCTCGACGTGAGCCGGCGAGAGCAGGAACACCTTCGCAGTCACCCGCTCGATGGACCCGTGCAGGCCGAACACGAGGCCCGCGGCGAAGTCGACAAGGCGCTTGGCATCCGCGTCGTCCATCTCGGTGAGGTTCATAATCACCGGAGTGCCCTCGCGGAAGGACTCCCCGATCGCCTTGGCCTCGTTGTAGGTCCGCGGGTGGATCGTCGTGATCCGGGTGAGCGACCCGAGCTCGGGGTCGTGGACCACGGCGGACACGGGGCTAGGCCGAGTGGGCAGCGGCGTGACGGCAGCCGAGCGCTCCGGAGCCCGGTCATCCTCGTAGGCGTCGTCGTAGGAGTCGTAACGCTCGTCCTCCTCGGCGAGCCCGAGGTACACCATCGTCTTGCGAAGTGCCCCAGCCATGGGCCGATCCCCTTTGTGTGTCGATGTCGTCACGGCCAGCGGTTGCCGCGGCTTCGCGGCATACGGGCCTGCCTTGACGTTAGCGAAGGGGTGGGCGCGATCCGAGGATTGCCGTCCCGACACGCAGGTGTGTCGCGCCGTGCCGGATTGCCGCCTCCAGGTCGCCGCTCATCCCGGCGGAGACCCACGATGCCTCCGGGACCATGTCCCGGACCTGCCCAGCGAACTCGGCCAACCGGCCGAAGGCGCGATCCGGGTCGGCCCCCAGCGGCGCCACCGCCATCACCCCGCCAAGGTCCAACGACGTGCTGTCCCGGATCGCCGCGACCAGGTCCGGAAGCACCATCGGGTCAGCGCCTCCTCGGCCCGGCTCCGGGTGGATCGGTCCGCCACCGGCCAACCCCATCGGGTTGCCCGGCTCGAGACCCGGGTGGCTGTCAAGATCGAGTTGGACGAGCACCCGAAGCCGCCGACCGCTCTGGCTCGCGGCCCGGTCCAAGGCCCGAGCAAGTTTCAACCGGTCGACCGTGTGCACGATGTCGGCGTAGCTCGCCACCGACGGTGCCTTGTTGGTCTGTAACTGACCGATGAAGTGCAGCCGGATGCCGGGGGTGTCCGAGCGGACGTCGGCATACTTGACCGACGCCTCCTGGTCGCGGTTCTCCCCCATGTCATGGACCCCGAGGGATGCCAAGCGGCGCACGTCCGACGCCGGGAAGAACTTCGTCACGACGATGACGGTCACCCCGGCGGGATCACGACCGGCCGCTTCGCAGGCCCGGGTGACCCGCTGACCCACCGCGGCCAGATTGGCAGCCAGCACCGCTTTGCGCTCATCCCGCACCGCGAGCGCTCCCTCCCCTCCGGTCATGCCCTCACCTCCCAGCCTCGCCAGTGTCCACAGCCCGGTATGCCGGGTGCTCGCCTGCCGCGCGCGAGGCGACTCCGGCGGCATACCGACGGATCACCCCGGCGAAGCGGCCGGTGCGGGGGGCGCGTCGGTAGGAGAACAGCCGGTCGTCCTCGCGGGTGCACCCCGGCACCCAAGTCACGGGCACGCCGCGGGCCGCCACCTGTTCGACCACTCCCCCGGCGACGTCGATGGCAGGGGTGCCGGTCCACGAGACGGCTGCGCTGGCAGGCGCCACGGCGATAGCTGCCGATCGCATCGCCTCGGGCACTTCGTAGCAGCGAGCGCACACGGAGGGGCCGACCAGGGCAACCGGGGCCCGAGCGCCGAGGTCGGCCATGGCGTCCAGCGTCGCGCCCACGATCCCGGCCAGCAGCCCGGGTCGACCGGCGTGCACGGCCGCGATGACCCCTGCGGCCGGGTCGGCCAAGAGCACTGGCACACAGTCGGCGACAAGCACGACCAGGGCCAGATCGGTGGCCGTGGTGACGACCGCGTCGCACTCGGGCGGCTCAGCCGGCCACGGTCCGTCGACGACCTCGACGTGCGCACCGTGGCATTGGTTCATGAACACCAGCCGGTCAGCAGGCAGTTCGAGCTCGGCAGCGAGCCGGGCCCGGTTGATCGACACGTGGTCGGGGTCGTCACCGACGTGGCGGGCGAGGTTGAGCCCGTCGAAGGGCGCTGAACTCACCCCACCGGATCGGTCGGTGACGGCCAACTGGATGCCGTCGCGACGCTCGTGGGTGAAGAACACGACCCCACGCTAGCCGCAGCCGTGGACACCCGGCCGCGGGCTACTTGAGGAAGTCGGGGACGTCCAGGTCGTCGCCGTCGTCGAAGGTCGACGCCCGCGGGGGCACCTGGACCGGAGGCACGACGACAGGAGCCGCGGGCACCGACGGGGCGCCCTCGTGGGCGGTCTCGCTGGAACTGCCCGACTGGTATGCCGCCGCGCCGCCACCGGACGGGGCGGACCCGGCTGGCCCCGTGGTCGCCGCCGGGCGAGGTGCCGCGACCCCCTGGACCTGGCCCAGTGCCCGCGCGTCGGTGCGCGGCGTCGGGTTGCCACCGTCGAACCCGGCGGCGATGACGGTGACCCGGACCTCGTCGCCCAGGGCGTCGTCGATGACCGTCCCGAAGATGATGTTGGCCTCGGGGTGGGCCGCTTCCTGGACCAGCCGCGCTGCCTCGTTGATCTCGAAGAGCCCGAGGTCCGAGCCGCCGGAGATCGACAGCAGCACGCCGTGCGCGCCGTCGATGCTCGCTTCGAGCAACGGCGAGGAGATCGCGAGCTCGGCGGCCTGGACGGCACGATCCTCACCACGGGCCGAGCCGATGCCCATGAGCGCGGACCCGGCTCCCTGCATGACCGACTTGACATCGGCGAAGTCGAGGTTGATCAGACCGGGCGTGGTGATGAGGTCGGTGATGCCCTGAACACCCGAGAGCAGGACCTGGTCGGCGCTGCGGAAGGCGTCCATCATCGAGACGTTGCGGTCGCTGATCGACAGCAGCCGGTCGTTGGGGATGACGATGAGGGTGTCGACCTCTTCGCGCAGCCCGCCGATGCCGGCCTCGGCCTGGTTGGCCCGGCGCCGACCCTCGAAGGTGAACGGTCGGGTGACGACGCCGATGGTGAGGGCGCCAAGTGACTTGGCGATCCGGGCGACCACGGGGGCGCCACCGGTGCCGGTGCCGCCGCCTTCGCCCGCCGTGACGAAGACCATGTCGGCCCCGCGCAGGACCTCTTCGATCTCCTCGGCGTGGTCCTCGGCCGCCTTGCGACCCACGTTGGGGTCGGCGCCGGCGCCCAGACCGCGGGTGAGCTCGCGGCCCACGTCGAGCTTGACGTCGGCGTCGCTCATCAGCAACGCCTGGGCGTCGGTGTTGATGGCGATGAACTCCACGCCTTTGAGACCGACGTCGATCATCCGATTGATGGCGTTGACGCCACCACCACCGATGCCGACGACTTTGATGACGGCGAGGTAGTTCTGCGGTGCTGCACCCACGGTGGTGGCCTTTCGTTGCATTCCGGCGCGATTCGTTCTCGGATCGGGCCCGACCCCGGCACCCCGGCCTGCGGTCGGGGTGCTGTCACACCCCGTCCGACACGCCGGAGAACCGCTTGTCGACCCTGAACGTCTAGTCGAGATAAAGTGTTCAGTTGAGTCTTCTGTCGCACCGACCGTAGGCACAACGGCATGGGTTTCCAACGACCTTCGCGGCGTGTCTTCGACCTACCGTGAAGATTCCGGTATGCCGATGTGACTCACGTGGCGCACGAGGCCGATGGGACTGGCGTGACAGATGTCAACTCGATGGATGGGCCGCTCACCGGACCCGCACCGGGCGGCCTCGTTCAGCGGGTGACCGGGGTGTCCGGGGCACTGACGTCGATGACCTTGGGCTTGGTCGCGAGCAACGTCGCAAGCACCTTGACCTTCTTGTCCTCCGAGCCGCGTCCGCCCCAGATGACCTTGACCTCACCCAAGGTGAAAGACACCAGGCTGGCGCTGGTCACGGTGATCTCGGAGATGGCCACCCGGTGCTGGGACGGCAAGACCCGCAAGACCTCGATGACCGCCCGGATGCCTTCCGGCGCCGGTTGGTCGCCCGTGCCGTTGACGATGGCCAGGCCCGCAGGGGCGTGATCGACCTCCCGGAAGGCGACGCCATCCTCGTCAAGCACTTGCAGCGTGCCCGACGAGGTGCGCACCACCAACAGTCCCACCCGAGGGGTGACGGTGATGACGACGGTGCGCGGCCAGCTCCGGGTGACCGCCGCCCGTTTGACCACGGGAAGGCTGCCCACTCGCTGGGCGATTGCCGCGGAGTCGATCCGCGCCAACGGCTCACCGACGGGGACCGAGGCAGCCAGCAACGCTGCCTCCCGATCAGCCCCATCGACCCCGCTGACGAGCACCTCATCGACGACGAGCAGCGGGCTGGCCCAGACCACCCAACTCAACCCGAGCACGAAGGCCACGGTTGCGGCGACCATCGCAAACACTCGCCACGGACGCCGCCGGGCGGCCGCGGCCCGCTGTTCGAACCTCACCCGAGCGGACGGAGTCCGGCGCACCTGCGCATCGCCCCGACCGAGAGCAGCCCGCCCGCTCTGGGTGGCCCGACCGACCCAGGTGCGCAAGGTCGGCATCAGATCGCCTCCACCGTCGGGTCGGCCACCCGGCCACCACGCTGATCCGGAAGCTCGAGCCGCTCCAGCAACGCTGGTCCGACGCCGGTGATGTCGCCAGCGCCGATGGTGATAACGAGGTCCCCGGGGCGCACCGCGCCGATCACCGTGGGAACGAGATCGGCCGGCCCAGGCACGAACTTGACCTCGGTCTGCGGGCGCACGGCCCGCACCGCATCGGCAACCAGCGCCCCGGTGACGCCCGGGATGGGGTCTTCGCGGGCGGCATACACATCGGTGACGACAACGAGGTCGGCTGGAGCGAGCGCCGCCCCGAACTCGGCCGCGAAGTCACGCGTGCGGGAGTAGAGGTGAGGCTGGAAGACGACGACAAGTCGACCGCCGTGAGGGAGCGCTCCACGGCCGGTCGCCACGGCGGCGCGAACCTTCGCCGGGTTGTGCGCATAGTCATCGACGATCGTCACGCCGCCGGCGTCGCCTACTCGCTCAAAACGCCGCCGCACTCCCCTAAACCTCCACAAGAGGTCCAGCCATTGGGTCACCCGTTCCGGGGCTCGGCGCGCCGGGGCTGGCTCGTCCCAGGGGAGCGCGCTCACCGCCGCCGCCAGCACTCCGGCAGCATTGAACAGGTTGTGTTCCCCAGGCACGGACAACCGCAAGGGGTATGCCGTCCCGTCGACGTCGACGCTCGCGCGGGCTCCCAGCCCGGTCGGGTCGAGGTCGGTCAAGCGCACATCGGCATCGTCGCTCGTGCCATATCGGACAACCCGCACGCCCGCCGCTGCAGCAGCGTCAGCCAGCCGTCGAGCGCCCGGGTCATCGACGCAGGCGACGAGCAGCCCGCCCGGCTCGATGGTCCCGACGAAGGCCCGATAGCCCGCTTCCACGGCCGCGGCCGTCCCGTAGAAGTCCAGGTGGTCGGGCTGCACGCTCGTCACCAGCGCGACGTGCGGGCGATAGCCGACGAACGACCCGTCGCTCTCGTCGGCCTCGATGACGAACGTATCGCCCTGGCCGAGGTGAGCGTTGACCGGCAGCTGCACGGGGTCTCCCCCGACGGCATACGACGGGTCCCATCCGGCTGCCGTGAGCACCGCAGCGAGCATCGACGAGGTGGTCGTCTTGCCGTTGGCTCCCGCCACGGCGATCCGGCAACGGGAGTCGGCGGCGAGTGCGGCCAGGGCCTGAGAACGGTGCAAGACTCGCAGCCCAGCGGCCCGAGCGGCCGTCAGCTCGGGGTTGTCCTCGCGGATCGCCGAGGATACGACGGCCGTGTGGGCCGCGGTCACGGCCGTGACGTCATGGCCGACCTGGACCGAGATGCCCTCGGCGGCGAGCGCCTGCAGGGCGGCCGAGTCGCGCGAGTCCGAGCCGGTCACGCGGACCCCGCGGTCGCGCAACATCCTGGCGATCCCCGACATACCGGCCCCACCGATGCCGATGAGGTGGACGGGGCCGAGCGCCGCAACAGCGACCGCGGGGGCGGTGTAGTCGAACCGGGTCGGTGGCAGCCCCACAGGCCCCGTCATCGACGCCTCGCGAACGCATCGAGGATGAGATCGACCAATGCTTCGTCGCCGTCACGTCGACCGACCGTGGCAGCGGCAGCGCCCATCCGGGCGATCCGGGCGAGGTCGGTGAGCAGCGGCAGCAGGACGACCTCGACCCAGACTGGGGTGAGGGCCGCGTCCTCGACGAGAATGCCGCCTCCTGCCGCGACGACGTCGGCCGCGTTGAACCGCTGTTCGCCGTTGCCGACCGGCAGCGGGACGTAGACGGCGGGCAGACCTACTGCGGTGAGTTCGCACACCGTCCCGGCGCCGGCGCGGCAGACGACGACGTCAGCGGCGGCATACGCGAGGTCCATCCGGTCGACATACTCCAGCACCACGTAAGGCGCCGCCTGCGGGTCCCGCTCGGGGACGAACCCCTTGCCCGCCCCGGTGGCGTGGAGCACCTGGACGCCGGCTGCGGTGAGCTCCCGGCTGCGCGCCGCCATCGTCTGGTTGAGCCTGGCCGCGCCGAGCGAACCGCCGGTGACGAGCAGCGTCGTGCGGTCCGGGTCAAGCCCGAAGGCGCCCCGAGCCTCGGCACGGAGCGCGGAACGGTCCAACCCGGAGATCTCCTGACGCAACGGCATACCCAGGCAGGTGGCGTGTGGCAGTCGGGTGGAGGCGAAGGTCGTCGCGACGTGGCGGGTCAGGCGGGCGCCCAGTCGGTTGGCGAAGCCCGGTCGCGCGTTCGCCTCGTGGACGACGATCGGTATGCCGCGTCGCCGAGCCGCGAGGTAGGCCGGTGAGGAGACATAGCCCCCGAAACCGACGACGACGTGGGCGCCGGTCTGGTCGATGGCCTGGCCAGCGGCGTCCACCGCGGCACGCAGGGCCCCAGGGAACCGGACGAGCGCGGCATCAGGCTTGCGGGGCAACGGAACTCGCGGAACGAAACGCAGGTCGTAGCCGCGCTCGGGCACGATCCGGGCCTCCAGCCCGGACTGCGTGCCCAGGGCCGTCACAGTGATGCCCGGGATCCGTCGGCGCAGCGCGTCGGCGGTGGCCAACAGTGGGGCGACGTGTCCGGTCGTGCCTCCTCCTGCGAGGAGCACGGAACTGGGAGTTGTCGGAGTTGTGGGAGGTGTGGGCGTCATGGGAGTCGTGGCTGCGGGGCCGTCGGGCACGCCTGAAGATGGGGTCATGTCAAGGGACTTCCGGTCGGGTCACCGCTGACGGCGGCGGGGCAGGACGGCCAGGGACCGTTTGATGACCCCGGGCCGGGCCGCGAGGATCTCGGCAGCGCCAGGCTCGGTGCGCGCGAACGACACCAACATCCCCATGGCCAGCAGGGTCGTCACCAGGGCCGAGCCTCCCGCCGAGACGAGCGGCAGCGGGACCCCGATGACGGGGAGGAGGCCGATGACGGCGCCGATGTTGATCATCGCTTGGCCGAGGATCCAGGCCATCGCGCCCGCGGCCGCGATCCGGACGAACTGGTCGGTCGAGCGGCTGACGATCCGGTAGCACGCAGTCGCAATGACGGCGAACAGCGCCAGGATGATGAACGTCCCAGGCAGCCCGAGCTCCTCGCCGATGATGGCGAAGATGAAGTCGTTGTGCGCCTCGGGGAGCCAGGACCACTTCTCTTTGCTCGCCCCCAGCCCGACCCCCCACCAGCCACCGTCGGCGAGGGCATAAAGCCCGTGGACCGCCTGACCGCATTCCCCGTTGGGGTCGTTGCACGAGCCGGAGAGCCAGTTGGTGATGCGATCCATCCGGTTGGCGCTGGTGAGCACGAGGACCGCCGCGAGGACAGCGGCCGCGCCCACGGCGGCCACGAACAGCCGTCCAGGCACGCCCGCGGCATACATGACGGCGCCGACGATCGCGATGAGGACCAAGGCGGTGCCGAGGTCGTGGCCGACGAGGACCAAGCCGATCGTCACGGCGGCCACCGGGACCAGGTAGGGAACGATCGCGTGCGACACCCGGCCGAGCAGGGCGCGCTTGTTGGCCAGGATGAGGGCCCCGACGAGCACCAGGCCGATCTTGGTCAGTTCGGAGGGTTGCAGCGACAAGGTCGAGGTGAGCTTGAGCCAGTTGCGGTTGCCGCCCTTGGACAGACCGAGGCCCGGGACGAAGACCAGGGCTTGCAGCAGGACGGCGACCCCGAGGGACGGGATGGCCAGCCGCTTCCACCAGGCCACCGACAGGCGCGCCGCGATGACCGCACCCACCAGACCGATCCCGGCGAACCGCGCCTGGTTGAGGAACACGGCATACGACGAACCATCGTCCTTGTAGGAGGTCACCATCGAGGCGGACAGCACCATCACGAGACCGATGAGCAGCAGCGCGGTGGTCGTGCCGACGATGAGGTAATACGAGGTGACCGGGCTGTCGAAACGGCGCGCCAGCGACGTCAGCGACGAGGACAACCCCGGCTGGGCGGCCCCACCGACATCCGCGACCCGGGATCGGGCGCCCCCGTCCGCGGCACCCACCGAACGCGGTGCCCGCCCCGGACGGTCGATCGTGCTCGTCACTGCTGGGGCCCCGACCGCTGGGCCAACCGCGCGACGGCTCGCTCGAACGCGCTACCGCGCTGTCCATAGTTGACGAACATGTCCATCGACGCGGCCGCAGGTGCCAACAGGACGACGTCCCCTGGGCGCGCCAGGTCGGCAGCGCGGGCCACGACCCGGTCCATGATCAGGTCGGCGTCATCCCCCGTCGTCTGCATTCCCCCAGTGTCCGGCCCACCGGCATCGACGACCGGGACATCCGGGGCGTGTCGGGCCAGCGCATCCGCGATCTGAGCCCGGTCGGCGCCAATGAGGACAACCCCGCGCAACCTGCCGGCGACCTTCTCGACGAGCGCATCCACGTCCGCGCCCTTGAGCAGACCGCCCGCGACCCAGACCACACAGTCGAAGGACGCCAACGCGGCCTCCGCGGCGTGCGGGTTGGTCGCCTTGGAGTCGTTGACATACCGCACGCCCCCAACGGTGGCCACCTCGGCGATCCGGTGCGGGTCGGGCCGGAACGACCGCAGCCCGTCACGGACCGAGATGGGACCCACGCCGTAGGCCCGGGCCAGGGCCGCGGCCGCCAGGGCGTTGGCGAGGTAATGCGGAGCGATCGAGGGTGCCTCGCCCTGCACGTCGGCGATGGTGGCCAGCTCGGCGGCGGAGTGCTGGCGTGCTTCGACGAACGCCCGGTCGGCGAGCACGTCATCGACCAGCCCGAGCATCGACGGCGCAGGCACCCCCAGCGTGAAGCCGACGGCACGACACCCGTCAATGACGTCGGCATCGATGACCAGCTGTTCGGTGAGCGGGTCGCCGACGTTGTAGATGCAGGCGATATGGGTGTTGCGGAACACCCGACCCTTGGCCAGCAAGTAGTCCTCGAAGGACCCATGCCAGTCGATGTGGTCGGCCGCGACGTTGAGGCAGGCCGAGGCGACCGGGGACAGCGAGCGCTGCCAATACAGCTGGAAGCTGGACAGCTCGACCGCGAGCACGTCATAGGGCTGCGGATGTAGGACGGCCTCAAGCAACGGGGTGCCGACGTTGCCGGCGCTCGTCGCCCGCAGCCCGGCCGCCCGAAGGATGCTCGCCAGCATGTTGACGGTCGTCGTCTTGCCGTTGGTCCCGGTCACCGTGAGCCAGGGAGCCGCACCTTCTCGGGCGCGCATCCGCCAGGCGAGCTCCACCTCCCCCCAGATGGGTATGCCGTGCGCGGCCGCATCAGCGAGCACCGGGTGGGTGGGGCGCCAGCCCGGGGAGGTGACGACGAGGTCGTGAGCCGGGGAGGACGGCATACCCTGCGTGTGGTCCGGGCCGAGGCGGACGTCCACGCCGAGCACGGCAAGGATCTGGGCCCGTTCGTCGACCGCCTTCGACGCGCCGGGAGGGCTGGCGTCGACAACGGTGACGACGGCGCCACGCTCCCAGAGCGCGTCGGCGGCGGCGAACCCACTGATGCCCAGGCCGGCGACGAGGACCCGCAGGCCCGACCAGTCGGCGTCGCGGTGGGTGAGCCCGGGCCGCGGCTCGTAACCGTGGTCTGCCGCCCCCGAGAGCTCGTCCAGCTCGGTCATGTCGAGCCCACCACCCATTCGGCGTAGAAGATGCCCAGGCCGAGCGCGGCGAACAGCCCGGCGATGATCCAGAACCGGATGACGACTGTGATCTGCTCCCACCCGAGCATCTCGAAGTGGTGATGCAGGGGCGCCATCCGGAAGAACCGTTTGCGGGTCGTCTTGAAGACGCTCACCTGGATGAGCACGGAGAGCGTTTCCAGCACGAACAGGCCCGCGAGGATGACCGAGAGGAACTCGGTGCGGGTGGTGATCGCCAGACCCGCGATGGCGCCGCCGAGGCCGAGGGAGCCCGTGTCGCCCATGAAGATCTTGGCGGGGGATGCGTTCCACCAGAGGAAGCCGAAGCAGGCACCCATGCCGGCCGCGGCGACGATGGCCAGGTCGAGGCTGTCGCGGACCTCGTAGCACTTCAGGCCCGGGTTGGTCTGACAGTTCTGGTTGCTCGTCCAGATCCCGATGAGCAGGTAGGCGCCGAAGATCATCGTCGAGGCACCGGTCGCCAGGCCGTCGAGGCCGTCGGTGAGGTTGGCCCCGTTGGACATCGCCGTGATGATGAAGTTGGCCCACAGGACGAACAAGACCAATCCGATGGCCGGGCCGGCGAAGGCCAGGTCGAACTGTGTGTCGCGGACGAACGAGATCGCTGTCGAGGCCGGGGTGCGATAGCCGGCGTTCTCGAACTGCAGCGCGAGCACCGCGAAGGTGACCCCGACCAGGCCCTGCCCGAGCAGTTTCTGCTTGGTCCGCAAGCCGAGGCTGCGTTGCCGCGAGATCTTGATGAAGTCGTCGAGGAAACCCACCAGCGCCAGCCCGGTCATGAGGAACAGCACGAGCAGTCCGCTCACCGACGGCCAGGTGCCCAGGACCAGGTGGGAGAGGAAGTAGGCCGCGAGGGTGGCACCGACGATGACCGTGCCGCCCATGGTGGGCGTGCCGCGCTTGGTCCGGTGGGAGGTGGGTCCGTCGTCGCGGATGAACTGGCCGTATTGCTTCTTGACCAGCCACTTGATGAACCACGGAGTGCCCAGCAGGGCGAGCACGAGCGAGGTGGCTGCGGCCACCAATACGCCCTTCACGACCCGACCTCGCTCCCGGTGACCGTCTCGGCGACGCGGTCCCCGAGCCACCGTAGCCCCGCCGCGTTGCTCGACTTGACCAACACGACGTCACCGGGGCGGAGATTCTCAGACAGCAGCTCGTATGCCGTGTCCGTGTCCGGCACGCGCGACAGGTGGGTGGGCGGCATACCGGCCGCCACGGCTCCGTCTCCGATCGGTGCGGCGCCGGGCCCGACGACAACAAGCCGGTCGACGTCTTGAGCGACCACGGTCGCGCCCACGCCCTCGTGCTCGGCTTGAGCGTCGGCCCCCAACTCGAGCATCTCCCCGAGCACCGCCCACGTGCGCCGTTCGGGACGGCCCTCGGGCTGCCCCATCGCGTGCAAGGCGCTCAGTGCCGCGCCCATCGAGTCGGGGTTGGCGTTGTAGGCGTCGTTGACAACGGTCACGCCGTCCGGACGCTCGGTGACCTCCATCCGCCAGCGGCTCACCGGGCCGGCCTCCCCAAGGGCGGTTCCGATGTCGGTCAACGACAGCCCACATTCGAGCGCGACCGCCGCAGCCGCGAGCGCGTTCCCGACGTGGTGGCGACCGTGCAGCCGCAGCATCACCCTGGCGCTGCCCCCGGAGGTGACCAGGACGAAGGTCGGTCGACCGCTCGCGTCGAGCATGACGTCCTCGGCGCGCACGTCAGCGTCGGGACTCTCGCCGACCCGGACCACCCGAGCCTGCGTGTGCGCCGCCATCGCCGCGACCACCGGGTCGTCAGCGTTGAGGACGGCCACCCCGTCGGCGGGCAATGCCTGGACCAACTCAGCCTTGGCTCGGGCGATGTTGTCGCGGCCGCCGAACTCCCCGACGTGGGCGGACCCGACGTTGAGCACGACGCCGATCTGAGGGGGTGCGATCCGGGTGAGGTAGGCGATGTGGCCGATCCCCCGGGCCCCCATCTCGGCGACGAGGAACCGCGTGGTCGGGGTGACCCGGCAGACGGTGAGCGGCACGCCGATCTCGCCGTTGAAGGAGCCCACCGGCGCCACGGTCTCGCCGGCGGTCGCGAGGACCTGGGCGAGCAGGTCCTTGGTCGAGGTCTTGCCGGACGAGCCGGTGATCCCGATGACGGTGACGTGGGGGGCCGCGTCGAGCACGGCCCGGGCCAGCGCTCCGAAGGCGGTCTGGACGTCGTCGACGACCAGGTGCGGAACGCCGATGATCGGCCGGGAGGTGAGCGCGGCGACCGCACCCGACTGGACGGCCGCGTCGATGAAGGCATGCCCGTCGGCGTGCTCGCCGATGCGGGCCACATAGAGGCTGCCAGGCCGGCACTCGCGCGAGTCGGTGACGACCGGGCCGTCGACGACGACGGCCGCCGCCTCCGAGTCCAGGGCGGCCGGAGCTCCCGCGGCATCCAGCAGCCGGGCTCCCGTTGCGCGGGCGAGGTGCGCAAGGGTGCGCGGGATCATCGGTCGTCCTCCGGGCGGTAGGGCTCACCACGGAGGGCGGCTGCGAGCGCGGCGCGGTCGTCGAAGGGGTGCACCACCCCGCCGATGTCCTGGCCGGTCTCATGACCCTTGCCGAGGACGGCGACGGTGGAGCCGGGGACCTGCCGGGCTTGCGCCACGGCTGCGGCGATGTGAGCGGCCCGTCCCTCGGCTGACGTGATCCGCTGGACCTGGCCGGGGCGTCGCTGCGGGTCGGGAGCCAGGTCGGCGTGCCAGGGCAGCCCCTCGCGCGCGCCCGCGAGCACTTCGTCGCGGATCGACGCGGGGTCCTCGGAGCGGGGGTTGTCGTCGGTGACGTAGATGACGTCGGCCCACTTCGCAGCGGCGGCACCCATCGCGCGGCGCTTGCTGCGGTCCCGGTCTCCCCCGGCCCCCAAGATGGCGACGAGCAGCCCTGGGGTGCTGGGCCGCAACGCCCCCAGGGCCACGTCGACCGCGTCGGGAGTATGGGCGTAGTCCACCACGCAGCGCGGATGGTCGGCGCCGCCGACGGACACCCGCTCCATCCGGCCCGGGACCACCGGTTCCAGCGCCATGGCCCGCTCAACGTCGGCGACGGCATACCCGAGGCTCAGGAGGGCGACGGCAGCCATCGCGGTGTTGACCCGGTTGAAGGTGCCGGGAAGGTGACACGGGACGCTCAGCCGCTGCCCGCCAGGGCCGAGCAGGTCGACCTGGGGGTCATCGCCCGCGGTGAGCGTCCAGTCGGCCTCGCGTCGAGACGAGACGGTGACCAGGGGTATGCCGCCCTGCTGGGCGAGCGTGACCCCCCAGTCGTCGTCGACGCAGACGACCCCCTGGCGGGCCCGCACTTGTGTGAACAGCCCCGCCTTGGCCTCGAAGTAGTCGGCCATGTCGGCGTGGAAGTCCAGATGGTCCTGAGAGAGGTTGGTGAACAGCGCCACGTCATAGCGCACCCCGTCGACCCGGTGTTGAGCCAGGGCGTGGCTGGAGACCTCCATGACGACCGAGTCGGTCCCCCGCTCGTGCATGACCGCAAGGATCGCGTGCAGGTCGGGGGCCTCCGGGGTGGTGCGGACCGAGGCCAGTCGCTCGTCGCCGATGCGTGTCTCCACCGTGCCGATGAGTCCGGTGCGAGCGCCCAGTGCGCGCAGCGCTGATTCGACGAGGTATGCCGTCGTCGTCTTGCCGTTGGTGCCGGTGATGCCGATCATCCGCAGCGCCGACGCTGCGCGAGCGTAGACGAGAGCGGCAACGTCACCGAGGACGGCCCGCGGGTCGCTGACGACGAGGACGGGGACCTCGACATCGCTGGACGAGGCAGGCGCAACGAGCTGCAGCGCGCCGGCCTCGTCGGTGAGAACGGCGACAGCCCCAGCCGCCGTTGCGGCGGAGGCGAATTGGGCACCGTGCGCGTGGGCGCCCGGGAGGGCGGCATACAGGTCGCCGGGGGCGATCGAGCGTGAGTCGAGGCTCACTCCCCGGACCGAGACAGCGGCAGCGGACCCGGAGACGACCCGGGCCGAGGCCAACTCGACCACATGGTCAAGCGGGACCGGCGGGGTTGAGCGAGGCCGGGGAGAACGCACGGCGACAGGCTAACCGGTGGTCTTGCGATCGCTGATGACCCCGGGTGCGCCTGGGACCAGCGGTGCGGAAGGGGTCAACGGGATCTCCGCACCCTTCTCACCGGTCGGGGGCACCTGGTAGGCCTGCAGCACGTAGGTCATGACGTCCTTGAAGATCGGCCCGCACTGGCTGCCACCGCTCGGGCTGCCGGAGGTCGGCTTCTGCAGCGTCACGGCGACGACAAACTCGGGGTTCTCGGCCGGAGCGAACCCGATGAACGAGGTCGTGTAACCGCTGTAGCCGCCTCCCTCGGCCCGGTTGGCGGTGCCGGTCTTGCCGGCGATCCGGTAGCCGGGGATGGCCACGTGCGGCGCCGTGCCGCCGGGGCTCACGACCTCCTCAAGCATCTGGCTCACCGCGGTTGCGGTCTCCTGCGAGACGACTCGTATGCCGTCCGGCGCCGGGGTGGCCTCGAACGACCCGTCGGCCGCGGTCGAGCCCTCGACGAGGGTCGGCGGCACCCGCACCCCACCGTTGGCGATGGTCTGGAACACGCCGGCCGCCTGGATGGCCGTCACGGACAGGCCCTGGCCGAACATCGTCGTGTAACGCTGCGAGCCGGACTGAGCGGCAGCGGCGGGCAGCAGGCCGGCCGACTCTCCGGGGAAGCCGGTGCCGGACGTGCTTCCCAGCCCGTAGGCCCGGTGGTACTTCTCCAGGGTCGTCGCTGGCATGGCCTCGGTCGCGAGGATCGTGCCGATGTTGCTCGACTTGGCCAGGACCCCGGCCACGGTGAGCTCAAGAGTCTTGTGATCGTGCGAGTCCCGGAAGGTCGTGTCCGAGCGCTTGATCCGGTTGGGCACGATGACCCCGGTCGACGGAGTGATGAGCTTCTCCTCCAGGGCAGCCGAGATGGTGATGACCTTGGCCGTGGACCCCGGTTCATAGACCTCCTCGAAGGCCTTGTTGCCCAACGCCGAGGACCGGGTGTTTTCCAGGTCGGTCGGATCGAAACTCGGGTAGGGCGCGACGGCCCGCAGCTTGCCGGTCTTGGCCTCCATGACCACGACATAGCCGGACTTGGCACCCGTGCGCTGGACGAGGTTGGCGATGGCGTTCTGGGCGAACCACTGGACGTCGGCGTCGATGGTCAACCGGACGTCCCGACCGTCGACAGCGGGCTGGGAGAGTTGCTGTGCCCACGGGATCGCCTTGCCGTCGCGAGCCTGCTCGTAGACCTCCTTGCCAGGGGTCCCGGCCAGCTTGTCACGCATGAGGTATTCCATCCCCCCGGACACCTGGCCGCTGTCACTGAGGAAGCCGACGATGGGTGCCGCGGTCATTCCGGCGGGGTACTCCCGCTCGAACGTCACCTCGCTGAGCACGCCCGGAATGCCCATGGCATTGATCTCACGCCACACCAACGGTGAGATCCCCTTGGCGATGACCCGGTAGCCACTGGTGCCCATGAGCTCAGGCACGAGCGCATCGGCCGTCGTCCCCAGCAGCGGGGCCAGTCGCTCGGCCGCACCGACCACGCCGACCTTGACCCGCTTGCCGCCGATGGTGCGTTCGTAGGTCGCCACGGCGTTCTGGTTGACCGTGATGGTGCGGCGCTCGACGCTTGCCGCGAGCACTGTCCCGTTGGTGTCGACGATCCTTCCCCGCAGCGCGGGGATGACCTCCGTGTTGAGTCGCTTGTTGAGCGCGGCGAGTTGCACTCCGGAGGCGTCGAAGGCCTGCACCCGGACCAGCTGGGCGGCGAAGATCGACAGGACGAACAGCGACGCCACCCACATGGTCCGCACCCGCCACGGCGTGTGACCGATCCGCATGGGTGCCTTCGGACGACGCGGCGGTGCCGGGGGGCGCGGGGCCCGGGAGCGGGGGGCGGTGACGGGGGCGGGTGCTGCCGGGCGTCGCGTGCGGGCTGCAGGACGCGGCATACCGGCTGGTGCACTAGCGGGTATGCCGCCGGGCCGGGGACGCTCGACCACGCGGGCTCCGGGGCCGCGCGGGTGAGCGGCGGGGGCAGCGACTGGACGGGCCGGACGGGCCGGTCGGTCCGGTCGGTCCGGGTGCGCTGCCGGGCGCGCTGCCGGGCGCGGAGTGCGGGTCGGACGGGCGGGCGCACCTGAGGCGGAGGTTCCCGGCGAGCGGGTGCCGGCAGCCCGCGGACCCACACCGGGGCTGGAACCGGGGCGGGGCGGACGCGCAGACGGCGGTGTCACGGGGGTCACCGGGCCGTCGGTTGAGGGGCCGCTGGTGCCGGGGCGGGGACAGCAGCCGCGGCGGGTGCCGTCGGTGCGACGCCCGGAGCCACCACCGCCGTGTCCGGGACTTCGGGATCGGACGCGACCGCGGTGACCGGTGCCGGGGACACCACCACTGCGGGGGGCGGATTGGCGTGTGCGCGCGGCGAGGTGACGATCACGAGTGGCTTGTCCGCGGCTGGTTCAGCGGTGCCGAGGATGACGCCGTCCTCGAGCCGGATGAAGGCCATCGAGGTCGCGGGCACCATGCCCAGCTCGATCGCACGCTTGGCCAACGCCGCGGGGTTGCGCTCGGCGTCCAGGGCTCGGGTGAGCTCGTGCTCTTGGTCGGTGAGGGTTCCTGAGCTGACCTGAAGGTCGTGCAAGGTGAAGGCGCCCTGGGCCAGTTGGGTGTTGAGCATGAGCAGGGTGAGCAGCCCGACCGCGAGAACGACCATGCAGATCGTCGCGAACTTCCCGGTGCCGGTGCGTTCGATGGCTGCCGGGACGACCCGCAGCCGGGCGACTCCACTGGCCCGTGCCGGGGCCCGGGTGACGGTGCCGGATCCCTGTCGAAGTGCGCTGGCTTGGCTCATCGGTGTCCCCCCTGGGCGGTCGAACGGGTGCGCTCGGCTGCTCGCAGCCGAGCCGAAGCAGCTCGCGAGTTGTCGTCGGTCTCGGCGTCACCGGGCACCTCGGCGCCTCGGGTCAACAGCCGCAGGTATGCCGCGTCCTGCGGCCGCTCGACCGGCATACCGGCGGGGGTCCGCGAGGTCGCACCCTCGGCGAACGCGCGCTTGGTGATCCGGTCTTCAAGCGAGTGGTAAGACAGGACGGCGATCCGGCCACCCACGCGCAGCCGTTCGATCGCCGCGGGGAGGGCGTGGCGCCAGGCGTCCAGCTCGCCGTTGACCTCGATGCGCAGCGCCTGGAAGGTGCGCTTGGCGGGGTGTCCCCCACTGCGTTGGGAAGCACCCGGCACGACCCGCCGGAGCAGCTCGACCAGGCGTCCGGAGGAGGTGAACGGCTCGCGAGCCCGCTCGGCGACGACGGCTCGGACGATGGCGCGCGCGTAGCGTTCCTCACCGAACTCGCGCAGGATCCGCTCCAGATCGGCCGGCTCGTAGGTGTTGAGCACCTCGGCGGCGGTCGCCCCACGGGACTGGTCCATCCGCATGTCCAGCGGGGCATCGACCCGATAGGCGAACCCGCGCTCGGCCTCGTCGAGCTGCAGCGAACTCACCCCGAGGTCAAACAGTGCGGCGTCCACCGACGGGATGCCCAGGGCGTCGACGACCTGGGCGAACTCGTCGTAGACCGCGTGGACCAGGGTGATCCGGTCGGCATACGCAGCCAGCCGCTCTCCGGCGAGGGCCAGTGCCTCGTGGTCGCGGTCGATCCCGACCAGACGGGTTCGGGGGAAGGCCGCGAGCACACCTTCGGCGTGGCCACCCATGCCCAGGGTCCCGTCCACGTAGACGGGGTCCGGACCTTGCAGCGCGGGTCCGAGCAACTCCAACACGCGATCGCGCAGGACCGGCACGTGCCGGTCCTGTGGGGCGCGATCTGGCGAGTGGGTCAACGCTGGCTCCGTGGTCTGGTCGTTCGGCTGGGTGGTGCGGCTGTGGTTGTGCGGCTGTGGTGCGGCTGGGTGGTGGGCAGATGGGCGGTGGTGGGCCGATACGGCCCTGCGCTCAGGTCCCCATCCGCTTCGGGATGGTTCTCGAACCGCTCGGCCCGACACGGGGGAAGTCGCGTCGGGACGGAAGCGGCTGGAGACCTGGGCGCAGGCGACGACAGCCGGTCAGAACCTTCCGGGCATCACCTCCTCGCTCTGGGCGGCGAAGCCCGGCTCCTTCTCGGCGAGGTAGGTGTTCCACGCGTCCAGCTGCCAGATCTCGACCCGGCTGATGTTGCCGATGACGGCCAGGTCCCGGTCGAGCGCGGCATACTCGCGCAGCATCGGCGGGATGGTGATCCGGCCTTGTCGGTCGGGGACCTCGGGCGACGCGCTGGAGGCCAGCACGCGGGTGTAGTCCCGCACGCCGACCACTGAGCTCGGGGCCGTCTGCATCTGCGCGGCGAACCGATAGAACTCGGCCATCGGGTAGACGACGATGCAGCGCTCCTGCCCCTTGGCCATGACCAGTCCGGCGGCGAGCGGCTCGCGGAACTTCGCCGGCAGGATCAGCCGCCCCTTGTCGTCGAGCTTCGGGGTGTGGGTCCCGAGGAAGGGCGTCGGCAGTGCGGCGACGGGGACATCAGCCACGGCGCACCACCCCTTCCCTCCCAGCCCCTGAGGGCCACCAACCCGACCCAGCGCGCGATGCCGAGGCACCACCACGCTCCTTGGCGCCCCACCATACTCCACTTCCCTCCACTTTGCGCCGCCAATTCCCGGGTTTGTGTGTCTCGACGTGACAACGCCGCAGGTCAGGGGCGTGGAGAGAAGTGGAGGGTATGCCGTGCCCCTCGTGCCTCTCCTCCCTGGCTGGGACACCGCCCACCCGGACGAGGCCGGGCGGAGGTGAGCACACGGCATACCGAATGTCCGGCGGTGAGCACGCGGTGACCCGGCTGAGACCCCTCTGTTACCCAGCCGATGCCCGGTTTCGCCGGTGATCCTCAGTCAGCCGACTTATGCTCACCAGACCGGGGCGCCCGCGGAGGCCCCCGGTGGAGCGAAGTGGAGGACGGCGTCGGCCCTACCCGGCCGACCCGCCCGACACGGCCGTGACGGCACCCAGACCGGAGGAACCACCGTGACCGACGCCCGGATCCGACCCGACGCAGACCTCGCTGCGGGGCAGGTGGTGCGCTCGACCCCCGAAGCCCTCGCGGAACTGCGGGCGGTCACCTCCCGGATCGCCACCGCCATGGAGTCGGTCATCGAAGGCAAGCCAGGCGTCGTGCGGACGGCGATCACCGTCCTGTTGGCCGGTGGGCACCTGCTCATCGAAGACGTGCCCGGGGTCGGCAAGACGATGCTGGCCAAAGCCCTGGCCCGCTCCATCGACTGCTCGGTGCGGCGGATCCAGTTCACCCCCGACCTGCTGCCCAGCGACATCACGGGCGTGAGCGTGTTCAACCAGGACCTGCGTGACTTCGAGTTCCGGCCCGGCGCGATCTTCGCCAACGTCGTCGTCGGCGACGAGATCAACCGAGCCTCGCCCAAGACCCAGTCGGCCCTGCTGGAGTGCATGGAGGAGGGCCAGGTCACCGTCGACGGCACGACCTACGCGTTGCAGAAGCCGTTCATGGTCATGGCCACCCAGAACCCCATCGAGATGGAAGGCACCTACCCGCTCCCAGAAGCCCAGCGGGACCGCTTCATGGCCCGGATCTCGATGGGCTACCCGGCCGCCGCCGCCGAGGTGGAGATGCTCGACCTGCACGGCGGTCGTTCGCCGCTGGACACCCTCGTGCCGGTCACCGACGCGCAGACCGTCGCCCGGCTCGTCATGGTGACCCAGGACGTGTATGCCGCCCCGGCCGTGCGCCAGTACGTCGTCGACCTAGCCAATGCGACCCGGTCCAGCCCGGCGGTCCGGCTCGGCGCCTCGCCCCGCGCCGCCCTGCACGTCCTGCGGGCCGCCCGCGCCCATGCCGCGCTGGAAGCTCGGGACCACGTGCTGCCCGATGACGTCCAGCGGGTCGCCCCCGCGGTGCTCGGCCATCGGCTCATGCTGTCCGGCGAGGCCACCCTCGCGCACCGCACTCCGACGGAGGTCCTGGCCGAGATCCTCCGATCCACCCCGGTCCCGGTCGGGCGGCGCTGACCCAGGCGCACGGCATACGGCCAGGTGGTGGTGATGCGACGACTCGGTGAGGTGCTCACGACCCGCGGACGGGCGTTCTGTTCCGCGGGGCTGACGCTCGTGGTGTGTGGTTACGTCTTGGGGTTCCGTGACCTCACCAGGGTGGGGGTGCTGCTGCTGGCCCTCCCGCTGATCGCGGCCTTGCTCAGCCGACGACGTCCCCCGGGCATCGTCGTGACCCGCGCCTGCGACCCGGCCCAGGTGAGCGCTGGGGACCCGACCGTCGTGACGACGACCGTGGCCAACGTCGGCCGCCGCTCGTCCCCGCTCATGCTTGCCGAGGAACACCTCGACTATGCCCTGGGGGAACGGCCCCGGGTGCTGCTCGGCTCCCTCAGCGCGGGTGACCGCCGCGCCCTCACGTATGCCGTCCGCCCACCTCTGCGCGGACGTCACCCGTTGGGACCGCTCACCGTCCAACTGCGGGACCCGTTCGGTCTCGCCCACCGCTTCGTCGAGATCGGTGAACCGACCGAGCTGTTGGTCCTGCCGCGGGTGCATGCCCTGGGTGGTTCGCGACCGCCAGGCACCGGGGTCGGCGCTGAGGGCGAGATCCCGTTCATGGTCGCGCTGCACGGCGAGGATGACCAGTCCATCCGCGAATATCGTGACGGAGATGACCTGCGCCGGATCCACTGGCCCGCGACGGCCCGGACCGGCGAGCTCATGGTCCGCCAAGAAGATCGTCCCGCCCGCCGCCGAGCCGTCGTCCTGCTCGATCCGCGTGCCGACGCCCACGCCGGAACAGGCGCGAGCAGCTCCTTCGAATGGGCAGTGAGCGCCGCCGCCTCGACGCTTGTGCACCTGTCCGGCCTCGGGTATGCCGTGCATCTGCTCACCCCCGAGACGGTCCAGGAAGGGCCGGACGAGGTTCCGATCGAGCCTGCTGCCGCGCTGTCCGTCCTTGCGGTCACCGAACCCGACAAGGGCCTGGCGTTGGCCCGGCTCACCCGGTCGGGCCTGGGCCTGCTGTCCGGTGGCGGGCTGTTGGTGGCCGTGCTGGCCGCTCATGACGAGACCGCGTTGCGGTCGGTAGCGACCTTGAGGCATCCCGGAGCGACCGCGCTGGCGATGGTCCTGGACGTGGGGTCGTTCTCCGGCCACGGTCCGACCCCGGGCCAGGCCCTGGCCGCCGGAGCGGCGCGGGGTGCCGTTCCGGCAGCGCGGGCCGCCGACCTGCTTCGAGGTGCCGGGTGGCGGGCGACCGCAGTGACTGCGGCCGACTCGGTCGCTGATGCGTGGTCCAGGGTGGGGTCCGCTCGGGACGCCCGGGTCGGGTCAGGGGTGACCTCATGACCGTGCGTGGGGCGCACCCCGTCCTGGCCGCGCTGGCCAGCGTGGCGTCGCTGCTCGGCCTCACGACGCTCGTGACCACCCAGACCTGGTTCGCCCGGATGGTGTGGTTCGTCATCGTCGCCGTCGGCGTTGGGGTGGTGGTCCGTCGGCTTACCTCGGGGTCAGCCTGGCTCGTCGTTCCGGCGCAGCTTTTCGCTGTGGTCCTCGTGGCCACGTGGACGTATGCCGGTTCCTCGACGTGGTATGGCCTGCCCACCCTGGCGACGGCTCGCCGCTTCGGCGTGTTGTTCGCTGAGTTCGGGGTGACCGCGGCCGCGTCGTCAGCACCGATGCCGGCCACCCTCGGCGTCGAGGCCACCCTGGCTCTCATCGGGGTGGCGCTGGCGATCCTCGTCGACTTCCTTGCTGTCACTCGCGCCGCACCGGCGGCCGCCGGTCTGCCGCTGCTCACCGCTTTCCTCGCGGCAGCGGCCAACAGCGGCTCGGCACTGCCTCCGGGCTATTTCGTGGCCGCCGCCCTCACGTGGTTGATCCTCATCGGGCGACACGCACAGGTCGGGATGCGCAGCTGGGCTTCGGTGGCGGCACGACCCATGGCGCCAGTCTCCGGTTCGGGGCTGAGCACCGCTCCCGAGCTGCGGTTCGGGACCATCGCCCGTCGCCTGGGGGCGATCGGCCTCGTGGCTGCCGTCGCCCTCCCAGCGGTGCTCCCCCACCTGCCGCCGCGCTATCTGTTGGACGGGCTGGCCCGCAGCGCCGACGGCCGAGGAAACGCCAAGGTGGGGTTCAGTTCCACTCTCGATGTCGGGTTGAGCCTGAGCTCCGGTGGGTCTGGTCGCATCCTCACCTACCGATCGAGCGCCCCCAGCCCTGGGCCCCTGCGGGTCCTGGCGGCCACGGCATACGACGGAGCCAACTGGAGCCGCCCGTCGCCGACGCTCGGGCGCAGCGCCCGGCTGGATCTCGCCGACTCGGTGACCCGTTCGGAGCGGACGATCATCGTGGAGACCAACGGGCTGGAACCGCCCGCTCTAGCCACCCCGCAACCGATCCTGACCGCGGACCTGAGCGGCGTGTCCTACCAGGTCGACGAGACGACCTCCGACGTCTACGTGCAGACCCGGCCACTGACCTACTCCACGACCTACCTGGAGCCGTCCCTCACAGCCGACCTGCTCCGCAACGGCGTCGACGGGAAGGCGGGACCGGACCGGCTGCCATCCAGTCGGGCCATCACGACCGCGCTTGAGCTGGACCCACGCTCCCGACCGGCAGTGCAGGCGGCCGCGTCTGCTGTCACGGCCGGTGCCGAGACTCCCTACGACGCGGCGGTGGCGATCCAGGACTGGCTGCGTTCCAAGGGCGGGTTCAGCTACACCTTGACGTTGCCGGACGCTCCGGTGGGCAACGGGGTCACCGCCGATCCGATCTCGGCCTTCCTGCAGACCAAGCAGGGCTACTGCGTGCAGTTCGCCTCCGCCATGATCATGATGGCTCGCGCGACCGGCATCCCTGCACGGATGGCGATCGGGTTCCTGCCGGGCAGCCAGCAAGAGGGGCTTTGGACGGTGGCTGCGGGCGACGCGCATGCCTGGCCGGAGCTCTACTTCCCCGGTGCCGGATGGGTGCGGTTCGAGCCCACTCCAGGGATCCGCACCGGCCCGGCGCCCGCGTGGACGCTGCCGACGACCGTGCCGGGGCCAGCGCCCACCTCGACGGCCAGGCCGACCGAGGACCCCCTCGACCGGCCCGATCGGCAGGCTCCTGATCTCGATGAGACCACGGGCGCCCGGACCGAGCTGGACGTCCCGATCCTCGACCGGGTCACCGCCTGGCTCCAGAAGCTGCCCAACCTGCTCACCCTCGTGACCGTCCTGGTGGTCATCGCGGCCTTGGTGCTGCCGGTGACGGCCGCAGCGCTGCGGCGGGTGCGCGCGCGTCGCGGCGGCCCTCCTGCCGCCATCGTTGAGACGCATTGGGCCCAGTTCACCAGTGAGCTCACCGATCTGGGCATCAGCCCGCCTCCGGGGGGCACATTGCGAGACAGCCAGGCCCTCTACGCGCGGGCCGGATATCTCGACGAGCCCGCGCGTGAGTCGCTGGCTACGGTCGTCCACTCCGTCGAACTGGCTCGTTACGGCCGCCCCGGGACGTCGGTGCCGGTCGACATCGCCCCGCTCACCCGCTCGGTCCTGCACCAGGTGGTGCGCACCCGTTCGTGGCGCAACCGGGTGCGAGCGATCTTCTGGCCCGGGGACGCCCGCCTGTGGTGGCGCACGGTCGGCACGACCATCCGAACCGCGCCAGGCCGCGGGTGGGCCCGGGTGCGGGGACGCTGACCTGCGGGAGGGCGGCATACCGAGGCTTCGGTATGCCGCCCTCCTGGGTTCCGCGGGCGGGCTCGCGCTGCGCTTGCGAGCCGGGGCGATCAGTCGAGGTAGTCGCGCAAGACCTGTGAGCGCGACGGGTGACGCAACTTGCTCATCGTCTTGGACTCGATCTGGCGGATCCGCTCGCGGGTCACGCCATAGACCTTGCCGATCTCGTCAAGGGTCTTGGGCTGACCGTCGGTCAAGCCGAACCGCATCGACACGACGCCTGCCTCGCGCTCGGAGAGGGTGTCCAGCACCGAGTGCAACTGCTCCTGCAGGAGGGTGAACGAGACAGCCTCCGCGGGGACGACTGCCTCGGAGTCCTCGATGAGGTCACCGAACTCGCTGTCGCCGTCTTCACCCAGGGGGGTGTGCAGGGAGATCGGTTCGCGACCATACTTCTGGACCTCGACGACCTTCTCGGGGGTCATGTCCAGCTCGCGAGCGAGCTCTTCGGGCGTGGGCTCGCGGCCGAGGTCCTGCAGCATCTGGCGCTGCACCCGGGCGAGCTTGTTGATGACCTCGACCATGTGGACCGGGATGCGGATGGTCCGGGCCTGGTCGGCCATGGCGCGGGTGATGGCCTGCCGGATCCACCACGTCGCATAGGTCGAGAACTTGTAGCCCTTGGTGTAGTCGAACTTCTCGACCGCACGGATGAGGCCAAGGTTGCCTTCCTGGATGAGGTCGAGGAAGAGCATGCCGCGGCCCGTGTAGCGCTTGGCCAGGCTGACGACCAGACGCAGGTTGGCCTCAAGCAGGTGGTTCTTGGCCTTCTTGCCGTCCTGGGCGATCCACCACAGCTCGCGCTTGAGCTTCATGTCGAGCTTCTCGCCCGAGTTGAGCTTCTCCTCGGCGAACAGGCCGGCCTCGATCCGCTTGGCGAGCTCGACCTCTTGCTCGGCGTTGAGCAGGGCGACCTTGCCGATCTGCTTGAGGTAGTCCTTGACCGGGTCGGCTGTTGCGCCAGCGGTCACGACCTGCTGCGCGGGCGCGTCCTCTTCGTCGTCATCGCGAATGACGAACCCAGCGTCCTCAGACTCCTCCTCGGCCGCAGGCTTTGCCGTCTCCTCGTCGCCGTCCTCGGAGTCCTCACGCTCGACGTCGGCCTCAGCCTCATCGACCTCGATCTCGACGATTTCCACGACCTCGACGTCGTCAACCGCGACGCCATCAACAACGACCTCATCGACGACGAGTTCGTCGACAACCAGGACGTCCAGGTCGTCGCCGTCGGCACCCACGTCACCGGCTGCGACCGCAGCCTTGCGGGTGGCGGCCTTGCTGGCTGCCGCCGGTGCCGGTGCGTCAGGGGCCGCGGCCGCGCGGGAGGCCCGCTTGCGCGGCGTCGCGGCCGTGGCGGCAGTGGCTGCGGTGGCGGCAGGTGCGGCCGACTCGGGAGCGGACCCAGCCTTGGCGGTGCGGGACCGCGCCGCCCGGGGCGAACCAACGGCGCCCTGGCCATCAGGTGTGGAGGCATCGGACGAGGCGACGGCCTTCCTCGCGGGCGCAGCCTTGGCCGGGGCGGCCTTGGCTGCCGCCTTGACTGGCGCGGCCTCGGCCGCCTTCGCCGCGGTGGCCTTGGAAGAAGCGGCGGGCTTCGCTGGGGTGGCTTTCGCGGTCGCCGCCTTGGCTGGGGCAACCGTGCCAGACCCTGCAGACTTGGCCGGTGCAGCCGTCTTGGCGGGCGCCGCGGTCTTCGCCGGGGCAGCGGTCTTGGCGGGTGCAGCCGTCTTGGCGGACGCCGCGGCCTTGGCCGTTGCAGCCGTCTTCGCCGGTGCAGCCGTCTTCGCCGGTGCAGCCGTCTTCGCCGGGGCAGCGGTCTTGGCGGGTGCAGCCGTCTTGGCCGGGGCCGCAGCCTTCGCTGGCGCTGCGCTCTTCGCGGAAGCGGCCGCCTTCACTGCCGGAGTTGCCTTGGCTGATGCCCCTGTTGCAGGAGCCGCCTTCGCCGCCGTCGCCTTCGTGGCAGGCGTCGGGTCCTTGACCGATGCGGGGGCCTTGGCCGGGGAGGACTTCTTGGCCGAGCTCGAAGCGCTCTCCGCAGAAACGGTTGCCACTGAACGCTTTGCGGTCGCCGCAACGGCCCGCGCTGCTGCGGTCACCGCCACGGTGATCCCCTGTTCCTCGATGGCGCGCAACACTGCCTTCATCCTCTGCGGGGACACCTTGGCCGCCTCCAGTGCGTCTCGAACGTCTGCACCCGTCACGCTGCCCAACGTGGTGCCGCGGGCGATGAGCTTTTGGAGTTGGGGGTGCGAAAACTCCGTGGGCAACGCACGGTCGGCGCTGTGATCCTTGGAGGAGACATGCGACACGGGCACCGACTACCTTTCGCCAGGTGGGCGCACGCCGACCTCCCCGGGGCGGCATACTGCGGGACTGAGTGAGCGTGGGAGGAGGGGACGCGGCAGAGCAAACACCGGGAGAGAATCGGAGTCGCTCGGGGCCGCGTGGCCCCGACACTCGACATTATAAAACGCCCGAACCCAGCGACGTTAACCGCGGCTCCGTTGAGCCCCGGTCATCCGCCCACAATCGGCGTGAGTCAGTCTTCCCGAGCCGCTTTGACCGCAAGCACGGGGCAGGTCGCGTCGAGCAGGATCCGCTGAGCGTTGGACCCCAAAATCAACTTGCCGACCGGAGTCCGACGACGGAGCCCGATGACGATGAACTCCGCGTTCTCCTCTTCGGCGACCGCGATCAGGTCTTCGGCCGGCTCGTTGCCGCGCACGAGCTGACGGACCTCGTTCTGCAGACCGAGGTCGGTGAGCTTCTTCTGGATGGCCTCAAGCTCTTCCTCGAACTTGGCAGCCTCGTCGGCGTCGAAGTCCTTGCCGCCGCGCTGGGAGTTGATGACGATCAAACGGGTGTGACGCAGTTCGCACTCCTCGGCCGCGCGACGGAGGGCAGCTCGCCCTTCCTTGGTCGCGACGTACCCGACAACGACGGCCACCGTAAACCTCCTTGTTGACGCACCGCGCGTCCTACGAGACGACGTTACCGGATCGGGGTCGAGTCGCGCCCAACCCCTGGCTGCTCGGCGTTGACGAGTGAATCACGGACCAACGCCCCTACCTGATCCACCTCGATCAGGAAACCGTCATGACCGCACGGCGAATGGATCGTGCGCAGCTCGCCGTTGGCCACGCCATGCGCCAGAGCGGCCGATTGCTCGACCGGGTAGAGCCGGTCAGAGTCGACCCCGACAGCGATCACACGGGCCGTCACCCGTGCCAGCGCGGCAGCCACTCCGCCACGACCTCGGCCGACATCGTGGGAGTTCATCGCCTCGGTGAGGACGAGGTAGGAGTTGGCGTCGAACCGCCGACCGAGCTTCTCGCTGTGGTAGTCCAGGTAGCTCTCGATGGCATACCGGCCGCGCCCACCCAACGGGTCCTCCCCCGGTTGCGGCTCGCGACCGAAGCGGTCGTCGAGTTCTGAGGCGCTGCGATAGGTCGCTTGCGCGATCCGGCGCGCGATCCCCATGCCCGCTTGCGGCCCGCGTCCCTGGTCGTAATAGTCCCCTCCGGCGAAGTCCGGATCGGCGCGGATCGCGAGCAGTTGCGGTTGGGCCCAGGCGATCTGGTCAGCTGTCGAGGCCGCAGTGCTGGCCAGAACCACCGCCTGCGCCACCCGGTCCGGGAACGTCACCGCCCACTCGATGACGCGCATCCCGCCCATCGACCCGCCGATGACCATGGCCCACCTGTCGATGCCCAGCCGGTCAGCGAGCGCGGCCTCGGCGGCCACCTGGTCGCGAACGGTGACGAAGGGGAAGCGGCTGCCCCACGGTCGGCCATCCGGGGCCGTTGAGGCGGGTCCGGTGCTCCCCTGGCAACCACCGATGACGTTCGCAGCCACGACGAACCAGTGGTCGGTGTCGATATCCCGCCCCGGTCCGACCAGTCCCTCCCACCAGCCGGGCGAGCGGTGGCCCGGCCCAGCAGCCCCGGCGACGTGACTGTCACCGGTGAGGGCGTGCTCGATGAGCACTGCGTTGCTGGCCGTGTCGTTCAACCGGCCCCACGTCTCGTATGCCACTCGGACCGCGGGCAGGGCGCCCCCACGCTCCAACCGGAGGTCACCGAGATCCGCGAACTGCCGGTGTCCGACCGGATCGCCTTCGCGCCACGCTCCCGAGACGACCGGTGGGTCGTCGATCACGGTCACGAATGGGGCTCCTCACGCTCGCGCTTGCCCGAGCGGTTGGCGCGGGCCGGGTCTTCACCCGGGGCACCCCATCACGAAGAAGGGTTGCCGGTCAGCGAGCCGGGGCTTGTCGCTGACACTCATGACCTGGCCCCGAGTGTATGCCGCGTCCCCAACCCCTCGCCACGACCGGCTCATCCCGTGGACGACAACACCTGCCCGGGGCGGATCGCCAGATCCACCATCCGTTCCAGGAGCAGCGCCAGCCGGTAGCCCGGTTCGAGAGCCAGCGCCCGGTCGAGGGCCATCCGCGTGAGAGTCCCCTCGCCCAGGTGCCAGGTCAACGCCGCGAGGACGGTCAAGACCGCGGGCGCATGCAGGTCGGGGGTATGCCGCGCCAGCCAGCACAGTCGCTCGACAAGCCGATCGCTGTCCAGGCCGCCATCCGCACCCCCGGTCTCGCGACCCTCCGTCGCCGCCGACCACCCTCGGCCGGGTGGCAGGTGCTGGATCGCGAGGGCCTGCAGATCGGCGTCGAACACGCTCAGGTCCAGGGTGCCTGGGCACAACCAGGCGGAGATGAGGTCACGCACCTGCAGGTCCCGCAGGCTGTGGCACATCCGGGCCGTGGCGGCAGCCGAGGGCACCCGGCCGGTGAACCACGCCTCGTCCCGCACGTCGAGGAAGGCACCCCAGTCGGCCATCGCCTTCGGTCGGCTCCCCCGGACGGGTCGCATCGCGCCCAGGCGCATGCTGGCGACACGCACCCGCTCACGCAGACGATCGTCGGAGGGGGCCAACCGCTCGTCCAACGCCTCCCTCGACGAGGCCGGCTGGCGCCCATGGGCGACGTAGTCCGCGACCGCGGGCACCTGGTCATCCGGCGGGAGCACCACCCCCGCCACCGGCCGCCCGTCCCGTCCGGACTGCCCAGGGAAGAAGGCCCGGTCGCCGCGCACAACGACGTGGTCGACGACCTGGACCCGGTCATCATGAAGGCGCGCGGCCACGGTCTCTCCCGCCAGCGCGCCCTCACCCTCGACGTTCTCGTAGACCACCAGCACCGCCGCCGTGCAGCCATCGCCTCGAAGGTGGCGAGACATCAGCTCGGCCGCCGCGGCACAGTCGCGCGGCAGGGTCGGCAGGTCCAGTCGCTGCACCAGGCCGACCTGCTTGCGACGCAGCCCGACCAGGACGATGGAGCGCTCGGGGTGATAGCCCAGCTGATAGGGCACGACCTTGACCAGGTCGACCGGGTCGGTGATGCGAATCGTTGTCGTCATGCCGACGATCGTGGTCGCCGCACCGGGCGCAGGCTACGGCCTCGCTCAAGCCTGTGGACGATGGGACGACCGCTCAGGGGGATGGGGACAACCGCACCCCCAAGACCGACGATCCGGGTCAGCGCACGACGTGCGACTGCACCGTCCAGACGTCCGCCGACGCGTCCTGGGGCTCAGCGGTCCACGTGTTCTGTCCTGATGATCCCTGTCCCGAGTCCTGCCGACCGTGCGACAACCCGCGCTCCCAGTGCAGGAACGCCTCCGTGTCGTTGACCAGCGCGCTGGCCAGCCAGGCGACGAGCATCGCGTCATCGGCCAGACCGAAGACCGTGAACAGCCCCTCAGGCACGAGGTCGACCGGGGACACGATGTAGACCAGCGCCGCCAGCATCCCCAACAACCGTCCGCGGGTCAGACCGGCATACTCGCCGCGCAAGGCGGCCCGCGCCATCCGGGGCACGGCCGCGAGCCGCTCCCCCATCCCCGGCGCGCCCGGCCGGGTGGCTGCGCGCAGCGCAAGCCCCAACGCCCGGAACATCCCCCAACGAGCCGAGCTCGCACGTCCAGCAGCCATGTCCTGAAAACTCCTCGTGGACCATGCCGTCTGCGGGCCGATCGACCCACTTGCAGGATCAACGACCAACCCGCACCGGAGATTCCACACGCCCAAGCGCGCCCGTATGCCGTCCGCTCACCTCAGCCGCACGGCATACCCTCGCGCGGGGCTAGGCCGAGCGGCGGGGGAACTCGCGTTTGGCCGACTCGGCGATCCGGTTGAGCAGGAACCCGTCGACACCGGCTCCGATAGCGCCGCCGATGACCGGCACGGCCTTCCCGAACCGGCTGAGCACCGAGCGCCCCGCCTGCGCGACCAACCGGAAGCCGACCGCCTTGTTGACGACCATGAGCGCGGGTGCAGGCAGCCGACCGACCGCGA
>WBZS01000682.1_pt1 | contig 36654 bp, 34 predicted proteins | sample 5204201 | NCBI WGS metagenome assembly WBZS01 (sample SAMN12344357, study PRJNA552823) | activated sludge metagenome | biome: Activated sludge suspended growth; feature: Nitrification reactor; material: Wastewater; isolation source: activated sludge from nitrification reactor of wastewater...
CCGACCTGAAGAAGGTCGCCTCCTCGCTCGGCCTCAAGGGCGCCGGCGCGATGCGCAAGGCGGAGCTGCAGGCCGCGATCCGGACCGCGCAAGGTGGCGCCTCCGTGCAGCAGCCACTCACCCCGGCGCCCACGGGCACCGGATCCGGCGAGCAGCGCCAGCGCCGCGAACGTCCCCGCCGCGAAGGGCGCACCGACGCCCCCGAGGCGTCCCCGGCCGACGCTCAGCCGGCCGCCGCGCCGGCAGTCCGGGAGGAGCGCGAGCCCCGCGAGCCCCGCGGAGAGGCGTCCGTCCGCGAGCCCCGCGCGGACGACCGCGACCAGGCCCAGCCCGTCGACGACGTGGCCGCCCGCCTGGAGGCCCTATCGGCGGACGGCGGACGCCGCCGCAGCCGCAACCGCGGGGGTGGTGGCGGCGACGCCGACGGTGACGGCGGCCGTCCCGCCCAGCAGGCGCCCGAGCCGGAGGCTCCTCGCAGCGCCCCGCCGCAGCAGAGCCAGCGCATCGACCCCGACGACGAGTACGGCGCGGGTCGCCGCAACCGTCGGCGCCGCAGCCGCGACCGCAACACCCGCCGGCCCAACACCGGCGGCGGCACCAGCCGGGCGGGCGCGGGGCTGGAGCGCATGGAGTCCGAGCCCACGCTCACCGACGACGACGTGCTCGTCACGGTGTCGGGCATCCTCGACGTGCTCGACAGCTACGCCTTCGTCCGCACCACCGGCTACCTGCCTGGCCCCGCGGACGCCTACGTGTCGCTGTCCATGGTCAAGAAGTGGGGGCTGCGCAAGGGTGACATCGTCACCGGCGCCATGCGGCAGCAGCGCGAGGGCGAGCGACAGAAGTTCAGCCCGCTCGTCCGGGTGGACACCGTCAACGGTGCCGACCCGGCGGAGGCCCGCGATCGTCCCGAGTTCAGCAAGCTCACGCCTCTGTACCCGCAGGACCGGCTGCGCCTGGAGACCACCGCCACCAACATGACCGGCCGCATCGTCGACCTGGTCGCGCCCATCGGCAAGGGTCAGCGCGGCCTCATCGTCAGCCCGCCCAAGGCGGGCAAGACGATCGTGATGCAGTCGATCGCCAACTCGATCATCAACAACAACCCCGAGGTGCACCTGATGGTGGTGCTCGTCGACGAGCGTCCCGAGGAGGTCACCGACTTCCAGCGGTCCGTCCGCGGCGAGGTGATCGCGTCCACGTTCGACCGGCCCGCCGACGACCACACCACGATCGCCGAGCTGGCCATCGAGCGCGCCAAGCGCCTCGTGGAGCTCGGGCACGACGTGGTGGTGCTGCTCGACGGCATCACGCGCCTGTCGCGGGCCTACAACCTGGCCGCCCCGGCGTCCGGGCGCATCCTGTCCGGCGGCGTCGACTCGGCGGCGCTCTACCCGCCGAAGAAGTTCTTCGGCGCGGCGCGCAACGTCGAGGGCGGCGGCTCGCTGACCATCCTGGCCACGGCGCTCGTGGAGACCGGCTCGAAGATGGACGAGGTGATCTTCGAGGAGTTCAAGGGCACCGGCAACATGGAGCTGCGACTGCGGCGCGAGCTGGCCGACAAGCGCATCTTCCCGGCGATCGACGCCGTGGCGTCCGGCACCCGCCGCGAGGAGCAGCTGCTCACCCGCGAGGAGCTCGCCATCATGTGGAAGCTGCGCCGCGTCCTGTCGAACCTGGACGACCAGTCCGCGCTCGAGATGCTGATCAACCGGCTCAAGAAGACGCAGACGAACCTGGAGTTCCTGCACGTCATCTCCCGCACCACGCCCAGCCAGGACTGACCGAACTCCTTGTATCACCACGGCCTCGGCCCCACTCTTAGTCGGTGAGACGGGCGCCGCGCGCGCCCCCGCGCCGAGGAGGGCATATGAGGGCCGCGTCGATCCTGGTCGGGCTGGCCGGTCCGCACGCCCCGGGCTGGGCGGCCGCACTGCCGCCGCATCTGCGTGACCTCGTCGCGGTAGGGACACCGCGGGCCGTCCGGGCGCGGGTGTGGGTGAGCGCCCCCGGCGCGGCGTGCGACGCCCCACGCGGGGTGCCGGTGCTCGATTGGGACGGCGCCGAGCCGCCGCCCTGGCTGCAGCGGCTCCTGAGCGCCCTCGCCGCGGGCTTGCCCGCCGAGGAGGCCGTGCGGGCCGCCACCGCCACGGCACACGCCGAGCCGCCGACGGCCGAGCCGCCAGGGGGCGCCGAGCCGCCCGGGGGCCCGGAGGGTGAGCCGGCCGGGTCCGACCCCGGCGATGGGGAGGGTGAGCTGGCCGCACCGTCCCCGCCACCCCCTCCGCCCCCTCCGCCGGGGCCGACGTCACCGACAGCACCCCCCGCCGCAGCGGACCGAGTGCTCGTGGTCGCGTTCTGGTCCGGCGACCGCAGGGTCCGCACCGCGCTCCCGCCGAACACCGTCGCGGTGCTCCAGGTCAGCATCGCCATCCCTGGCCCGGACGACGACCACGGCGACGACCCGGTCGAGGTCCCGCGCGAGCCGAACCGCGACACCGTCGTCCTGGACGTGGTGGCGAGCGGGACGCCGTGGTCCCGGCCACAGGTGCAGCAGGTGTCGGTGCCCACCGGCGATCCGACCGCTGCCAGCACGTCCGCCGCGTTCACGCTGACCACGCCGGCCGACGGCGGCGTCGTCGACATCCAGCTCGACCTGCTGCACCGCGGCCGGCCCCTGCAGCGGGCCACCGTGTCCGCGGCCGTCCGCGCCGCGCCGCTGCCGTTCGACCGCGTGCACGTCCAGACGCGCAACACCACGTCGGGTCCCGATCCGCTGCCCGCGCGCGCGGTCGCCGAGGAGGCCCAGGTTGCCGCGCTGGACGCCACGGGCGCCGACCTGGTCAACCTCGCCACGGGCGCGCGCGTGCCGCTGATCGACGCCCGCGAGATCCTGGACGGCTTGGGCCAGCTGCTGTCGCAGGTGCTGGGCGCCGAGGACGCCCCCGAGCGCCTGGACGACCCCCGCGCGCAGCGTCTACTGGTCAGACTGGCCCGTCGCGGCGCCCAGTTGCACGACCTGTTCGCCCCACTCGGCCTCGACGACGCCGTCGAGATCAGCCTGAGCGTCCTGCCAGCCACCACGCTCGTGCCGCTGGAACTCGTCTACGCCGGCACTCCCCCGCTCCCGAACGCCAAGGTCTGCGGCCACGCCCGCGGGGAGCCATCGGCCTGCGACGGCCCGTCGGACCGCGTCGTGTGCCCGCTCGCGTTCTGGGGGACCTCCCGGGCGATCTGCCGGACGGTCCTGCTGGAGCCGGGGGAGACCCGGCGCCCGCCCGGACGCCTCGCGCTGGGGCCCGCCGTGTACGCGGCCACGAACCGCGCCGACAGCGGCGTCCGGGGCGACGCGCCGCGCCCGTCGGCGCTCGTCCGGGCCACGGCGTCCACGCTCGCGGGCGCGGACTGCGTCCAGGTGAGCAACTGGCGCGACTGGCGGCGTGCCGTGCGCGACACACGGCCCGGGCTGCTGGTGCTGCTCGCGCACGCCGAGGAAGCCCCCGGCGAGCACTTCCTGGAGATCGGACGCCGCTCGCTGCTGTCCTCGGTGGACCTGCGCCCCGACGACGTGAGCTCCGGCTCGGGCGTCGCGCCGCTCGTGGTGCTGATCGCGTGCGCGACGGCCCAGGCCGGCGACGCCTTCGGCTCCTTCCACGCCGCGTTCGCCGGACGCGGCGCCGCCGCGGTGGTCGGCACCCTCGGCAAGCTGAACGGCTCCCAGGGGGCGCGGGCGGCGTCCGCCGTGCTGGGCTCGCTGGGCGACGCCGGGGCGTCCGGCACGGAAACCCTCGGCGCGGCGCTGGCCGACGCCCGCCGCGACCTGCTCGCCGCGGGGCTGCTGGTCGGCCTGTTGCTCGTGTCGCACGGCGAGGTCGACACCAGGATGGCGGGTGGCTGAGGTGTTCCGGGTCGAGGCGATCCCGGCGGGCCCGGGCGACGCGTTGGTCGTCGAGTGGGGTTCCGGCCGCGAGAAGCACCGCATGCTGGTGGACGCCGGCCCGAAGGCCCGCTGGCCCGGCGTCCGCGCGCGTCTGGCCGCGCGGCGCTCGGACACCTACGCCGCCTTCGTCGTCACCCACATCGACGAGGACCACATCGGCGGCGCGGTCGAGCTCCTGGACGACGCGACCCTGCGCAGCCGCGTGCGGGTGGTGTGGTTCAACGGCTACGTGCACTGCGCCAAGGGCGGCAGCGTGCTGGGGCCCGTCAACGGCGAACAGTTCACGTCCAGGCTGCTGGGCGGCCCCTACGCCTGGAACGAGGGCTGGCCCCGTCCCGTCGCGCCGGGGCTCGGCGGCCCGCTCGTGGTGCCGTCGAAGGGCGACCTGCCCACGATGGATCTGCCCGGCGGGGCGCGCGCCGTCCTGCTCGCCCCCAACGGCCCGCAGCTGAAGCGGGTCGCCCGCGAGTGGGACAAGGTCGTGACCAAGGCCGGCCTGGTGCCAGGCGCCGGAGACCAGCGCGAAGGCCGGGCCGTCGGCCAGGCCGTCCTCGACTTCCCGCCGCTGCCCGAACCCCTCGACCGGCCGGCGCTGACCGAGCTGGCCGCCCGCGTCCAGGACGACACCTCGGCCGCCAACGGCAGCTCGATCGCGTTCGTGCTGGAGTACGACGGCAAGCGGCTGCTGCTGCCCGGGGACGCGCACGCCGGCGTCCTGACCGCGAACCTGGCCCGGTACGCGGCGATGGTCGGCGAGGAGCGCCCGCGCCTCGACCTGGTCAAGCTGCCGCACCACGGCTCGGGGGCCAACCTGACCGCCGCGCTTGCCGACGCCTGGGACGCCCACCGGTTCCTGATCAGCACCGACGGCACCGGCTACCTCCACCCGGACGACTCCGCGATCGCGCGCGTGCTGCTGGCGGCGCGGCGTCCGCCGGTGTTCTACGCCAACCACGCCTCGGGCGGGCCGGCCCGGTGGGCCGCGCGCGCCGCCGAGGCGGACGCCACCTTCACCCTCGCCCGGGACGACCGTTCCGGCATCACCGTCGTCGTCTGAGGAGGACACCATGGCCACCCAGCTACCCGAGTGCAACGTGATCATGAAGGGCGGCATCACGTCCGGCGTGGTCTACCCCAAGGCGCTCGCCGAGTTCGCGCAGACGTATCGCCTCCGCAGCCTGGGCGGCGCGTCGGCCGGGGCGATCGGCGCGGCCTTCGGGGCGGCCGCCGAGCACGGACGCCAGCGCGGCTACGACAGTTTCACCCAGCTGACGACGATCCCCGACGCTTTGTCCGACGGCAAGCTGGCGCGGTTGTTCCAGCCCCAGCCGTCGACCCGCGCGCTGTTGCCGGTGCTGATGAGCGCGACCGGGCACGACAAGGTGGGGGAGGGCACCCACGGATTGGGTCGCTTCCTGTCGGTGACCGGGGCCCTCGTGCGCGGCTTCCCGCTGGCGGCTCTCCTAGGAGCTCTCCTCGGCTTCGTCGCGGCGGTGCTGGGCGTCGTCTTCGGTGGAGCGATCTGGGGGCTGGTGCTCGTGCTCGGACTCGTCGTGGCCCTCGTCGGCGCGGCCGCGGGCCTGGTGTGGGCGGCCTACCGCACGCTGACCCGGGCCGTGCCCGCGAACGCGTTCGGCATCTGCTCGGGGCTCAGCACCGACCCGGTGAACAACCCCGCGTTCACCGATTGGCTCGCCGACTGGCTGGACAGGCTGGCCGGACGCGACCCCGCCGGCCCGCCGTTGGTGTACGGCCAGCTCTGGACCGGGTCGGACGCCGTCCGCGCGGTCGATGTGGCCGACCGGGAGGTGGACCTGCGCATGGTCAGCACATGCCTCACCCAGGGCCGCCCCTACGAGATGCCGTGGGAGGCCCGCGGCTTCTTCTTCGATCCGGCCGCCTGGCGCCGCCTGTTCCCGAAGCGGGTGGTGGACGCCCTCGAGGCGGCGCCGCCGGCATCGCCGCCCGACCCGGCCGACGCCGCCGACTGGGCCGCCGAGGACGCCGCGGCCGCCAGGCATCAGCCACCCCTGCGCCGCCTGCCCGACCCCGAGCACCTCCCCGTGATCGTCTCCGTCCGCCTGTCGCTCAGCTTCCCGCTGCTCATCTCCGCGATCCCGCTGTGGACGATCGACCGGCGGGAGCGCGGCCCCGCCCCCGCGTTCGTGATGCTGTGGTTCACCGACGGCGGTTTCTGCAGCAACTTCCCGCTGCACCTCTTCGACGCCGCCCTGCCGACCCGGCCCACGTTCGCCATCAACCTCGGCGCGTTCGAGCCCGGACGACCGCCGGCACCCAACCCCGAGGACAACATCCGCTACGCGCGCAGCAACCGATCCGGCATCCTGCCCAGCCACCGGCCGCTGGCACCCTCGGGGCTGTCCGCGCTGACCGGCTTCCTCGGCGCCGCGTTGGGCACCTCCCGCGAATGGTCGGACGCCGCGCACCTGGCCACCCCCGGCTCGCGGGACCGCATCGTGCGCGTGCTGCAGAGCCCGACCGAGGGCGGCCTGAACCTGTTCATGGACGGCCCGACCATCGAGACGCTGGCCGACCGGGGACAGGCGGCCGCCGCGGCGCTGGTCGACATGTTCACCGAGAAGCGCTACGGGGGCGGAACCGCGACCCCACACACGGCCACCGGCTGGGACAACCACCGCTGGGTGCGGTACCGGGCCCTGATGGCCGCGCTGCCCGTCTGGCACCGCTCGTTCGCCGCGGGCCACGCCGCGCTGTCCGGCGTCGACCCGGCCGACCCGCCCTCCTACGACCTCACCGTGCGCGGCCGCGTGCTCGCCGCCGACCTCGCGTCCAACCTCCTGGCCGCCGCCGCGCTCGTCGACGACCCCGCCCGCCAGGCGGCTGTCGCCGACCTCACGGCCGGACCCAACCCCCGCACCGTGATCCGCCGGGTGCCGACCATGTGACCGGGTTTGGGATCTCCGGGCCGGTGCGGCACAATGGACCCTCGGTGCCGGTTCACGCCCGGGCAACCGCCCCGCCGCACGCCGACGAGAGCGACCCGGTACCCGACTCGAAGGAGACACACCATGAAGCAGGGCATCCACCCGGACTACGTGGAGACCCAGGTCACCTGTACCTGCGGCAACACGTTCACGACGCGCTCGACGGCCAAGAACGGCACCATGCACGCCGAGGTCTGCGCCGCCTGCCACCCGTTCTACACGGGCAAGCAGAAGATCCTCGACACGGGCGGCCGCGTGGCCCGCTTCGAGAAGCGCTACGGCGCCCGCAAGGGCAACTGACCCCGATCCACGCCGGGTGTCAGGGCGATCTCGCCCTGGCCCCGGCGTTCGGCTTTCCCAGGACAGGACGGACCATGTACGAGGCTGCCGAACAGGTGCGCGCCGAGCACGCCGCCTTGGAGGCCCGGCTGTCCGACCCCTCCATCCACGCCGACGTGGCGGCGTCCCGGCGCATCGGACGCCGCTACGCCGAGCTCACCCCGGTCGTCAAAGCTTTGGCCGAACACGAGCAGGTGAGCGCCGACCTGGGGGCCGCGCGCGAGCTGGCCGATGAGGACCCGGGTTTCGCCGCCGAGGCCGCCGAGCTGGAGGAGCGGCTGGCCACCGTCTCCGAGCGCCTCTCCGCCCTGCTGGCCCCCCGCGACCCCCACGACTCCTCCGACGCGCTGATGGAGATCAAGTCCGGCGAGGGCGGGGAGGAGTCGGCGCTGTTCGCCGGCGACCTGTTCCGCATGTACGCCAGGTTCGCCGAGCAGCAGGGCTGGAAGGTGGAGGTGCTGGACGCCCAGGAGACCGACCTCGGCGGGGTCAAGAGCCTCACGATGGCGGTCAAGGCCACCCGGACCGTCGAGCCGGACCTGATGCCCTTCGGATCGCTCAAGTTCGAGGGCGGCGTCCACCGCGTCCAGCGCGTGCCCGTCACGGAGACCCAGGGCCGCATCCACACGTCGGCCGCCGGCGTGCTGGTGATGCCGGACGTCGAGGAGACCGGGGAGGTCGACCTCGACCCCGACGACCTGCGCATCGACGTCTACCGCAGCTCCGGTAAGGGCGGGCAAGGCGTCAACACCACCGACTCGGCCGTGCGCATCACGCACTTGCCCACCGGGGTGGTGGTCACGTGCCAGAACGAACGCAGCCAGCTGCAGAACAAGGCGTCCGCGATGCGCATCCTCCGTGGCCGGCTGGCCACCCTGGCCGACGAGGCCGCCGCGGTCGAGGCGTCCGCTCAGCGCCGCTCGCAGGTGCGCACCGTCGACCGCTCCGAGCGCATCCGCACCTACAACTTCCCCGAGAACCGCATCGCCGACCACCGCATCGGCTATAAGGCGTACAACCTCGACCACGTCCTGGCCGGCGACCTGCGCGCGGTGGTCTCGGCGCTGCAGGCCGCCGACCTGGCCGAGCGGCTGGCGAACGCCGGTGGCTGAGCTTCGCCCCTCCGCGCTGGTGGCCCGGGCGGCGTCCGCGCTGGGCAGCTCCGCCGAGGCCCGCACCCTGGTCGCGCACGTACTCGGCGTCGAGGCGACCGGGCTGCTGTTCGCGCCGGACGCCGACGCCGCAGCCACCGACGCCCTGGACGCCCTGACCGCCCGACGGCTCGCCGGCGAGCCCCTGCAGCACCTGACCGGGGTGGCGCCGTTCCGGCACACGATCGTGCGCGTGGGGCCGGGCGTGTTCATCCCGCGCCCTGAGACCGAGGTGATGACCGGCTGGGTGATCGACCACCTGAACGGCCTCGGCCGGCCCGCCCGCGTCGTCGAGCTGTGCGCGGGCTCGGGCGCGATCAGCCGCGCGATCGCCACCGAGGCGCCCGGGCACGAGCAATGGGCCGTCGAACGCGAGGACGCCGCCGTCGGCTACCTGCTCGCCAACCTGGCCGACACGGCCGTCGAGGTCGTGCACGACGACATGGCCGACGCCCTGCCCGAGCTGGACGCCTGCGTGGACGTCGTGGTGGTCAACCCGCCGTACATCCCGCTCACCGAGTACGAGGGAGTCCCCGCCGAGGTGCGCGACCACGACCCGGCCGAGGCGCTGTTCTCCGGCCCGGACGGCCTGGACGCGATGCGGGTCGTCGCCCGCGTGGCCGCCCGGCTGCTCGTTCCCGGCGGCTGGGTGGCCGCCGAGCACGCAGACGCCCAGGGGGAGTCCGCGCCGGCGATCTTCGTCGCCCACGGAGCCTGGGATCGGGTGAGCGACCATCGCGATCTGACCGGCAGGCCGCGATTCGTCACCGCGCGCCGGACTGGCAGGATGGCCTCGTGACACACCGCATCGTCGACGTGACCGACGCCGAGCCGGCGTACGAGGCGGCCACCGCGGCCGTCCGCGCCGGGCAGCTGATCGTGCTCCCCACCGACACCGTGTACGGGGTCGGCGCCGACGCCACGAGCGGCGCGGCCGTGCAGCGCCTGCTGGACGCCAAGCACCGGGGCCGCGACGTCCCTCCGCCGGTGCTGGTGGCCGAGGTGCCGATGGTCCGAGCGCTCGCGGCCGGGGTGGACGACCGCGTCACGCGCCTCGCCGAGGCGTTCTGGCCCGGCGCGCTCACCCTGGTCCTGCGCGCGCACTCCAGCCTGCGGCTCGACCTGGGGGACCGCGGCGACACCGTGGCCGTCCGGGTGCCGGCGCACGAGTTCACGCGCGAACTACTGCGCCGCACCGGCCCGCTGGCCGTGAGCAGCGCCAACGTCCATGGTCAGGACGCCGCCCTGTCCGTCGCGGACGCCGCCGCGCAGCTGGGCGACTCCGTCGCCGTCTACCTCGACGCCGGCGACGGCAGCAGCCCGGTGCCCTCGACGATCGTCGACCTGTCCGGCGAGGTCGCCACCATCCTGCGCGAGGGACGCCTCAGCGCCGCCGACCTCAACGCCGTGGTCCCCGGGCTGATCGCCCTGCCCCCAACGCCGCAACCCGAGCCTGAATCCGAGCCGGAGCCTGAGGCGTCCGAGACCCCAGAGGCGAGCGCCGAGGACGACGGGAAGGCGTGAGCCGTGCGCGAGTACCTGCTGGTGCTGCTGGTCGCCGCGGGGGTCACCTACCTCGGGGCCAGCCTGGCGCGCAGGCTCGCGTTCAAGTACAACGCGGTGGCGCTGGTCCGTGACCGCGACGTGCACACCAAGCCGATCCCGTACTTCGGCGGCCTGGCGATGCTGGCAGGCATCACGGCGGCGTTCATCCTGGCCACGCACCTGCCCTGGCTGGGCTCGTTCGAGCTGGTGCAGCGCGACGCGTGGGCGGTGTTCTGGGCGTCCGCGCTCATCTGCGGGGTCGGCATGGTCGACGACCTGTTCGAGCTCGGCGCGGCGGCGAAGCTGTCCGGGCAGGTATTGGCGGCGGGCATCGTGGTGCTGGCCGGGGTCAAGATCTACTGGATCCCCTTGCCGGACCGCATCGTCTCCCTCGACAGCGTCTCCTCGATCGCGGTGGCGGTGTTCGTCATCCTCGTGTGCGTCAACGCGGTGAACTTCATCGACGGCCTGGACGGGCTGGCCGCGGGCGTGGTCGGCATCGGCGCGGCGGCGTTCTTCGCGTACGCCTACCTGCTCAGCTACGAGCAAGAACTGGTCCGGGCGACCACGAGTTCGCTGATCACGGTCGGGGTCGTGGGCATCTGCCTGGGGTTCCTGCCCCACAACGTGCACCGGGCCCGCATGTTCATGGGGGACTCCGGGGCCATGCTGCTGGGGTTCCTCTTCGCCACCTCGATGATCAGCCTCACCGGCCAACTGGACCCCTCGCGCCTGGACGCCCGGGGCGGCGCCCTGATCAGCTCCTACCTGCCGCTGCTCCTGCCGCTGGCGGTGATGGCCCTGCCGTTCATCGACCTGGTCAGCGCCTACGTCCGCCGGACGATCGCCGGACGCCTGTGGTTCCAGGCCGACAAGCAGCACCTGCACCACCGCATGATCCGCCTGGGCCACGGCCACGGCGCGGCGGTGGCGCTGCTGTGGCTGTGGTCGGCCGTGATCGCGTTCGGCGTGGTGCTCGTCGGGCTCACCGACGAGTGGTGGGCCTACGCGGCGGTGCTGGCCGGCCTGAGCCTGGCCGCGCTCCTCACCTTCCGGCCGCGGTCGCGGCAGACGGCTCATGGCTGAGCGCGCCGAACGGCCGCGCCGGGAAGTCAGCGACACCGCGGTGCGCGCGCAGCGGCTGCTCGTCGGCGGGTTGGTGGGCGGGCACGTGGCCGCCCTCGTCGCGGTGGGCCTGTTCTGGGCGCGCGGTGGGGTCGCGGCCGGGGCGTCCGCGGCGGTGGCCGCCGCCGCCACCCTGGCTTTCTACACCATCGGCCTGGCCGTCCAGGTGGCCGTCGCCGACGCGCCGGCCAAACGCGTGCTGGTGGTCACCTTGGCGTCCTACGGGTTCCGGGTCGGCGTGCTGGGCCTGGTGCTGGGGGCGACGCTGGCCGCGGGGGAGCGCGTCCCCTGGCTGGACCCGACCGCCGTGGTGGTCACCACGGTCGCCGTGGTGGTCGGCTGGCTGACCCTCGAGGTTTGGACGTACAGCCGGCTGCGGATCCCCGTGTACGACCCTCCGGACGCGCCCCGACGCGCTCCCGAATCGATGTGACGCGGTCGCGGCGCACTGCTAGAGTCCAAGCGCGATGGACGAGCGGCACGGCACCGACCAGGGCTTGAAGATCATCGGCATCCTGATCGCCGGGCCGCTGTTCTACGGAGGTATCGGGTGGGTCGTCGACCGTGTTCTCGGTACGTCGTGGGGGCTGCCGGTCGGCCTGGTCGCGGGAGTGGCGTTGGGCGCCTACTGGGTGACGAAGAAGTACGGGACGAAACCGTGAGCGGACGCAAGGAGGCACCATGGGTGGGCTGACCGCGCTGATCCTTCCGCTGGAGGGTGACGCAGCCTGGCCCCCGGGCGAGCACAGCTTCCACTCGCGACCCCTGTTCCCCGGCGTGCTGCCCGACTGGGTCAACAACCACATGGCGCAGGCGGTCATCGCCGCGGCGCTCGTGATCGGGTTCTGGCTGTGGATGGCGCACCACCAGCAGATCGTCCCGGGCCGCAAGCAGACGCTCGGCGAGCTGGCGTACGACCTGGTGCGCAACAGCATCGCCCGCGACATCCTGGGCCACGACTACCGCAAGTTCCTGCCTTACCTGGTGGCGCTGTTCTCGTTCATCCTGGTCAACAACCTCTTCGGCCAGTTCTTCCTGTTCATGTTCCCGACCTTCAGCAAGATCGGGTACGCCTGGGGGCTGGCGCTGCTGTCCTGGCTGGTCTACAACGGCGTGGGCATCAAGAAGTGGGGCTTCTTCGGCTACCTCAAGCACGCCACCCTGCCCGCCGGGGTGCCCAAGGCGCTGTGGCCGCTGATCATCCCCCTGGAGTTCCTCTCCAACATCATCGTGCGGCCGCTCACGCTCGGCCTGCGTCTCTTCGCCAACCTCTTCGCCGGGCACCTGGTCATCCTGGTGTTCGTCATGGGCGGCTGGCTGCTGATCCAGTCGCTGCAGCCGTTCTACATGGTCGCCGGCAGCGTCTCGATGCTCTTCTCGTTCGCGATCTTCGCCCTGGAGCTGCTGGTCGGCTTCATCCAGGCGTACATCTTCACCGTCCTGACCGCCCAGTACGTCGCGTCCTCGCTCGCCGAGGAACACTGACGCCCCGAGAACTTCATCAAGAAGAAGAACCATCCGAAAGGAACGAACGCACATGCTCTCCATCCTCGAAATCGGTGGCTCCATGAACATGCTGGGCTACGGCCTGGCCACCTTGGGCCCCGCCCTCGGCGTGGGCTGGATCTTCGCGTCGGTCATCAACGGCACCGCGCGCCAGCCCGAGGCCCGAGGCGCCATGATGGGCACCGCGTGGATCGGGTTCGCCGTGGTCGAGGCGCTCGCCATCATCGGCATCGCCCTCGCCTTCGTGCTTTCCTGAGCTGAGGCCATTCATGTTGCCCCTTGAAGGGTTCGGCCCCCTCCTCCCGGAACACCCGGAGGAGATCGTCATCGGCATCGTCCTCTTCGCCATCATCTTCTTGGTGATCTGGAAGAAGGTCGTGCCGATGTTCGAGGCGACCTACGCCGAGCGGACCGCAGCCATCCAGGGCGGGATCGAGAAGGCCGAGGCCGCGCAGAAGGAGGCGGCCGCCGCGCTGGTCGAGTACAAGGCGCAGCTGGCCACCGCCCGCGAGGAGGGCTCCCGCATCCGCGAGGAGGCCAAGTCCCAGGGCGCGGCCATCATCGCCGACATGCGCCAGCAGGCCGCAGACGAGAGCAGCCGCGTGCTCGCCAACGCCAAGGCCCAGATCGAGGCCGAGCGCGCCGCGGCGGTCAGTCAGCTGCGCACCCAGATCGGCGGGCTGGCCACCACGCTGGCCGGCCGCATCGTCGGGGAGTCCCTGGACGACGACGAGCGCGCCCGCCGGACGGTGGACCGCTTCATCGCCGACCTCGAGGCCCAGCCGGTGGAGCGGGCATGAGCACCGCGTCCGCGGCCCGGCTCTCCGCGCTCGACCGCGTCCTCGACGGCCAGCCGGCCGACGAGACGCTGGCCGAGGAGCTGTTCGCGGTGGCGGACGCTCTGGCGTCCCAGGCGAGCCTGCGGCGGGCGTTGACCGACCCGGGTACCCCGGACGACACCCGCGGCGAGCTGGCCCGGGCCCTGTTCGGGTCACGGGTGGGCCCCGCGGCCACCGCGGTGGTCGCCGAGGCGGCGCGCCTGCGCTGGACGGGCAGCGGCATGGCCGAGGCGCTCGAGCGTCAGGGCGCCCGCGCCCTGCTGCTGGTCGCCGAACGGTCCGGCCAGCTCGACGAGGTCGAGGACCAGTTGTTCAAGGTGGAGCGGCTCGTGGCGGCCCACCCGGAACTGCGGGGCACCCTGGCCGACCGACGCACCGGGCTGGACGCTCGCGGCGGTCTGCTGGGCGAACTGCTGGCGGGCAAGGTGCTGCCGGTCACGGCGGCGCTGGCCCGACGGGCGGTCGCTGCGCGGCAGCGCACCTTCGGCCTCACCGTCGAGGGTTACCTCAAGGCGGCGGCCGAGTTGCGCGAGCGGGCGGTCGCTACCGTCACCTCCGCGAGGCCGCTGGACGCCGGTCAGGTCGACCGCCTGCGCGCGGCGCTCACCCGACAGGTGGGCCGCGAGGTGAACGTACGTGTCGTCGTCGACCCGGCGGTGCTGGGCGGCCTGCGCGTGACCCTGGGCGACGAGGTCATCGAGGGCACCGTCGCCGGACGCTTCCACGACGCCCGGCGCCAGTTGGCCTGAGCGCCTCCACACCAGACAGAATCCAACCAAGCAGCGAAGCAGCGAAGGACGCGAACCCAATGGCGGAACTGACGATTCGTCCCGACGAGATCCGGGATGCTCTGGACCGGTTTGTGCAGAACTACACCCCCGAGGTGGCGACCCGCGACGAGATCGGAGTCGTGGCCACCTCCGGCGACGGCATCGCCCGCGTCGAGGGGCTGCCGTCGGCGATGGCCAACGAGCTGCTCGAGTTCGCCAACGGCACCCTGGGCATCGCGCTCAACCTGGACGTCCGCGAGATCGGCGTCGTGGTGCTGGGCGACTCGGAGGGCATCGAGGAGGGGTCGACAGTCCGCCGTACGGGTGAGGTGCTCTCGGTCCCAGTGGGCGACGGCTACCTGGGCCGCACCGTGGACGCGATGGGCAACCCCATCGACGGGCTCGGCGAGATCACCGACATCCCCGAGCGCCGCGTCCTGGAACTGCAGGCCGCCGGCGTCATGGACCGCCAGGAGGTCCGTGAGCCGCTGCAGACCGGCATCAAGGCCATCGACGCGATGATCCCGATCGGCCGTGGCCAGCGCCAGCTGATCATCGGCGACCGCAAGACCGGCAAGACGGCGATCGCGATCGACGCGATCATCAACCAGAAGGCCAACTGGGCTTCGGGTGACCCCACCAAGCAGGTGCGCTGCATCTACGTCGCGGTGGGCCAGAAGGGCTCGACGATCGCCGCGCTGCGCAAGACGCTGGAGGACGCCGGCGCCCTGGAGTACACGACCATCGTGCACGCCCCGGCATCTGACCCGGCCGGCTTCAAGTACATCGCCCCCTACTCGGGCTCGGCGATCGGCCAGCACTGGATGTACGCCGGCAAGCACGTCCTGATCATCTTCGACGACCTGACCAAGCAGGCCGAGGCGTACCGCGCCATGTCGCTGCTGCTGCGCCGCCCGCCGGGACGCGAGGCGTACCCCGGCGACGTGTTCTACCTGCACAGCCGGCTGCTCGAGCGCTGCGCCAAGCTGTCCGACGAGCTCGGCGGCGGCTCGATGACGGGCCTGCCCATCATCGAGACGAAGGCCAACGACGTGTCGGCGTACATCCCGACCAACGTGATCTCGATCACCGACGGCCAGATCTTCCTGCAGTCCGACCTGTTCAACGCCAACCAGCGCCCGGCCATCGACGTGGGCATTTCGGTGTCGCGCGTCGGCGGCGCCGCGCAGGTCAAGGCCATGAAGGGCGTGGCGGGCACGCTGAAGATCAGCCTGGCCCAGTATCGCGACATGCAGGCGTTCGCGATGTTCGCGTCCGACCTGGACGCCGCGTCCCGCCGCCAGCTCGACCGGGGCGCCCGCCTCACCGAGCTGCTGCGCCAGGGCCAGTACCAGCCCTACCCCGTCGAGGACCAGGTGGTCAGCGTGTGGGCGGGCACGAACGGGCACTTCGACGACGTGCCCGTCGAGGACGTCTTGCGCTTCGAGGCCGAGTTGCTCGAGCACCTGCGCCGCAACACGCCGATCTTGAAGACTATCGCCGAGACCCAGAAGTGGGACGACGACACCGCCCAGGCCGTCGTCGCGGAGATCAAGAAGGTCAAAGAGCAGTTCAAGTCCGGCGGGGGCGGCGTCCACGCGGGCGTCGACCACAGCAAGCCGCTGGCCGACGAGGACATCGACAACGAGCAGATCCGCATCCGGAAGGGCTGACGCATGGCTGCCAGTCTTCGGGAGCTTCGGCAGCGACGAAAGTCGGTGACGGCGACCAAGAAGATCACCAAGGCGATGGAGTTGATCGCCGCGTCCAAGGTCATCCGGGCGCAGCAGGTGGCCCACCGCGCCCTGCCGTACACGCGCGAGCTGAACCGGGCCGTCTCTGCGGTCGCGACCGCCACGCACGGCACGATCGACCACCCGCTGACCCGGCCGGTGGAGCGGCCGCGGCGGGTGGCCTTGCTGGTGCTGACCTCCGACCGGGGCATGAACGGCGCGTTCAACTCCAATGTCCACAAGGTGGCCTCCCGCATGCGGGCCCGCCTGGAGGAGCAAGGCATCGAGGTCAAGCGGTACATGGTGGGGCGCAAGGGCATCGCGTACCTGAACTTCCGCCAGCTGCCGACCGTGAAGACATGGGACGGGTTCAGCGACGCCCCGACGTACGCGAACGCCCACGCGATCGCCGACGTGCTGATCAAGGCCTTCGAGACCCCCTACGAGGAGGGCGGCGTCGACGAGATCCACGCGGTCTACACCCGCATGGAGTCGATGCTCACCCAGACGCCCCGCGTCCGGCGGCTGCTGCCCTTGGAGGTGGTCGAGGGCGTCCGTCCGATCGGCGAGCACGAGGCTGTCCCGCAGTACGAGTTCGAACCCGACCCCGAGACCGTGCTCGACGCCCTGATGCCGCTGTACGTCCGCAGCCGGGTGTGGTTCTACCTGCTGCAATCCGCGGCGTCCATCCTGGCCAGCCAGCAGCGGGCCATGAAGTCGGCGACGGACAACGCGAACCAACTGATCGAGTCCCTGACGCGCGAGGCCAACCAGGCGCGGCAGGCCGAGATCACCCAGGAGATTACCGAGATCGTCGGTGGCGCCAGCGCGCTCGCCGAGGCGAGCGCCCGAGACTGATTGCCGAGGAAGGCTGAACCCATGACTGTGACTGACATCAACGATCCCCAGGTCGAGGCCCGGCCGGGCGTGGGCCGCGTCGCGCGGGTCATCGGCCCGGTGGTGGACGTCGAGTTCCCCGCCGACCAGATGCCCGACCTGATGAACGCCCTCAAGATCCGCATCGATGCGGGCGAGCTGAGCCGCGAGATCACCGCCGAGGTCGCGCTGCACGTCGGCGACAACATCGTGCGGGCCATCTCGCTCAAGCCCACCGACGGCATGCGCCGTGGCACCGAGGTCGTCGACACCGGCGCCCCGATCTCCGTCCCGGTCGGCGACGTGACCAAGGGCCGCGTCTGGAACGTGATCGGTGAGTGCCTGAACGAGGACATCTCCGGCATCGAGATCACCGAGCGCTGGCCGATCCACCGTCCGGCCCCGAAGTTCGAGGACCTCGAGCCCCGCACCGAGATGCTGGAGACCGGCATCAAGGTGCTCGACCTGCTCACCCCGTACGTGAAGGGCGGCAAGATCGGCCTGTTCGGCGGCGCCGGCGTGGGCAAGACGGTGCTCATCCAGGAGATGATCTTCCGCATCGCCCACAACTTCGGCGGCACGTCGGTGTTCGCGGGCGTGGGGGAGCGTACCCGTGAGGGCAACGACCTGATCCACGAGATGATCGAAGCCGGCGTGATGAAGGACACCGCACTGGTGTTCGGCCAGATGGACGAGCCGCCGGGCACGCGCCTGCGCGTCGCCCTGTCGGCCCTGACGATGGCGGAGTACTTCCGCGACGTGCAGAACCAGGACGTGCTGCTCTTCATCGACAACATCTTCCGGTTCACCCAGGCGGGCTCCGAGGTCTCCACGCTGCTGGGCCGCATGCCCTCGGCCGTGGGCTACCAGCCCAACCTGGCCGACGAGATGGGCCAGCTGCAGGAGCGCATCACGTCGACCCGAGGCCACTCGATCACGTCGATGCAGGCCATCTACGTGCCCGCGGACGACTACACCGACCCGGCCCCGGCGACCACGTTCGCCCACCTGGACGCCACCACCGAGCTGAGCCGAGACATCGCCTCCCGCGGCCTCTACCCGGCCGTGGATCCGCTCACGTCGTCCAGCCGTATCCTCGACCCGCAGTTCGTGGGCCGCGAGCACTACGACGTGGCGACGCGCGTCAAGCAGATCCTCCAGCGCAACAAGGAACTGCAGGACATCATCGCCATCCTGGGCGTCGACGAGCTGTCTGAGGAGGACAAGATCGTCGTCGGCCGCGCGCGGCGCATTCAGCAGTTCCTCAGCCAGAACACCTACATGGCCACGAAGTTCACGCAGATCGAGGGCTCCACAGTGCCGCTGAAGGACACGATCGAAGCGTTCAACATGATCTGCGACGGCGAGGTCGACCACATCGCCGAGCAGGCGTTCTTCAACGTCGGCGGCCTCGACATGGTCATGGCGAACTGGGACCGCATCCAGAAGGAGGGCTGATCATGGCGTTCGACTCCACGTCCCTGCGGGTCGAGGTGGTCAGCGCCGACGGTCTCATCTGGGAGGGCGACGCCGTCTCGGTCATCGCCCGCACCGTCGAGGGGGACATCGGCGTGCTGGCCAACCACGAGCCCATGCTGGCTCTGCTGGTGCCCGGCGCTGCCGAGATCCTCTCGACGGCGGGCACGCGCGAGATCGTGGCGGTGGACGGCGGCTTCCTGTCGGTCTCCAACAACCGGGTTGCCCTGCTCAGCTCGTACGCAATGATGGCCAAGGAGATCTCCGAGCCCGAGGCCGAACGCGAGCTCGCCGCCGCCCAGAAGCGACTCGACGACGGCGACGTCAGCACCGAGACCATGCAGCACTTCCACCGGGCGAGCGCCCAGGTGAAGGCAGCTGCGAAGGCCGCCGGCGCACGCTGACACGCTGGGGGGAGCATGCCGGACTGGTTGACCGTGACCGAGGTGGTCGCGGTCGTGGCCGTCTCGATGGTGGTGCTCCCCGTGGCCGGCGTGGTCGGACGCCGCCGCTGGCTGGCCACGCGGGGCCGGGTGCTCGACTGCTCGTTGCGCCTACCGTCGGCTCCTCCCGGCGCCGGCTGGATGCTGGGCGCCGCCCGCTACCGGGGCGAACGCTTCGAGTGGTACCGGGTCTACAGCCTGTCGTTCCGGCCCCGGGTGATCCTGCGCCGCGACGAGGTGATCGTCACGCGGGTGCGCGAGCCGGACGCCATCGAGGCGAACGCCCTCATCGACCGCCAGATCGTGGCCGAGCTGGGCGGCGTCCATACCGGGGTGTGGCTGGCCATGGAGCGCGACGACCTGACCGCGTTCGCCAGTTGGAGTGAGGCCGGGACGCCGGGCTCGGGCTTCGGCTGAGCGCCGGACGCTCAGAACAGGCGGTCCTCGGCGTTGTCGAGCCCGCGCAGCGCGTCGTAGTCGACGGTGACGCACGCGATGCCCCGGGCCGAGGCCAGGACGCGCGCCTGCGGCTTGATCTGCTGCGCTGCGAACACCCCCTGGACGGGCCGCAGGTGCGGGTCGGCGTTCAGCAGCTCGAGGTAGCGCGTGAGCTGCTCCACCCCGTCGATCTCGCCGCGGCGCTTCACCTCGACGGCCACGTGCGCCCCGTCGGCGTCCCGGAACAGCAGGTCGACGGGACCGATCGCCGTCATGTGCTCGCGCCGGACCAGCCGCCACCCCGCCCCGAACGTGTCGGGGTGCTCGGCCAGCAGCGCCTGCAGGTGCGCCTCGACGCCGTCCTTGACGAGCCCCGGGTCGACGCCGAGCTCGTGGGAGCTGTCGTGCAGCACCTCGGCGATGGAGACGATCAGCCGGTCGGCGTCCCGGTTGGCGACCTCCCAGACCTGGACGAGGCCCACCTCCGCCTCGGTCGCCGGGTCCGCCTCGCGCATGGTGATCGAGCACGGCGGGTTCATCCAGTTCAGCGGCTTGTAGGCGCGGTCGTCCGCGTGCACCGACAGCGAGCCGTCGGCCTTGAGCAGCAGCAGGCGGGTCGCCATGGGTAGGTGGGCGGACAGGCGTCCAGCGTAGTCCACCTGGCAGCGGGCGATCATGAGACGCACGGTCTGCACCCTACCGGTTAGGGTGGATGCCATGGCCCGCCGACCGAGCAAGCACCTGCAGCCGGCCCGCCCGCTGTCGGTGGGGTTCGCGCGCAGCGACGACAAGACCGACGGGCGGTGGGTGGTCCAGGCGATGCCCGCGGGCCGCTCGGTGAAGGGCTACGTGTGTCCCGGCTGCAACCGGACGATCCCCGAGGGCGCCGCCCACGTCGTGGCGTGGCCGCATGTGCCCGGCGTGGGGCAGTCCAGCGCGGTGGAGGACCGCCGCCACTGGCATGGCGCCTGTTGGGCGCGGAGGCGCTGACGTGGAGCTGTTCGGCACTCAGGTCGGCCAGGGGACGCCGCGGGTCGTGTTCCTGCACGGGCTGCTCGGGCAGGGCAAGAACTGGACTGCGATCGCCAAGGGCCTCGGCGAGCTGGGCCCCAGCCTGTTGCTCGACCTGCCCAACCACGGCCGCAGCCCCTGGACCGACGACCTCGGCTACGCCGCCCTCGCGGACGCCGTGGCGGACGACCTGCGCCGCCGGCTCGGCGAGCGGCCCGGGATCACCCTGGTGGGGCACTCGATGGGCGGCAAGACCGCGATGGCGCTCGCCCTGCGGCACCCGGGCCTGCTGCGTGCCCTGGTCGTCGCCGACATCGCCCCCGACGACTCCAGCCACGGCTATGGGTTCGGACGCCTCGTCGGCGCCCTGCGCGCCCTCGACCTCTCGGCGGTGCACCAGCGCGCCGACGCGGACGCCGCCCTGCGGTCCTCGATCCCGGACGCCGGCGTCCGGGCCTTCCTGCTGCAGAACTTGCGCCGATCCGGGCACGGGTTCGTCTGGCAGCCCAACCTCGACCTGATCGCCGCCGGCCTGCCGGGCATCAGCGGCTGGCCCTCCGGCTTGCGCGGCCCCGTCGACCTGCCCGTGCTCTGGCTGCGCGGCGACGATTCGGGTTACGTGCGCGACGAGCACGCCCCCGGCATGCGGGCACTGTTCCCCCGGACGCGGCTGGTCACCATCAAGGGCGCCGGGCACTGGCTGCACGCAGACGCACCCGAGGCTGTGACAGAGACGCTCGCCCTGTTCCTGCGTTCGCTGCGCGGGGTGCTCACCCGCTGACGACGGCCCGGATGGTCGCCGACGCGTGCGGTCGGCCGGTGCCGTCGCCCCAGCTGCTGTCGTGCCCGAGGAACGCCTTGTCGGCGATGGCTTGCACGCCCTCGCCGGTCATCCGTCCGAACACGGTGTAGTTGGGCGGCAGGTCGGAGTCGGCGTAGACGAAGAAGAACTGCGACCCATTCGTGTCGGCCCCTGCGACGCTCGCCATCGCCACCACCCCGGCAGGGTAGCCGGTCGTGGCGTCCAACTCGTCGTCGAAGGTGTAGCCCGGGCCGCCCGTCCCGGTGCCGGTCGGGTCGCCGCACTGCAAGATGAACATCCTGGACGTCGACAACCGGTGGCAGGCCGTCTTGTCGTAGAAGCCCTGGGCGACGAGGCTCTGGAACGAGTGCACCGCGCACGGCGCCGCCGCGCGGTCGAGGTCGACGGCGACCTGCACGTCGCCGAAGTCGATCGTCACCCGAGACGTGCCGGTGGCGAGGATGCCCGTGGTGTCGGGCGGGTCGACCGGACGGGCCGGCGTCCCCCCGATGCGGTACGTGCAGGTGACCATGCCGGGCGTCGCCGTGTCCGTGCCGCCGGTCGTCGAGCCGGACGCCGCCGTCCCGGACGCAGACGCCGTGGGCCGCGGGGGCAGCGCGCATCCGGACACCCCCAGCAGGGCCAGGGCGGCCAGGAGGGCGAGGCCGGCGCGGATCACGCGTCCAACCTCACATAGGGTGGTCCCATGGTCAACCTGACACGCATCTACACGCGCACCGGGGACGCCGGCACCACGCGGCTGTCCGACAACACCGAAGCCCGCAAGACCGACCTGCGCGTGGAGGCGTACGGCCAGGTCGACGAGGCCAATAGCGTGCTGGGCATCGTGTGCGCCCAGACGGGGCTGCCGGATCGCGTCCGCGAGGTGCTGGGCATTATTCAAAATGAACTGTTCGACGTGGGCGCCGACCTCTCGACGCCGGTCGTCCCCGACCCCGCCTGGCCGCCGCTGCGCGTGACCGCGCCGAGCGTGGATCGGCTGGAGGAGTGGTGCGACGAGTTCTCCGAGCCGCTGGGCAACCTGGTGTCGTTCATCCTGCCGGGCGGCACGCCGGCGTCCGCGCACCTGCACCTGGCCCGCACGGTGGTGCGACGGGCGGAGCGCGCGGCGTGGGCGGCCGCCGAGGCGTACGGGCTGGACGCTGACGGTGCGGCGTCCGGGGGGTTGAACCCGCTCGCGATCACCTACCTGAACCGGCTCTCGGACCTGCTGTTCGTGCTCGCCCGGGTCGCCAACGCGGGCGAGCCCGACGTGCTCTGGGTGCCGGGCAAGGACCGCGAGCCCATCGGCGCCCGAGCCAAGGCACAGCGCGAGCGTATCCAGAGGGCCGGCGGCCACTGACGTCGGTGTCGGCGTCGCCGACGGCCACCCGAGCAGCCCGGCGTCCCTCATGTGCTCCTGCAGGAGACACATGTGCCGGTGTCCCTCATGCGCTCCTGTCGGAGAGACCTGCGCCCGTTGGGCCCGTACCGTCCGTCAGTCCTGTCGTCTCATCGGCTCGGCGAGCTCCCTCGAGGGCACTCCTGGTTTGATGCACAGCGCGTATCAAATCAGTAGGGCCGAGCGGCACCACCGGATCGAGTGGGTCGCCGAGCTTGTCGAAGGGGCGTTGAGTCCTCCCGTCCACGTCGGCCGGTCGAGCCGGTCGGCTACTTGCGCCCGTTGGTGACGGATCCGCCAGTACGACCAGGAGGATTCGTCACTTGCGGGGGGATGTGTGGCAGGGGCGGTCCAGGGGGCCCGCGGCGGAGCCTCGGCCTGCCACATGGTCGACCGCGCCCTCGGCGGCGTAGCGGCGTCGGCGGCCAGCGGGGGCCGCGGCGTTCAGCTCGGGCGGGGGTGCATGCATCCGTCGCCGCGGCCGTGGTTGGTGCCCTCGCGGGCGCTCCCTGTCTGATGCGCTGCGTGCATCAAAGCAGTAGGGCCGAGCGGCACCACCGGCTGGAGATGTGGAGGGAAGGGTTCGGACGCCGAGGGTTCAGCAGCGGGAGCGAGGCGGGTCAGCGCCGGTCCAGCGCAGGCACGAGCACCTCGCGGTAGAGCAGCAGCAGCGACGCGGCGGTCGGGATGGCGATGAGCGCCCCGGCGATGCCGAACAACAGCCCGCCGCTGACAGCGGCCAGGACGACCAGGGGCCCGGGCACGTTGACCGAGCGACTGAAGATGCGCGGCTGAATGAAGTACGCGTCAACCTGCTGGTAGACGAGGAAGAAGATCAGCGTGGCGATGCCGGCGGTGGGGGAGACAGAAAAGGCGATGATCGCGATGATGAGCGTGGAGACGGTCGGTCCGATCAGCGGGATGAACGCGAAGACCGCGACCACGACCGCGAGCGCCAGCGAATAGGCACCCAGCCCGATGATGTTCAGGAACAGGAACGCCGCCACGGCCGCGCACGTGACGATGATGAACAGCCCGGTCACGTACCCGCCGACGCGGCGGAACATCTCGTTGGCCAAGTACTTGACCCGCGGACGGCGGGAGGCCGGCGCCAGCTCGAAGATCGTCGCCTTGATCGAGGGGAGTGAGGCGAGAAAGTACAGCGTCAGCACGAGGGTGAGCAGCAGGCTGAACAGCACGTTGACGATGGCGCGCGAGGCGCCGAGCAGGCCGCCGAAGAGGCCCTCGATCCACGTCCCGGACGTCACCACCGCGATCACACGGTTGATCACGTCGAACTGGGCGTCGAACTCCGCGATCTGCGGATTCTCTCGCAGGCCTTGCAGGTACGCCGGCAGGTTCAGCGCGAGGGTGTTGACCTGCTCGGTCAGCAGCGGCAGCACCGCCCAGGCGCCCAGGCCCAGCAGCACGAGCAGGGCCAGCGCCACGACCAGCACCGCGAAACCGCGCGGCACTCCACGCGCGTGCAGGAACTCCACGAGCGGGTTGAGGCCCAGAGCCAGGAACAGCGACAAAACGACCAGGATCACCACGTTCTGCAGCGCGACGATCAATCCCAGCAGGCCGTAGGCGAGCAGCCCGCCGAGGGTCACGAAGAACCCGATCTGGAACGGCGAGCGGTTCAGCAGGCTGGTGCCGCCGGACGAGGCGAGCAGCGCCAACTCGGCGCGGTCTGGGTCGGGCGGCGTGTACTGACCGCTTCGGCGCAGCCTGCGCCACCACGGGCGCGGCTCCTGGCCGGCCGAGGGGGCGGACGCCGGAAGCTGGGGCTGGCCCGTCCCGGCGGGCGCGCCCGGGACGCCTGCCTTTCCGGGACCGACGGTCACGCCCGGTGCGGCGGCGGACTCACCCCCGGGCCGACGCTCGTAGACCGCGTCGCCCGGCGGCTGGTCGGCCGCCGCGTTGCTCACCGCTCGTCCCGCGCCTCGTCGTCGCCGTCGGCCGCCGCGTCGCTGTCACCTGTCACGTCGGTGTCGACCGCCGGGTCGGCGCCCGCGTCAGGCTCGTCGAGAAGTTCGGCCGGGATGGTGCCGGTGTGCTCCTCGTCGGGGAACTCGTCCGCCGTCTGGGTGGCCAGGCTGGACAGCTGCGCCAACTGGCCCAGCAGAGCCTGCTTGCGCTGGCGCAGGTGCCGGTTCTCGCGCTTGAGCCGCTCGTTGCGCTCGGCCAGCTCGGCGTCCGTGGCGGCCAGCTTCTCGTCCGCTTCGGTGCGCGCCTGGGCCAGGATCGCTGCCGCCTCCGAGACCGCCCCGGCCTTGATGTCCTCGGCCTCGGACCACGCCGCCTGCTGGCGTCCGCGCAGAGCCTCGGACGCCTGGGCCAGCGCCGCCTGCAGCGCCTCGGAATGCTCCCGTGCCTGCGCGGTGGCCTCCCCGACGCGAACCTGCAGCGCCCCCTGCTCGTCGGCAACCCGGCGCAGAGCCTCGTCCCGCTCCTGGGCAGCCTCGGCGCGCGCCCGTGCGGCGTCCGCCTGGGCGGCCTGGCGCAGCGAATCGGCTTCGGCCCGCGCGGCGTCCAGGGCGGCCTGCGCCTGACGCTCGGCGTCGGCCAGGATCATCGCCCGGTGCTCGTCCGCCGACGTGCGCAGGCCCGCGGCCTCGGTGCGGGCGGCGTCCAGCTCAAGGGCGGTCTGCCGCTCCAGGTCGCCGCGCAAACCCTTGAGGGACGCAATGCCCTCCTGGCGGGCGGCCTCGGCTGTCTGGGCGGCCTCGCGGCGGGTCGCGTCGGCCTCGGCGCGCGCGGCGTCCGTCACCTGCGCGGCCCGGGCCTGCGCCCGCTGCATCAGCTCGCCGGCCTGAGCCTCGGCCACCTTGAGCAGGTTGGCGGTGTGGGCGCCGAGCTTGCTGAAGTCGGTGTCGTCGACCCGCAGGTTGGCCGCGGTCAACTCGCGCCGGACCTCGCGCAGCTGGTGTTTGGCCAGCGACAGCTGGCGCTCGATGTCGCGGATGTAGTCGTCGACGGCCTTCTTGTCGTAGCCGAGCATCGCGTTCGGGAAGCCGCGCACCGCGCTCGCGGTCTCGTCGAACAGGTCGAGGCCGTGTTGTTCGGATTCCTGCGTCACCGGGATGTTCCTCTCGCCGCACCAGTGTGATGTGTGCTCGATGCTACCGATCCGCAGGCGCGACCCGGACGCGACAGGCCCGCCCCGGACGGATCATTCCGGGTCGGGCCTGTCGCCCGCGATCAATGCGCGGCGGGGTTGGGCTCGACGAGCTCGAGCAGGATGCCGCCGGTGTCCTTGGGGTGGCAGAAGTTGATGCGGCTGTCGTTGGTGCCACGCTTGGCTTCGGGGAACAGCAGCCGGACGCCGCGCTCCTTCAGGGTGGCGCTGACGGCGTCCAGGTCGCGGACCCGGTAGGCCAACTGCTGCATGCCCGGGCCGCTGCGGCCGATGAACTTGGCAATCGTGGAGTTCTCGTTCAGCGGCGCGAGGAGCTGGATCTGCGCGTTCTCGGCGAGCTGGTCGCCCGTGCCGATCATGGCCTCCTCGACGCCCTGCTCCTCATTGGTCTCCCGGTGGAGCACCCGCCACCCGAGCACGTCGGTGTGGAAAGCGATGGCCGCGTCGAGGTCGGGGACCGCGAGGCCCACGTGGTCGATGCACACAAAAAGGTCGGTGTTGTCCATGGCCTCATTCTCCCACGAAGCGCCGTCCCGGAGGCCGCCCGTGCGGGTTGTCCGGGACCTGGACGCCGCCTGTCAGGTCAGGACCGCGTCCACCACCTTCTTGGCCTCGGCCTGGACCTCGGCCAGGTGCTCGGGGCCCTTGAAGGACTCGGCGTAGATCTTGTAGACGTCCTCGGTGCCCGAGGGGCGCGCGGCGAACCACGCGTGCTCGGTGGTCACCTTGAGCCCGCCGATGGCCGCGCCGTTGCCCGGGGCGGCGGTCATCTTGGCGACGATCGGCTCGCCGGCGAGCTCGGTCGCCAGCACGTCCTCGGGGGAGAGCCGGCCCAGCTTGGCCTTGGCCTCCCGGTTCGCGGGGGCGTCCACGCGGGCGTAGGCCGTTTGGCCGAACTCGGCCTCGAAGTCGGCGTAGTGCTGGCTCGGCGTCCGCCCGGTGACGGCCAGGATCTCCGAGGCGAGCAGGTCGAGCAGGATGCCGTCCTTGTCGGTCGTCCAGGTGCGGCCGTCGCGGGTGAGGAAGGACGCCCCCGCGGACTCCTCGCCGCCGAACCCGATCGAGCCGTCCGAGAGGCCGGGCACGAACCACTTGAAGCCGACCGGCACCTCGACGAGGGTCTTGCCGATCTTGCGGGCCACGTTGTCGATCATCGAGCTCGACACCAGCGTCTTGCCGATGCCTGCGCCCGGGCCCCAGCCGTCGCGATGGCTGAACAGGTACCAGATCGCCACCGACAGGTAGTGATTGGGATTCATCAGGCCGGCGTCGGGGGTGACGATGCCGTGCCGGTCGGCGTCCGCGTCGTTGCCGGTGGAGAGGGCGTAGGCGTCGCGGTTGGCGATGAGGGACGCCATGGCGTAGGGGGAGCTGCAGTCCATGCGGATCTTGCCGTCCCAGTCGAGCGTCATGAACGGCCACGCCGGGTCGACGGTCCGGTTGACCACGGACAGGCCCAGGCCGAGGCGGTCGGCGATGTACTCCCAGTACTGCACGGACGCCCCGCCCATCGGGTCGGCGCCGATGTCGAGCCCGGCCGACCGGATGGCGTCGAGGTCGATGACCGCGGACAGGTCCTCGCAGTAGGCGGTGCGGTAGTCGTGCCGGGCGATGTCGGCGGCGGCGCGCTCGTACGGCGTCCGGGGCACCGTGCGCCAGTCGGCCAGCAGTTCGTTGGCGCGGGCGGCGATCACCGTGGTGGCGTCGCTGTCGGCGGGGCCGCCGTGGGGCGGGTTGTACTTGAAGCCGCCGTCGGCGGGCGGGTTGTGCGAGGGCGTGACGACGATGCCGTCCGCCCGCGGGCCGCTGTGGTCGCGGTTGTAGACGATGATCGCGCGGGACACCGCCGGCGTCGGGGTGTACTCATCCTCGCGCTCGGCCCGGACGTCGACGCCGCCTGCGTGTAGCACCTCCAGCGCGGTCTTCCACGCCGGGAGGCTGAGCCCATGGGTGTCCTTGCCGATGAACAGGGGCCCGGTGACGCCCTGGGCGGCGCGGTACTCGACGATCGCTTGGGTGGTGGCGGCGATGTGGGCTTCGTTGAAGGCGGAGTTCAGGCTCGAACCGCGGTGGCCCGACGTGCCGAAGACGACCTGCTGGTCGGGGTTTGCCGCGTCGGGGATGCGGTCGTAGTAGGCCGCAACGAGGGCGTCGATGTCGGTCAGGTCTTGGGGCTGTGCGGGCTGCCCGGCGCGTGCGTGAACCATGGGGTCCATCATGTCAGCCCGGACGCCGCCCGGAGCGTGCTTGGGCGCGAACCCGTCCGAGGGGGCCGCCGATCGCGTGGAAGAATGGCGCCATGTCTTCTGTCCCGTTGCGCGGTGGCGCGATCGACCTGTCCGCGCTCAAGCCCACGCCGCCCCCGCCGCCCGGCTCGTCCTGGGTCGTCGACGTGGACGATCGCACGTTCGAGCCGCTCATCTCCTTGTCGATGCAACATCCGGTCGTCGTCGAGCTGTGGTCGCCGCGGGCCAACGGCGCCAAGCTGAGCGACGACCTGCGCGCGCTGGCGCACGAGGCCGGCGGGCGCTATCTCCTGGCCCGCGTGAACGTCGACGAGGCCAAGGGGGTGGCCCAGGCGCTCGGCGTCCAGGCGGTGCCGATGGTGGTCGGCGTGATCGGCGGGCAGTTGGCGCCCCTGTTCCAGGGCACGACCGAGAAGACGATCGCCAAGACAGCCATCGACGAGTTGCTCCGCGTGGCCGCCGCCAACGGCCTGACCGGACGCGCGCAGCCCGTGCCGGCGACCGGGGATGCCGCCCAGCCCGCCGGTCCCGACCCGCGGTTCGAGGCGGCGGATGCCGCACTGGCCGCCGGTGACTTCGAGCGCGCGGTCGAGGAGTTCGACGCGCTTCTGGCCGCCAACCCCGCGGACGCCGAGGCCGCGGCCGGGCGCGCGCAGGCGCGCCTGCTGGTGCGAGTGCAGACGACGGACCCCCAGGCCGTGGTGGCCGCCGCCCAGGCGTCCCCCGACGACCCCGACGCGCAGCTGCCGATGGCGGACCTGGAGTTGGCCGCTGGCAACCTGGACGCCGCGTTCGAGCGGCTGCTCGGTCTGGTTCGCCGCACGTCCGGCGACGCGCGTAACCAGGTGCGCCTGCGGCTGCTGGAGCTGTTCGAGACGGTCGGTAACACCGACCCGGCCGTGCTGCGCGCGCGCCGTGAGCTGACCAGCGCGCTGTTCTGACCTGACGCGCGGGCACCGCCCCAGCCCTAGCCAAGCAGGCGCGGCTCGCCGGCTTCGAGGTAGCTGGTCCGGCCGCTGGCCAGGGCGGCGAGCGCAGAGCGCAGCCGCGCGGCGCCGAAGTCGGTCATCCGGGACGCCGCGGCGTCCGCGGCCAGCCAGTGCAGGGACAGGATCTCGAACCCGTCCGGTCTCAGCGCCGCGGCGTCCGGCCCCGGCACGGGCGGGCCCCCGAAGACCACCTCCACGGCGTCCTCCCAGCCCTGGTAGGGACGCAGCCAGTCGACGACGAGCAGCCGGTCGAGGGCGGGCGCGGCTCCCATCTCCTCGAACATCTCGCGCAGGCAGGCGTCGCGCGGCGACTCGCCGGGCTCGACGATGCCGCCCGGCAGCTCCCAGTCGGGCTTGAACGACGTCTCACACAGCAGGACCCGCCCGCGCTCGTCGGTGAGCAGCGCGTGCGCGATCAGCCGCTTGCGCGGCGTGACGGTGTTCATCACATACGTGTGCGCGCCCGGCCCGACCGGGTCGCCGGCCAGGCGGCCGTAAACCAGCTCGTCCACCCAACCCGTCGAGGACGCCCGTGCGGCCCGCAGCCGGCCCTCCAGCCGGAAGCCCCGGCGATGCAGGTCGCGGCGTCCGGCCAGGTCGTCGGCCGCGACGCGCACCTCGCTGCGCCGCGGCTCGTCGGGGGACGCCACCTATTCGGACGCCTCCACGTCGGCGCGCTCCTGCGGGCGCGTGAGGTCGGGAGTGTCGACGTCGGCGGCGCGCCGTGGCTGGGCCGCTTCGACAGGCTCAGCGACCGGGTCGGCCTGGGGCCGATCGAGACGGAAGAACACCGCGCCGAGCGGGGGCACCTGCACGAACGCGTGGGCGGGATGACCGGCCCACGAGCCCTCGGTGGCGACCACTCCGCCGAAGTTACCGATGCCCGAGCCGTCGTAGATGGTGGAGTCGGAGTTCAGGATCTCGGTCCACGTGCCTGTCTCCGGCAGCCCGAGCTGGTAGTCGTACCAAGGCTCGGAGCTGAAGTTGACGACCACGGCGATCTGCTGGCCCTCGCCATCGCGGCGGACCCAGCTGTAGGTGTTGCGGCTGGCGTCGTCCGCGTTGATCCACTGGAAGCCGCGCGGGTCGTTGTCAAGACGCCAGAGCGCGGGGTGCGACGTGTACAGCGCATTGAGGTCGCGGATCAGCAGCTGCAGGCCGTGGTGGCCCCACAGGTCGCTGACCCACCACTCGAGGCTGACCGCCTCGTTGAACTCGGAGCGCTGGCCGAACTCCTGGCCCATGAACAGCAGCTGCTTGCCCGGGAACGCCCACATGAAGCTGTAGAACGCCCGCAGCGTGGCGAACTGGCGCCAGGCGTCCTGGGGGATCTTGTTGATCATCGACCCCTTGCCGTGCACGACCTCGTCGTGGCTGATCGGCAGGACGAAGTTCTCCGAGTACTGGTACACCATCGCGAACGTCATCTCGTGGTGGTGCCACTGGCGGTAGATCGGCTCGAGCGCCAGGTAGCGCAGCGTGTCGTTCATCCAGCCCATGTTCCACTTGAAGCCGAAGCCGAGGCCGCCGAGGTTGGTGGGCTGGGTGACGCCGCCGAAGCTGGTGGACTCCTCGGCGATCATCGTCACTCCGGGGACGCGCTCGTACAGGTGCCGGTTCACGTAGCGCAGGAAGTCGATGGCCTCGAGGTTGTGGTTGCCGCCGAACTCGTTCGGCACCCATTCGCCCGGCTCGCGGCTGTAGTCGAGGTAGAGCATGGACGCCACGGCGTCCACGCGCAGCGCGTCGATGTGGAACTCCTTGACCCAGTACAGGGCGTTGGAGACCAGGAAGCTCTTCACCTCGTTGCGGCCGTAGTTGAAGATGTACGTGCCCCACTCGGTGTGCTCGCCTTGGCGCGGGTCGGCGTGCTCGTACAGGGCGGTGCCGTCGAAGCGGCCCAGCGCCCACTCGTCTTTGGGGAAGTGGCCGGGCACCCAGTCGAGGATGACGCCGATGCCGGCCTGGTGCAGCCGGTCGACCAGGTAGCGGAACTCGTCCGGCTTGCCGAGCCGCGACTGCGGGGCGAAGTAGTTGGTGACCTGGTAGCCCCAGCTGGGCTCGAACGGGTGCTCGGTGATCGGCATGAGTTCGACGTGCGTGTAGCCCTGCCAGGTCACGTACTCGACGAGCTCGTCGGCCAGTTCCAGGTAGGTCTTGCCCTTGCGCCACGAGGCCAGGTGCACCTCGTAGACGCTCATCGGCTCGATCTGGTAATTGCGGGACTTGCGTCCCTCCAACCACTCGTCGTCGCCCCACCCGAACTGGCTGGTGTACACGATCGAGGAGTTGGCGGGGGCCTGCTCGGCGAAGGTCGCCATGGGGTCGACCTTCTCGCGCCACACGCCGTCCGCGCCGAGGATGTTGAACTTGTACAGGGTGCCGTCGCCGACCCCCTCGACGAACAGCGACCAGACCCCGGAGCCGGGCACGATCTGCATCGCGTCGCCGGTCCACCAGTTGAAGTCGGCGTTGATGCGCACCTCGCGCGCGTTGGGGGCCCACACGGCGAACCGCGTGCCGGTGACGCTGCCCCGTTCGTCGTCGTGCAGGGTCACGACGTGCGCCCCGAGGCGCCGCCACAGCTCGGTGTCGCCACCGTTGTGGAAGCCTTCCAAGTCCCAACCGGTCAAGCCTCCGGACGGATCGTGCGCCATGTCACTCCTTCGATGGTTTTTTCGGACGCCCGCTCGCCTCGCGGATGGCCCTCATCGGGATGCCCACCCAGTCGGGACGATTGCGCAGCTCGTACAACACCTCGTACACGGCCTTGTCGATCACGTACCCCGCCAGCAGGTCGTCCCTGGCGTGGCCCCCACAGTAGCCCTTCAGAAAGCCCGCCCGGGCGGCATCGGCCCACATCGTGGCGGCCCGTCCGGCCGGGTCCGCGTGGGCGCTGCGGGCGTAGTCGAACGACCGCAGCATGCCCGCCACGTCGCGCCACACGGAATCGAACGCCCGCCGCTCGGCGGCCGTCTTGGCCGGTTCGCCCTCGAAGTCGATGAGCGTCCAGCCCGAGTCGCCGGACAACGTCTGCCCGAGGTGGAAGTCCCCGTGCACCCGCTGGACGTCCACCTGCTGGCCGCGCAGCACGTCGAAGGCGGCGCGCAGGGACGCCGCGTGGCCCGCGAGCTCGGGCGCCTGCGCTACGGCGGCGTCCAGCCGCGCCACCATGGTGTCCGCCAGGTCGTCCCCGGACGCCGTGCGCACCCCGAACGCGCCCGCGAGGCGGGCGTGGACGTCGGCCAGCGCGCGGCCCAGCGCCTCGGCGGGGGAGGAGAAGTCGGATTCGGCCGCGCAGGAAGCGGTCGCCAGCACCCAGCCGTCGCGCGCGCCGGGGACGCGTTCGATCACCAGCCCCAGGTCGGTGGTGCTGCCGCCCGGCCACGCGCCGGTCAGCCGCCCGCGCACGCTCGGCACCGCGTGGGCGTCCAGCGCGATGAGCATCTCGGCGTCCAGGTTGGGGCCAGGCTCGACGCGGCGGAACAGCTTGTACAAGTCGGTGCGGCCGAGCGTGAGCGTGGTGTTGGACTGCTCCCCGGGCCACACGCCCACCTCGGCGTCCGCGAAGGCGGGCTGAGTGGCCCGCACGAAGGCGGACAGGGCCTCGGGGTCGGTGGTGGCGTCCAGCACCGCCACCGCGCGGCCGTCCACGACCGCCTCGCCGACGACGAAGCCGGACGCCTCGGCGTCCGGGCCGAGCGGGCGGTGCGAGACCAGCAGGTGGTAGTACTCGGTGCGGCCGTCCGGGTAGGACAAGGTGGCGATCTCGCTACGGACGACGACGGGTGCGCCGGGCGGCGTCCAGGCCGGGAGCGGCTCCACCTGGGTGATCGCGGCGCCGGCGCCCTTGCCGCCGAACCAGCGGACCGTCTCCAGGTGGCGCATCCAGGCGCGCTCAAGGGGCTCGGTCACGGGCGTCCCCGCACCAGCAACCAGGCGAACCCGTGCGGCGACAGCGTCACCCGGTAGGGCTCGGGCCCGATCGGGCCGGGCTGCACGTCGCCCCAGATCGGCTCCGGCTGGCTGCCGGCGAGATGCCCGAGGTCGACCACCGCCACCTGCCGCGTGGCGGTCAGGTTGTTGAAGCAGATCAGTGTCTGGTCTTCGTAGGCGCGCGTGAACGAGAACACCCCGTGCGGGCCGCCCAGGTCGGTGAAGTCGCCCAAGCCGAACGCGGGGTGCTCCCGGCGGACGATCAGCAGGTGGTGCAGCCACATGAGCAGCGACAGCGGGTCCCCCTGCTGCTGCGCCACGTTGACGGCGTGCGGGCCGTACAGGTGGCTGTCCACGAGCGGGTAGGGGTAATTGCCGGGGTGCCCGTCGGAGAACCCGGCGGACGCCGAGGCGTCCCACTGCATCGGGGTGCGGACGCCGTCACGGTCGTTGAGCCAGATGTTGTCGCCCATGCCGATCTCGTCGCCGTAGTACAGCACCGGCGAGCCGGGCAGGGCCAGCAGCAGGGCGTGCAGCAGCCGCAGGCGGGCCGGGTCGTTGTCGACCAGGGGGGCGAGGCGCCGCCGGATGCCCAGGTTGCACTTCATGCGCGGGATGGGCGCGTACTCGCTCCACATGTAGGTGCGCTCGTCGTCGGTGACCATCTCCAGGGTCAGCTCGTCGTGGTTGCGCAGGAACGTGCCCCATTGGCAGCCCTCCGGTATTCCCGGGGTGTCGGCGAGGATCTGGCTGATCGACTCGCGCGCCCCGCGGCGCAGGCCCATGTAGAGGCGCGGCATCACGGGGAAGTGGAACGCCATGTGGCACTCGTCGCCGTCGCCGAAGTACTCGATCACGTCGGCGGGCCACTGGTTTGCCTCGCACAGCAGGATCGCGCCCGGGAACTCGGCGTCCACCATCGCCCGCACCTGCTTGAGGATGGCGTGCGTGCCGGGCAGGTTCTCGCAGTTGGTGCCGTCTTCCTCGATCAGGTACGGGACGGCGTCCAGCCGGAACCCGTCGACGCCGAGGGCCAGCCAGAAGCGCACGGCGTCCAGGATCTCCTCCAGCACGCGCGGGTTCTCGAAGTTGAGGTCGGGCTGATGGTGGTAGAACCGGTGCCAGAAGTACTGCCCGCGGACGGGGTCGTAGGTCCAGTTCGACTCCTCGGAGTCGATGAAGATGATGCGCGCGTCGAGGTACTCGGTGGGCTCGTCGCGCCACACGTAGAAGTCGCCGTACGGGCCCTCCGGGTCGGACCGGGACGCCTGAAACCACGGGTGGGCGTCCGAGGTGTGGTTCATCACGAAGTCGGTGATCACCTTCATGCCGCGCGCGTGGGCCTCATCCAGGAGGTGTCGCAGGTCGTACAGCGTGCCCAGTTCGGCCTGCACGTTCGTGTAGTCGCTGACGTCGTAGCCCCCGTCGCGCAGCGGGGAGGGGAAGAACGGCGGCAGCCACAGGCAGTCGATGCCGAGCCAGTCAAGGTAGTCCAGCTTGGCGGTCAGCCCGGCGAAGTCGCCGATGCCGTTGCCGTCGGCGTCGCTGAACGAACGCACCAGCACCTCGTAGAAGACGGCGGTCTTGAACCAGGGGCCGTCGGTCATCGCGTCGGGCTCCCTACAGGACGGCGAGGATGTGGGCGGGCTGCAGGGGGGTCAGCCGGACGAAGTTGCGGGCGCCCCACGTGAACGAGGCCCCCGTGAGCTCGTCGCGTACCCGCAGCGGCGCGTCCTGGGCGAGGCCCAGCAGCGAGAGGTCGAGGTGCACCTCGGTCTCGACGGTGTTGTCGGGGTCGAGCGAGATGATGCAGACCACGCGGTCGTCGCCGTCGGTCTTCGAGAAGACCAGCACCTGGTCGTGCGGGGCGGCGTGGAAGTCGATGCGGCGCAGTTGCTGCAGCGCCGGGTGCGCCCGGCGGATGGCGTTCAGCGCGCCCAGCAGCACGTTCAGGTTGGGCTCGCGGGTGTAGTCGCGAGGCCGGTACTCGTACTTCTCCGAGTCGAGGTACTCCTCGCGGCCCGGGGCGAGCGCCTCGTGCTCGAACAGCTCGAAGCCCGAGTACACCCCCCAGGTCGGCGCCAGCGTCGCCGCCAGGTGCGCGCGGATCGAGAACGCCGCCGGGTTGCCCGACTGCAGGAAGAACGGGTTGATGTCGGGGGTGTTCACGAAGAAGTTGGGCCGGTAGAAGGCGTCCATGTCGCGGGAGAGTTCCAGCAGGTACTCCTCGAGCTCGGCCTTGGTGTTGCGCCACGTGAAGTAGGTGTAGCTCTGGTGGAAGCCGACCTTGCCGAGCGCGTGCATCATCTCGGGCTTGGTGAACGCCTCGGCGAGCAGCAGCACGTCGGGGTCGGTCTCGCGCAGCCGCGCCGCGATCCAGCCCCAGAACTCGACCGGCTTGGTGTGCGGGTTGTCGACGCGGAAGATGCGGACGCCGTGCGCCATCCACAGCTTCATGATGCGCAGCACCTCGGGGTAGATGCCGCCGGGGTCGTTGTCGAAGTTGATCGGGTAGATGTCCTGGTACTTCTTCGGGGGGTTCTCGGCGTAGGCGATGGTGCCGTCGATGCGGGTGGTGAACCACTCGGGGTGCTCGGTGACCCACGGGTGGTCGGGCGAGGCCTGCAGCGCGAAGTCGAGCGCGATCTCCATGCCGAGGTCGTTCGCCTTGGCGACGAGGCGGTCGAAGGCGTCCCAGTCGCCGAGGTCGGGGTGCAGGGCGTCGTGCCCGCCGGCCGCGCTGCCGATGGCCCACGGCGAGCCGGGGTCGGCGTCGGAGGCGTCGAGGGTGTTGTTCTTGCCCTTCTTGAACGCGTTGCCGATCGGGTGGACCGGCGGCAGGTAGACCACGTCGAAGCCCATGGCGGCGACCTCTTCGAGCCGCTCGTGGCACTGGTCGAACGTGCCCGAGGCCCACGTTCCGGACGCCTCGTCGTAGCGGGCGCCGATGCTGCGGGGGAAGAATTCGTACCAAGAACCGAACACCGCGCGCCGCCGGTCGACGAACAGCGGGAACTCGGCGGTGGGGGAGACCAGCTCGCGGGGCACGTACTTGCGCATGGCCTTGCCCAGGCCGGACGCCGTGGCGACGTCCAGGAGATCCTCGGCCGGTCGCTGCGGGATGAGCAGCTGCGCGGTGGCCCGCAGGATGGACGCCGCGATCGGGTCGTGCGCCGACTCGGCGGCGACCGCGGTGCGCTCGAAGAGGTCGCGTCCCTCCAGGCACACGAGCTCGATGTCGACGCCGGCGGGCAGCTTCGCCTCGGCATTGTGCAGCCACGTGCCCCACGGGTCGGACCAGCCCTCGACGCGGAACGTCCACAGGCCCTCGGTGTCCGGGCGCACCCAGGCCTCCCACGGGTCGAGGCCGCGCGGCGCCACCGGCACCATGTCCACGCGGGTCTGCTCCCCGGACGGGGAGGTGAGGATGACCGACGCGTTGACCGCGTCGTGGCCCTCGCGGAACACCTTCGCGCGGATCGGGATCGACTCGCCCACGGCGGCCTTCGCCGGGTACGCGCCGCCCTCGATGACGGGGGACACCTTGGTCACCGGGATGCGCCCGATGCCGCGCGCCACGACGGCGGTGGGGGGGAGGTCGAGCGGGGTGGGACCGGACGGCGCAGGTGCCGCGGAGGTGCCGGGAGCGCTGGACGGGGTCACGTTGGGCTGCGTCACGGGGCCACGCTACTGCACGCTCGATCCGGGCGCAGCCCGCCCCGACGGCGTCCTCGCGGCGGGTTCAGGGACCCTGGACGGCCGCCCGGCGGCTCACCACCGTGGCCCGCAGGACCACCACCGTCCGGCCCGGCAGGAGGAGGCGGCGTCCCGGCGGCAGGGCGCGGGTCGTCAACTCGTCCGACTCGCCGGTGTGCGCCACGATGCGGTAGCCGCTGGACCACGGTTCGCCCGGCAGCGTAACCGCGATGTCGTCGTGGCCGGCGTGGAAGAAGACGTAGAAGGCCTCGTCCCGGTCGGA
>WBZS01000683.1_pt1 | contig 36624 bp, 28 predicted proteins | sample 5204201 | NCBI WGS metagenome assembly WBZS01 (sample SAMN12344357, study PRJNA552823) | activated sludge metagenome | biome: Activated sludge suspended growth; feature: Nitrification reactor; material: Wastewater; isolation source: activated sludge from nitrification reactor of wastewater...
GGATCGTTTCTGGGCACCCGGCCCATCCAAGAGCAGACCCCCGGCTGCCGCGGACGGGACAAGCCCGCCCTTGCCAACGATCACCCGAACCGAGCCCGTGACCCAGAAGTGTCACCACCAAGACCCCAGAAACGTCACCGATGTCCTGATGCAGAACTGTCACCGATGTCCTGCGACATAGCAGTTCAGGCCTCCCGTCGACGGGAGGCCTGAACTGATTAGGGAGGGCCTACTGGGTGCTGGGGAGAGGGGCAGAGACGCCGGGAGGGTCAGAGCAGTTCGTAGTACGGGTTGTACATCCGGCGCCGGCCGTCCACCCAGGAGACCCGGCCGGTCGCCCGGAGCTCCCGGCCGGCGGCCAGTCCTGGAATCTCCCGGCGGCCCATCCAGATCAGCGTGATGCTGCCGGAGCCGTCGTTGAGTTCCGCCTCCAGCCACGGCGTGCCGCTGCGTGGACGCAGGGTCAGCACTGCGATCCGACCGCGCAGGGTGGCCCGCTGCCGATCCACGCATTCGGCGATGGTCATGGCCCCGGACGCCTGCGCGGCCCGGACCGCCTCCTCCGAATCGAGTTCCTCGGTGGAGCGGCCGAACCAGCGCAGGGCGCGTCCGATCGGATTGCCGGGCATCGCTCAGCCCTGGGGCCCCGACGGCATGGTCATGGCGATCACCTCACCGGGCACCATCGGCCCGTCACCGCGGCGGACCACGACGTTGCGGAAGAACTCGACGAACGGCGCGGACGCCGCCTCGTCGTCCTCGGTCAGCCCTGCCTCACCCAGCAGCGTGCCGCGCAGCAGCCAGCGCGGGCCCTCGGCGAACCACGTCCTGCTGACTTGGAACAGCTGCTCCCCGGCGGGCCCTTCCGCCGGCAGGACGCGCCGCAGCTCAGGGCCGAACGGGCCGACGACGGTGGTCGCGCTGCCACCCGCCTGTTGCGCCTCTTCGGTCAGGTCCTCGAGCAGTTCGTCGGCCAGCCCACCGCTGGTCGGTGCCGCGAGCAGCGCGAGTTCGAGCCCGGACTGCTCCCAGAACGCCAGCGCGGCCACCACCTCCTGATCGGCCTCGTTGACCTGGAGTTGCAGGCCCATGCCCTCCCACGGGGTGAGAATCAGGGCGCCCAGATCGAGTCGCTGCACCTCGTCCGCGGCCAGGTCGACCTCGTCGTGATCGAACGGCCCGTCGGCACGCCAATCCACGTCCTCGTCATCGACCCCGTCCTCCTCAGACTCGTCCTCGTCGGAGAAGTCCTCGTCCTCGGCGTCATCCGAGGCCTCCGAGTCCACCTCGTCCGACGCGTCAAGGTCGGCGTCGTCGGAGGCCGGATCGGCCTCGGCAGCTACCTCCTCATCGACCACCTCCGCCGACTCTTCAGCGTCGGTCAAGTCCTCTGCGGGCTCGTCGATCGGCTCGTCCTTGGCTTTTCGGCGAAAGATCACGACTGCTCCTTGCTCGGTTCGGCGGCCTCCAGCCACCCGTTGATTCCTCCGGTGGATCCGTGCCCGCCGATTCCGCGCGCACTGTCCGGCAGTTGGTCCACCTCGATGAACTCGGCGTGCGCCACCCGCTGCAGCACTAGTTGCGCGATCAGGTCACCGCGCCGCAGCCGCACCTCGGTACAGGTGTCGGTATTGAGCAGGCACACCTTGATCTCGCCGCGGTAGCCGGCGTCCACCGTGCCGGGGGCGTTCACGATGGTCAGCCCGTGCCGCGCGGCCAGCCCCGAACGCGGATGCACCAGCCCCACCCACCCGAGCGGGAGCGCCACCGCCAGCCCAGTACCGACCAGCACCCGCTGACCGGGTGCGATGGTGACGTCCTCGGCGGTTGCCAGGTCTGCGCCGGCGTCTCCGGGGTGGGCGTAGCGCGGCATCGGAATCGACTCGTCCAGCCGCCGCAACAACACCTGGATGTTCTCGGGCGAGTTCACTCGCCGGAGTCTAGTGGTGAGCGCTCCGCCGGCTCGGCGACGCCCGAGGGTCGGTTGTCCTCGATGGCGCGCGCCAGTTCGTCCGGGTTGCGGGTGGACACCAGCCAGCACAGGTGCGGGTCGGCGTCGTCGAAGACGCCGATCAGGACCATGCCCCCCACGTACGGCCGCAAGGCCAGGAAGGCGTCCTCGCGGGCCAGCACCCGGCCCTTCACGATGCGGTCCGCGACCGCCACTGTGCCCACGTAACGCCACTCGAGCAGGCTCGGCCCAACTCGGACGCCGGCGGCGTCCACGGTGATCCGCAGCGATCCCCAGGCCAGCAGCGTCCAGGCGATCACCGCGATGGTGCCGACCGTGCTGACCACGAGGATCAACTCGCCCAGCATGAAGGTCACCGCGGTGACGAAGGTCAGGCCGAAGAACAGCGCGATCCCCCAGTAGGCGGCGGGCACGCTCAACCGCTCGGAGTAGGCGGGTGATGCGTCGCTCGGGGTCACATGCGCAAACCTAACCGGCCGTGCCGACACAGCGTCCGCGGTCTCGGACGCGCGCCCACCGTTCGACTGGCACCAGGCCCTGGCCCAGATCCACGGATCTGGGCCTAGACTCGGCCGAAAGCCCGGGAAGGCCAACGAAGGAACCACCGATGAAGATCTCACAACGGCTCGTCTGGAACCTCTACGCCGGCGCGATCGGCGCCGTGAGCGCCATGGTGGCCCAGAAGGCGGTCCACGGCGCCTGGAAGCTGGCCACCGGTGACGAACCACCGGACCCGAGCGACCCGGCCACTCCGATTGGCGAGGCGTTGATCTGGGCGCTCGCCGGCGGTATCGGCATCGGCGTCGCCCAACTGCTCACCAACCGGTTCGCCGCCACTCGTTGGGAGAAGGCGATGGGGACGCCGGCGCCGACCCGTTCGCGAGTCAACTTCCGGATCTGACTAGTGGTCTGTCGCCCCTGAGGCTTGGGGCCTGGCGGCTTTCGGGTGCGTGCATCGCTAGGCCGACGAGGGAGGGCTACCGGGTCGCAGCACGACCGAGGAGAACGACGCGAGGTGCGTGCCCGAGAGTCGCCAGGGCCAAGCATGAGGGGCGACAGGCCACTGGTGCCGCCGGCGAATCAGCCTTCGCAGGTTGAGCTGGTCAGAACCCGTTTCCCGCGACGTCCGAGGTCTCGACAAGCTCGACCAACGAGAATCGCTCGACCAACGAGAATCGGCAGCTCCCTCATCTGGACCGTTCCGAGAGGCAGCGAAGCCTCGTCCAGCCGGGCCGGACGAGGCTGACGTGCCTTGTGGGAGCGCCTCAGTCGGCGCAATCCACACAGTAGGCGTGCCCGTTGCGGGTCACGGCGATCTGGCTGCGGTGCTTCACCAGGAAGCACGAATAACAGGTGAACTCATCGGCCTGGCGCGGCAGCACCCGGACGGTGAGCTCCTCGTGGGACAGGTCGGCGCCCGGCAACTCGAACGATTCCGCAGCCTCGACCTCGTCCTCGTCGACCTTGCCGGAGTTCTTGTCATTCCGGCGGGTCTTGAGTTCCTCGATGCTGTCTTCGCTCTCCTCGTCGGTCTTGCGCGGAGCGTCGTAGTCGGTGGCCATCTTGTTTCGTAACTCCATCCCGAGCGCTTGCCGTGGTCGGCCGCGTTCAGCGGTATCACTGGATCCTCAATGTGTCGCAGGCATACATATCACACAGGTCCAAACATTGCCGACCCCGCGGGTCAGATCTCATCCAGAAGGACGTGCGGCGGGCTGCTGCCCGACGAGCCCCGCGGCGTCCGACCCGGTAGGTTACGCACTAGCACGAACACAGGAGAGCGATCGACCGATGCGCACCGCCCACCCACGAGGGTTGACCCCCGACGGGAGGAACCTCATCGTCGTCATCGAGGGTGGCGAAGAGGTCGCGATCCCCGCCGACGAACGGCTGAAGGCCGCGCTGCGCAACGATCGAGCACGTATCGGACAACTGGAGATCGACATGGAAAGTGCACTGCGGCCGCGCGACATCCAGGCCCGAGTCAGGGCCGGGGAGTCGTTGGAGGCGGTTGCGCAGGCCGCCGGGGTTCCGATCGCCAAGATCGAGCCGTTCGCCGGCCCGGTACTCGCCGAGCGTGAACACGTTGCCGGCCTGGCCCAGGCCAATCCCGTGCGACGCACCGGCGATGCGGTGGCGCACCGCAGCCTGCGCGCCGTGGTGGCCGACCGACTGCTGCCTCAGGGCGTCGATCCGGACGCCGTCGAGTGGGACGCCTGGCGCAGCGAGGATCGGCGCTGGACGGTGCTGTTGTCCTATCAACTGGATTCGGCCGACCGCCGTGCCGAGTTCAGCTACGACCAGACCGGCCGGTTCTCCACCGCGAGCAACGACGAGGCACGCTGGTTGACCGGTGAGCAATCGGAGGCCCAGTGCCAGCAGGCGCACGATGGCACCGGCCACCACCGCAGCGACGAGTTGGCCATCGTCCGCGCCATTCAGCCGCAGTTCGCGGTGACCCCCGACATCGACGAGCCGCTCGAGGACGAGGCGGACGACGGCTCGTCCGATAATGAGGACGCATTTGCGGAGGGCGATCTGGCCGAGGTCGACGGGGTCTACGACATCGTTCCCGGTGACGGTTCCAGCATGGATGTGCTCTACGACATGTTGTCCACCTTCGACGAGGACTCGGTCCAGATCTACGCGGGCCTGGTGCGTCCCCGTCCGGAACAGTCCGCCGCACCGGTGTTGCCCGAGGGACCGGCGACCAGCGAGTTCCTTGCCGTTGAGTTCGACATCGAGCTCAGCGCCAGTGAGCCCAGCGAGCGCCCGGCGGGCGACGGCCACCACGATGGGGAGGCCGCGGACGAGCCTGTGTACACCCCGCCTGAGGCCGAGCAGGCGGTGGCGGAACCCGAGGCGTCGCTGGTCGACCTCGACGCGGCCGCACCGCAGGGCGAAGCCACCCAGCACGAACCGGAACCGGAATCTGCACCCACGGAGCCGTCCACCGAACAGGCCGGCACCCCGACCGATGCTGCCTTCACCGAACCTGCCGACGACCTCGCCGAGCCGGAGGCCGCTGCGGAGGTCGAGCCCGTCGACACGTCTTCACCGGAGACAGCATCAGAGGCGGACGACGAGCCCATCGTCGAGCCCGCGGCCGGGGCAGCGTCCGCGGAAGAGCCAGCGTCCGCAGACGAAGCAGGAGCGGCGCCCGCGGAAGAGCCAGTGTCCGCGGAGGAGCCGGCGGCAGCCTCCGGCGAAGGACCCGCGGACGAAGAGTCGGCGCGTGCGCCACGCCCCGGGCAGATCAAGCCCTCCCCCGCCGAGCCCGAGCAGCCGAGCCTGGTCGATGCGGCCGGCAACGAACCGTCGCGCTCGATCAGGCGCAAACGAGCCAGCGTTCCCAGCTGGGACGAGATCATGTTCGGAGCACCCCGGCCCAAGGAGTGACCCTTCGTTCGGCCGGCGCGCAACGAACTGCCCATCTTGTTGGCCGAGCATGTGTCGAGACCCCGGACGGCATCATGCTGGCAGGGTTTCGATAGGCTCAACCAGCGATCAGCGGCGTTGATCAACCCTCGGTTGGCCGGCTCGCAACGCGGCCGAGGAGAACGCAGCGACGCGCCGTCCGGGCGTCGCTGCGGGAACGGTTGGTGGCCGGGGTGCGAGTTTCTCCCAAATACTCCAGACAAACCCGCGTGGTTGTGCCACCCTTCCTGCAGACCCACCCTTCGCCCAGCGCACCCTAGACGCCAGCGGCGAGCCCGATTATCGCGGACGGCAGCCGGGCGGGGTCGCTGGTAGCCCGCAGGGGAGCGGGCCTTGACAAGGAGGAACCGGATGCGGCTCTCACCCGAATCGGAGCAGATCGTCGCGGCCACCGCAGGCGTGGTCGCCGAGCATGCCGAGCAGATCACCCAGGTGTTCTACCCGGACATGTTCGCCACCCACCCCGAGCTGATGCGGGTATTCAACAAGGCCAATCAGGCGATCGGCGAACAGCCGCAGGCGCTGGCCGCGTCGGTGGTCGCGTTCGCCGTCCAGCTGATCGATCCCGACGCACCCGATTTCACCCCGGTGATGCAGCGAATCGCCCACAAGCATGTCTCGCTCGGCATCAAGGCGCAGGAGTACACGATCGTCGGCCATCATCTGCTGAAGGCAGTCGGAACGGTGCTGGGCGACGCCGTCACACCCGAGATCGCGGCGGCCTGGGATGAGGTGTACTGGCTATTCGGCTGCTCGCTGATCGCCGAAGAAGCCAAGCTCTACGCCCTGGCCGGCACCGACCCGGCCCATCCATGGCGCCGGTACCGGGTCGTGGAGCGCTTCGAGGAGTCCGACGACGTCTTCTCGCTGTTGCTGGTGCCGGTACAGGGTGATGTGCCGTCGCACCGCACCGGACAGTACGTGGCGATCGCCGTCGACCTGCCCAACGGTGAGCGGCAGCCGCGCCAATACACCATCTCGTCGGGCCCCCGGGGTGACTCCCTGCGGGTCACCATCAAGCGGGTGCACGGCATCGACGGCGCGCCGGACGGCCAGGTGTCGAGTTGGCTACACGCGAATGCCCGACCCGGAGCGATCCTGGACGTTTCGCAGCCCGCCGGCGACCTCGTCCTCGACGACGCCGACGCCACTCCCCTGGTGCTGGTCTCCGCCGGCATCGGGATCACCCCGATCGCCGCAATCATGGAGGACCTGTCCCGCCGGCAACCCGACCGCAAGGTGCGGCTGTTCCACGCCGACAAGTCGCACGACCATCACGCGCTCTACGCCAGCCTGCGCCGCCAGGTCCTCGCCATGTCGGACGCCCGGTGTCAGATGTGGTACGAGGAGGAGGCCGAGGAGGCCCCGACCTTGCACCCGGCACGGTCGGGATTCATGGATCTGTCCGACATCGACGTGCCCTCGGACGCCCAGGTCTTCATGTGTGGCCCGCTGCCGTTCATGCGGACGGCCCGGCTCGCCCTGATGGAAAAGGGCATCCACACCGAGAACATCCACTACGAGGTGTTCGGGCCCGACCTGTGGGCGCAGAACCCGGAGACGGCGTCCGTCTGACCGCGAGCGTGCAACCGCTCGCCGAACTGGGCTCGTTGAACTCGGCGCCCTAAGAACACTGATCATTCGCGTCATCCCGGGCTCCGACCCGGGATCTCAGGAGGGAGAGATCCCGGATCAAGTCCGGGATGACGATGGATGGGCTTTGATCAGCGCTTCCCTAAGCCCAGATCCACCGATGTGCGCCGTAGCGAGCGGCACCAGATGGGTGCAATGGCGAGTCGGGTGCGCGAAGGCGTACCGGGTCGTACGGTGAGCGTGTCCGGCGCAGCCAGTGCGCCCAGCTGGGGTCGCGCAGTAGGTGCAGATCGGTGGATCTGGGCTAAGTCAGGCGAGCGTGAGGGTCCGCCCCCCGATCCCAGCGGTTGCTCGGGATCCCGGCGAGATGACGACGGCTGTTGATTGAGCTTGTCGAAACCGGTCTCGACAAGCTCGACCGACGGCGAGAAACGGTTCGACCACTGCGAACGGTCGGCTCGACCTCAGGTCACCACGTGCTGACCCGGTGGCGGGACGTCCTTGGCCTGGTCGGCGAACTGGGTACGGTACAGCTCGGCGTAGAGCCCGCCGGCAGCCAGCAATTCCAGGTGACCGCCCTGTTCGACGATGTGCCCGTCGTCGACAACCAGAATCCGGTCAGCACCGCGGACCGTCGAGAGCCGGTGGGCGATCACGATGGACGTCCGGTCGCGCAGTGCCGCGTCCAGTGCGTGCTGGACGGCGGCCTCGCTCTCACTGTCGAGGTGGGCGGTGGCCTCGTCCAGGACGACCAGGCCAGGGCCTTTGAGCAGCAGCCGCGCGATGGCGAACCGCTGCTTCTCGCCGCCGGACAACCGGTGCCCGCGGTCGCCGACGACCGTGTCGAGACCCTCCGGGAGCGATTCGACCAGCCGCCACACCTGAGCCGCCCGCAGCGCCGCCGCAACCTCGGCGTCGGTGGCGTCGGGTTTGGCGTAGAGCAGGTTCGCCCGGATCGTGTCGTGGAAGAGGTGTGCCTCCTGGGTGACGACGCCGACCCGGTCATGCAGGGAGGCCAGCGTCACATCACGCAGGTCGACGCCGTTGATCCGGACCACCCCGTCACTGGGGTCGTACAGCCGGGCCACCAGCGAGGTGATGGTGGTCTTGCCGGCCCCGCTCGGACCGACCAGGGCCACCATCGCTCCGGGTTCGACGGTGAAGGAGATGTCGTGCAGCACCTCGCCGCCGCCGCGCCGGTCGCCGCTGGCGGCGCCCTCCAGTGAGGCGAGCGAAATCTCATCCGCCGACGGGTAGCGGAAGCTCACGCCATCGACCTCCACCCGCACCGGCCCCGCGGGCACATCCACGGCGTCGGCCCGTTCGTCGACCAGCGGCTTCAGGTCGAGCACCTCGAAGACCCGCTCGAACGACACCAGGGCGGTCATCACGTCGACCCGGACGTTCGACAGTGCGGTGAGCGGTGCATACAGCCGAGCGAGCAACGCGGCCAGGGCCAGCAGGGTGCCCACGGTCAGGGACCCGTTGACCGCCATCACGCCGCCCACGCCGTAGACCATCGCCGTTGCCAGGGACGCCACCAGGGCGAGCGCGACGAAGAACACCGAGCGGTTCACGGCCAGGCTGATGCCTACGTCGCGCACCCCGGACGCGTGCGCGGCGTACTCGCGATCCTCGCGCCGGGGATCGCCGAACAGCTTCACCAGCAGCGCGCCGGCAACATTGAACCGCTCGCTCATCTGGGCGCCCATGTCGGCATTCAGGACCATCTGCCGGTGGGTCAGCGCGGCCAGCCGACGCCCGAGAATGCGGGCCGGAATCAGGAATAGCGGAACCAGCAGGAACGCACCGATGGTCAGCTGCCAGGACAGCGATGCCATCGCGATGACGATCACCACCAGGCTGATCGCATTGCCGACCAGGTTCTGCAGCACCGAGGTGAACGCCTGCTGAGCGCCGATCACGTCGCTGTTCAGCCGGGTCACCAGGGCACCGGTCTGAGCCCGGGTGAAGAAGGCGATCGGCTGTCGCAGCACGTGCCCGAACACCTCGGTGCGCAGGTCGAAGATCAGGCCTTCGCCGATCCGCGATGAGTACCAGCGTTCGACCAGGGTCAGCGCGGCGTCCGCAACGGCGAGCACCGCGACCACGACCGCGAGCTGAACCACCAGGCCGGCATTGCCCGGGATCACCCCGTCGTCGACCAGCCGCTGCAGGATCAGCGGCGAAGCGACGACGAGCAACGAGTCGACGACGGTGAGTACCAGGAACATCACGATCAGGCCGCGGTAAGCACCCGCGTAGGAGAGCACCCGCCGCCAGGTTCCGGGCGCCAGCCGATGCTCGCGGACCGACGCGTCCCGAGTCATGGAGTTCATGACCTGCCATCCGGAAAGGCTCACGGTGCCACTCAACCACGCAGCTCCGACAGAGATTCCCCGCCTCTGTTGGTTGAGCCTGTCCAGACCTGCTCCGGCCCCGTTGATCGAGCTTGTCTCCCGCGCCGTCCCGTTGATCGAGCCTGTCGAGATCCTGGTTTCGACACGCTCCGCCAGCGAGCGGGACTACTCGAACGGCAACGGCTCCGGGTTCAGCGTGACTGCGGCGACGGCGGCCGTCATCCGGCGCCGGTGATGCCTGCGGCACAGCACCTCGTAGGCGATCACGCGATCCTCGGACGGCAGCACGTCGCCGACCATCACCTGGTCACCCTCGGTGACCATCTCACCGTTCAGCGTGCGGGCGTTGTGCGTGGCGGGCGCGCCGCACCAGCAGCGCGGCCGGACCTGCAACAGTTCCATCCGGTCGCACAGCTCGACCAGGCGCCTGGTGGCCGGGAACAATTCGGTACGGAAGTCGCTGAGGATGGCGAAGCAGTAGACGTCGAGCCGCAACTCGTCGACCACCCGGGCCAGTTGGTCGATGTGCGCCGCGGTGTAGAAGTGTGCTTCGTCGCAGATCAGGTAGTCCACCCGGCGTCCCTGGGTGAGTTCCCGGGTCGCATACGACCAGAAGTCGAGTTCGTCGGTGACCTCAATCGCCGGCTGCTCCAGGCCGATCCGGGAGGACAGCGTCGCCGCGCCGGCCCGGTCGTCGCGGCTGAACACCCGACCAGCCCGCCCTGCCTGGGTCTCGGTGAAGTCGGTCTGCAGCGCCAGCGTCGATTTGCCGCTGTTCATCGGCCCGGTGAAGAAGATCAGCTGGGCCATGGCTCAACCGACCAGCAACGGTACGGTCAGCTCGGCTGGGGTGAGTGAACCGTGCATGCCGACCAGGTTGAACTCGTTGGGCTGGGTGCGGGTCATCACGGCTCGATCGGTCGCCATCGCCACCAGGACGTCGCCGAACCGGTCTGCGAGCCGAGACGGTAGCGGTCCGAACCAGCCGGCATCAATGGCTTCGTCGCGGGTCAGCACCCAGGCGTCCGGGCCGAGCCGGTCGGCCCAGCGGGCAGCCACCGGCGCCGCCTGGCCCCTCACGTACAACTGGCGGAATCGTCCCTCCCCGCCGGTCAGGGCTACCCCCGCCAGCAGGTCCGGGTGGTCCTCGATGGTCAGCCGGCGATCCGTCGCGATGTCCACCATGCCGTGGTCACCGGTGACCAGCAGCCGGACGTCGTCGGGCAGCGCCGCCCGCAAGGCCGCCGCGAGGGCGTCGATCCGGACGAGTTCGGCCGCCCAAGCGGCCGAACCGGTGCCCTGCTTGTGCCCGGCATGGTCCAGGTCTCGGTCATAGAGATAGACGACGCTGCGCGGGCCGGACAGCGCAGCCTGCACAGTCAGCTCCACCCGGCGCTCCATGCCGGAACCGTCGGTGTAGCCAAGGAAGTCGGCCCCGCGCAATGCGCAGGTGGTCAGCCCGCTGCCCTTGAATCGGGACGGGGTGACCGTGGCTGCGCGGACGCCGTCCTTGGCGAGCCGTTCGAAGACGGTCAGCTGAGGCTGCACATCCAGGCCGTCCAGCCCCGGCTCCCAGAGCAGGGCGTTCAACAGCCGGCCGCCGAGCCGGAAGGTGTAGCCGGCCAGGCCGTGCTGACCGGGGGTGAGCCCGGTGCCCAGACTGGTGATCGAAGTGACGGTCGTGCTGGGGGCGCCGGAGGTGATCGTCGTCGACGAAGCACCCTCCATCAGGGCGGTCAGGAACGGCGCCAGGTCGTTCCGGCCGCGCAGCAGATCCCGTCCCAATCCGTCGACCAGCAGCACCACGAACCGTTCGGAGGCCGGCAGGCCGAGCACGTTGTCGCGTCCGGGCAGTCCGAGCACGGCCGCGATGCTGGGCAGCACATCGGACAGCGTCGAGTTGCCGTAGGCGGGCGGCGTAGGAAGGATCACCGGCCACCGCCGGCGGCGACCTGCAGCGCCGTCGCGAAGGTCATCAGGCGTGCGACATTGTCGGCTCCGTCGGCCGCAGCACTCATCCGGACGGTGAGGTCGTCGGTCGCCAGGGTGCCGGAGTAGCCATGATCGGCGTCGCACTCGGGATCACCGCAGTGGGCAGGCTCGAGATCGAGCCGGCGGGCCGTGCCCCAGCCGACACTCAGCCAGGTCTCGACGGTGGCCGAGCGGTTGCTGCCGTGCCGCTCCGGGTGGGCGACCACCCGGGTCAGAGCCACCGAGGTGATCTTGTCCAGGCTCACCGACTCAGTCGTCGACATCGCCTGCCCGGCCTCGCCCGGGGCGTCCGATTCATCGGTGTGGCCGACGATCAGCCGGGTCGGGGTGAGCACCAGCACGGACATGTGCCGCTGGATCTCGTCGCGGGCGAAGGTGGCCTCGTGATGAATGACGTGGTGCTGCACCGCTTCGCCGGCGATCGCCATGGCCACCGTGTCGGCGATCAGGTCGGGGAAGTATCCGCAGGCGTCGATGTCACGACGCAGCGCGGCTGGCAGTGCGAGCGAGGTCACCGGCTCATCTTCGCACCGCACGCGGCGAGTGCCCAAGTCCGCGGCGATTCCCCGAGTCCGGGTGCGGCAACTCGCCCTCAACCGGCGCGCGCTCTACGGTGGCCGGGTGAGCACCAAGCCCTTCATCGCCGCCCGCATCGAGGAATTCCTCGACCGGCGGATCGAGGGTGTCTTCCGTGCGCTGGGCTGGCGCGAGCAGGTGATCGCCTACACCGGCTACGGCTCCGACGACTTCCTCCGGGTGATGGCCCGGGTGAAGCTGGTGCCGCAATGGTCGCGCAGCCAACTGGGCGTGGTGACCAAGGAGTTCGTCAAGCGCCGCGGCTGGCGCAACTTCTTCCTCACCGCATCCTGCGTGCGGGCACGGGTGACAATCACCGTCGGCGACCAGACCGTGCACGCCACCACCGACCGCGGCGGCTACCTCGATCACCGGATCGTGGATCACCGGCTCGCACCCGGCTGGCAGCAGGTGATCGTCCGCAGTACGAAGTCGGATGCGGTCGCCTGCGACATCCTGATCATCGACCGGAACGCCCGCTTCGGACTGATCTCCGACATTGATGACACCGTGCTGACCACCTGGCTGCCGCGGCCGATGATCGCCGCCTGGAACACCTTCGTCCGGGACGAGTCGAACCGGCAGTCGATCCCTGGCATGGCCCGCTTCTACCACCGATACCTGGACGCGCATGCCGGCGCACCGATGCTCTATCTGTCCACCGGAGCCTGGAACACCTACGACTTCTTGAAGCGCTTCCTGCGGCAACACAACTACCCCAAAGGCCCGTTGCTGCTCACCGATTGGGGACCGACCAACACCGGCTGGTTCCGCTCCGGCATGGAACACAAACGGACCAGCTTGCTGCGGTTGGCGGCCGAGTTCCCCCGGATCAGCTGGCTACTGGTCGGCGATGACGGCCAGCACGACCCCGAGATCTACGCCGAGTTCGCCCACTCACATCCCACGCATGTGGCCGCGGTCGCGATCCGGCAACTCTCCCCCACCGAGCAGGTGCTCGCCCACGGCACCAATATCCCGCTGGAGGAAGCCGAGGAACTCGCCGGCGCCGACACGATCTGGGTCGCAGCTCCCGACGGACGCGGCCTGGTCGCCCAACTGCGGACCGCGCTCGGCGGCACCGCGGGCGGGTGAGAGACCCCGGGACGTTGAGTGATCACGGTCGGCACAGGCTTCGGCGGGCGCCCACATCGGAGCCGTCAGTCGATCAGCAGGTCACTGATCGGCTTCCTCGGACCCACCGCCCAGGCCTCATCGAAGGCCGATCGGGACAGCCGTTCCCGAGCTGCCGCCAGCATCTCCATCGTGAGCGGCTGCCGTGGCCAGTCCACGTTCTGTCGGCGAGATTCTCGGTAGCGAGCGGCGAAGACCTCCACGGCAGCGGGCCAGTGACCGCTGAGTGCCAGAAAGATCCCGTAGGTCTCCACTTGGGGCAACGGAGCCGTCATGCCGATCCGAAGCAGCAATTCGAGCATCCGGCGTGACCAGCGCAGGCCGGTCTCAGCGTCCCGGGTCCGCAACGCACAACCATTCACGCTGCTGCATGACCACCAGGCGGCCACCAGATTGCCCTGCGCCAGCGCCGCCTCGTAGCTGAGTTCGGCAGCCTCGCGGGTGACTTCCACCGGGCGCTCAGGTGCACCAGCCATGACCTCCAGCGCGGCCAGCTTGACGTCGAAATCGCCCTGACCGATCGCGGCAGCGCCGCTCGCGGCGTCCGCCAGCACGACCCGCATGCTGCCGTAGTCGCTCAGGGCCAGCGCACTCGACAGCCCGAGCAGGGCGTCGACGGTGCTGGGGTGGCGCAGGGTATCCGGGGCCGCCCGACCGAGCACGGTTCGGTACACCGTCATCGCGCGGCGATGGTCGCTGCGCATCGCGGCCAGACTGGCCAGGGCAAGACCGGCACGCACGTCGTCGAGGTTGCTGAGTTCTGCGGCGACCTCCGCGGATCGTGCAGCGGCCAACTCAGCCCAGCGCAGGCCCTCGTCGACCAAGCCGCGCAGATACCACAACGCCGTCAGCCCGCCAACGGCTCGCCAGCCAACCGGCGCCGGTACACCATTCAGCCGGTGCTGCAGCACGGTGCGAACCACCGGCAGATCGGTGGCGAGCCGCGCATGCCAGTCGGCCTCTTCGGGACGGCCCAGCGCCGGCCGGCGATCGAGCAGATCATCGAGCCAGGCGTCCCGCGCTTGCTCGGTCGCCTGGCTCTCGCGAAGGGCGGCCAGGCCGGCGGCAGCGTGCGCGCGTACCGCGGCCAACTGGGCGAACATGGTGCTACCCCCGTCCGACTGCGTAGCCATCAGCATCGAGCGACGCGTGAGCCGGGCCAGGGAGGTTCGAAGCGCATCGCCGTGCCCCAGTCGACCCATCACGGAGCCGGCCAGGTCCGCGGAGAAGGGTGCGGCGAGGACCGACAGCGCTCGATGGACGCGCTGGTCCGGGGTGCTGAGTCGCTGATAGCTGCGATCGATGGCCACCAGCAGCGTCCGGTGATGCTGGGCTTGTCCGTGGCCGATCGCACTCAGTTGGCTGGGATCGGCTTCGACCTGATCGCGTATCTCGCTCAGGGCGAAGGGGGGATGCAAGGCGGCAGCCAGTTCCACGGCCAACGGCAGTCCGTCGACTGCACGGCAGATCCCCCAGACCTGAACGAGGGTTGCCAGGTCGGGATCGTGCAGCCGCGCCAGGCGAACGAACAGGGCCACCGCCGGCGCGAGCGAGGCGTCGCCTGCCACCGGGGCCGACCCGACCGGTAGCGGGTCGAGACGGTAGGCGAACTCTTCGGCGAGGTCGAGCGGTTCTCGGCTGGTGGCCAGCACGGCGAACTGCAGCCCGTCATCGACCACCAGATCGCACAGCGTGCGGACGGACTCGATCACCTGCTCGCAGTTGTCCACGACCAGCAACAGTCGGCGATCCTCCGCGAAGGCCCGCAATGAACTGGTGACTGGGGTGGCCGACGGATTCACCCCGAGTGCCTCGGCTACCAGCCCGATCACGTCGGATTGCTCGTTCGCTCCACTTAGGTCGACGAAGTAGGCTCCGTCGGGATAAGCCTCGGCTGCTCGGGCGGCGACCTCGACGGCCAGCCGGGTCTTGCCGCAACCGGCCGGCCCACAGATGGTGGTCAGCCCACCTGGTCGAAGTGACCGGCCCACCTTGTGCAGGTCGGCCTCCCGGCCGATCAGGGTGATCCGGCGCGGCAGTCGCAGCGGCACCGGGCGGGCCGGCCGGGTCGTCGTCCGCGCTTTGGGCCGCAGCGCTGGGTCGCCGGTGAGGATCTGTTGGTGCAGCCTGCGCAATTCGCGACCCGGTTCGACCCCAACCTGTTCGAGCAGGAGGGCTCGAACCTGCAGAAACGATCGCAATGCCTCGTCCGAACGGCCGCTGCGATGCAAGGCCAGCATCCTCTGGGTCCAAAGCCGTTCCCGGAAAGGATGGTCGCCGAGGAGGCCGGCCACCTCGGCCAGAGCCTGATCGGTACGGTCGAGTCCCAACAGCGCATCGATCCGGCGTTCCCGCAGCTGCATGGACAACTCAGTCAGCCTGGCGATGGGCGCGATCGCCCAGTCGCGGTCGGCCAAAGCCGTGTACGGCTCGTCGCGCCACAACACCAGGGCCCGATCGGCCGCATCAAGTGCCCGTTCGTACTGTTGGGTGGCAAGCAGGTCGACCACCTCGAGTCCGAGTTGCCCGAACCGGACCGAATCGACCTGGGCCGGCTCCGCCTGCAGCCGAAAACCCCCGTGATCGGCGACCAGCACGGTGAACCCCTGGGTACGGCTGCCCTCCGGTTCCAGCAACCTGCGCAGGCGCCAGATGTGGGTTTCGAGGGTGCCGACAGACCCCAGCCTATCGCCCCAGGTGGCGTTCAGCAGCCGATCGACCGAGACCCGGGTTCCCAGGTGCAGCAGCAGTGCGGACAAGATCGAAGCCGGGCGGCGGCTCACCGCCACCGGCGCGCCCCCCAACTCAAGGTGCAACGACCCCAAATCCATGAAACGCACCTGGGCAGCCTACGATGCGGCCGCGATCCTGTCCCAAGTCCGCTGTTGTAGCGCCGACGCACAACTGACTCAAACCCGCGACCTACGTCCCGCCGCGTGTCAGCAACCGCGCGAGGTCCCGTCCGGGGCCAGAATCGGGACGGAACAGTGACCGACCGAAAGCGAGGCAGTGGTGGCACGTCCCCCGGCCGACGACGAACTGATCGAACGGATCGTCGACATCGACATCTCCGACGAGATGGAGACCAGCTACCTCGAATACGCCTACTCGGTCATCTATAGCCGCGCCCTGCCCGACGCCCGCGACGGACTCAAACCCGTCCAGCGACGCATCCTCTACACGATGGACGACATGGGCATCCGCCCGGATCGCCCGCACGTGAAGTCGGCCCGGGTGGTCGGTCAGGTGATGGGCCTGCTGCACCCGCACGGCGACGCGGCCATCTACGACGCGCTGGTCCGGCTGGCGCAGCCGTGGGCGCAGCGGCTACCGGTGGTGGACGGCCACGGCAACTTCGGCTCACTGGACGCCGGCCCGGCAGCGATGCGCTACACCGAGTGCCGGATGGCCACCGCGGCGACGGCGATGACCGCCGGGCTGGGCGAAGACACCGTCGACTTCAAACCCAACTACGACGGCAAGGAGACCGAGCCGTCCGTCCTGCCGGCCGCCTTCCCGAACCTGCTGGTTAACGGCTCCACCGGCATCGCGGTCGGCATGGCCACCAACATTCCGCCGCACAACCTGATCGAATGCGTGCAGGCGCTGAAGCATCTGATCGCCCACCCGGACGCCGACGCCGACGAACTGATGCGCTTCGTGCCCGGTCCCGATCTGCCCACCGGCGGCAAGATCGTCGGCTTGGACGGCGTCCGCGACGCCTACCTGACCGGACGCGGCAGCTTCCGCATTCGCGCCACCGCACGCGTGGAGCAGGTGCACGCCCGGCGCAAGGGCATCGTGGTCACCGAGCTGCCCTACATGGTCGGCCCCGAGAAGGTGATCGAGCAGATCAAGACTGCCGTCCAGTCGAAGAAGCTGACCGGCATCGCCGACGTCAAGGACCTCACCGATCTCGCCAACGGCACCCGGCTGGTGATCGAGATCAAGAACGGATTCAACCCCGACGCCGTGCTCGAGCAGCTGTACAAGCTGACCCGGCTGGAGGACTCGTTCGGCATCAACGCCGTCGCCCTCGTCGAGGGCCAGCCGCGTACCCTCGGGCTGCGCGAGATGCTCACCGTCTACCTCGGACACCGCCTCGAGGTCACCCTGCGCCGGACGAAATACCGGCTCGGCAAGGCGTCCGACCGGCTGCACCTGGTCGAGGGCCTGCTGATCGCCATCCTCGACATCGACGACGTGATCGCGATCATCCGCGGCAGCGACGACGCCGGCATCGCCAAGGCGCAGCTGATCGAGGTGTTCGAGCTGTCCGACGTGCAGGCCACCTACATCCTCGACATGCAGCTGCGCCGGCTCACCAAGTTCAGCCGGATCGAACTCGAATCGGAACGCGACGAGCTGCAGAAGCGGATCGCCGAACTGCAGGCGATCGTCGACGACCCGGCGCTGCTGCGGAAGCTGGTCTCGAAGGAACTGGACGAGGTGGCCCGCACCCACGGGACGCCGCGGCGCACCGTGCTGCTGGCCTCCGGCGGCGGTTCGGTCTCGGCTGCCAAGGCGCAGGCCACCCCGCTGGAGATCCCCGACGACCCGTGCCGGGTGCTGCTGTCCTCGGCCGGGCTGCTGGCCCGCACCGACAATGCCGAGCCGCTGGCGGTGGTGGGTGGCCGGGCCGTCCACGACGTGATCATCAGCACCTGCGCCTCCACCGCGCGCGGCGAGTTCGGCCTGCTGACCAGCCTCGGCCGGGTGATCCGCTGCCAGACCATCGACCTGCCGTCGGTGCCGGCCACCGCACAGGCACCGAACCTGCAGGGTGGTTCGCCGGCGTCCGAGCTGTTCGCGCTGGAGGCCGACGAGCGGGTGCTCGGCGTGACCAGCCTGGGCGAGAAACTGTTCGGCTGGGCACTGGGCACCGAACGTGGTGTGGTGAAGCGGGTCAATCCGGACCTGCTGAACAAAGAATCCTGGGAGATCATCCGGCTCGACGACGGCGACCGCGTGGTCGGCGCGGTCGAGTTGCGCGACGACGCCGACGAGCTCGTCTTCGTCACCTCCGACGCCCAACTGCTGCACTTCGCCGCGTCCGGCGTGCGCCCGCAGGGTCGTTCCGGCGGCGGCATGGCCGGGGTCAAACTGCCGGCGGGCGCCCGGGTGGTGTTCTTCGGGGTCAGTCCCACCTCCGACGCCGTGGTGGTGTCGGTGGCCGGCTCGTCCACCGCGCTCCCCGGAACCGACGCCGGCAGCGTCAAGGTCACCCCGTTCGAGGAGTACCCCGGCAAGGGACGCGGCACCGGCGGTGTCCGCTGCCAGCGGTTCCTGAGGGGCGAGGACGTCCTCCAGCTCGCCTGGGTAGGCCCCTCCCCCGCCGTCGCCGCCGCAGCCAGCGGCGCCCCGGTCGACCTCCCTGCGATCGACCCCCGCCGCGACGGCTCCGGTGCCTCCGTCGGCCAACCCATCGCCGCGGTCGCGACGCGCACCCACCGCTGATTCCGGTACGCGGCGACGGTTCTTTTCGTCCCACTCGCGGCACCGAGGGACGGTTCTTTCGTTCCGCTGGTTTCGTCCCCGCATACCACCGCACGCCGGTGGGCGAGCTTGCCGAGACCCTTCGGAGACCCGGCGCAGCTGGCAGATAGGGTGGCCACCGTGACCGATGAGTTCGCTGACCTGCTGGAAGCCAATCGCCGTTACTCCACCTCCGCCCCGCGCAACTTCGACGGCTACGCCCACGCCGGCGTCGCCGTCGTCACCTGCATGGATTCGCGGCTGCAGCCGCTGGAGATGCTCGGGCTGATGCTCGGCGAGGCCAAGATCCTGCGCACCCCCGGCGGACACGTCACGGAGGACGCGCTGAACGGCTGCATCCTCGGGGTCAATCTGCTGCGGGTCGACCGCATCCTGGTGATTGCCCATACCCGCTGTGCGATGGCGGCCTGCGACGATGTCGAGATGCGGCGCCGGGTCACCGAGGCCAGCGGACGGGACGCCTCCGGACTCAGCGTGGGCGCCACCCCCGACCAGGCCGGCAAGCTGCGCGCCGACGTCCAACTGCTCAACGAGCACCCCCTGATCGAAGGCAAGGCTACGATCGGCGGCTTCCTCTACGACGTCGACACCGGCCTGCTCAGCCAGGTCTGCTGAGCGGACGCTGATCTGGCGGACACGTCCTCATAGCTGACCCCGCCAGTCTCGGACGCGAGTTCGGCTACCCGGCGCGGACCGGGCGAAGTTCGCTCACCTGGTCGATCGCGCTCTGATTGCACAGGTTTGATGCTTAAGCCCAGATCGACCGATCTGTAGCTACTGCGCAGCACCAGCTTGGCGCACTGGCTCCGCCGGGCACGCTCGCCGTACGACCCGGTAAGCCTTCGCGCACCGGCTCGCCAGTGCACCCATCTGGTGCCGCTCGCTGCGGCGCCCATCGGTGGATCCGGGTTAAGGAAAACGCCGATCAAGCCCATCTCTCGTCATCCCGGACTTGCTCTCGTCATCCCGGACTTGATCCGGGATGTCGTCGTCACCGGGATCTTTCCCGCCTGAGACCCTGGATCGGAGCCCGGGATGACGTGCACGATCAGCGTTTCATTGGAGTCCGTGGGTCTCGGGGGTGTCCGGGTCGATGGTAGGCCGGACGTTGCGTCGATAGCTGCCTCGGTGGTGGTGATCTGGCGTCACTGGCGAGGGTGACCTGGCGTCACGCCCGCAGAGTGGTGATGAGCTTCGTCCGGGCGCGTTTCCCGAAATCAGGCGACGATCTCGACATCGATACCCCCAGATCTGACCACCTGGCGATCGGGTGACCCGTTGGTCGAGCTCTCTATCCCGCCGCCGATTTCTGCAAGCTCCTGACCACGTGGCGAGCTGGTGACCCGTTGGTCGAGCTTGTCGAGACCGTCTTGTGTCGCCGATTTCCGCAACCCGAATTCGTCGAAAAGGTGTTGCCCCAGGTGTTGTCCAAAATAGTGTGAGTGTTGTCAGTTCTGGCAAATCTCTCCGATGCGTCCATGCGGGCCGAAAACTGTCAGTGCCGGGCTCTAGCCTGGTGTTCATGAATCAGTCGACTGATCTGGCTACGAGGTTTATCCCCGGGTCGGGTGGTCGCGAAAATTGTCAGTGGCGACGTTTAGGGTCAAGGGTATGAGTATCGGGGCAGAGGTGGGGACGGCGGTGGCGGATTTCGCCGCCGTGGTCACCGGTCTGCTCGATCACCTCGATTACGACAACGTCGCGCTGTTGACCGATCGCAAACAGCTCGATCTGGTCGCTGACCTGCTCACGGTGCAGTCACGGCTATCGGGCGTGCTGCACACCGTGCTCGGCCAGGTCGACCGCGCCGACGCCGCGATGACCGCCCACGGCCTCCCCACAGCGTCGTGGTTGGCTTCCGAGTTGCGCTACACCCGCAGTCAGGCCTCCGCCATGGTGCACCACGCGAAAGATTTGCATCGGTTCACCCAACTCGCGGATGCTCTCAGGGACGGGCGGGCGAACGATCGGCAAGCCCAAGCAGTCACCCAGGTGTTGAAGAAGTTGCCTGCCGATCTGGGTGTCGAGGCTGAGGCGAAGGCGCAGGCGACGATGGTCGACCATTGTGACCAGTTCGACAGCCAGTATCTGGCCGGCTTGTCGCGCTACCTGCTGGAGGTGGTGGCCCCCGAGGTAGCGGAAGAGGCGGAGGCGAAGCGGCAGGAACGCGAACTACGCGACGCCGAGCAGGCGAGGCATCTCAACTTTGTTGATGATGGGCATGGGTCCACCACCATCAAAGGCTCCCTGCCGTCTGCGGACGCAGCCCTGATCAAGGAGCAGATCGAAGCACTCGCGCAGCAGATGCATCGCACCGCGTTGGAGTTGCGTGACCCTGGGGTGCCGCAACCGTCGTGGCCGCAACGCCGGGCTGATGCGCTGGTGGAGTTGGCCCGCCGGATCGCGATCCACCGGGATGCTCCCAAGCATGGTGGCGACCGGCCGCACCTGACGATCCTGATCAACTACGACGATCTGCTCGGCGATTGTCACGGTGCCGGTTTGGCTGACGGCACTCAGCTGACTGCTGGCCAGCTGCGTCAATACGCCTGTGATGCCGGCATCCTGCCCGTCATCCTGGGCGGCCCGTCCGGAGTGCTCGACGTGGGCCGCGAACAACGCCTCGTCACCCCCGATATTCGTCACGCCCTGCACGTCCGAGACCAAGGATGTGTGTTCCCCGGCTGCAACCGTCCCGCGGCTGATTGTGACGCCCACCACATCACCCCGTGGGTGCAGGGCGGACCGACAGCACTGTCGAATCTGTGTCTATTATGCAAACACCACCACAATCTGTTGGAACCCGACCGGAAACGGGCTCCCGAGTTGCAATGGGAGATCCGCATCTCGACCGACGGGATAGCAGAACTGATTCCACCCCGCCTTGTGGACAAACATCGCCTACCGCGACGTCACCAACGATTCCGACCACGTGAATAGTTGCATACGTCAGTGCGAGGCAGCGAAGCCGCTGCGGACTGCCTGTGCGTGGGAATGGACGTCGGGAGGCCGACAACCGGCAGGAACCGCATGGGTGCGACCCGAACTGCACTATTTGCCGTCCGCCTTGGAGTCAAGAAGGTCGCCCACCTGACGGCAGGAACCGCAGAGGTGCGACCCGAACTGCACAGTAACTGCTGGCCCGCACTGACGACAGTTTCGTGGCTCATACCAGGCTCGCGGCGACCAAACATGGAGCGACCCGACTAGCGAGGCTTGGTACCCCATCGCTACCCGTGAATAGCAGTTTGACAAGTCATGATGGCCGCGGATTTCGTTGAATCGTCCAGAAGGTGTGCAAGTCGGGGCCGACTACCCGCCACGGATCGGGTGAGGGCTGGCTCGTCTGGTCGATCCTGAGACCGGGCCACGCCGGAACAGAACCTTGCAGCGGACCTCCGCACTCCGATCGTCGCGTACGGACGTGCCCTACCGAACCCAAACCGCTTGAATCTGCCATCGCAGCACCCCCGCAGCTCGACTGGAGACGCTGGAGCGGTCACTGTTTCAACACTGTCGGAGACACGTGAGACGGTGGCTGCCATGACCGACTCCCCCACCAATAGCAGCGACCTGCGCACCCGGGCCACGGCGATCCTGACCGACCTCACCGGGCGTCCGGACGCCGCGTTCCATCCGGGCCAGTACGAGGCGATCGAAGCGCTGGTCGCCGACCGCCGCCGTGCCCTGGTGGTGCAGCGAACCGGCTGGGGAAAGTCGGCGGTGTACTTCATCGCCGCGCTGTTGCGCCGTCGCGAGGGTGCCGGTCCGGCGCTGATCGTCTCGCCGCTGCTCGCATTGATGCGCGACCAGGTGCGAGCCGCTGAACGTGCCGGCGTGCGGGCGGCCGCGATCAACTCGGCCAACGTCGCCGAGTGGCGCGACATCGAGCAACTGCTCGACGACGACGCGGTCGACGTGCTGTTCGTCTCACCGGAACGCCTGGTCAACCCGCGATTCCGGGCCGAGCAGCTGCCCCGGCTGGTCGCTTCGCTCGGCCTGCTGGTGATCGACGAGGCGCACTGCATCAGCGACTGGGGCCACGACTTCCGGCCCGACTACCGACGCATCCGCGACCTGATCGGCGAACTCGGCGACGGCGTCCCGGTGCTCGCCACCACCGCCACTGCCAATCAGCGGGTGGTCGACGATGTCGCCGAGCAGCTCGGCACCGGCGGACGCGACGTGTTCACCCTGCGCGGCGCCCTGGCCCGCGATTCGCTCCGGCTCGGCGTGCTCGAGCTGGGGACGGCGCACCGACGGCTGGCGTGGCTCGCTGAACACCTCGACACACTGCCCGGCAGCGGCATCGTGTACTGCCTCACCGTCTCAGCCGCCGAAGACGCCGCCGCCTTCCTGGCCAGGGCCGGACACCGAGTGCTCCCTTACACCGGCCGCACCGACGCCGCCGAACGCCAAGCCGCCGAAGACGCCCTGCAGGGCAACGAGGTCAAGGCGCTGGTCGCCACCTCGGCACTCGGCATGGGCTTCGACAAACCCGATCTGGGCTTCGTCGTGCATGTCGGCGCCCCCAGCTCGCCGGTCGCCTACTATCAGCAGGTCGGACGCGCCGGCCGCGCCACCGACCGCGCCGACGTGCTGCTGCTGCCCGGCATCGAAGACCGGGACATCTGGCACTGGTTCGCCACCAACGCGATGCCCACCCAGGCCCGCGCCGACGCCGTCCTGGGCGCCCTCGCCGAAGCCAACCGGCCCTTGTCGGTGCCGGCCTTGGAGGCGCGAGTCGACCTGCGCCGCGGCCCGCTGGAACTACTCCTCAAGGCGCTCGCCGTCGACGGCACTGTCGAGTACGTCACCGGCGGCTGGGTCGGCACCGGACGCCCGTGGCACTACGACACCGAACGCTACGAACGGATCGCCGCCGCCCGGGTCGCCGAACAGGACGCCATGCTCACCTACCAGACGCTCACCGACTGCCGAATGGCCTTCCTGACCCGCCAGCTGGACGACCCACACACCGCCTCCTGCGGCCGCTGCGACGCCTGCGCCGGCGCCTGGTACCCCACCGAGGTCACGGTCACCACCGATCGCGACGCCTCCGACGCCCTGGACCGGGTGGGGGTTCCGGTCCCGCCCCGCGCCCTGTGGCCAACCGGGCTCGACCGTCTCGGCGTCCGCGCCGACGGCAAGAACGTCACCGGAAAGATCGCCGCCACCGAGCAGGCCGAACCCGGACGGGTAGTCGCACGGCTCACCGACCTGGGCTGGGGCGGCCCGCTACGGGAACTGTTCGCTACCGACGCCGACGGGCGTCCGATCGACGCCGAGGTGCCCGCCGAACTGGGCCAGGCCTGCCTCCGGGTGCTGAAGGCCTGGGACTGGGCCGAACGTCCGGCAGCCGTGGTCTGGGTGCCGAGCCTCGGTCGTCCGCAACTGGTCGAATCGTTGGCCACCGGCATCGCAACCGCCGGACGCCTGAAGCTGCTCGGCCCGCTCGCCTTCAACCCGGACGCCAGCGCCGGTCGAGGAGCCTCCAACAGCGCCTACCGGGTACGTGACCTCTGGGAACGCTTCGCCGTGCCGGACGGACTACTCGCTCGCTTGGAGGAGCTACCCGGCCCGGTGCTCCTGGTCGACGACGTGATCGACTCTCGCTGGACGATGACCGTCGCCACGCGACTGTTGCGCCGCGCCGGAGCTGACGCGGTGCTGCCCTTCGCACTCGCGCTCGCCGGCTAGTCCTCGTCGGTCGAACATGTCCCGAAACCCCGCCCGCTCGCACATGGTTTCGACAAGCTCAACCACCGATGGTCGAGCTTGTCGAGATCTGAATGGGTGCCGCAGGCAGGGGGTTCGCAGACTCCAGCCGGCGTTGGTCGAGCTTGTCGAGACCGTGGACGACTTGGCGTTGGCAAGGGGTTTCGACAAGCTCAACCAGCGGTGATCGCGTTGATCAGCACTTCCCGCTAGTGGTCCACGGCGAGCCCCACGATCGCCTCCTGGTAAGTGTCCGCTGCCCGGACCCACACCGGGTCGCCGGTGAACAGGCCCGGCAGGATCGGTACCAGGCCAGATGAGAAGTCCTGGCTGGCCTGCTGCGGCAGCAGTGACGGCAGGTTGTCGATGACGATGGCGTCCAGAGGCACCGGATCGTCCCAGATCCGCCGCACCGGTTCGGCCCAGCTGGTGTGCTGATTGCTGACCGGCAGCAGGTTGAGGTCGGACGGGACGTCGGCCGTCACATCGGCGAGCACGCGCAGTCGTCGCCCGGCCCGCGTCCGGTCAGCCTCGGTGAGGAACGGGGCCTGCGGCACGCTGGCGTGGACGCAGTGCACCAGCAGGTCGTGGGCTACCAGCGCGTCGGAGTCGAGATCCCTGGTGTCATCCCGGTCCCACCGAGACGCTCCGACCCCGGCCAGGACCAGGGCGTCCGTGGCGCCCCGTCCGGCTCGTCCGAACGCACCGGTCACCACCGCGGTCGCACCGGCCAACCGCGGTCCGGCGTCCTCCAACCTGCCGGCCAGTTCGTCCAAAGACATCGGGACCAGCGGCGCCGTCAGGTCACCGGCCAACTCCAGCACCCCAAGAGAGGCTCCGACGAAGCCGGCCCAGTAACCGAAGGCGACGACCCGCTGGCCGGATTCGTTGACCAGGTACTCCAGATCGAGCAGTTCCCCACCACCGGCGACGAACCTCTGCAACAACTCGGCGGCACCCTGTTGACCCTTGTACGCATGACCGAAGTAGATGTGCCGGTGCCGCAGCGCGGCCGGTTCGTCCGGCAACTCCTTGATGCCGAGGACGACGACCTCCGGGTCGGCGTCGAGCCAGGAGCCCGCCGGCACCACCTCCAGGCCGTGCGCGCGGTACTCGTCATCGGCGTACACCCGTGCCGTCGACGACTCCACCAGCACCCTGATGCCTGCCGCCTCGACCGCGGCCGCTCCGTCCGGGGTCAGGGGTGTGCGTCGCTCGCTGGCGCGCTCCTCGGAGCGCAACAGGATGGTGGGCGTCGGCGGGTGTGCGGTCATTGCCGCAGGCTATCGCCCGCAACCCCGCACTCCGGACGGCCCACCGGCATGCGATCTGCTCGATCCCCTCATGGCAAGATCCGCTCGTCCCGCGGGACGGCCGTCCAGAAACGCCGAACGCCGCCAGTCCCGACCGCTAGTCTCGATCGATCGGATCCGCACATGGAGGTGCACATGTCCAGCCCACTCGTCATCGGCATCGACAGCTCGACCACCAGCACGAAGGCCCTCGTGGTCGACGCCACCGGCTCGGTCCTCGCCCAGGGCAAGGCCGAGTTCGCCATGCAGACGCCCCGCGTCGACTTCTACGAACAGGACCCGCGCGACTGGTGGCGCAGCACCAACGACGCCGTCGCCCAGGCAGTCGCCGCACTGTCGGCAGCCGACCGGGCTCGGATCACCCACCTGTGCGCCACCATTCAGCGCCAGACGTTCACCCTGGTCGACGCCGACGGTGAGCCGCTGCGTCCCGGCATCCTCTGGCTGGACGGCCGCGCCGCCGATCAGGTGCGCCGTTTCGGCACCGAACACATCCACCAGCTGACCGGATTCCAGCCCGACGTCACCCCGTCGGTCTACAAGATCGCCTGGCTCAAGGACAACGAGCCCGAAGTGCTCCGGCACGCCCACAAGCTGGTCGGCGTGCATGCCTACCTGGTGCACGCGATGACCGGACGCTGGGTCGATTCGGCAGCCACGGCGGACAGCCTCGGCCTGTTCGACATGGCCCGGCTCGACTGGTCGGAGGAGATGCTGACCCACGCCGGCCTGCGCGCCGAGCAGCTGTGCGAACTGGTGCCGGCAGCCAGCGTGATCGGCCCGATCAACCGCGACATCACGAAGGGTTGGGGGCTCGATCAGGAGGTGCACCTGGTGGCGTCCTGCGGCGACGGCCAGGCGGCGGCACTGGGCGTCGGTGCGATCGGGCTCGACGAGGCGTACCTGAACATGGGCACCGCCCTGGTGGCCGGGGTCCACTCCCCGCGCTACGAGCACGCCGCCGTGTTCCGCACCGATGCGGCCGGAATCCCCGGCCAGTACGTGTTGGAGATCGTCCAGAACTCGGGCGCCTATCTCGCCGGCTGGTTCCGCGAGAAGCTCGGCGATCCGGCGCTCGGCGGCCGCCCGGACCCGGCGCTGGAGGAGCAGGCGGCCGCCGTGCGCGCCGGCTGCGGAGGCCTGGTCACACTCCCCTACTTCAACGCTGTGCAGAGCCCGTTCTGGAACCCGGTCGCCCACGGCGCCATCGTCGGACTGGCTGGCGCCTACGGACGCGCCGAGCTGTACCGCTCCACCCTGGAGGGCATCAGCATCGAGATGGCCCGCAACCTGGCCGGGCTCGCCGACACCACGGGCGTCCCACTGCGGACGGTGACTGCGGTCGGCGGTGGCCAGCGTTCCCCCTTGTGGCGCCAGATCATGACCGACGCGATCGGGCTGCCGCTCACCGAGAGCCCGACCGAGGAGGTGTCCGCGATGGGTGCCGCGGTGATGGCGATGGCCGCCACCGGCACGCACGACTCGCTCGAGACCGCCGCCAAGGCGATGTCCCGGCACGGCAGCACCACCGAGCCGGACGCCGCCACCCACAAGGTCTACCGGGAGCTGGGCGAGATCCAAGCGGCCACCTATCACGGACTGAAGGACATCTTCGACCAGCAGTACGAGTTCGCCCAACGGCATCCGCTGCACTGAACCCACCATCGGTCAGCCCAACCGTCCTCCGGAGTCGCGGGTCGTCCCGCGACGAACAAGGCGCTGTCGAGATGCGTGTCTCGGCTTCTCCGTAGACTGGGCCGAAAGCCGGGTACGACGCTCGGCGAAGGAGGCGAGGCAATGACCCGGGGACCCACTCGACGGCCAACGCTGGCCGACGTCGCGAGGGAGTCCGGCATGTCCAAAGCCGCCGTGAGCATGATCCTCAACGACAAGCCCGGCACCCGGCTGTCCGCCGAGGCGGCCGAGCGGGTGCGCGCCGCCGCCGCCAAGCTCGACTACCGCCCCAACCCCGCCGCCGTGAGCCTGCGGCACCACAAGACGCAGACGATCGGCTTCATCTCCGACCACGTCACGGTCACCCGCTACGCCTCGGGGATGATCCGCGGTGTCCTCGGCGCCGCCAAGCACCGCGGATACACCGTTCTGATGACCGAGACAGACCGCCACGAGCTCGCGGACGCCGTCGAACTCATGCTCGACCGACGGGTTGACGGCATCCTCGTCGGCCTGCTGGGAGCACGCATGATCGACCTGCCCGAGGTGCGCTACGTGCCGCTCGTCGTCGTCAACGGCACGAGTTCACGCGAGCACCCCAACGTGCTGCCCGACGAGCGCACAGCGGGACACGCCATCGCCAGCCTGCTCATCGAGGCGGGACATCGGCGCATCGGCTTGATCGGTGACATCCCGCGGGTGATGGGCAACCCACGAGCATCGGTCACCATCGGGGAGCGGTTCAAGGGGCTCGACAGCGCACTCGACGCTGCCGGCATCGTCGCGGTGCGTGCGGTGGTCGACGACTGGCAGCCTCACGTGGGCTATGAGTACGGACTGCGCATGCTCACCGAGCACCCTGAGATCACCGCGATCATCGCGCTCAACGACAACGTCGCGTTCGGTGTCTACCAAGCGGTGGCGAAGCTGGGCCTGCGCATCCCCGATGACGTCTCGGTGGTCTCTTTCGATGACGAGGAGGTCGCCGCCTATCAACGTCCGGGACTGACCACCGCCCGCCTGCCCTACGAGGAGATGGCGCAGCGCGGCGTCGAGATGCTCATCGGCGACTATGAGCCCTCACACACGATGCTGCCCATGCCGCTCGTCATCCGTGAGTCGGTGCGTCAGCTGAAAGTCGCTGCGACGCCCGGCAACTGACCTCCGCATCGCGCCCGGCTCACAGCGGCGCCACGACCAGGGAGCGCACGACAGCCTCACCGCCTTCGGCGAAGACCTCGATGCCGCGACTTTCGGGCGACGGAAACACCAGGTCGGTGAGGGCAACCTCACCGTCGGCGGCGAGCAGTTCCACCGAGGAGACGTCGATGAAGATATCGAGGCGCACCACCTCGGCGTCCATCGCAGCCTCGTCCTGCGGGTCGGCCACGGGCAGCGCAGCCGTGTGCACCGCCGCGAAGCCCTCATGGAAGTCGGCCTCGCCGGAACGGGTCCGGTCCAACGAGATCGTGCGAGCGTCGCGATCGACCACGATGCGGGTGCGTTCGCCGTCGCCGGCGTCGCCGACCCTGACGTCCAGACCGGCCAGTGTGGCCGACCCGAGCTCAAGCTCGACTGACACGCGGGCCGCGAGGACGTCGACCGGTACCCGCCAGCGCCCGTCAATCCGTAGGTCCTCGGTCTCGTGGACGGGTGGCGCGGCCGCCACGATCATCTCCTGGACAAGCCGCAACCCGTCCGCTCGCTCGCGCAGGCTGAGTCTGCGCGGCAGCGTCATCGAGCCGCGGAAGCCGTCCGCCGGGACAGCGTCCGCGTAAGCCCAATTGTTCATCCAACCCTGGATGACCGGTTCGGGATCGTCGGTGCCCGTGTAGGAGAGGGCGGCGTAGAAGTCGGAGCCGAGGTCGAGCCAGCACGCGTCGTCGAGCGGCTGAAAGGTCCTCCCGTCGTAGGCGACGATGGCGTACTGCATGCCGGAGCCCCCGACCGGGCCGCCCGCCTGCACGCTGAGCAACAGCACCCACGCCGTCTCGTCGGTGCCTTCGATGGGCACCCGAACGATATCGGGGCATTCCCACACGCCTTCGGTGAAGCCGAACCCTCCGACCTCCGAGGAGAGTTGCCAGTCGAGGAGGTTCGCGGAGCGGTACAGCCGCACGGCGCGATCCTCAGCCATCACCAGCACCATGACGAAGTCGTCACCGTCGCGCAGGATCTTCGGGTCGCGAAACTCCGTCGACCCGATGTCGAGCACCGGGTTGCCCACGTACTTCTGCCACGTCCGCCCACGATCACGGCTGAACGCCACCGACTGGTTCTGTACCCCCGAGACCGGGTCGTGGCTGGTGTAGAGGGCAACCATGGCGGGCTCGGTGGGCGTACCGAACCCGGAGACGTTCAGTTCGTCGACGACAGCGCTGCCCGAGAGCACCCACTCGGTTGGGGTGCTCGGGATCGCGACCGGCAACTCGACCCAATCAACCAGACTGGTGGCGACTGCGTGCCCCCAGCTGGGGTTTCCCGCCACCAGCCCGGCAGTGTTGTGCTGGAAGAACAGGTGGTACTCGCCCTCATGGAAGAGCATGCCGTTGGGGTCGTTCATCCAGTTCCGGCGGGGTGCGAAGTGGGCGAGCGGGCGGACGGACGGGTCGAAGGGCATCATCGACAACTTTCTCGGTTCCGGCGGTTTCGATGCCGCGCCACGATCGCGCGACTTCGCTGACAGATTGATCAACGGTTTCAGCAACAGCTCGCGGAGCCGGCCGCTCAACCAAGGGGTTGCCGGCGCCATGCCGTCGCTAAATCCGTTCATCAAGCCTTGCATCCCAGGGCGAGGCACAGCTATCTTACCGCTGAAAGCATTCAGCAACACAAGAAGGAGGCCGGATGGCCATCAACACCAAACTGTTCAAGAACGGCGCATACCTACAAAGCTCGACGACCCTGTTCGTCTTCTTCGCCTCGTGGGGCATCTGGTGGTCGTTCTTCTCGAGCTGGCTCGACAAGACCCTCGGGCTCAACGGCGGCCAGATCGGCACGATTTACTCGGTGAACTCGCTCACCACCATCGTCGTGCTGCTGTTCTACGGCATGACGCAGGACCGCCTCGTCCTGCGCCGACACCTGGTCATCCTCGCATCGTCGGTCATGGCGTGCCTGGCGCCGTTCGCGATCTTCGTCTACGAGCCGCTGCTGACGAACTCGTTCGCTCTGGGTGTCGTGGTGGGTGCCATCTACCTGCCCTTCGGCTACACCGCCGCGGTCGGCCTGCTGGAAGCTTTCTCCGAGCGACTGAGCCGCACCTATGGCTTCGACTACGGCCAGGCCCGTGGCTGGGGGTCGCTCGGCTACGCCGTTGCCGCTCTGTTCACGGGATTCATCTTCACCGTCAACCCGCACATCAACTTCTACCTCGGCTCCGCGCTGGGCATCGTCTGCCTGTTGGTGCAGATCTTCTGGAAGACCGACAAGGTGCCGCTCGCACCCGGACACACCGAGCACCCGCACGCACCGACGCTGCGCGAGATCGTCTCGGTGCTGAAGTTCAAGCACCTCTGGGTCATCATCGGCTTCGTCATCTTCAGCTGGACGTTCTACAACCTCTATGACAACCAGATGTTCCCGAACTTCTACCGTGCGCTGTTCCCGAACGAGGACATCGGCCTGCACACCTACGGCATCCTCAACTCCGTGCAGGTATTCGCCGAGGGCTTCTGCATGATGCTGGTGCCGATCCTCATGCGTAAGGTCGGCGTGCGGAACATCCTGCTCATGGGCGTCAGCGTGATGGCCATCCGAATCCTCGGCTCCGCAGTGTTCACCGATCCCATCGTCGTGTCGTGCATCAAGATGCTCCACGCCATCGAGGTGCCGTTGTTCGTGCTCGGCATCTTCCGCTACCTGACACTGCACTTCCCCTCGGCGCTCTCCGCAACGCTGTACATGGTCGGCTTCGAGATCGCCGCGCAGCTGGGCAGCGCCCTCTTCTCAACGCCGTTCGGATACATCCGAGACGCGCTGGGTTACCAGCCGACGTTCCTCATCATCTCCGGCGTGGTCGCATGCGCGGGCGTGTGGGCGTTCTTCGCCCTCAAGAAGGATGACGACGACGTACAAGGCGACCCCTTCTACCGTGACGGGCACTCCGGCGTCACCGGCGTAATCAAGCGGGTCGACGCGTAAGCTCCCCCGTTCCCGTCCCCGTTCCCGTTCCCGTTCGAAGTAGCCTGCCCTTCGGCCCATGACGGCGCTCGCCGCCGTCATGGCCGGAGGGCAGGCTTTCTCGTTTCCGCGCCCGTGTCGGCGGACGACCTCAAGCGTCGATGCGCTCTGCGTCCAACGCGTAGGCACCGGCGATGATGAATTCCTTCCGGGGCGCCACGTCGTTGCCCATCAGCTTCTCGAAGGTGGCCATCGCCTGCTCCAGTGATTCGCCTTCTTCGACGGTGATCCGGCGCAGCGTGCGGTGCCGCGGATCCATCGTGGTCTCCTTGAGCTGGTCGGCGTCCATCTCGCCGAGACCCTTGTAGCGCTGCGGCTCCTTGAAGTTCACCCCGCGCTTGGTGAGTTCGGCGAGCTTCCGCTGATACTCCGCCTCGTTGTAGGTGTAGATGTAGCGGTCCTGCCCCCTGCGGGGATTGCTCAGCTCGAACCGGTGCAGCGGCGGCACCGCGGTGTAGACCCGGCCGGCCTCGATCATCGGCCGCATGTACTTGAAGAACAGGGTGGTCAGCAGGGTGCGAATGTGGGCGCCGTCGGAGTCGGCGTCGGCCATGAAGATGATCTTGCCGTAGCGCGCCTGTTCGAGTTCGAAGGTGCGGCCGGAGCCGGCACCGACCACCTGGATGATCGAGGCGCATTCGGCATTCTTCAGCATGTCGCCGACGCTGGCCCGCTGCACGTTGAGGATCTTGCCGCGGATCGGCAGCAGCGCCTGGAACTCAGAGTTCCTGGCCAGCTTGGCCGTGCCCATCGCCGAATCGCCCTCGACGATGAAGAGTTCGGTGCGGTCACCGTCGGTGCTGCGGCAGTCGGCCAGCTTGGACGGCAGCGTGCTCGACTCCAAGGCGTTCTTGCGGCGCTGATTCTCCTTGTGGGCGCGGGCCGCCACCCTGGTACGGGACGCCGAGACCACCTTCTCCATCACGGCGCGGGCCTGCGGACGCTGTGCCGCCCGGTTCGAGGTCAGGAAGTCAGTGAGCTCGGACTCGACGATCCGGGCCGCCAGCCGGGCCACCGGGGGCGTGCCGAGGACCTCCTTGGTCTGTCCCTCGAACTGCGGCTCAGCCAGCCGCACCGTGACCACCGCGGTCAGCCCTTCGAGAATGTCGTCCTTAACCACCTCTTCGCCGGACTTGAGCAGTCGGGTGCCCTCCAGCGCCTTGCCGAAGGCCCGCACCATGCCGCGCTCGAAGCCGGTGACGTGGGTGCCGCCCTTCGGGGTGGCGATGATGTTCACAAACGACTGCACATGGCTGTCGTAGCCGGCGCCCCAGCGCAGCGCGATGTCGACATCCAGCGTCCGATCGACGTCGGTCGGGGTCATCGCGCCATCGTCGTCCAGCATCGGGACGGTCTCGGTGAACGAATCGGAGCCCTGCAACCGGAGCACCTCAGTGACCGGTGCATCGTTGGCCAGGAACTCGCAGAACTCTGAAATGCCACCGTCGTGCTTGAACACCTCGGTGCTCGGCTCGTCGCCGCGGGCGTCGGTGACCACCAGTTCCAGCCCCGGAACCAGGAAGCTGGTCTGCCGGGCCCGGGCAACGAGGTGGTTCAACGAGAGTTGCGCATCGGGCAGGAAAATCTGCCGGTCGGGCCAATACCGGACGCGGGTGCCGGTGCGGCCGCGCGCCGCCCGTCCGACCCTGGCGAGCTGACCGCCCGGGGTGAAGGCGGCGTCCGGACCGGGACCGTCGAAGGTGCCGGGAACGCCGCGCCGGAAGGACATGCCCCAGGTGGCGCCCTTGCGGTCGACCTCGACATCGAGGCGGGCGGCCAGTGCGTTGACCACCGAGGCGCCCACACCGTGCAAGCCACCGGTCGCGTTGTAGGAACCAGCACCGAATTTGCCGCCGGCGTGCAGTTTGGTGAAGACCACCTCGACCCCGGACAGCCCCGTCCGCGGTTCGATGTCGACCGGGATGCCGCGGGCGACGTCGGTGACCGCGATGCTGCCGTCATGAGCCAGCTCGACGCGGATCGAGTCGCCGAAACCTGCCAGCGCCTCGTCGACGGAGTTGTCGATGATCTCCCACAGGCAGTGCATCAAGCCGCGGGTATCGGTCGAACCGATGTACATCGCCGGTCGCTTGCGCACCGCCTCGAGTCCCTCGAGCACAAGCAGATGACGAGCTTCGTAGTCGCGCCCCTCGGCGGCGGGCTTGCCTTTGATGGTCACCCGATGAGGCTAGCGTCCGGCACCGACACAATCGGGCAACCTCAAGACGGCGCGCCCGCCACCTCAAGAAGCCCTGTGTGACCTCAAGAAGCCCTGTGCGCTCCCTCAAGTCGGCGTGGCCGTCCTAGCCGGAGTTGGTCTCCGGGGGTAGTCTCGCGCCACGGAACAAACCGGCCGGACCAAGAGTTGATATTGGTAGACTCAACCCGGACAGAAGGGAACGCGGATGAGCACAACAGCTGTTGAGGAACTGACCGCAGCCGACCGTTGCGATCGTTGCGGGGCGCAGGCCTACCTGAGGGTTACCCTGCACACCGGCGAGCTCCTCTTCTGCGCCCACCACGGCAAGGCCCACGCCGATCGGTTGAAGCAGGTAGCGCTGACCATTCAGGACGAGACGAACAAGTTGAGCTGAGAACCCCGCTCTTCGCGAACGCCCCGGACATGCCGTCCGGGGCGTTCGTCGTTCAGGTCTACAGGCTCGCTCCCGGGCTCAGCGTGCCGCTGATGTTGCCGATCCGGCCCAGTTCGTCGAATACCACCGTGAGCACGTCCGGGCCGATGTGCACCCGTAGCTGGCGGTCATCCCCGGTGACCCGCAGGTTGTGCACCGCGGCGTAGGTGAGAACCTGCGCCCGCGGGTTGCCCGGCTGCAGATCGACGGCGGCCATGATCCGGCGCGGGAAGGTGACGCCCTGGGCAGCCGGACGAGGCACCGCCGGGTCGACGATCCCGAAGTAGGCGATGCCGGCGCCGTAGTCGGCCGAGTAGAACGCGGTGGCACCTACCAGCGGCGCGGCGATCAGCGCGACGCTGGCGCCGGCACCCAGCCCGGTGTCGAGCACTCCGGCGAGGCTGAACTGGGGTTCGGACAACTCCCACAGGCCCCACGGCCCGGCCATCTCTGCGGCCCGGCGCACCGGCGCGATGGCGGGCAGTGTCGGACCGAAACCTTCGTTGGCCCACGACCACAGCCAGGTTCCGGACGCCTTCGAGACGGTGCCGAGCAGCACCACCCGCAGCGGGCGGCCGGAGATGGTGACCACGCCCTGCTCGATATCGGCTTGATAGGCACCGTTCAGGTCGACGATCTGGGCGAGAGCCTCCTGGGCCTCCATCGCGATCGGAACGTGCGCCACCACGGCCTCGTTGAAGCGCTCATGGGTGAGTTCGGGCATGGCGGCAAGACTACTGCCCTGCCATCGTGGAGCGATGACGACCATCGAAGCCGTGCTGGGCGATCTGACCACCGAACGGGTCGACGCCATTGTGAACGCCGCGAACTCGACGCTGCTCGGCGGCGGCGGTGTGGACGGCGCCATCCATGCCGCTGCCGGCCCTCGTCTGCTGGAGGCCTGCCGCAGGCTGCGCCGGACCGACTGGCGCGACGGACTCCCGGTCGGTGAGGCCGTCGCCACGGACGCCTTCGACCTGCCCTGCCGCTGGGTGATCCACACCGTCGGCCCGAATGCCCATCGCGGACAGACCGATCCGGAGCTCCTGTCGTCCTGCTTCCGTCGCAGCCTGGACGTCGCCGCCGACCTCGGCGCGCGCAGCGTCGCCTTCCCGGCGATCAGCGCCGGCGCCTACGGATGGGACGCCGCCGACGTCGCCCGGATCGCCGTCGCCGCCGTCCGCAACCACCGGGCCCCCGGAGTCGACCAAGTCCGCTTCGTGCTGTTCGGCAACCGGCTGCTGGACGCCTTCCGCGCCGCCCTCGGCTGACCCTGGCCGGCCGGGCGCCGGCCGTCCGCCGGACGAAAGGCGAGCGCCGGATCACCCTGTGCCGCGCACTAGAATGCACTCGTGGCCAACCCGGGACGGTACGCGAAGGGCATTGCCAAACGCGAAGAGATTCTCACCCGCGCACTTGAGGTCGTGGGACGCGCCGGGCCACGCACGGCCTACCTCGCCGACATCGCCGACGCCGTCGGACTCACCCCCGCCGGCCTATTGCACTACTTCGACTCCAAAGAAGAGTTGTTCACCGAGATCCTGCGCAAGCGCGACGACGTCGACCTCGCGCAGTACTGGCCGGAGGCTGCCGAGGCCGCCGATCTCGCCCAACTGCGCACCGGCTACGTGAAGGCGATCAGCCACAACGCCGAGGTGCCGGGTCTGGTGCAGTTGTTCACCCGGATGTGCGCCGACGCCCCCGACCCCGCCCATCCGGCCCATCGGCTGTTCCTGGAGCGTGGCGAGAAGCTGCGCGCCTACTTCGTCTCGGGCATCACCAAACTGCAAGCCACCGGCGACCTCGACGACCGGATCGACCCCGAAACCATGGCGCGCATCCTGCAGGCCGTCTCCGACGGCCTGCAACTGCAGTGGATGATCGAGCCGGACGTCGACATGGCGGCCGGGGTGGACGCCCTGTTCGCCCTGCTCACACCCCATTCGGACGCCGCCGAGGAACCCGCGAAACCCTGATCGGTAGCTGCTCGGGCTTGTCTCGAAGCCGCTCGCCACACCGCTGATCGAGCTTGTCGAGATCCCACACAGCGAAGCGCCCGGCGTCCGCAAGTCACGGACGCCGGGCGCTGCTGTTGAACTGACTCAGTCCAGGTAGTCCCGGACTAGGCCCTCCTGAGCGCTGTGCTAAACCCCTAGTCAAGCCGGGAACACCTGAGCGCTGTGCACTGAAATATCTTGGACTGAGTCAGTGCCCCGGCGGAACGTCCTCGGCCTCCGTGTGCTGCACGCCGATGTCGCCCTGTGCCTGCCGGGTGCGGGCGGCGTCGCGCCGGGCGAGGGCCTGCGCCACTGCCGATTCGATGCGGGACTCCATCACGCCGTTGGTCTGGTTCGCGGCCTGCGCAGCGGAGTCGGCGGCCCGGCCCACCTGGTGGCCCATGAACAGCGCGCCGACGACGGGCACGGCGAACGCGAGCAGCGCGCCGGTGGCGATGCCGTTGATCTCGGCGAAGACCCAGGCTGCCAGGGTGCTGACGAAGACCACCACGCCCACGGCGAGCATGGCGATGGTGGCCCGGTCGT
>WBZS01000574.1_pt2 | contig 36596 bp, 24 predicted proteins | sample 5204201 | NCBI WGS metagenome assembly WBZS01 (sample SAMN12344357, study PRJNA552823) | activated sludge metagenome | biome: Activated sludge suspended growth; feature: Nitrification reactor; material: Wastewater; isolation source: activated sludge from nitrification reactor of wastewater...
GAAGAAATGGACCGCACCAAAGAGCCCTGGACAACCAACGTCCAAGGGACGAAAAACATCGTGGCGTTTCTTGAAAAAAGCGGCGTCAAGGAATTGCATTACGTTTCCACCGCTTTTGTTTGTGGCAATCGTCAGGGAATCATCCGCGAGTCAGAACTAGAATGCGGGCAAACCTTCCGCAATCCTTACGAGGAAAGCAAATTTCTGGCCGAAAAATTCGTGCGAGAACAATCGGCAAAATTGCGTACAACGATCTATCGCCCCAGCATTATCTCCGGCGATTCAGTCACCGGATTTGCCAGCTCCTACCACGGGCTGATGCTGTATTTGCGATTGTTGGATCTGCTCGTCCCACAACAACCCAAAAATTCGAACGGGCAACACGAAACACCCATCGAACTGCCGGTGCGAGGTGACGAACCCCATGACGTTGTCACCGTCAATTTTGTTGCCGGAGCAATCGCCGGCTTGTTCTGTAATCCGACATCCCACGGCGACACCTATCATCTGTGTGCCGACGAGCCAACGACATTTCGATTTGTCATTGACTGTTGCTGTCGAATTTTCAACAGCGGGGGGGTGACGTATAACAGCGAGCGGACCGAGATAGCTCCGAGCAGTCAATTTGCCGAAATGGTCCTGGAACAAAGCCGTGTTTATCAGGACTATAATCGCTGCGAAACACGTTTCGATATGAACAACTTCCGCCGATTTTTCCCGGATTTTCGTTCGGCCCCAATCGACGAGAAGATGATTCAACGCTATCTCGAATTCGGCCGACAGGATCGCTGGGGCAAACGTCGCCCAGCCCGACCCGAAATGCCTGCCCACGTTGAATCACGACTCAAAAAATTTTTAGTCAACCATTGGCAACAGACCGATGACTCGAAATCAGCAACCATAGGCATTGAATTGCTTGGTCCAGGAGGCGGACAATGGACGGCAGTGATTGCAGACGGCGAAGTCCAAAGCTGGGAACCAGGAATTTCATTGACCGCCGTCACGCGGTTTCGGTTGAGTGATTTGCCCAACACAAGCGCGGAAACTCAACAACGATTGCCGAAGTCATTCGCGAAATAAAAACCCAACAAACGTCAAGCCTAAAGCGATGATTGTGGAAACTCCCAAACGACCACCCAGCAAGGCCAAGTCCGGAATTCCAACGACATCCGCAAACATGACAACCGCCGCGGCAGGCAACACAAAGAGCGATATCCGCCAGCCGCCAATCAATCCGCAGCCAAATAGAATCACTCCCGCGACCAAAGCCGCTAGGCTGCTCAGTCGTGGGCCTACGAATGGCCAGTCAAGTTGCTTGCTACCGCTAAAGAGTCGGGAAACGCCGATTCGATCCACGATTTGAGACGCAGACTCGACATTGTTCGAAATGACCTCCTTAGCTGCCGATGTCGCCTCATCTTGGCTGACTTTAGTCAAGTCGACGTTTGCATTCACCCAAAATGCGAATCCGACTAGCAAGCAGGCACCAAGTAAGAGTCGCACTGGCGCGCCCAGAAATGGATTCAGCAAGGGATTGAGGCGTCTGCTGAGGCTCAACTTTGGCCCTTTGCCCATACGAGCGTCAGCCATCATTTTTCGGAAGCGTTCGCGTTTCTGCTCAGCTATTGCTGTAGCGTTCAGTTGCATTTGTGTAACCTCTGCAGTGAGCGCGAGTTTCTTCCATTGAGCAGCCTCGGAGACCATGGCCTCAGCAAGTTGAATTGCTTGCGCGGAAGCCTCGGCCTCGGAAAGTCCTTCTTGTTTCAATGCCGCCTTTTCGATTTTTAAGATTCGTGCGCGGTCGCCGTCTCTGCGCGTTGACTCAAGACTGGCATCCATACGCTGAATCAGGGGCTCAAGCCAAGCTCGAAATTTCCGCTTTTTCGCCCCACCGGGATGTTTCAGGTTGCATTCTCGAGCACGAAATTTGGCTGGGTAGCCGAAAAGAGCTTCGAAAAACTCTTCCCAATTCTCTGGCGAATACTTGGCAACAAAGGCTTGAAGGGAATCTTCGCTCAAACCCGATTCTCGCAATCTATTCAACAGTCTCTCTACCCGGGCCATTGCTGACGATCGTTGTTTTTCTAAGCCTCGGTCAATAATAAAGTGAAAGGTGAATCCACTGGCAATCCCAAGTACAACCGAAAAGATTGAAATTCCAAAGACTCCCAACAACCAACTGACGGCCGCAAATAGCAAGGCGACCACGCCAACGCGCAACAGCACAACCAAGCGGTTCATCCAAAGCAGTTGTCGCAAGCTGTTCATCCAATGCCGTTGTGAATGAAGTCCATTCAACGCTGCGGCAACGATCGGAGCAGTGGCTGCAAAAACGATAGTGGGGAAAAGCCAACGCCAATTCAATGCGGCAAACGTCATGAAGAGGATTGAAGCAAGACTATAGAACGCCAATGGAGTCCATTGGCGAACCTGTCGCAAAGGCGCATCGTTGAATTCTTGAAATGCAGCCTTTAGTTCCGTTCGATCCGATTCTTTGGGAGTGAATGCACGATCACTTTCCACGCCTAAATACTTTTCCAGGTCGGTGATTACCCCCCCAATGTCTTGATAACGTTTATTGAGGTCCTTGGCCATCATTCGCTTGATAATGAAGTCGATTTCTTGAGGAACATCGTCAACTTTTGAAACGACGTTCGGCAGTGGCTCGAATCGATGTTTCGAAATCACTTCGGCCATTGAATTTCCTTGGTATGGCGGCTTGCCCGTCAGCAGCAGATAGAAAGTGCAGCCCAGCGAGTAAACGTCGGCGCGGTGGTCGACATGACTCGCATCTTCGGCTTGTTCGGGCGCCATGTAATTTGCGGTCCCCAAGGTCGTACCCACTGCCGTTAGATCTTCCGATGGATTATCTGGTGCTAGAGTGTTTAGATCCATCAATTCAATTCGGTTACCATCAGGAATTTTGACAAGTCCAAGGTCGGCAACCTTGATGACACCTGTATTGCTCAACATGAGATTCGCAGGTTTGATGTCGCGGTGAACCATTCCCTGATTGTGTGCGAATTGCAAGCCGCGTGCAGCTTGAAGTATGTACTTGGCTGCTTGTTCCGTGCTGAGTCTTCCGTTTTCTTTGATGAAGTCGGCTAAATTGCGACCATCCACGAACTCCATGCTGAAATAGTTAGTATCACCATCAGTCCCCAAGTCGTAAATCTGTACGATGTTGTGGTGCGTCAATTGTGCAGCCGCGTATGCCTCGCGGACGAAGCGTGCAACAACGCCGGCATTTTTTGCCAAGTTGCTGCGGATTACTTTGAGGGCGACGTCTCGTTGTAGCGAGAGTTGCTTGGCCAGGAACACGACGCCGAGTCCGCCCCTGCCGAGTTCTGAAATCAAACGGTATCCTCCCAGATGCTGGGGCCACTCCTGGCCGATCGGCTTAGCGGAATTGGAGGTTGGTCTGTTGCGACTGTTCGGCGGCATTTCACGAACCGATTCCAAAGCCTCAACCCGTGTTTCATCTGCAGGCTTGCGTTGCTGCGAGGCAGGTAGATTTTGAGGCGCTAACGCATTAATCCGCGTCGCTTCGTTCTCAGTTTTACTAACGTGCTTAGTGTAGTCTTTGAATTCTTCAGAACTTGCCTTCGCTTTTTGTGGAGTTTCGAGTTGTGGAGTTTCGAGGGTAGGCGGAGCAGGCATTGTAATGGGTGTGCCTAGAAACACGGCATCATCGGCAATCGGTTCCGAAATCGCAACTGAAAAAGTGGTCTTGCATTTCGTACACCCGGGCTTGAACTTCCCGGGCTTGATGGCCTTCGTGTTCATTCGATGCTGGCAATGTGGGCATACAATGGATGGCATTCAAGCACCTATCAAGACATCACTTTTCAAATGCGGGTTATCAACAAAACTATGCCAAAAGTTCGGTAACAACTCGTTGTTTTTCAACGCCCGTCAACTTTTGGTTCAAGCCTTGGAACATGAACGAAAACCTTTCGTGGTCAATTCCCAGGCAGTGCAAAATCGTCGCGTTGATATCGTTAATATGAACCGGATTCTCGGTAATGTTGTAGCTGAAGTCATCTGTTTGGCCGTAAGCGATTCCAGGCTTTATGCCCCCCCCTGCCATCCACATACAGAAGTTTCGGGGGTGATGGTCGCGACCGTAATTCTCCTTGGTCAGAGATCCTTGAGAATAGACCGTGCGTCCGAACTCGCCACCCCAGACAATGAGAGTTTGATCGAGTAAGCCACGTTGTTTCAAGTCTTTGACCAGAGCAGCGACCGGTTGATCGGTTTGACGGCATTGATTGCCAATTTGGCGAGGCAGATCACCGTGTTGATCCCATCCGCGATGTAACAGTTGAACGACTCGAACGCCGCGCTCAACTAGTCGCCGCGCTAGAATTGCACTATGGGCAAAGGTTCCGGGGGTGTTTACATCCGGTCCGTACATGTTTAGCGTCTCGGCCGTTTCCTGACTAATGTCAGTCAATTCGGGGACACTGGTTTGCATTCGAAAGGCCATCTCATATTGAGCGATACGAGTTGCTGTTTCCGGATCTCCGAATTTGACTTGCGTCCGGCGATTGAGTTCTTGCAAGGCATCGAGCATTTTGCGGCGGTCTGCGCCCGAAACGCCGTCGGGATTCGGTAAATATAAAACGGGGTCGCCGCTGCCTCGCAACGCAACACCGTTGAATCGAGTCGGCAGGAATCCGCTACCCCACATTCGACTGAACAAGGCCTGCCCATTACTGTCATCGGGGAATTTCGGGGTGAAAACAACGAATGCCGGCAAGTCGTTATTTTCGCTCCCCAGTCCGTATGCCAGCCACGAACCAATACTTGCCTTGCCAGGAATCTCCGAACCGGTCATCACGTAGGTGCAAGCGGGATCGTGATTGATCGCATTAGTATGCACGGATCGTACCAGAGCCATTTCATCAACAATTTCGGACGTGAATGGAAACAAGTCCATGTTCGTCCAGATTCCCGAGCTGCCCTTTTGTTCGAACTTGAATTTTGAAGGTGCACAAGGAAAACGCGTTTGGCCACTGGTCATGGTCGAGAGTCGTTGACCGCCTTGAATGCTCGAAGGGAGTTCCTTGTCGAAAAATTCACCCAACATTGGCTTGTAGTCCCAGGTATCAATTTGGGATGGGCCGCCATTCATGTGCAAATAAATTACCGACTTGGCCTTTGGTGGAAAATGCGGTAGACCTGGGAGCGGCGGATGAACCCTTTGGTCGCATAAAGACGGACCGTTTCCGCGTACAGCGCTCGCAGCCTGCCCAAGCAAAAGTCCTGTGGCCACGCCCCCAAAGCGCAATCCCAAAGAGCCGAAAAAGTTCCTACGGTTAAGCGCCATTTGCAGGTCGTTCATGGATTCCATAAAGATCACTCGTTAATTTCGAGAAAGAGTTTCGTCCATATTCAAAATTGTGCTGGCCACCAAAGTGTAGGCAGCCAGTTCCGCCGCCGAAATCTTGTCGTCGGCCTTCGACTCACCGATCGCAATCAATTTGGCGGCGCTGTTTTTGTCGGCATCGTAACGCGTCAGGTGTTCCGACAATTGAGCCTGGACGATTTTCATTTCCTCGGCATCCGGGTGTCGCGCCAAAACAACTCTGAACAAAAAGTCGATCCGTTCTGTTGCCGATTGGCCTCCTTCCAAAAGAAGACGTTGCGCCAGAGCCCGTGCGGCTTCAACATGCTGGATGTCATTGAGCAACTGCAAGGCTTGGAGCGGGGTGTTGCTTCGTTCGCGACGCGGGCAAGACTGTTCGCGGTTCGGCGCATCGAAATTCACCATGAACGGCGGCGGAGCCGTTCGTTTGTAAAACGTGTACAAGCTGCGGCGATAAAGAGCGGCACCGGATTCCGGTCGATAGTCGCGAGTATTTGAGCCAACAAAGCCCACCGGTTCCCAAATATTGGGCGGCTGGTAGGGCCGCACTCCTTTTCCGCCAATCGAAAGATCGATCAGTTTGCTGACAAAGAGCGCATTGTCGCGAATTTGTTCGGCGTCGAGCCGCAGTCGCGAGCCACGAGCCAAAAGGCGATTTTCTGGATCGAGTTCCAACTCCTTCGTTTCCGCCCGCGAGTCTTGCCGAAATGTCTCCGACGTCAACATGAGCTTCACCATCGCCTTAACATTCCAGCCAGATTCGCGGAAGTGAGTCGCCAGAAAATCAAGCAGTTCCGGGTGCGAAGGCAACTCGCCTTGGATGCCAAATTCCGCGCTACTCTTGACCAAACCGACACCAAAAATTTGTTGCCAAAGTCGGTTGACTGCGACCCGCGCCGTCAATGGATTTTGCGGTTCGACCAACCAGTGGGCTAAATCCAAACGGGTGCGATGTGCGCTGCCCGGACGTTTTGCCAGCGGAGGCAGGATCGCCGGAACATCGGGTTCAACTTTTTCTCCGGGTTTGTCGTACTGGCCTCGCAGCATTACGAAACTGTCGCGCGGTTGAGCGAGGTCATTGTAGATGAACGTGCGCGGGATCGCGGCATCGAAAGCGTTTTGTTCGTTCCGTGTTTGATTGATTTCGACGATCAAGGGTTCGATCGTTGCTTTCGTTTGCAAGCAAACGGCCGATAGGTAATACCGTCGAAGTCGCTGCATTGCGGCCTCATCGGCTCCTCCGTCCGGCCCCTTTTTAGCGAGTTCGTTAAGGTCACCCGGTAAGCCGGCAACGCCTTTGTCCTTTGCAGCCTTCCACCAACTGGAAAATGACTGCAATGGGTCAGAGGCCGGGCTATGGTTGCCCAGTACTCCAACTTTGTCCCAATACACAGTGCCGCCAAACTGAGTGGTTGCGAACCCCGTCAGTTGATCTCCAGGAGCCAAGCCGATTTTGGCCACTGGGATCTCGAGCAAGACCCATTCACCGGCCTTGGGCAACTCGCCCATCAGGACTCTCTCGGTTGTATTTGCGGTTCCCCAAGGGATTACGTCGTAATTGCCCCAGACTGCTCGGTGTAGCCAACCATTTTTGAAAAATTGCAGCATGATCGACTGCGGGAGGTTTTGTGGGTCGAGAAAAACGGAAGCGAAAATTTTCGATTCGGCCGGGATCGTCAAGGGCGTTGTGCCGTTCTCCCAGACGTCTTGAGACAATGCCGAGTCCGTTCGTTTCAAGGATCGTTTTCCGCTGAAAACCAATTCCTTGTCGTCGACAGAAACAAATTTTGTGCCGTGACCGACACTGACAACTCGGCCATTGGTCGGGAAATCGTCTTCCAACCAGATTTGCTCGACAGGTTGCGGCGGGGGCACTGGATCGATTGTTGCAGGATCGACATAAACGATGCCAGCGATGCGATCATCAATTTGTTTTTGCAATGCGGCGATCTTAGCATCAAATTCGGCGAGCCTTTTCGTATCGGTGTCTGATTCAATTTTCAACACCGGATTCGTCAGCAAAGTGTTACCATCCATTGCGGGGTCGGCTGCCGAATTGAAGAACGCATACAGCGAATAGAATTCCTTGGCCGAAATTGGATCGAATTTGTGATCATGGCAAACGGCACAGCCAGCCGACAGGCCTAGCCAGGTTTGCGCGGTTGTGGACGCACGGTCAACCGCATAGCGAAAGATAAATTCTTCGTTGATCGATCCGCCTTCACTTGTCGTGACATTGCAACGATTGAAGCCGGTCGCTATCAGTTGATCGGTCGTCGGTTTTTCGAGCAGGTCGCCGGCCAATTGTTCGATCGTAAATTCATCGAAGCGTTGGTTACGATTGAAACTCTTGACTACCCAATCGCGGTAGGCCCAAATTTGCCGCTCGTTATCGAGGTGCAATCCGTGGGTATCAGCGTAGCGGGCAATATCGAGCCAATGTCGCGCCATCTCCTCGCCGTAATGTGGCGAGGTCAGGTACCGATCGACCATTTGTTCAAACGCGTTCGGCGAGTTATCGGAAAGAAATCTGTCAACTTCTAGAGGGGTTGGCGGTAATCCGGTCAATACGAAGGACACGCGGCGAATCAAAATTGAACGGTCAGCCTCGGGCTTTAGTCGCCAATTTTTCTTGTTAAGCCGCGCAAGGACAAAGGCATCTATCGGATTGCCGCCACGTGTAAATAATTCGGCGGGAGGAGCGACGCTAGCGACTGGCTCAAACGACCAGTGTTTTTGATATTGGGCACCAGATGCAATCCATTTCCGAAGCGTTTCAATTTCCGCCGGTGAGAGTTCCTTGTGCGAGTCAGGTGGGGGCATGCGTTCATTGAGATCATCCGAAGTGATCCGCGCCCAAAATTCGCTTTCGTCGAGGTTGCCAGGGACAATGGCGACTGTTCCCCCGGCCATACCTGTCGCTCCCTCAAACGTGTCGAGTCGCAAATCGGCTTCGCGTTTTGCCACATCCCGGCCATGGCAGGCAAGACATTTGTTAGTCAAAATCGGTCGGACATCGCGGTTAAAAACGACATCATTTTGGGCGGTCGCCGCGCCTCCTAAGAGGAACGCCATGAGCCCGCTGGCGACGATCGCTCGTTTCAACCCCAAAAACGAAAACCCGTTCGTATCATTCATTTAGCTTACTCCTACTGCCAATTGATCAGTCCCTATTTTAGTCGACCAACTTGGCTTTAGGGCAGTATGTGGAACGCTATTCGACTGAAGACGACTCCGGCCGCTTGGCGTTTCGATCGAGAAATGGCCGATAGTTGAGCAGTTCGACCCTGTTCTTAGTGACTCGATACTCAATTCCACGCCAGATTACGTGTTTCATTCGAAAGGCACGCAAAGTCGAAAGAAAATGGACCAGCTGTGTTACGGGTAATGCCCATAGCCACCGCCAGCAATCACGTCGAATAGAGGATGGCGGTTCAAGTTGGCCATTTGAAAAAAGGACAGCCAAATTCTCTTTCGCAACCAAGGCTAACAAGAGAAAATTCAATAGCTCAGCAAACAATAGGGTTGCGCCAACCGAGGCTGACATCACCAATCGATTCGTCGCAATGTCCACCAACAGCAAACCAAAACACAAAACAACCGTCAGCCCCACGAGCAAACCATGTCCGAAAACAAACGGCCACATGCGATTGTGCAGACGTACGGTCAGCAGTTGCCGGGCAATCCAGAAATGCAGATTCTTCCAAGCAATACTTTCATTATTAAACACGACTGCCAACCGCGGACGGACTACTTTCAGGTTTCGTGTTCGAAACAAATCGACGAGCACCGTGTCCTCGCAAAATGTCTTGCGCCAAACATTCAGGATCCCCAATTGGTCAATCGTTTCGCGGCGCATGGCCATCGAACCACCCCACGCGATGCGATACAAATTCATCTGTACAATTGCGGCGGCATTCCAAACCGCGCGGGAGATGCTGGCCAGGTCTTTTCCAGGTTCAAACCATCGGTCGCCAGTCACCACCCCCACTTCTGGGTTTTGCAGAGGGCGCACGATTTCGGTCAGCCAATTCCGTGCAGCAATGGAATCGGCATCGATCAGTGCGACTACCTTGCAATCCGGGTGCAAGTTGCTCATTGCCGTAATCAAGGCCTCACACTTCATTCCGCATTGCCCAGAAAATTCTGGAATGACGTGAATCCGAATCGAAATTTTGGATTGCTTGCGAAACTCTTCGACCACGGGGAAGGCCGGATCCTGTAGTGAGTCGAATACCGTGTGAAGTTCGTAGTTCGGGTAATCCTGATTGAGGATTGCTTCCAAGCATCGTTCCAAGGTTGGATCGCGCCCCCGAAGACAAAGCACGACATTGGCTAATGGCGTAAATTCCTGGAGGCCCTCAATCGGTCTTTTGCGCATCGCCAAATACAGCGCAACGTAAACCGCTTGGCCAATGATCAGTGCCAACAGCAGTCCCGGAAGAACGAAATTTAGAACGTCGAGGTTCAAGGCGAGTCGAAAGCTTAATAAGTGTTGCCGCGTGAAACGCACGTTACCGGACGTTTTTGGTTATCTAAAGTTGGCTTACAAAACGCGCAACATTGCGTAAGAAAGGCACGTGCGAAATCAAATCTTAGGGGCGGGCGTTATTTTCGGAATCTTCGATTTCTTTGGCAAATATCCAACCACGATGCCAGAAGTAGATTCCAAAGCCAACCGTTACAACCAGCATTAAAACCCAAACAAAGATGTAGCCGTATTCCCACCGCAACTCCGGCATGTTGTACGGCTTGGAGGTGTCGAAGTTCATCCCATAAACGCTGGCGATGAAACTCAGGGGCATAAAAATCGTGGCGATCACCGTCAACACCTTCATGATCTCATTCATGCGAAAGCTGACCATCGACAAATGGTATTCCCGCATGTCGGAACACAACTCGCGGTAAGTTTCCAGCAAATCGATCAATTGTTGGCAATGGTCAAAGCAATCGCGAAGGAAAACTTTGGTTTCCTTCTGGATCAATGGAGACGGATCGCGCATGAGCTGACCCACCGCGTCACGTAACGGCCGAATGGCACGCCGTGACATTAACAAATCGTTTCGAACGACATGCAAACGCCGCAGGACTTTTTTCGAAAGGTGAGAGGCGATTTGATCTTCGATTTCATCCAGTCGATCTGCGAGGGCGTCGACAACTGGAAAATAGGAATCGACCACTGCATCGAGCAGGGAATAGGTGAGGTAATCGGGTTGGTTCAAAGCTACCGGGCCTTTGTTTTTCCGAATACGTTCACGAACCGCTTCGAAACAATCGCCTGGGTATTCCTGAATGCTGACCACAAAGTCCTTGCCCAAGAACAGACAAAGTTGTTCGGATTCCAATTGCGGAGTCAAATTAAGCATCCGAGAAACGAAAAACAATGACTCACCGTAATCCTCGCATTTGGCCAACTGGTGCTGGTTCATCGAGTCCTCCAGGGCCAAAGGATGCAGGCCAAAAATTTGACCCAATCCCTGAATCAAGTTGGCGTTGCCAAGTCCATCAACATTGACCCAAACAATCGGGAACAGGTGCCGCAATTCCTTGATCCGGACAATGTCTGTGATTGCCTCCTCGTGAATCTTTCCATTTCCGAAAGCAAGAACAGCACATTTCGTCGCTTGTGCATCAGGAGACGCGACGACTTGGCCGGGGGGTTGGAAGCGATTTTTCAAGTTTACCGCAATTTTTGTTCTGCGACGTCGCGTCCGTTTGGCCATTTTTACCTCGCCATGCTCGTAACTAATAATTGCGGGGTGAGGTCCGCGCTTGCACACGGGACGGCAGTCCCTGAATTCTCAAAAAACCCTCGGCGTCCGTTTGATTGTAGGATCCGCCGCCTTCCATCGTCGCGATGGCTTCATCGTATAGGTTGTTTGGGCTCGAGCGTTTGGCAATGTCGATGTTGCCCTTGTACAAGTCCATCGTCACGGAACCGTTGATGTCCTTTTGGGCTTCACGATTGAAGGCCATCAGCGCGTCGAACTTGCGGTGAAACCAGAATCCGTAGTAGACCATTTCGGCGACTTCCGGAGCCAAGCGATCTCGGAGGTGCATCAGATCGCGATCCATCGTCAATTGCTCGACATACCGATGGGCTGCGTACAAAATTGACATTCCCGGGGCCTCGTAAACACCGCGGCTCTTCATGCCAACAAAACGGTTTTCTACCATGTCGATTCGGCCAATCCCATTGCGGCCCCCGATTTGGTTGAGCTCCTGAACGATTCCCAACGCGGACAGCTTCTTGCCGTTTACGGCGAAAGGCAAACCAGCAACGAAATCGATTGCTACCGATTCGACTTTGTCAGGTGCGGCTTTCGGCGAAACGGTCATGCCGAAGTCCACGAGGTTGACGCCGCTTACGTCGAGTTTCTCAAGTTCGCCTGCTTCATAGCTAATGTGGAGTACGTTTTCGTCGCTGCTGTACGGCTTTTTGGACGTCGCCTTAATTGGAATATTGTTCTTTTCGCAGAAGGCAATCAACTCATTGCGGCCAGGAAATTCGTTGCGGAACTCATCCATGCGCCACGGGGCGATTATTTTCATGTTGGCCTCCAAGGCTTCAGCGGCCAATTGAAAGCGGCATTGGTCATTCCCCTTGCCGGTCGCACCGTGAGCGAACGATGTCGCACCGACTTTTCGCGCGTATTGCAAACAGCATTTGGCAATCAGAGGTCGAGCGATCGAGGTTCCCAGCAAGTAGATTCCTTCGTACTTCGCCTGAAATTGCAAAACCGGAAACGCGAAGTCGCGGCAGAGCTCCTCGCGGGCGTCGATAATTTCGGCGGATGCGGCCCCGACTGTTTTTGCTTTTTCAAGAATCGCTTGTGGGTCTTCGCAAGGTTGACCAAGGTCGATGTAGGCGGCATGGACTTCGTAGCCGCGTTCCATCAACCAACCGAGAATGACGCTTGTATCAAGACCGCCAGAATAAGCCAAGACGCAACTTTTTTTCATGACCTTCATTCAAATCCGGAGATAACCAATTCGCCGCAAGTCGATCCGAATAACCTGCGAGAAAGTTCTCGTTCGTTCGCCACTAGGGCAATCGCCAACGAGGCGAGCATTGTAGATAATTTTGGGTGCCGATAACATTGGGCTTGAAGCACTCGGCCCGTTTGCCGCCACCATTACGCTCCCGCTGAACTTTCAAACGAACCGGATTATGAATCGACAACAATTCGAACAAGCTGCCAAACAATTTCGTGCAGGACGGATCACACTCGCCGATTTCGCCAACCAGTACACCAACGCGAAGCAACCCACTAGCGACGTCGCGACCGTTGGCGACCCAGCAATCCCCGATTCAAAGGCAACACCCGGCGAAAGGCTGAACCCATTTCCGCTTGAACGGGCCGGATTTCCGGAAGTCATCGACGCCCCGGGAAAGTCGATCAATGTACTGCGAAATTTGGTCCACGATCAGGTTCTGGCAAACAAACCGGTCCTCGTGACGCGAATTGAGGATGCTGCGGGACGACTCCTTTGCGAACAGTTTCCGCCGGGCATTTATAACTCGGCGGGCCGAACATTTCGCTTCGAGCGGTCACCGCAGACCTTGCGGGGCAGCGTCGTCATCGTCACCGCCAATTCGACCGATGCGCCGATTGCTGAAGAGGCAGAGGAAACCCTCAAGTGGCTCGGAGTGGGCTCGACGATGATTTCCGATATCGGAACCGACGGTCCGCGGCGATTGGCGGAGTTGGCGGTCAGCTTTCAAAATAGCGATGCGGCGATTGTTATCACGGGTTCTGATGGGTCGCTCCCGAGCCTTGTCGCCGCGTACATCCAGGCCCCGGTGATTGCTGTGCCAACAAGTTTCGGATTCGGAGCAAACCTTGGCGGCTTATCGGCACTGTTGAGTATGCTCAACAGCGCTGCGGCCAACGTGGCTGTAGTCAATGTCGATGGCGGTTTTAAGGCGGCTTTTCTCGCCGGTTTGATCTCGCTGAAATGCGAAGGGCCAATAAAATGATGGATGACGCATCCCAATTCCTTCGCCTCCCGACAAGACCCGTGGACGCGCACAAACACTCGTGTGGGCATGTGCTAGTTGTTGCCGGTTCCCGCTCGATGCCAGGTGCGGCGGCCCTTGTGGGGCTGTCGGCACTACGTGCGGGTGCTGGAGTGGTTACCGTTCTTACGGCAAGCGACGCACAACCGATCGTCGCGGGCTATTCGCCATGTTTGATGGTGGTTCCAATTGCAAGTGACGAGGAAGGCCGTATTTCTGTGGTCGCGGACACCAAGACCCACGTCACTGGAAAAACTGTGGTGGTTTTGGGGCCAGGACTCGGTCGTAGTAGTTCTTTGCAGTTTATGGCGAGGTGGTTTTTCGCCGAGTGCCCGTTGGCTTTGGTGATCGATGCCGACGGACTTAACAACCTTGCAGATGCAAAAGTCGACTTGGCAAAACACGCCGGACCCAGAATCCTCACGCCACACTTGGGTGAGTTCCGTCGTCTGACAGGCAAGCCCGATCTCAGTATGGAGGCAGCACGCCAAGAAGTGCCAGATTTCGCAGCTCGCAACCAAGTTGTCGTGGTGCTCAAGGGACCACGGAGCTTGATCAGCGACGGGAATCACACAATCGAAAACACAACAGGCAATTCCGGTATGGCAACTGCCGGAACAGGTGATGTCCTGTCGGGAGTCATTGGAGGGCTTTTGGCCCAAGGGCTGGCAAGTTTTCCGGCGGCAGTGACGGGAACCCATTTACACGGACGAGCGGGAGATTTCGTCGCGGCCGTTTTGGGCGTCCATTCGCTCATGGCAACTGACATCATAGAGAACTTACCCAAGGCATTTCGGGAAATGGCAAATCGATCGGCAACATGAACCAGCCCAAAACGCTTTTGCACTTGGTCGCTCGTACTGAATGGGAGGCAGCGCTGCCGCGCGAGGACTACCGGCCCCAAGCATTTGCTGCGGACGGTTTCATCCACTGTACTTTGGGAGAAGAAGCGTTGCTGGCCGTCGCCAACCGGTTTTATCGGCAGTTGTTCGGCGAGTTTCTGGTGTTGGAAATCGATGAATCAATGGTAACCGCCCCGATCAAATGGGAGCCCCCCATCCACCCCGACGGCACACCAACTCGCGCCGATGATCAGGTCCTCTATCCCCACATCTACGGCCCCCTCAACCGCCCAGCAATTACTAGCATCAAGAAGTTGGTTCGCAATAATGATGGCCGTTTCGAGTGTATTAACTCTTAGCATTTGGCGCCAAAAACTCAGAGCTCGCGTGACATCGTCAGCGTCACGCCAACGGTAGAATACGGTTGCGTCTATCTATTCCCCGGACATTTTCGGAGTTAGTTATCGTTCAGTCAAGCGTTTGGCGCAATGTACTATTTGTGGCCTTGGGCCTATGGATTTTGAAGGTCGTTGTGACGGTGTTGATCAGTTACCGCGACTACATGCCACCCAATTTCGATAACGAATTTTTGTTGGGTCGTGAAAGCTATTTTTTTCACGGCTACAACATTCCGTTTTTTGTGCACGTTGTCGCTGGTCCAATTTCCTTGGTAATGGGGTTATTTCTTGTTACCAAACAATCGCGAAAGTGGCGTTGGCATCGTCTTACGGGTCGACTTCAAGTTGCGAATGTTTTGGTCCTGGTAGCGCCCAGCGGGCTTTGGATGGCATTCTATGCGCCGGGCGATACGGCAGCGGTCGGGTTTGGATCGCTCGCCGTCGCGACTTGGTTGTTTACTTTTTTTGGATTTCGGTGGGCTCTCAATCGTGATTTCGACCGCCATCGACTTTGGATGCTTCGAGCGTTTGCTCTGTTGTGCTCAGCGGTTCTCATTCGCGCGATCGGAGGATTGGCTATGGTCATGAACCTAACACAAGACTGGGTTTATCCTTTTTCCGCTTGGGCCTGTTGGTTGTTGCCGCTTGCAATATTGGAGATTTTTCTGAGAGTCAAAGCACGCGGTTTTATCAATCATCCGTGATCAGTCCATCGTCTTTGCCGGCGCAAGAAATCATCGCTCCCAGAACTTCTTCAGTAATTTTCTCGTTCGGCAGTAAGCGAACTTGAGCGTTATAAAACACCGCGTTATAACCACTTGAATGAGCTGACTTAGCAACCGACGTTGCCGAAAGGAATGATTCTAAGTCGCTATCCTCGGGCGACATCCAATGCACGGTATGACTTTGCGGCAACTCTATGACCAAGAGCGTTTTCCCGTGATCGTCGAGGACGTCTTCAAGACTGGCCGATTGCTTTTTACAAATCACGCTGTTGGGGGCCAAAAGGGAAACATAATTTGTTTGCCCGTCCGGCAAATTGGCAGACCGGCAGCGAAAAGCACTCGGAGTTTTTGCGTCGAAAGCATGTTGGTTCGATGGATGGTTCCACGGTTTCGATAAATCGATCGATTCAAATCGATCGACCTCTTTGAGAAAAGGCAAAATCAATGTTCGCCAGCTGTGCAGTGGATTCCCTTGATAATCAACAGTAAACGCTGGCGTAAGCCGCCCGTGGGCTTCGCGATACAAATTTAACGCATACCCGATTTCTTCCAAGTTATGTGCGCACTGAGTGCGCCGCGCGGCATTGGGTACTCTGCGATCCGCCGGGAAAAACAGACCAACCAGAATGGCCAAAAGCGCAATTGCAATTAGGAATCTGAGCAAATGTCTCAAAACGCGTCTCCGCTGCTGAGGTTGTTTTTGTTCGGCACCAGAAGGCAAATATGGATTTTCGCTCATGTTATCGCTTCGCAAATTAGCGCAAAGATCAACATACCAAGTCTGTTGTTAGTATTGCCCAAGTAAGTGTCGAGGGAAAGACTCTGCTGAGATTGGTCACCAATCACAATCTCGATAACCCATGATGCTGAAAAATTCCATCGTTGCGTTAGCGAACTTTTCGTCCAACTTTGTTGTCCAGTCACGCATAACCAACAAACTCCCAGCATTCGAGCACAATACCAATCATGAATCTAACTGAATCGCAATCACCCTCACTTTCACCCGCTCAATTGAAGGCATTCAAATTTCTGGACACTTGGAGCGGATCGCCAGTCCTGCATCTGTGGTGCTCCGAAAGTCGCGGGAAAACAACGGTTTTGCGGCAGTGCGCGCGGCAGACCAACGCGTTTTGGCTTGACGTCCGACCCTTCGTCGAGAAAATCGCAAAAGGGAATCCATTAGCAATCGAAGAGGCCGTCCATCGGTTGCTTACCTCGACTTTCGCGTCACATTCGAGAGTCGTGATCGATGATTTCAATTTGCTTTACGAATTCGCCGGCCACTGCGGCAGCTATCCCCGCACTATTTTTTTCGAATCCGTAATGAAGGCCATCCAGCTGGTCGCGTCAGAGGCCAATTGCCAAATCGTCCTCGGCAGCAACGGCCACCTTCCGGACGCTTTCTCCAATCTTGCCTGGTCGACTTCAATTGGTTCATTTACGGTCGACGACTATCGACACTTATTTCAAGCGATCTTGGGTGAACTTCCTGACCTCGATTTCGAGACCATCCATCGATTTGCTCCCAATCTAAACTGTCATCGAATTTCCTATTTGTGTTATTGGCTTGGTCGCGAGTATCGAAAGACAACAGAGAATCTTCAAGAGTTCATTCAAAAACAGGGAATGTCGAGTAACGTCGATATTGCTGAGGTCCAAGCTGTCGAACTCCAAGATTTGTACGGAGTTGACGAGGTTGTCGAAGCCCTGGAAGACAACATCATCCTGCCGATCGAAAATCTGCAAATGGCATCGCAACTGGGTCTGACACCTAAGCGGGGTGTGATGTTGGCTGGTCCGCCGGGAACCGGCAAGACGACCGTCGGTCGCGCCTTGGCCCATCGAATGCGAGGCAAGTTTTTCCTCATCGATGGAACGGTCATTTCTGGAACGGATCAGTTTTACTATAGGATCGATCGGATTTTTGACCTGGCGATTGAAAATGCGCCGTCCATTGTTTTCATCGACGACAGCGATGTCATTTTTGAAAGTGGTCGGGAGCACGGTCTGTACCGATACTTGTTGACCAAGCTCGATGGGCTCGAGAGCAAAAGCGTCAGTAACGTTTGTGTGATGATGACTGCTATGGATCTGGGCAACATTCCACCAGCCTTAGTTCGGTCGGGACGAATTGAATTGTGGTTGGAAATGAAACTTCCTGACTCGGCAAATCGACGACGGTTGATGGAAAAGGCGTTTGCAGAAAAAGTTCGAATCGAAAACGAGTCGGCTTGGTCTTCAATCGAGGAAGCCACATCCGGATTTACAGGAGCCGACCTCAAACGATTGACGCAAGACGCGAAGTTACGGATGGCCGTCGACATCACGCAGAATCGGCCCCTGCATTCTTTTGACGTTTACCTGCTCGCAGCCGCCTCAAGCATTCGCGATTCTCGAATCGCCTACGCCAATGCATCTCGTCGGGCATTGGATGCGAACGAAAATCGTCCTCGATGGTTCAATATTCATCCGGAACTCTTCGAAATCTCGAATCATGACGATTCTCGATAGCAAACGTTGGCTAAGCGGGTTTTAGCGGCGAATGATGGACTGAAATGCGAAAAACGATCAATCCAATGCTGCTCAATTGGCCAACTGAGTTCGACCTCGGTATCATAGACGTAGCGGCAGTTTTTGTGCACGTTCAAAAGAATCCAAATCATGACTCGCCGAACTAGTTTTCGAGCTTTGTTTGCACAAATCCAATGGCGGACCATTGGTCTCGGGTTGCTCGCCCCGTTTTTCATTGCCGAAATGACCTATGCTCAGGACGCCATGGGCCTGGGCACGGGTTTCGAACCGCGAGCCGCGAAGTTGCTTGCGGACAATTGTTACGGTTGCCATGGGCATGAAGAACCTTCTGGCGGCCTTGATCTAGCCCATTTTCGCACAATCGAAAGCATGCGGCAGACGCCCGAGGTGTGGAAGAAAGTCATGCGTCGCGTCATCAACGGCTCGATGCCTCCTGAGGAATCCAACCCGCTCCCAGGCAATGAAAAAGAGTACTTCAGCAAATGGGTCGATAGCGCACTCCACGATATCAAATGTTCGGAAGTGGCCTACCCCGGACACGTGACGATTCGCCGTCTCAATCGATTAGAGTACCGCAACTCCGTACGCGACCTGCTGGGGGTCGACTACGAGCCTGCGGCGTCCTTCCCGGGCGACGACACCGGTTATGGTTTCGACAATATTGGTGACGTACTGAGTCTGCCTCCAATGTTACTCGAGAAGTATCTAGACGCCGCGGAATCGATCAGCCGACAGGTGATTCCGGCTCCCGAAGACAGCGTTCCGCTTGATCAACCGTTGGAAATGTCGAAATGGAAATCCGACGGCGCGATCAACGCCGAAGCAGGCGTTCTGTCGTACTACTCAAAGGGTTCAGCTACTTTTGATTTATCTCTTCCTCGTGCGGAAGAAGTCACCATTCGGATTCGGGCCCGTGGCGATCAAGCGGGAGACGAGCCCGTGAAGATGCTGGTCTTTCACAACAAGAAAAAGCTGGCTGAACAAAAAGTGCCAAACGATACGGTCGACTCTTTCGATTTCGTGACCCGCGTACCCAAAGGCAACTCGAAACTGCGGATCAGTTTCGAAAACGACTTTTATGATCCGAAAGCAGCCGATCCGTCAGCCCGCGACCGAAACTTGATTGTGGAAACGGTCACACTCATTCGGCCGAAGCCGGCGAACGAGCAAAGTGCGGAGCTGCGAAAGAAATTTTTGTTTGTTGAACCGAAATCGAAAGCTGACGAAGCAGCAGCCGCGAAACGAATTCTCTCTGTCTGGTCCAGCCGTTTCTTTCGTCGCCCGGTTAACGCAACTGAGGTGGAGCGTTTGTTTTCAATCTACGACGCGGCTCGACGCGACAAAGAGTCGTATGAAAAGAGCCTGCAATATGCCCTGCAGGCTTTGCTCGTTTCGCCCAAGTTCCTCTACAAGGTTGAGCAACCTCCGGCAGCGGACGGCAAGCCAGTCCATTGTCTTCGTTTGAATTGGCCACCAGCCTGTCGTACTTTCTATGGGCGACAACGCCAGATTCCGAGTTGTTGAAAACTGGCCTAAGTGAAAATCTGCAAAACGACGCGGTGCTGCGGAAAACCGCGGAACGAATGTTGCGCGACGACAAATCCAAACAGCTTAGCGAGAGTTTCGCCGTGCAGTGGTTGCAACTGCGTGGCTTGGCGACATTTGAGCCTGATCCCAAACAATTTGACGGTGCCGATCAGAAATTGTTAGCCGACATGCGCCGCGAAACGGTGATGTTCTTCCAAGAAATGATTCGCGAGGATCGCAGTGTCCTCGGTTTGCTTGCCGCCGACTTCAGTTACGTCAACCGACGGCTGGCGAAACACTACGGCCTCGCACCCGAACCCAAAGACGACAAGACCTTTGAGCGCATCAGCCTAGTCGGTACCAATCGCGGTGGCTTGTTGACTCAAGGCAGCGTGCTGGCCGTCACCAGCAATCCCACTCGCACCAGTCCTGTGAAACGTGGCAAGTGGATTATGGAAAATCTGTTGGGTGACGCTCCTCCCCCTCCCCTGCCCGACGTCATGCCTCTGGAGCAACAGAAACTTTCGGGGTCGCTAAGGGAACAAATGGAGCAACATCGGCGCGATCCAAATTGCGCGTCTTGTCATGAAGTCATGGACCAACTGGGATTTGCTTTGGAGAATTTTGACGCCGTGGGCCGATGGCGAACAAAAGATGCCGGCGGCGAGGTCGATGCCAGCGGGAAACTGCCGACGGGCGAGGAGTTTCGCGGTGCGGACGAGTTGCGAAAGCTTCTACTGAACACAAAAAAGAAGGAATTTGTACGCTGTTTGACCGAGAAAATGTTAATCTATGCTTTGGGGCGCGGTCTGCGCTACGAAGATCAATGTGCCGTCAATGAAATCACCACACGGCTAGAGAAAAACGAGTACCGGTTTTCCGAGTTGGTGTATGGCATTGTCGAAAGCAAGCCGTTTCGGCAACGCCAACTTCCAGAAAAGGAACAGAAATGATCAGCAAACCAATTTCGCGTAGGACTGCCTTGCGTGGCTTGGGAGCAACGATTGCCCTCCCGATGCTCGAGGCAATGTCCGGGGCCCGTCTCGCGTTTGGTGCCGGGACCACGCGTTCTTATGCGGCCACCGATCCAGTCCGGCTTCTGTTTATGTACTTGCCGAATGGGCAGCACATGCCCGATTGGACGCCGAAGAAGACGGGCACCGAATTTGAGTTACCGCCGATCTTGAAAAACATCGAAAAATTCAAAAGCGAATTTAATGTTCTCAGCGGATTGACGCTCAATGGAGCCCGGGCTCTGGGGGATGGTGGCGGTGACCACGCGCGGGCCGTCGCGGCCTACCTGACCGGATTCCATCCAAGAAAAACCGATGGTGCCGATATTCTAAATTCGATCAGCGTTGACCAGCTCGCAGCGTCGAAGATCGGGCACCTGACGCGGTTGCCTTCGCTGGAACTGGGAACAGAGTCGAGTTCACCATCAGGCCATTGCGATTCGGGTTACAGTTGCGCGTATGCCTCAAATATGTCTTGGCGAACTGCGACGAGCCCGGTCGCCAAAGAAGTCGACCCGGCATTGGTCTTCGATCGTCTCTTCCGCGGTTCGGATTTGGCGTTGTCGCCGGAAGAGCGGGCGCAGCGCGACCGACGCCGCCGCAGCGTTTTGGACTTCGTAGCCGAGGATGCGAAATCGTTGCATCAAAAATTGGGTTCTAACGACCAACGGAAACTGGATGAGTATTTGTTTGGCATCCGCGAAATTGAAAAACGAATCAGCCAGGCTGAGAAGAACAAAAACGATTCGGCCACGACGGTGGATCTAACGCGTCCAAGCGGTGTGCCCAAGGATTACGGCGAGCATGTCAAACTGTTAATGGACATGATTGTGATGGCGTTTCAAACGGACACGACCCGCATTGCGACCTTTATGTTCGCTAACGCCGGTAACAATCGGAGCTACCGCGAAATCGGTGTTTCCGAAGGCCACCATGACCTATCCCACCACGGAAACAGCGACGCGAAGCAGGCCAAGATTTCACAAATCAACCAGTACTCTTCGCAATTGTTCGCGCACTTGCTCGAGCGAATGTCGACCGTTCGCGATCGCAACGGCAGTTTGCTGGATAATTCGTTGATCGTCTACGGCAGCGGCATCAGCGACGGAAACAGCCACAACCACGATAACCTGCCGATTGTCCTTGCCGGCCGCGGCGGTGGGAACATCGAAACGGGGCGGCATCTCAAATTCAATCGTGAAACTCCGTTGATGAACTTGTATCTGAAAATGCTGAACCAGATCGGAATCGAAGAGAAAAGTTTTTCCGACAGTACTGGTGTTTTGGAAATCTAAACAGGAAGGCGTTCCGCGGAATACCTCAAAAGGTTTCACTACGGACTGGACCAGGGAATCTTTGTGGAATATGAATTCGACGTCATCGTGGTGGGTGCGGGACACGCTGGGACCGAAGCGGCGATGGCTGCGGCGCGGATCGGCGCTCAGACTGCCTTGCTGACCACGAATCTGGATACCGTCGGGCAAATGAGCTGCAACCCGGCGATCGGGGGCGTTGCCAAAGGGCATTTGGTTCGCGAAATCGATGCGCTGGGCGGAATCATGGGTCGCGCAATCGACGCCACCGGAATTCAATTCCGCATGCTAAATCTGAAGAAAGGCCCGGCGATGCACAGCCCGCGGGCTCAGGCCGATAAAAAAGCCTATCAGAACTGGGTTAAGCAGGCCGTCGAGTTGCAACCTAACCTCTCGTTGCGACAAGAGATCGTCGACGATCTCGTGACCGAAATCCATGACGGAGTTCAGCGGATTGTTGGCGTCGCCGTCAAAGGGGGAGCCATTTACCGAGCTCGCGCCGTGATCCTAACGACCGGGACATTTCTGCAAGCCATCATGCACACGGGCGAGGCGAAGACGGCTGGCGGTCGAGCCGGTGAGGGAACAACAGCCGGCATCAGCGGTGCCCTCACGCGCTTGGGCTTCGAGGTCGATCGCTTCAAAACCGGAACGCCGCCGCGTCTCAATGCCCGCACGATCGACTTCAGTCAAACCGAACTCCAGCCGGGCGACGAACAACCGCAGCCATTTTCGTTTTTAAACGATCGCCTCGACATCGAGCAGATTCCCTGCTGGATCACTTTTACGAATGACAAAGTCCACGAGCTCATTCGCGAAAATCTCCATCGAGCTCCGATGTACAGTGGTCAAATCAAAACACGCGGGCCGCGCTATTGCCCTTCGATCGAAGACAAAGTCGTTCGCTTTGCCGAAAAGAACCGCCACCAGTTGTTTCTGGAACCGGAAGGCCGCGCGACTCAGGAAATTTACGTTAATGGAATTTCAACGAGCTTGCCCCGCGACGTGCAAGATCGCCTCTTTAAACTGATCCCCGGTCTCGAGCGGGCGCAGATCATGCGTTATGGCTATGCCGTGGAGTATGACTTTTGTCCGCCCGATCAGTTGCAGCGTACACTCGAGACCAAGCGTGTTACGGGGTTGTACTTTGCCGGGCAAATCAACGGCACCACGGGTTACGAAGAGGCGGCAGCTCAAGGGCTTGTGGCGGGGGCCAACGCCGCACTGAAATTGAACGGCGGGCGGGAATTGATGGTTGATCGCGACGCCGGCTACATCGGCGTACTCATCGATGATCTCGTCACTCGCAGTGTCGATGAACCCTATCGTATGTTTACCAGCCGTGCCGAATATCGCCTGTTGTTGCGACAAGATAACGCCGACCGGCGGCTCACACGACTAGGCTACGAACTGGGGATGGTGGATCACACTCGTCTGCAAAAGTTGGAAGAAAAGGAACGCCTGATCGAGCACTCGCTCAATGTTTTGCGAGAGACATGGCGTGAATCGGCTCCGCTGGAAAAATACTTGCGTCGTCCTGAGGTGGAATGGCCCCAAATTTGTGAGCATGCTCCCGAGTTGGCGGAGATGCCCGCCGGCGTAATCGAACAAGTGACTTTTGACGTGAAGTATTCCGGTTACGTTCAGCGGCAGCAAACCACCGTAGATCGCCACAAGCGATTGGCGGCGAAGAAAATTCCCGCTTGGTTTGATTACAGTGTGATTCAGCATCTGCGATCAGAAGCCAGGGAAAAACTAAGCCGCGTTCGCCCCGCGACAATCGACCAAGCCCAACGCATCAGCGGCATCACCCCCGCGGACATCACCTTGGTCATCGTTCATCTGGAGAACCCGCAAAAAAGTCCAGAAGTTTAGCGTTAGTTATCGATGGTTTTAGTGCTCGTGAATGGAGCGGTGTCGGGGATTAGTTGGCAGAGAAAATGAGAGCCGAACAATGACGAGTGGGATACGGAAGTTTGGTCAGCGTGAGGAAGTGCCCGATGATTGGTTTGGCGGCGAGGAAGACCGACAGCCGCGCACCGGGCAACCACGCGGCGACAAGCCGCAGGGTAGGCAAAAGTCTCGTTGGCGAGGCGGGAAAGTCGGCCGATTTTTTGGCTGGATAACCAGACCGTTTTTGCCTTCGTCACGGACTCGTTTGGTTTTTGTACTCGTGATGATGCTCGCGTTGCCGATTGCTTTCGACATGGGAAACCAGTTTGTCGCCAAAAACGGTGATCGCTACACGATTTATCTTTTGGGCGGGGCCTGGGCCTATCTGCTTGGTTTTATGGCCTTTACGCTCGGCGCTGTTGCGGTGGGGAAATTGTTCAATTGGGAACGGATTGCGGTGCTGACGACGGCGGTGGTGAGTGCTCTGCTGCATTGGCTGTATGCGACGCCCGGAGTCAAAATATTCGATGTTGGCTATGGAATTTACCAATCCAGGGACGAAAAAGCCATTGGCGCGACGGTGTTCTGTTTAACCACGTTTGTGGCGTCGGCTGGACTACAGCGCTTGTTCAAAAACAGGGAATCACAGTTTTTACTTTGGGCCAACAGCGTTCGCATAAATTTGATTGCGGTTGCGATTTCTTTGGCCATTGTGTTTGGAATCGTCAACTTTACTGCCGCTCAAGATTTTCCATTGGTGCATGTTTTCCGCAATTTGAACTGGATTGGTCTGGGGGTTCTGTTTGCGTTGGTGGGCGTAGTCGTTCCGGTTCTGGTTTTGAATTATTCGGCGAGCGTATCCTGGTTGTTGATTTGGTTGCCAGTTTGCACGGGATGGTCGGCTGCCGTCGTATCAATTGTGTTTGATTATTACGCGTTAGACAGTTCTCTGTTGTTGGTTATGGCGGCTGGTTTCGGCGGTGGGATTTTGGTGGCTACGTTTGGGACCTACCGCAATCGTCATCGCGTTCCTGACCGCAAACCATGGACCTGGCCGTGGGCACTGTTTTGGAACACTCCCGCGATCGCAGCGGTCGTAGCATTGCTGTACATCAACAATCAATACGATGTGTCAGTGATTTACAACATTCAGAGTGGCTTTCAATGGGACCAGGCCCGAGAGTTAAATCGGCTCAAGGAATTTGCTACGGTCAGCTATCGATGGGGTAACCTGAGTCTAGATTTCACGGATAATAAAAATCAGGAATTAGTGACGGGAATCGCAGACAAGAATTTGCGTTACAAAATGATCTTCCTCAAAGGAGTCAATGAGAAGTTAAACTTTGAGGCTGTGCCAATTGCTGCTGCACAGGTTTCAATTGAGAAGTCAAAAGTTTCGGTGGAACAACTGGCAAGTTGTTTTACCGGCATTCTATTTTTGGACAACATCACGATTGTAGAATCTGCAAGTAAGGCTCCATTGCTTGGAATTGCTTCAATTAACCTGCGAAATGTACCACCCGGTACTTTGACTGAAATCATAGAAAATCATCAGGACCCTAAAAGTATTTTGCAAATAGGTGTGGATTCACCAGGTCTAAGTCGAAGCGATTGGGAATCGCTCGGTAAATTGGATTCGACAACGCAAATTCACTTAAACCTTCACAGTGCCAGAAAAGTTGCAGCTGCTCCCAGTGATTTTGGCCAAATAATTCAGCGTCTTCCGAAAGCAAATCCAGTCTGGTTGGGCGTTTTTCACAGTCAGTCAAACCCAAATGATGTTGAGCTTTATCAGTTGATGACTGATCTGGCCGCAACCCATCTCAACCTGCATTGGAGCTCAAGTGTTGAGCCTGATTCGACCAACAACTCTGAATTCGAATTGCAATTTGATGTCCTATTTCTGACGACAGGCATAACCACAATCGAGCCAGAAAAACTCTACGATGCGATTCACGAGCTCAAGCCCAAAGATCTTAGCAAATACCATTTACTCTATTCGACGACAGAAACGGCCCATCAAAATGCATTGTACTTTCCGGGTGCGGGCAAGTTCTTTTTCAACCAGCAACTCGCGTCCACTCTGGAATCGATTAGTTTCGACAAATCATGGCGGCTTTTAACAACCCCAAGTTACTTTTTCTTCACCGTCGATGAGCGCGACAAGAGTCTAGTCTTCGTCGCAAAAGAGTTGTATTTGGATTATGGCCAAGATCTGAAGGTGCTGGAGAGGTTTCCGAATTTAGAAATTCTGCAGATTTCCGAAAGTCAAATGGCGCCTTGGAGCACTCAAACTCTGGTCGAGTTGCAGTTGCAGTTCAAAAACCAAACCAAGCTGAAAAAGATCATTATCAAAGGCGTACTTAACTCAACACTGATTGAAGCCCTCGGCCAAAACAAGTTACTGGAGGAATTGGTTGTTTCACAGGAGGCCGCCGATTCATTTGGCCTCGAAAATATTCAAAGCCTGCTGCCGAACGTCAAAATCACGGTCCTGAAGGCGGATGACGAGGCGTGGATCCCGCAGCACTTCCGCGATCACCAGCAACGAGTGTTTGCTGAGTTGCGCGAAAAGTATCAGGCCAAGATCAAAGCGATTGAGGTGAAGGAGGAAAAGGACAAGGCAACCACTAAGTGACCTGGTTTGACGGGGAGCGAATTTCGACTGAGTGGTTTTGGTGTTAGTGTGCGGAGAATGCGAATCCCCTAATTGGATCTGAGTAATGACGAGCGAGTCGCGGAAGTTGGGCCAGCGTGAGGAAGTGCCTGACGATTGGTTTTCGAAAGTCGATGCTCGTGCCCAAACGACGGTTTCGGAAAAACAGCGAGCGATAGCCGAAGCACCTCCAAAACTTCCGAGCGGTTTTCGAGAAGCGGCGCGACGCTTTAGAGCCTTGGTCATTCCTTCCGCGTTCTCTAGGTTGGTCTTTACGCTGTCGCTAATCATCGTTTTGCCTGTTGCATTCGATTTTGTCGACCAACTGATACAGAACTTTGGCTATAAAATCGAGCAGTTTTTCGGTGTTGCGAGTTGGGCGTTCTTGTTTGGTTTCCTGACCTTTTCATTGGGTGCGACGGCTTGTGGGAAATTCGCAACTTGGGAACGGGTAAGCGTATTCGCGACGGCGGCGTTGGCTGCAGTAATGCCCTTAACCTATGTAACGCCGCGAGCAACACACGCGTCTATTCGCGAGGGAGTTTTGGGATTTCGCAGCGAGAAGGCCGCAGTACTCGTATTCTTTTCTGTCGCCAGTGTGTTGGTGATTGCCGGTATTACCTACGCGCTTCGATCACGGGAGCAGAAAATTTTGAGCTTCTTTGCAAACGGGCGAAACAATCTGTTTGCTGGACTCGGAGTGTTAGTTTTCTTGCTGGCGGCCCTTCAGTTTTCCGATGTGATCAGCTCCGCTGCGGTGGTGCTGCATACGAAGTGGCATTGGTGGATACCGACGACTTTGTTTGGATTGCTGGCGATCGTGTTTCCCATTATCTCGGTCAGCTACTCGAAAAACATATTCTGGCTGTTCCTGTGGGCTGCAATGGCAGTCTTGTGGTCATTTGTCATCTTCAATTTTGGCAACCACGAAACGTTGGGGTATCAACGCCACATCCTTGCATTAACCGTCGGTTTTACTGCCGGAATGCTCATTGCGATTTTCGGCACCTTTCGCAATCGACATCTAAACTTGGAGGACAAATCGCGGTCTTGGCAGTGGGCATTGATATGGAGTTTCCCATTGTGGGTTGCGTGTGTGGCGATGCTATTTGCCAGCCATCATTTTTTCATCCCAGCAATTTATAAGGAGCGAGTCGGATTTCAGTGGGAGGTAGCCAGCGAGCTCGGGCGAATCAGCAAGTTTGCCGAGGTTGATTTGGAGAATGGCCGCCTAACCTTGGATTTCACCAGAAACCGAGATCAAGAAGAAGTTTCTGATGCTCCTGTGTCTGCGATCGTTAGTGCTTTGTTGGAATTGCGCGGCGTGGATGAATCGTTGAACGTCGACTTTCTACCTTCTACAAATTCCTCTGTGCAGTTAACGGAATGCAATGTAACGTTGAACCAACTTGCCAAGATTGATTGTTCGACGCTAATACTCGAAAAAACGACCGTCTCAGATGTATCGGGAACGAAGTTGTTATCTGGGCCGACAACTCTCATCTTCCGCCATGTTCCCCCGGGAACGTTGACTACAGTTGTTAAGCACCTGGAAGATCCCTTGACGCTGTCGAGCGTACAGTTGTTCTTCTTCGATCTCAACGATGTCGACTGGATAACCGTTTGTAAATTGGCTGAATCGACACCCGTGCGATTGCACGTACAAATCGCGGAAAGGCCAACGCTGAATTCTGAACGAATTTCCGAGGTGATGCACGAATTGCCAGCTTCGAATCAACTCTCAATTTTTGCAAACTTCGCAGGAGGTTCTGAGAGAACAGAAAATTATTGGCAGTTGGTGCAATTATTTTCGGGAGCTAACGTAGAAATTTGCACCAATCATGTTCTGACTATTGAATCAGGCGACGAATTAAGTTATTTCGATTTGTTGTTCCTGAATCGTGGACGGCTAGTCGACTACTCCGGCATCGCAGAAATGACTTATGAAAAACAATCTGCCGAATTACTACGCAAAAAACACTTGGTTTACTCAAGTCTTGAGGTTGGGGAAATAGATTCAATGTATCTGCCTCAGCTAGTATGGTCCGATCCGGAGTTTTTTGAGCTGGCCACTGAAATGCGCTGTCTCAGTTTTGACGAACAATGGAGGCTTGGAACTGGTACAGGAATCAAGTCCGAACCGATCCACAATCTGGCGGACAATATCGTGTTTGCTGCGGAAGAATTGTATCTGGGTGAGGAATTGGTTGTACTGCCATATTTGAATCGATTTCCGAACTTGGAAGTATTACAAATTCGCTGGCCGTTGGGCGCTGTGTCAGCTGACGCACTGAACCAGTTGGGTGAAGGAATCGAGACTTCCCCCAAACTCAAGAAGTTCATTTGGGAGGGGGGCGTTTACACGCGCGTGCTAGAGTCGCTGCAGAAGTGTGCGCCCCTTGAAGAGTTGGTATTGTTGGATACCGACGTTACGAATTTTGGTTTGGACAACATTCGATCGTATTTGCCAAATACAAAAATCACCGTGGTCAATCGCGATCAGAGCGGCCCCAATTGCTTGGTCCCGCGACATTTTCTGGACCATCATGACAGGGTTATCGAAAAAATAAGAGCCAAAGCCACGGCGAAAATCAAACAACTCGAAGATTCGCCGGCTGCGAATCTGCCGGAACCAACGGACAATGACAAGGAGTGATGAACTTGCCGATGTTCAAGCTGCAAAAAACGTTGGCAGAAACCGGAATGTGCCAAAATGAGAATTGATCAGCGCAGCACCAACCATTCACAGCAGAACTGTTGGGGCAATTTTCGCAAAAGATGGCCGAGAGGTTCTTACGCTTCGTCGCTGGCGCGGAACCAAGGGGTCAGGCAGGCCGTGTACGAGACGAGTTCTTCTTTTTTGAAGTACAACTCGATTTCCCGTTTCGCAGCATCAGGTCCGTCCGAGGCGTGGACGAGATTCATCTGGCGGCTGCTGCTGTAGTCACCACGGATGGTTCCCGGTGCGGCTTGTAAGCCGTTTGTTTTGCCCAGCATCTCGCGAATAACGCGAATGGCATCGAGGCCTTCCAGCACCATCGCGACGATCGGAGCCGCGGTGATGAACGATTCCAGGGCCGGATAAAAGGGCTTCGAAACATGCTCGGCGTAGTGTTGTTTCGAGAGTGCTGGTGTGACCTGCATCATCTTCATCGCGACGATGTTGAGAGCCTTGTCCTCGAAGCGCGAAATGATTCGGCCAATCAAACGGCGTTCGACGCAATCAGGCTTGAGCAAAATTAAAGTGCGTTCCATTTTCGAAAATTACCTTGTGGAGTTGAATTGCACGAGTTGGTGGCCGAACGAAATTGCGTTTGCCTGGCCAACGGTTACTTGGTTTTGAGAGGACACCAGCCGTACGCCGTTTTTGCCGAAAAGACTTGAAAATTGGCGAAAGCTGCCGGATTTTAGCAAACTTTTCCCCCTTTCGAAAAGGCGGCAGGTATGGCAAACTAACAAAAGCTTGGGAACGAACAAGGGATTGCTGCTTAAATTCGATTGAGTTGATTAGCGACTTCACGAACAATTCCGCGTCGCCTCTCGTTCCTGCTGCGATCCACCTCGGCCAGACAATAGGTCTGCGCCGCCAATGCGATCATTTTTTCAAAAGAGGCGCTGGAGCAACTATGACCACCTCGACTGTGGACTTTCTTCCCTCGGGCAAGCCGCGTGAATCTGTCGCGGGCGTAACCGTTCGACTCGTTGGGGACTCGGGTGACGGGATGCAATTGTTGGGAACGCAGCTCACGAACGTTTCCGCTCTGGCTGGGAACGACGTGGCGACTTTTCCGGACTTTCCCGCCGAAATTCGGGCACCGCGCGGCACACGGGCCGGGGTCAGTGGCTATCAAGTTCATTTTGCTTCCGAAGAAATTTTCACGCCGGGTGATGGTGTGGACGCGCTGGTGGCCATGAATCCCGCGGCGCTGGTGACCAACATTGCCGACTTGAAGAAATCGGGGATCTTGATTCTCAACTCCGATAGCTTCGAGGCCAAGGACTTGAAATTGGCGAAACTGGACAAGGACCCTCGTCAAACGGACTTGGTCAAGGGGTTCCGCGTCATTGAAGTGGCGATGTCGTCGTTGACTCGCGGGGCTGTCGAAGGAACTGGGCTTTCGGTAAAGGAAGCCGATCAATGCAAGAACTTTTTTGCGATGGGGTTGGTCTTTTGGCTGTACGGTCGCGACTACGAACCAACGTTGCGATTCATTGACGCTAAATTCAAACACTTGCCCAACGTCGCTCAGGCCAACCGCTTGGCGTTGATGGCCGGCTGGAATTACGGCGAGACCACCGAGCATTTTGCGTCGACTTTTCAAGTGGCTCCAGCGCGGCTGGAACCGGGAACTTACAAAAACATCATGGGGAATCAGGCGTTGGCTTGGGGCCTGATGGCGGCAGCCCAGTTGAGTGGCAAGGAATTATTTCTGGGTTCCTATCCCATTACTCCCGCCAGCGACATTTTGCATGAATTGAGCAAGTACAAAAATTTTGGCGTGCGAACGTTTCAAGCCGAAGACGAAATCGCTGCGGTCTGTTCGATCATCGGAGCGGCTTTTGGCGGTGCGATGGGAGTCACGACCAGCAGCGGACCGGGGATTGCCTTGAAGAGTGAAGGCATCGGCTTGGGAATCATGTTGGAGTTGCCGATCATCATCGTCGACGTGCAACGCGGCGGACCGAGCACGGGCCTGCCGACGAAGACGGAACAATCGGACTTGTTGATGGTGATGTTTGGTCGCAATGGCGAATCGCCGATCCCGATCATCGCCGCCCGCAGTCCGGGCGATTGTTTTTATGCGGCGATCGAGGCGTGGACGATCGCGACGAAATTCATGACGCCGGTGTTCTTGTTGTCGGACGGTTACATTGCCAACGGCGCTGAACCTTGGGAGGTCCCGGATTTTGCCTCGCTACCGAAGATTGTGGTCAATCATCCGGGGCCAATGACTGACGACGAAGTCTTCAAGCCATACCAGCGCGACGAGAACCTCTCGCGACCTTGGGCGTTGCCAGGCACGACGGGCCTAACACATCGCATTGGAGGCTTGGAGAAGGAAGACATAACGGGCAATATCAGTTACGACCCCAAGAACCACCAGCACATGGTGAACACGCGGGCGCAAAAAGTCGAAAACGTTGCCCGCTACATCGAGAAGGCAAGCGTGGTCGGTGACGAAAGTGGGCTGCTCGTCCTGAGTTGGGGTGGCACCTACGGGGCTGCCTATACAGCGACCATGCGCGCACGGAACCAAGGCAAACGCGTGGGGCATTTGCACTTGCGTTGGCTGAATCCATTCCCCGCGAACTTGGAAGAAGTTCTCCGTCGCTACGACAAAATCTTGATCCCCGAGTGGAACACTGGACAATTGCGATTGCTGATCAATGCCAAGTATCAAATCGGAGCTTTGGGCCTGAACAAGGTACAAGGAAAACCGTTTGCAGTGAGTGAGATCACGGACGAAATCAATCGCTTGTGCTGATTGTTCGAAACCAACCCTTTTTTTGCAGCACGATAAAGTAATTTTTTTTGAGACCTGAATTTGTAAACGAATCGGGTTTCAGTTTTGAATAAGGCGAAACGAAATGGCAACTGACCTACCTGTATTGACCGCTGCTGATTTTACTTCTGATCAGGATATTCGCTGGTGTCCAGGTTGCGGCGACTATTCGATTCTGGCGCAGATGAAAAAGGTGTTGCCAACATTGGGAGTGCCGCGCGAGAAAACGGTGTTCATTTCCGGCATCGGCTGTTCAAGTCGATTTCCTTATTACGTCAATACTTATGGAATTCACAGCATACACGGAAGAGCGCCTGCATTCGCGACGGGATTGAAGACATCGCGTCCCGATTTGAGCGTATGGGTGATTACCGGAGACGGCGACGCGCTCAGCATCGGCGGGAATCATTTCTTGCATCTCATGCGCCGTAATGTCGACTTGAATATTGTGTTATTCAACAACAGCATTTACGGCCTGACCAAGGGTCAGTATTCGCCGACGTCGCCGATGGGCAAGGTTACGAAGAGCACGCCGATGGGCTCGCTCGACTTCCCTTTGAACCCGATCTCCGTTGCGTTGGCTGCCGAGGCGACCTTTGTGGCCCGTTCCGTCGACACGAATATCAAACATCTGGGAGAGGTTCTCACTCGCGCGGCCCACCACCGTGGAACTTCGTTTGTCGAGGTCTACCAGAATTGCAATGTCTTCAACGACGGTGCCTGGGACTATGCAAAAGAAAAGGGAGTTCGCGAACAGAACACCGTCGAACTGGAGCACGGCAAGCCGATGGTTTTTGACGGTGGCAAGAAGGGTATTCGTTTGAACGGCTTTCTACCGGAGGTCGTCGAGCTCGACGGTTCCGTGCCGAAGGATGACCTCCTGTTCCACGATGAGAAGCAGGAAACGCCAACAATGGCGTACGCCCTCAGTCGGATGCGTTATCCGCAATTTCCTGAACCAATCGGCGTTTTTCGATGCGTCGATCGCCCTACGTACGATTTTCAAGTGAACAACCAGATCGAACAAGCCAGAACGCAACGCGGCCCCGGCGATCTGCAAAAGCTCTTTTCGTCTGGCGAGACGTGGACCGTTAGTTGATCGCCGCCAACTGCTGCGTCGACGATGACTCAATTTTGTTTTGTGAGTCCACCCCACCCTCTCCGCCACAAACATGAACGCACCGACTCCTTCACCTAAAGCGTTGACTTGGGGGCGAATATTGCGAATTCTGGGATTGTATATCTTCGCTCCGGTGATTCTGGTTGGTGTGGGCTATTGGTTTTATTCCAATGTGCGCGCGAGATCCGATTTGGATCGCGAAATTGCTTGGGTTCGCACGCGCAATGAACCCTTGCTGATGACCGAACTCAATGATTACTACACGCCGGATCCTTCTCGTCCGAATATGACCGCAGAGCTAGAGGCCGCATTGGATTTGGTCGAGGCGCTGGGGAAGAAGCCAGAAGCTACATTTCTTCCATTCTTTGGAGGGAAAGGTCCGGAAGACATTCCTCCACCCGGCCAACCTTGGAATGAAGAGTCGTCCGTAAGGAAATTTATCCAAGAGTTCCAACCCGCGCTTAACAGTTTTCGACATGCCGCTGAAATGCACGCAACGGCCCGCTATTCCATCGACTTTGACGCCGGCTTTCAAGTTGATTTGTCGCATATTCAACGGATTCGCGATGCAGCCCGATTCCTGACGCTGGTAGCCCGAGTCCATTCGCGGGACAAGAATTTTGACGCGGCTATCGAAGCAATCAAATGCCAAATTGCCCTGGGCAACACTCTCGATCGCCAACCGGTTGCTATATCGCAATTAGTTCGATTCGCGGTTTATGGAATAGCCCTCGGAGAGATAGAAACGCTTTGTAAGGTCGAAGTTCTGACAGACGAACAGCTCGCAGAGATGCAAACGGTATCGACGAGCTTCGATCTGAAAAACGCATTCGGATTGACAGTAGTAGGCGAACGACCTTTCGGATATTCCACGGTCGTCGAGCGTCGTTGGGGTGTGTCTGGATATTCTATGGCCGTTCCGATTCGCTGGGGCGTGGCCTCCCCGACCAACACAGTTCAACGGCCTCGCGATCAACAGTCAAACCAACCGTTTTGGGTCCGTGACGCCCAGTTTTATTTGCAAATGATGCGCCTTGCGGCTGAAGCGAACGAAATGGATAACAGTAAATTGGGAGACGAAGTTAAGAGGATCACACGAGACATCAGGAAATTAGAAAAGACTGGAATCTTGTCGCAATTGACATATCTAGCTTCGTCCCAATTGGCACCCGCGCTGGGAATGATTTCTGACTCAATCGTACGAGAAAATGTTAGGCAGACCGTGATCAACGTCGGGATTGCCGTTATTCGTTATCAAAAAAAATATGGAAAACTCACTGCCGGCATTGTTGATCTCGTTCCGGAATTTCTGGCGAGTATTCCGCTCGATCCAGAGACAGGAGCTCCGCTTGGCTATCAAGTTGACAGAAAATCAGCCCAAGTCTCCGGCCAGTCTTTCGTTTTCGAAGTCAAGGCGAAATGAACCGTTGGTAGATTCGGTGACTGCTGGTCGCTAACGGACTTCAAATTGTCGCATTTGCGGCTTACCAGTTGACATTTCCACGCTATTTCGACGACGATAACGACTCTTCTATTCGGGCGTCAGGGCGAGGGTTGCACGATCGATGATCAAGATTTTTCCGTTTCAGGCCATTATGCCATCGCCGGATCTGGCGAGCCGAATTGCGTGCGAGCCTTACGACGTCATCAGCACGGATGAGGCCAGAGAGCGCGCGGCCGGAAATTCCCTTAGCTTCCTCCACGTCGTACGCTCGGAAATTGATCTGCCGATTGACACTGATCCTTATGCTGACACTGTCTATGACATTGCGGCAAAAAACTTGGACCGTTTAATTCACGACGGACATCTGATCGAGCAACCGCGTTTGGGAATTTACATCTATCGGCAAACCTTCGAGGGTCGAGAGCAATATGGAATCGTCTGCACGTGCGATGCAGAGCAGTACCGCCAGGGCTTGATTAAGAAACACGAGAAGACACGCCCTGATAAAGAAGACGATCGTACCCGCCACATGACGGTCAGCAGCGCGCACGCTGAGCCGGTGTTTTTGACATTCCGCGATACGGACGATGTAAATTTGCTCATCAAGTCGGATACGCAAGGGGCTCCGTTGATCGATTTTGTTGCTGCCGACAAGGTTCGACATTCGATCTGGCCTGTCGCCGATCCCGGGAAGTACACGCAGGCTTTTGGAAAAGTCCCCGCACTCTACATCGCTGATGGCCATCATCGGACCGCGGGTGGCGAGCGCGCTGCCGCTGAGCGTCAAGCAAAAAATCCACGCCACACTGGCAACGAAGAATACAATCGCATTCTCTCCGTCGTCTTTCCCGCCAGCCAATTGAAGATCCTTGCTTATAACCGGGTCGTGAAGGACCTCAATGGATTGTCGCTGGAGACCTTTCTGAACAAACTCGCCGAAATCGGCCAAGTTGTTGAAACAAAGAATCCGATGCCCGAGCGCTCCGGTTCGGTTTGCATCTATGTGGCCCGCAAATGGTTTTCTTTTTCGTTTCCGGCGCGTTCCATTGACACCTCGGACCCAATTAATTCACTCGACGTGTCTTTGCTGCAATCGCGAATTCTTGAGCCGATTTTGGGAGTGGGTGATCCACGAACCGACAAACGAATTGGCTTTGTCGGGGGAATTCGCGGGACGGCTGAACTCCAACGACTGGTTGACTCCGGACAAATGGGCGCGGCGTTTTCGATGTTTCCGACTAGTATCGAGCAGCTACTCAACGTCAGCGATGCCGGAAAAATCATGCCGCCGAAGTCGACTTGGTTCGAACCAAAATTGCGCAGCGGTCTTTTTGTTCATCGTTTTGAAAAATTCTAAAAGACAAAAACCTTATGAAAATATTGATTGCGGACAAATTCCAAGCGAGCGGTGTAACGGTCTTGCGCGAAATGGGATGCGAGGTGATCTCCAAACCTGATTGCGGTGCCGAAAACTTGCCCGCAGTATTGGCGGAAGTGAATCCGGATGTTTTGATTGTCCGCGGCACCAAAGTGAATGCCGCCGCCATCCGCGCTGCGAAACGCCTCGGGCTGATCATCCGCGCCGGTGCCGGGTACGACACGATCGATGTGACCGAGGCGAGTCGCCAGGGAGTTTTCGTAACCAATTGCCCCGGCAAGAACTCGGTTGCTGTCGCTGAAATCGCATGGGGCCTGATCTTGGCGTGCGACCGCCGAATTCCCGATCAAACCGCCGATCTCCGCGCTGGGAAATGGAACAAAGGCGATTACTCCAAAGCTCGTGGATTGAAGGGCCGCACGTTAGGAATTGTGGGCACGGGTCAAATCGGTAGCGAAATTGCCGAACGTGGCAAGTCGTTCGGCATGAAGGTCATCGGTTGGAGCCGCAGTTTGAATCCAGACAAAGCAGACCAATTGGGCATCGGCTTTTGCCCCTCGCTTGTCGATCTCGCCCGACGCAGCGATGTCGTCAGCGTGAACGTTGCCGCGAACAGTGATACCGAAGGACTGATCGACGCCGAAGTCATCGCTGCGATGCGACCGGGAACCATATTTATCAACACCAGTCGCGGATCTGTGGTGGATGAGGCTCCTCTGATGGCGGCGATCAAGGAAAAGGGCCTTCGCGCTGGTCTCGATGTCTTTGCCAACGAACCGGCGGGCAGCAGTGGAGCGTTCACCAATCCAATCGTGCAACTACCGGGTGTCTTTGGAACCCATCATGTGGGCGCCTCCACT
>WBZS01000687.1_pt1 | contig 36469 bp, 38 predicted proteins | sample 5204201 | NCBI WGS metagenome assembly WBZS01 (sample SAMN12344357, study PRJNA552823) | activated sludge metagenome | biome: Activated sludge suspended growth; feature: Nitrification reactor; material: Wastewater; isolation source: activated sludge from nitrification reactor of wastewater...
GGATTTGAGGGCAATGTCCCGCTGAAGGTCTTCCGGGGAGCCACCGAGGTGACCTCGACCCAGGTGACGACGATGATGGGCGGCTTCGCTGAGGCGCAAACGACCATCACCTTGCCTCCGGGCACCTATGAGCTGCGGGCCTACAACGACAACGGCATGGACGCGACGCTGCAGCTCTGGGACTCCAAGACCTTCACCGTGACGTGACCACGAGTCGGCGCCACCGACACCTCAGAGCGGACACACCCACACGGCTCGGCCTCGGCGCTGCGCCTCAGCCAGCACCTTGGCGTCGGGGTCGGGCAGGTCCGGCAACTCGCGACGCGGAAGCTCCGCCAGCGCCCGGCACCGCGGATCGGCGAGCACCGCCGCGACCAACGTCCGGTCCCCACCGGTCACCAGCGCATCCGGTATGCCGCCCGCACCCCTGACGAGCAACCGCTCGACATGGCCGACGACAGCGTCCACCAAGGCGTCGGCCTGGTTCTCCCGACGCCGGGCGAAGCGTTGTTGGGACCAGCCCCCCGCGGCGGTCCGGCTCTGGACGTGCCGACGACCGGCCTTCGATGCTTCGAGAGCGCCCCCGCGAGCCAGCCCGACGGCATACCCTCCCCGTCGGATGAGCACGAGACCGAGCAGATCGTGCGGGAAACTTTCGCAGCGGGCCCCACCGCCGTCCCATCGGATGACGGTCAGCGGACCGTCAGTCGTGACCTGGGCCTCGGGGTGCTCAAGCGCCCGGTGCGCCAGCCATGCCGCGAAGCGCTCGGGAGCGACCTCGGAGCGGCCCGGCGGCATCGACGTCTCAGAGGTTGAAGCGACTCAGAGGTTGAAGCCGAGGGCGCGCAACTGTTCGCGGCCGTCGTCGGTGATCTTGTCCGGACCCCACGGCGGCATCCACACCCAGTTGATCCGGTGCTGGGAGACCAGCCCCTCCAGCGCCTGGGCAGTCTGGTCTTCGATGACGTCGGTGAGCGGGCAGGCCGGCGAGGTGAGAGTCATGTCTATGACCGCCTGGCCCTGTCCGTCGACGGTGATGCCGTAAACCAAGCCGAGGTCGACGACGTTGATCCCCAGCTCTGGGTCGACCACGTCACGCATGGCCTCCTCGACGTCGGCGACGTTCACCGGCGTGTCGGTCTCGATGCTCATGTCAGCTCCTGGGCTCGGGTTTTGGGTTCGGCGGGCTGGGGTGTGCTCGACGCCGGGTCGGTGGGCGGTGATCCGGCGGCGATGTCGACTCCGGATCGAGCGAGGGCGTCGGTGAAGGCGGCCCAGCCGAGCAGGGCGCACTTGACCCGGGCGGGGTAGCGCGAGACACCGGCGAGGGCGATCCCGTCGCCGAGGACCTCCTCGTCCCCCTGGTCCTGGCCGCGCGAGGTGAGCATCGCCTTCATCGCGGCATACGTCGCCAGCGCCTGCGTGAGCGGACGGCCGGTGACCTCTTCGGCGAGGATCGACGTTGAGGCAACCGAGATGCTGCAGCCGTGCGCGGCATACGAGATGTCCTCGACCGCACCGTCGGCGACCCGGACGCGCAGGGTCACCTCGTCTCCGCAGGTGGGGTTGACGTGGTGCACCTCGGCGTCGAACGGCTCGCGCAGGCCGGAGCCAACAGGCGTCTTTGAGTGGTCGAGGATGAGCTGCTGGTAGAGATCCATGTCAGGCGGGCACCTCCAGCCCGAAGATCGCCGGGACCCGGTCGAGTGCCTCCAGGAGTGCGTCGACCTCTCCCGGCGTGGAGTATGCCGCGAAGCTGGCTCGCGTCGTCGCCGCCGCTCCCAGCGCGCGATGCAACGGCCAGGCGCAGTGGTGACCGACCCGGACGGCTATCCCGGCGTCGTCGAGGATCTGACCGACGTCGTGGGCGTGCACCCCGTCGACGACGAAGGACACGACCGAACCCCGCTCGGCGGGGTCGCTCGGGCCGAGGACACGGACCCATGGGCGGGTCGCCAGGCCGGCGACGAGGCGCTCGGCGAGCGCGCTCTCGTGGGCGTGGACACGGTCCATCCCCAGGGCGGTGAGGTAGTCGCACGCAGCGGCCAGCCCGACGGCCTGCGCGGCGACAGGCACTCCGGCCTCGAACTTCTGCGGCACCGGGGCGTAGGTAGACCCCTCCATCGTCACCGTCTCGATCATCGACCCGCCGGTGAGGAACACGGGCATCTCGTCGAGGATCTCGGGGCGACCCCAGAGGACGCCGACGCCCAGCGGGCCGAGCATCTTGTGGCCGGAGAATGCCAACACGTCGACCCCGAGCGAGCGCACATCGACGGGCAGGTGCGGCACCGACTGGCACGCGTCGAGGACGACGAGGGCGCCCACGGCGTGGGCCGCTGCCGCGAGCTCGGTGACCGGGTTGACCGTGCCGAGGACGTTCGAGACGTGGGTAAACGCGAGGACCTTGCTGCGCGGCGTCAGCAGCGTGTCGAGCTCGGTGAGGTCGAGCCGACCGTCGCTGGTGACCGGGATCCAGCGCAGGCTGGCGCCCGTCCTGCGGCAGAGCTCCTGCCACGGCACGAGATTGGCGTGGTGCTCCATCTCGGTAACGAGCACCTCATCGCCCGGCCCGATCTGGAAGTGGCTGGGAGTCGCCGCATCCCCCGCCGTGTGGGCGGGCGGCATACCGGCGCCTGAGGAACTCCCCCCTCCACCGGCGGTCGCGTTGGAGAACGCATAGGCGACCAGGTTGAGCGCCTCGGTCGCGTTACGGGTGAAAACGATCTGCTCGGGCCGGGCGCCGATGAAGCCGGCGATCCGGGCGCGCGCCGACTCGTAGGCGTCGGTGCCCTCCTCGGACAGCTGATGCGCGCCACGGTGGACGGCCGCGTTGGTCCGCTCATAAAAGCCCCGCTCAGCATCGAGTACTTGGCGTGGTTTGTGTGAGGTCGCGCCCGAGTCGAGATAGACCAGCGGACGCCCATCGCGGACGGTGCGCGAGAGGATCGGAAAGTCGGCCCGGATCCGGACCAACTCCTCGTCCGTGAAAGGGATCTGCGCGACGGCGGTCATGGGAGGAGTGGGTCGCCCGCCTCAGGCCGGAGTGAGGAAGCGATCGTAGCCCTCGGCCTCGAGCCGGTCGGCGAGCTCCGGCCCGCCCTGCTCGACGATCCGACCGTCGACGAACACGTGGACGTGGTCGGGGTGGATGTAGCGCAGGATGCGGGTGTAGTGGGTGATGAGGACGATGCCCAGGTCGTTGACCTCCTTGGCCCGGTTGACGCCTTCGCTGACCACCCGCAGGGCGTCGACATCTAGGCCGGAGTCGGTCTCATCGAGGAAGGCCATCTTCGGGCGCAACAGCTCCAGTTGCAGCACCTCGTGGCGCTTCTTCTCGCCGCCGGAGAAGCCCTCGTTGACGTTGCGTTCAGCGAAAGCGGGATCCATCTTGAGGGCGCCCATCGCGGCCCGGAAGTCCTTGACCCACGTGCGCAGCTTGGGGGCCTGGCCGTCCACCGCCGTCTTGGCAGTCCGCAGGAAGTTCGACACGGTGACGCCCGGAACCTCGACCGGGTATTGCATGGCGAGGAACAGGCCGGCGCGGGCCCGCTCATCGACGCTCATCGCGAGGACGTCCTCACCGTCGAGGGTCACCGAGCCTTGGGTGACGTGGTACTTGGGGTGCCCGGCGACCGAGTACGCGAGGGTGGACTTGCCCGAGCCGTTGGGGCCCATGATCGCGTGCGTCTCCCCGGAACGGACGGTGAGGTCGACGCCGCGCAGGATCTCCTTGGGCCCCTCGGGCTCCCCGCCGCCGGCCGTCGCCGCGACATTGACGCTGACGTGCAGGTCGCGAATCTCCAGGACGGTCATGATCGGGGCTCCTCGGTGGTGGCGATGGGTGTGGTGCTGACGTGGACGGCGCCGTCGACGATAGCGACGGGATAGACGGCGACGGGGACCGTCGCGGGCGGGCCGGAGGGGGTGCCGGTCCACAGGTCGAACCGCGACCCATGCAGCCAGCACTCCAAGGCGCAGCCGTCGAGCTCGCCTTCGGACAACGAGACGTTGGCGTGGGTGCACACGTCGTGCACGGCGTGCACCTCGGACTGGGCCGTGCGCACCAGCGCCATGGGTATGCCGTCCACGTCAGCCAGCGCGGGCGTCCCGACCGCGAGGTCCTCCAGGTCACAGACCAGGACGTAGGTGGTGTCGAGCTGGGCGTGCATCAGGCGTCGGTCCTCGTGCGGTGCGTGTCGTCGGGGGAGATGCTCGTGAGCCCGGCTCCGGCGAGTTCGCGTTCGACCGCCTGCATGAGGTGGCCCTGGAGCTCGGCAACGGGGATCCGGTTGATGATGTCGGCGAAGAAGCCCCGGACCACGAGACGTCGGGCCTCAGCTTCGGGGATCCCGCGGGCTTGCAGGTAGAAGAGCTGCTCGTCGTCGAATCGCCCTGTGGTAGAAGCGTGTCCGGCGCCGAGGATCTGCCCGGTCTCGATCTCGAGGTTGGGGACCGAGTCGGCCCGGGCACCTTCGGTGAGCAGCAGGTTGCGGTTGAGCTCGTAGGTCTGGGTGCCTTCGGCGGCCGCTCGAATGAGGACGTCGCCAACCCAGACGGTGTGCGCCGAGTCGCCTTGCAGGGCGCCCTTGTATTCGACATGACTGCTGCAGTGCGGGGTGGCGTGGTCGACGAACAGCCGGTGCTCCAAGTGTTGCCCGGCGTCGGCGAAGTAGACCCCGAACGCCTCCGCGGACCCGCCGGGACCGGCATACGTGACGTTGGTGTTCAGGCGCACCACCTGGCCACCGAGGGTGACGGCGACGTGCCGCACGGCAGCGTCGCGGCCAACCACGATGTCATGCTGCGCTGCGTGCACGGTGTCGTCCGACCATTCGTGCAGAGTGACGACGGTGCACTGCGCACCGGCGCCGACGAGGATCGAGACGGCCTCGGACAGCCGTGCCGTGCCCTCGTGCGCGAGCACGATGGTCACGTTGCTGTGGGCGCCGACGCTGACCACGAGGTGGCCCCAAACCCGCTCCGCATGGGAGCCGACGAACCGGATCCGCACCGGGTCGGCGATGACGGCGTCGGCCGGTATCTGCAGGTGCATGACCCCACCGGAGTGGTCGGTGTGGGCGACGGCGAGCACGGCGGCTCGGTCCTGCGGCGCCGGCACCCCCAGCGCGCGAGCGGCGGCGGTCGGGATCGAGGTCAACGTGACGCCGTCGGGTAGGTCTGCGTCGACGGCCAGGTGCGCCCCGGACGGGGTGTCCCGCAGCAGCGTGCCGATCCGGTCCATCGGGGTGAACCGCCACTCCTCCTCGCGGCCGGTGGGCATGGGGAAGTCTGCTACGTCGAATGACGCCCGACGCTCGGCGCGGGACTGTTCCGGCACCACGGTGGTCTGACCGTGGGTCGGCGCGGGCGGCATACCCTCTCGTGCTTCCCGGGGGCGGGAAGCCTTCTCCAGCAGCGGCATCAGCCGACCGCTCCTTCCATCTGCAACTCGATGAGCCGGTTGAGCTCGAGGGCGTATTCCATCGGGAGCTCGCGGGCGATCGGCTCGACGAAGCCGCGCACGATCATCGCCATCGCCTCCTCCTCGGTCATCCCACGAGACATCAGGTAGAACAGTTGGTCCTCACTCACCTTGGAGACGGTCGCCTCGTGGCCCATCTGGACGTCGTCCTCGCGGACGTCGACGTAGGGGTAGGTGTCCGAGCGGCTGATCGTGTCAACGAGCAGCGCGTCGCAGCGCACCGTCGACTTGCTGCCGGTCGCACCCTCGTGGATCTGGATGAGGCCGCGGTAGGACGTCCGTCCACCGCCGCGGGCAACCGACTTGGAGATGATCGAGCTGGACGTGTCGGGCGCGGCGTGGACCATCTTGGCGCCCGCGTCCTGGTGCTGGCCCTCGCCGGCGAAGGCGATCGAGAGGGTCTCGCCGCGGGCATGCCGACCGAGCAGGTAGACGGCGGGGTATTTCATCGTCACCTTGGAGCCGATGTTGCCATCGATCCACTCCATCGTCGCACCCTCGCCGCAGGTGGCCCGCTTGGTGACGAGGTTGTAGACGTTGTTCGACCAGTTCTGGATCGTCGTGTAGCGGACCCGGGCGTCCTTCTTGACGACGATCTCGACAACCGCCGAGTGCAACGAGTCCGACTTGTAGATCGGAGCTGTGCAGTTGTGCACGGCGAACCCCTGGGCGAGGTAGCTGTCCGGCGCCTCGACATCAAGATTGAACACGGGCGCCCGGTATGCCGTGTCCTCCCGCCGCTTGACGGGCACCAGGTAGTAGTCCCCGGCATGCCGGACCTGGCGAGGACCTACTGCCGCACCATCGCGCTCGGTCCACTGGACCTGCCACAAGTCCTCACGGACCACGTCCCGACCGAGGATCGAGCCCGGCCCACCTGGGCGACGCAACTGCAGGGTCGCAAAGGTGCCGAGGCGGGCCATGATCGCCTGCAGTTGCATCGCCCAGACCCGGGACACGGTATGGGCGCGCACCCACGGTGCCTGCTTCGCGCCGCGACGGGCCACCGAACCGTCCCCGTTGACATAGGCGTCCACGAGGGCGCGCAGGAAGAGCTCGCCCTGGCCGATCAGGTCAGCCGACAGGCGCTTGTCGGCAGACCCGGCCCCGCAGTGGATTCGCAGGGCGTGGCATGCCGCCTTGGAGTAGACGAGCAGGCGCGCCTCGTGCTTGGCCTCGTCCAGCCGGACCGATCCGGAGACGTCGTAGAGCTCCTTGAAGATGTGCTGCAGTTCATCGATGTAGGCCAGCTCGTCGATGTGGAACGAGAAAACGACCGACTCCACACCGTTTGTGAGCGTCGTGTGCCCATCGGCGAGGTAGTAGCCGGCCAGCCGTGCGAAGTCGAACGGCAACGTCGTTCTGGCGGGTGCGAAACGAGGTTTGGGGTAGACGAGGAAGTCGCCGACCTGGACGTCCTTGGCGGGGCGCCACTGAGGCTGCATGGCAATCAGACGGCTGCTGTCGACCTCCGGCAACCACCCATGACGAGGAGCCCGCTTGACCCTCACGTCGGCCCGAGGCACGACGAGCAGAGGGTGTTCGCTAGTGACCCGGAACGCGTTGCCCGGGGACAACGGCGTGAAGGTGTGCATCGGCCCGTCATAGTCCCGGACCTGGATCGCCGACACCCGGGCAGGGCGTCCCTCGTGGGTGAGGACTCGGTCGCCGACTCGGATCGTCTCGATCGGTCGGTGACTTCCGTCGGCATGGGCAACGAGCTCACCGGCGGGAAGACAGCCTTCGACGTAGTGAACGTAGGACCCCTCGTCCGCGATGATCAACGTTCGCTCGAACTGGCCCATGTTCTCGGTGTTGATCCGGAAGTAGGCCTGTAGCGGGATGTCGACCTTGACGCCCGGCGGCACATAGATGAACGAGCCGCCCGACCACACGGCGGTGTTGAGCGAGGCGAACTTGTTGTCTCCGGCCGGGATCACCGACGTGAAGTACTCCTTGAAGATGTCCTCGTGCTCGCGCAGGCCAGTGTCGGTGTCGACGAAGATGACGCCCTTCTCCTCCAGGTCCTCCCGGATCTGGTGGTATACCACTTCGGAGTTGTGGACGATCACACCCTCGGCGACGAAGTTGTGGGGACCGTCGACTTCCAGGTCCCACACCGGTTCGATCCCGTATGCCGCGATCCCGGAGACCCTCGCGAAGCCGAGGTGCTCGGTGCCATGGGTTCGGAAGGTGGTGCCCTTCGCGGTGGTGAACGAGCGGTGGTAGGCGCGACGCCCGAAGCGCGCGGTGCGCTTGGGGTTCCGGCAGTCGAGTTGCTCGAACTCCCCAGTGATGTGGAGGCGGTATCCATCCACCAACCGGTCCGCATCATGCGGATGCGGAGACGAGAAGTGATAGGGACCGGCGGCGTTCAATCCACAGAGTTGGGCCAGGGCCTTGCCCTGGTTCAGGAGTTGTTCGCTGCCGCTGGTCAGCAGGACTGAACCAGAACGGGCGGGCCCGACGTACCCGTCCGCGTCCACCCACCCACCGAGGAACGCAAGGCGCTCGGCTGTCGGCAGCCCGTGCACCCAACTGGGCACCTCCTTCGTCAGAGATGTCCCAGCCAAGCCTTCGTTCCACAGCCACTCCACGAGGGCCTTGGAGTTGACCACGACGCGCACATCGTCGGCCTCGATGACCCGTAGGCCGAACTGCTCCATGACGACCCGAGCAATCTCGTCGCGAACCGCACGGTCCGACTCGACCACAGCGAACTGGACCCGGTGGGTCCGGGACGAACTTTGCGTGTTGCCGTCGCCGAGAAAGTATCCGAGCAGCCACAGCAGGTCAGGGTTCGACGTCGAGGGCCCAAACCCGTCCCGCCTCGGGAACACCCTCGCCTCGCCCACCTCGGGCAGTCCCCTGGGCACCGCAACGAGGTCCCCTGGACGCAGTTCGCCGACCGTCCTCCACACCCGCCGGTACCGGGCTCGCTGGCGACCGGGCCTGCGGGCATCGTCGAGGACGAGGAACGGGTGGTTCTCGGTGGCGCGGATGGTGCGCGTGCCGACGCTGACGGCATACGTCTGCTTCGTTCCGGTCTGCGCGGCCGCGCGGACGGGTGCGACGACGAAGCGGCCAGCCGTCTCGTCCAAGGCGAAGACGCGATCCCCCGGTTCGATCTCCTTGATCGGGACGAGCCCGCGGTCGGCGGTCCACACTCGGGAGTCCTGAGCCAGACATTCATACTGAGCGGCGACGCCGGCGATGAGGCGCTGCTTCTCCGCCTCGGGGATGCCCAGGCGGTCGTAGGTGTTCTTGATGTCCGCCGGCAGCTCGTCCCACGTCGTGGCCTGCTTCTCGGTGGAGCGGACGAAGTACTTGATGTTCTGGAAGTCGATTCCGGTGAGGTCACTCCCCCACGACGGCATCGGCTTGCGGTCGAACAGCCGCAACGACTTCAGCCGCAGGTCGAGCATCCACTGCGGCTCGTTCTTGAGGGCTGAGATGTTGCGCACGACGTCCTCGTTGAGCCCGCGGCGCGCCGTCGCCCCTGCGGAGTCGGCGTCCGACCATCCGTACTCGTAGCGGCCCAGCCCGGCAAGACCTGGGTTGAGGTGCTCGATGTCGGTCACGAAGTGACACCTTTCCGTGCGGGGACAGCCGGGGTGGGGACAAAGGTCGTGCACACGTGCTGGCCTCGCGCGAGGGTCGAGAGGCGTTGGACGTGGACGCCGAGCAGTCGGGAGAACGCGTCCGTCTCGGCCTGGCACAACTGCGGGAACTCAGCCGCAACGTGATGCACCGGGCAGTGACCCTGGCACACCTGTATGCCGGTCCGCGACCCTTCGCCGACCGGACGCGCAGAGGCGGCGAACCCATCGCGGCTCAATGCCGCGACCAGGGCCTGCGCTCGAGCGGCGGGCGAGTCACCGACGGAGGCGAGGTCCACGGCATACCGGGACTCGAGGTCGGCCGAGCGCGCCCGGGCGAACGACGCGACCGAATCGGGCCCGGCGGCGTCGCGCAGGAAGCGAAGCGCATGGGCGGCCAGGTCGTCGTAGCCAGAGGGCAGCGACGCGTGACCGGCCTCGGCGACCACCCACTCGCGCGCCGGGCGCCCGCGCCCGCGCCCACTGGCCCCGGCGACCGGGTCACGCTCGGACACCGCCCCTTGCTCGGCGAGCGCTTCGAGGTGCCGACGCACTCCGGCGGCGGTGAGCCCGAGCAGCCGACCGATCGCCGACGCCGAGATCGGGCCGCGCTCGGACACCGTGGCAAGGACTCGCGCGCGGGTGCGCGTCTCCTGCTCCGTATGCCGTTCGGTCGCCTCGATAATCACAACGCAAGTATGTCGTAATTCCCCGAACGTGCCAAACACCGTCTCGGCTGTCACAGCCCTGCCCCGGCCAGCAGCTCGGCTGCCCAACCTGGGCCTCATAGACTTCCGGGCGTGAACGCAGCCGTCGAGATCGTCGATCTCACCCGCCGGTTCGGGATGGTGTCGGCCTGTGACGGGATGACCTGGTCGGCGCCGCAGGCGTCGATCACCGTCGTCCTCGGGCCAAATGGGGCCGGGAAGACCACGGCCATCGAGTGCGCCGTCGGACTCCAGCGCCCTGACGGGGGTTCAGTTCGGGTGCTCGACACCGAGCCGTGGCTTGCGTCACCGGATCACCGGGCCCGGGTCGGGGTGATGTTGCAGGCGGGGGGTCTGCCCAACGGCAGCAAGCCGCTCAGCCTCCTGCACCACCTCGCCTCGTTCTATGCCAATCCCACCCCGGTGGCGGCGCTCGCGGCCCGGCTGGGGATCGACGGCTTCGCGAAGACCACCGTCCGGCGCCTGTCCGGCGGGCAGAAGCAGCGGGTCGCGCTCGCGGCGGCGCTGGTCGGCCGCCCCGAGGTGGTGTTCCTCGACGAACCGACGGCGGGGCTCGACCCGCACGGACGGCTGGACGTCTACGACCTGCTGCGCGAGGTGCAGGCCGAGGGCGCGAGCCTCGTCGTCACCACGCATTCCTTCGAGGAGGCCCAGACCTTGGCCACTCACCTGGTCGTCCTCGCCGACGGACGCACCGCCGCCGAAGGGGCACCCGCTGACGTCGTCGGCTCGGGCAGCCTCGAACAGGTCTACTTCGCCCTCACCCGCAAGGCCCGGTCATGACCGCCCCCGCGGTCCCGCCCCGATCGGTGCCGACCCCTGCTCCCGCCAGAGCCCGGGTCCTGGCTCAGGCTCGCTTCGAACTGACCACGCTTCTGGCCAACGGCGAGCAACTGCTCGTCTCCCTTGTCCTCCCGCTCGGCGCGCTCGTCGGTCTCGCGCTGACCACAGCCCCGTCCTTGGGCGAGGGGCGCCGCATCGACCTCGCCGTCCCTGGCATCCTCGCCCTCTGCGTCATCTCGGCCGCGTTCACCGCACAGGCCATCGCCACGGGTTTCGATCGCCGGTATGCCGTGCTCCGCCTGCTCGGCACCACTCCCCTGGGCCGAGGTGGGCTGCTCTGGGGCAAGGCCGCCGCCACGCTAGGTGTTGAGCTGCTCCAGTGGGTCGTGATCGGGGCGGTCGGGGTCGTGCTCGGTTGGCGTCCGGTCCCGCTGGGCCTGCTGTATGCCGTCGCCTTCCTGCTCGCGGGCACGTGGGCTTTCGTCGCTCTCGCCCTCCTGCTGGCCGGCTTGGTTCGCGCCGAAGGCGTGTTGGCGCTGGCGAACCTCCTCTGGGTGCTGTTCCTCGTCCTTGGCGGGGTGATCGTGCCCCGCACCCAGCTGCCGGAGGCGCTGGCCAGCGTGGCCGGCATCCTCCCCTCGGCCGCCCTCGGGGACGGCCTGAGAGCCGCCCTTGCGACAGGCACCTTCACCATTGGTGCGTTGATCGTTCTGCTCGTCTGGGCCGCGACCGCCACCGCCGTAGCCAGTCGGACCTTCCGCTGGTCAGACTGACTGGCCCGCGCCGAGCGCACGCGTGTCGGAGTGCGGCTGACGGGGCGTTCGCGCCCTCCGGCGCACACCGTCACACCCTCGCTAGGCACGCGGACCTCCGGCCAGCGGCCAGCGGGCACCAGGTCAGCGTAGGTCGAACTCGATGTTGTCGATGAGCCGGGTCCGGCCCAACCGTGCAGCAATGAGCGCCACGCGCGGTCCGGGGGCGGCATACGCCTGGGGTGCCGCCGACGGGTCGGCGAGGTCGGGCGTGCGGAGCGCCGCGTAGTCGACGTCGAACCCGGCCTCAGCCAACGCCAGACCCGCCTGGGCCTCGACGACCAGCCGGGAGGTCCCGGCCAGGGCTGCGTCGCGCATCCCCCGCAGGGTGCGGTGGATGACAGTCGCGGTCGCGCGCTCCTGCGCCGAGAGGTACTGGTTACGCGAGCTCATCGCCAACCCGTCGGCCTCACGGACGATCTCGCCGCGCAGCAGCTCCAACGGGTAGGCCAGGTCGGTCACCATCTGTTGGATCACCGCGAGTTGCTGGAAGTCCTTCTTGCCGAACGCGGCCACATCCGGCTGCACCTGGTTGAACAACCGGGCAACGACCGTGCACACCCCATCGAAGTGCCCCGGGCGGTGCACCCCTTCCAGAACATCCGCGACTCCAGGCAGCCGGATGTTCGACGCGAGTTCGACACCGAACGGATACATGCCCTCGACCGTCGGCAGCCAGAGGGCGTCACATCCGGCGGCCGATAGCCCGGACATGTCCGCTTCCGGCGTGCGCGGATACCGGGTGAAGTCTTCGCTGGGGCCGAACTGCGTCGGGTTGACGAACACGCTGGAGATCACCCGGTCGGCATGCGCTCGGGCCAACTCGACGAGCGAGTAGTGCCCCTCGTGCAGATTCCCCATGGTCGGCACGAACCCGATCCGCAGCCCGGCCCGGCGCCATTCCAGGATGTGCCGGCGCAGCGCGGGCAGGTCAGTGATGGTGTCGATCACGGGATGCCTCTCACTGGTAGGCGTGCGCGGCGTCGGGGAAGCTTCCGTCGCGAACCGCGGCACAGTATGCCGCGACCGCTCCCGCGACAGAACCACCCTCGGCGAGGAAGTCCTTGACGAACTTCGGAGCCCGGTGTCCGGTGTCCAGACCGAGCATGTCATGCAGGACGAGGACCTGCCCGTCGCAGCCGGGTCCGGCGCCGATGCCGATCGTCGGGATGGGCGTCGTCGCGGTGACCGAGGCGGCCACCGCGGACGGCACGCACTCCAGGACGAGCAGGCTGGCACCCGCCTCAGCGACGGCGACGGCGTCCTTGTGCAGGCGGGCGGCGGCGCGCTCCTCCCTCCCCTGCACCTTGTAGCCCCCGAGCCGAAGCACGGACTGCGGGGTCAACCCCAAGTGCGCGCAGACGGGGATCTCGCGTTCAGTGAGGAAGCGGATCGTGTCGAGCTTGTGCCCCGCACCTTCGAGCTTGACCATCTGGGCGCCGGCCGCAGCAAGCTGTTGGGAGGCGTCCAGGGCCCGCTCGGGGGTCGCGTCGGCCAGGAAGGGCAGGTCCGAGACCAGCAGCGCCCGCGACAGCCCGGAAGCCACTGCCGCTGTGTGGTAGGCGATGTCACCCACCGTCACCGGGATCGTCGAGGCGAGGCCACGCACAACCATCCCCAGGGAGTCTCCGACCAGGACCAGGTCGACCCCGTGCCGGTCCAGCACGCGCGCGAAACTCGCGTCGTATGCCGTGAGCATCGCCAGTTTGCGACCGTCCGCCTTGGCCTCGGCCAGGGCCGGAACCGTCCAGGCCTTGGCCCACTTCTCGTCATCCAGATACCCCACAGCACCACCGTAGTGGCCGCTCCCCCGCGGCAACCCGCGCACGTGAGCCCACGCAAGGCGGCATACGCTGGGGCACGTGGCTCTTCCCGTCTGCAAACCGTCCTGGCTACGGCCGATCCTCGTCGCGAACGTCGTGGCCGAAGTCCTCATCATCGTCACCGGCGGCATCGTCCGACTCACCGGCAGCGGCCTGGGGTGCCCCGACTGGCCGACCTGTGCGCAGGGCTCATTGACCCCGATCGCGGCGCAGGCGGAGGGTTTCCACAAGTTCATCGAGTTCGGCAACCGGCTGCTCACCGGGGTGCTCATCGTCATTGCCCTGTTGGCGCTGTGGGCTGTCAAGACCCGGCTCCCGCACCGCCGTCAACTGCACCTGCTCGGTTGGGCGATGATCGCCGGAATCCTTATCGAAGCGGTCGTGGGGGGCGTCACGGTCTGGACCGGCCTCAACCCGGTCATCGTCGCCTTCCACTTCCTCGCCACGATCGTCCTGGTCGCCATCGCCACGGCGATGCTGCGCGGCGCCGAGGACGGCGATCAGGTCGACTCCGCTTCCCGGACCCGGCTCGTTCCGGCCATCACGGCGCGCCTTGCCTGGCTGACGTATGCCGTGGGGCTGCTCGTGCTGGTCCTCGGCACCGTGGTCACGGGGTCGGGACCGCACTCGGGAGACGTGGACACCCCGGCACGGACCGGCTTCGACCCCCGCACGGTGTCCTGGATTCACGCCGATGTCGTGATGCTCTTCGTCGGTCTGCTCGTCGCGGTGCTTGTCGCGGTCCGCCTGGCCCGCGCCGGCGGGCCGGAGGTCGTCGGCTCCGAGGCGGAGCTGGCCCGGCTGCGCCGCTCGTGGACTTCGGTGCTGCATATCAGCCTGTTGCAGGGTGTTGTGGGCTATGTCCAGTTCTTCACCGGGCTGCCGATCCTTGTCGTGCTGGCCCACATGCTCTTCGCTGCCCTGCTGGCCGTGGCCCTGACCTACGGGACGCTCAACCTCTACCGCAAGCCCGTGTCGGGGCCCCTGCGCGCACCTTCTCCCCGCAAACCGCCCGGCGGAGTTAGTAAAGGTTCCTTGACAGTCAAGGAGACTTGACATAGCCTGGACGCATGACAACACGGCTCTCCACACCCAACAAGGTCATCCTGTCTGTGATTGCCCTGGGATCCATCTGGGCAGCAGCACGCGGCAACTGGGCCATGGGACTCGTCCTCGCAGCAGTCGTCGTCGGCGCCCTCCTTGTCATTCGCTCGGCTCGCCAGGGCCGATTCAGCGACACCACCCGGCTCGACATCGGCGAACCCCTGGATGAACGTGAACGCGTCATGTTCGACCGCGGTCTGGCGTGGGTGGGCCTCACAGCGATCGCGATCGAGATGGGCACACTGCTCTACCGGCTCGGCGCTGGCTCGCGGGATTTCGCGGGCGCCGACTGGCGGCTCGTTGCCCTGTGCATCGTCTGGGCGATTGCCAACCGGGTCCAGGTCCGCCGGGGCGGAACCGGTGCATAACGAAGTTCGCGAGCTCCGGGCACAACGAGGGCTGAGCCAAGGCGCCCTCGGCGAACTGCTCGGAGTATCCCGCCAGACCGTCAACGCCATCGAGACCGGCAAGTACGACCCCTCGCTCCCACTGGCAATCCGCCTGGCCCGTCTGTTCGGGCGGTCCGTCGAGGAGATCTTCCTCATCGACGGTCCCCCGGAGTAACCACGCCTGCGTTCCCGACTGTCACAGAACCCTAAGGTTTGCCGGCAGTCGCAACGCCGCCGCGGACCTACCCTGATCGGCATGGCGCATGTTCTCGTCGTCGACGACGACCCCACGGTCCGTGAGGTCGTCGCCGGCTACCTGTCCCGTGCCGGGCTGACGGTCGACCAGGCGGCCGACGGCTTGGCTGCCCTCGCCCGGGCCCGGCATACGCCTGCGGATGTCGTCGTCCTGGACCTCATGCTTCCCGGCTTAGACGGCCTGGAGGTGCTCCGCCGGCTCAGGGCCGAAAGGGGCAACCTGCCCGTCGTCCTGCTGACCGCTCGCGGCGAGGAGAGCGACCGTGTCCTGGGGCTTGAAGTCGGCGCCGACGATTACATCACCAAACCGTTCTCCGCTCGCGAACTCGTCCTGCGGGTCCAATCGATCCTGCGCCGCGCCACCGTGGCACCGGCCCGCACCGCAGACGCAGACGTGCTGCTGGACGGCGACCTGCGAGTGGACCCGCGGGCACGCACGGTGACTCGAGGCGGCATACCCCTAGGGCTGACGACCCGCGAGCTCGATTTGCTCATCCACCTCCTGCGACACCCCGGCCAGGCATTCTCACGGACCGACCTGCTGCGCCAGGTCTGGGGCTGGGAGTACGGTGACGAGTCCACTGTCACCGTTCACGTTCGGCGGCTACGGGAGAAGGTCGAGCCGGATCCCGCTGCCCCGCAACGGATTGCGACTGTCTGGGGTGTCGGTTACCGGTGGGACGCACACCAGCCGGCCACACCTTCCCCGCCAGCGGGTATGCCGTGACCCCCGAGACCGAAACCGTCCTCATCGCGGTGGGTTCGGCCGCAGGGGTGGGAGCGGTTGGGGCGCTCGGCGTGTGGGCTCTGGCGCGCCGATCGATCCGGTCAGCGCTCGTTGCAGCTCCGTTGGTTGTCGTCGGGTCGGTGGCCGCAGGTGTCCTCGTGTCGTCGCGAGCGATGTTCATCAGCGACCACGACTCCTCGATCGTGCTCCTTGTCGTGGCTGCGGTGGCCCCAGTGGCTCTGGTTTACGGTTTGGTGCTCGCCAGCCGGGTTCACCGACTGGATCGGGCTGCTGCCGACCGAGCCGCCGAGGCTGTTGCCGCCCGCGAGCGGGATGCGGCCGTCGAAGCCCAGCGGCGCGACCTGGTCGCCTGGGCGTCCCACGACCTGCGCACTCCCATCGCTGGGATCCGTGCAATGGCCGAGGCGATCGAGGACGGCGTCGCTCCCCCAGACGGCGCCTACCCGGCGCGGATCAAAGCCCAGGCCGACAGGATGGCGGCGATGGTCGATGATCTGCTCGCGCTCTCGCGGATCCACTCCGGCACGTTGACCCTCACTCGCGAACAGGTGAGCGTGTCCGACCTCGTCTCCGATGCCTTGGCCACCGGAGTTGCCTTGGCCGAACGCACGGGGGTCCTGGTCGATGGGGAGGCCGACGGCCCGGTGCTGGCCAATGTCGACGCCCGAGAGCTCGGCAGGGTCTTGGATAACCTCATCGCCAACGCCATCCAGGCCACGCCGCCCGGAGGTCGGGTGCTTGTCCGCGCCACCGGTTCGCCCTCCACGGTGACGATCCGCGTGACCGACGCGTGCGGCGGCATACCGGAGGATGTTCGGGCCCGGATGTTCGAGCCGTGGTGGCGCGGGGACGATGCCCGCACCCCTCGGGCAGGCGACGGTGCGGGCTTGGGGTTGGCGGTCGTCCAAGGGATCGTGTCGGCCCACGGGGGGACGGTGGATGTGGCTGATGCTCCCGGCGGATGCGCCATCGAGGTCGTCCTGCCGCGGGCGTGAGCGACCCGGGCTTGGCTCAGCCTTGCGGGATGAACCCGGAGTCCAGCTCCCATGGTGTGATCGGTGAGTGCTCGAGGATCCAGGTCTGCAGTGAGCGATCCCACCCAAGCGCGATACCGACCCCCACGACGATGAAGATCAGGCCGAGGATGCGCCGGAACCGCCCGTGGGGGTCCGCCGCCCAGCCCAGTCGGGCGATGAGACGGCGGCCGAGCAGCGCGATGGCTAGCAAGGTTGCGCACAGCCCGAGCACGTATGCCGCGAGCAACGTCAGCCCGTAGCCGAACCGAGCGGGTAGCACGGTGACGACAACGTAGGCGTAGAGCGGGCTGCACGAGGAGAACACCGGACCGAGGGCCGCTCCCGTGAGGATGTCACCGGTCAGGCCCCCGCGGGCCCGGGCGGCGCGCAGCCGCGCATCCGAACGCCCCTGCAGACTCAGGGTGGCCGCGAGCCGTTCCCAGAGGTCGGGGAAGGCACCAACGATGCCGAGCAGCACGAGGATCACCCCCGAGAGGATCGACCAGGTGCGTGGGTCGATGGTCAACAGGGCCGTGGTGGCCTTGAGGACCAGGGTGAATAGGGTGATCGACGCGCCCAAAGAGGCCGTGATGACCAGTGCGCGGCGATGACGGGCGGCCCACGACTGGAGGCCCCGCAGGCGCTTGGGCGTGCCGCCAGGCGACGTGCTGCCATGTGAAGTGTCCAGATCGGAGGCTGCCGCCCCTCCCACAATGACGGGGAGGAGCGGCAGCACGCAGGGGGCTAGGGTCGTGAGGGCACCCGCGACCAGTGCCCCGAACAGGGCGAGCATCAGGTGGTCTGTGCCTTGATCGCTGCGCCGTCCTTGGTGCCGGTCCACTTCTTGACCGACATGCCAGCGCCGTCGATCTGGACGAAGGTGTGCTGTTGGGTGATGCCGTACTTCTGCTTGAGCTCGGTTGCCGCGTCGTAGTCCACCTTGACGACCGTCAGCCCGTCGGGCACCCCGGAACTCTTCAGCGCAGTCTCGGTGGCCTGGCAGGTGGGGCACCACGAGGCGTGGAAGAACAGGACGACCTTGGAGCCGTGATACATCGACATCTTCGACTGGTAGTCGGCGTAGCTGACGTAGGCCCCCTTCGCCATGGCGTCGGCCATGGCGGTCTTGTCGGCCATCGCGGTCTTGTCGGCCATCGCGGTCTTGTCGGCCATCGCGGTCTTGTCGGCCATGGCGGTCTTGTCGGCCATCGCGGTGGTGGGCGCGGAGGAGGGAGTGGCCGTGCTGCCGCAGGCCGAGAGGGTAAGGGCTGTCCCGAGGGCCAGCGACGTGACAGCGAGCCAGGAACGTGACGAGATTCGTGAGGTCATGTGTCCAGCCTCCGGCATACCCGAGGCACGGCCTATTGCGAGGATCTTACGAGCCGGTGACGCGGCTTGGAGCCGACGCAGTCATCGGCCTCAGTGCGCCAGCCCGGGTATCGCGAGGTAGATGAGCGGGTCGGCGGCCACCGCGACGAACAGCACGGTGAGATAGGTGATCGAGTAATGAAACAACCGCATAGGGCGCAGCACGGCCTGCGGGTCGCCCAGGACCGCGTGATGGTGCAGTCGGTGCGCTTCGGCGAGAAACAGCCCTCCTGAAATGAGGGCGCCGGCGGCATACACCCACCCCATCGGTGCCACGGGGATCAAGACGAGAGAGACCAAGACCATCACCCATGCGTAGATGAGGATCTGCCGGGACACGACGACCATCCGGGCGACGACCGGCAGCATCGGCACCGACGCGGCCGCATAGTCGTCTTTGAACTTCATCGACAACGGCCAGTAGTGCGGTGGTGTCCAGAAGAAGATGACAAGGAAGAGAATCCACGCGGGCCAGTCGACCCGGTTGGTGACGGCCGACCAACCGATGAGGACCGGCATACAGCCCGCCGCGCCACCCCAGACGATGTTCTGCGGGGTGCGCCGCTTGAGGACGACTGAGTAGATCCCGACATAGAAGGCGAATGCCGCCAGGGCCAACCACGCCGACAGCCAGTTGACGAAGACCCCCAGGACGACCGTCGCGACCACACAGAGCACCAGCCCGAATACGACTGCCGATCGCGTCGAGATCGTCCCGGTGACCAGCGGACGGCTGGCGGTGCGGTTCATCAGCGCGTCGATGTCCCGGTCGATCACGCAGTTCAGCGTGTTGGCCGCACCCGCCGAGAGCGTCCCCCCCACCAACGTCGCTAGAACCAACCACCCCGACGGTATGCCGCGCTCCGCCAGCACCATCACGGGAACCGTGGTGATGAGCAGCAATTCGATAATGCGGGGCTTGGTCAGCGCGACGTATTGCCCGACGACGAACCAGAACCCCCGACCCACCGCTGCCGGATGCGAGGCAAGCTCGGCGCGGGGATCGACAGCGGTCACGGTGGACGAGTCTACCGGCGCCGTGGCAGCGACCGGCGCGAGCCCCGGGTGGCGCTTCCCACTGGAATAGGCTCACAACGAATCGCCCAGCGTGAAGGAGAACACGTCCGTGACACCCCCCTCGACCACCGCCACGCTCCTGGCCGTCCGGGACGCCCACCTCCCTCGTCCGCGCGTCAAGGCGACGGGGTGGAGCGAGCTGGACATCCGTGCCGTCGACACCGCGCGCCTCCTCGCTGCCGATGCCGTCCAAAAGGTCGGCAACGGACATCCGGGGACGGCTATCTCGCTGGCGCCCGCGGCATACCTGCTCTATCAGCAGGTGATGACCCATGACCCGAGCGACCCGCTCTGGCTGGGCCGCGACCGGTTCGTCCTGTCCTGCGGGCACTCCAGCCTCACGCAATATGTCCAGCTGTTCCTCTCCGGCTATGGGGTGGAGCTGGCGGACCTGAAGGCCCTGCGCACCTGGGGCAGCCGTACCCCCGGTCACCCGGAGGTTCACCACACCGCCGGAGTCGAGATCACCACCGGCCCACTCGGCTCGGGGCTGGCCAGTGCCGTCGGCATGGCGATGGCGCAGCGCCGCCAGCGCGGCCTGTTCGACCCGGAGGCTGCGCCGGGCGCCAGCGTCTTCGACCACCACATCTACGTGCTGGCCTCCGACGGCGACATCATGGAAGGGGTGACCCATGAGGCCTGCGCGCTTGCCGGGCACCAAGAGTTGGGAAACCTCACCGTCATCTACGACCAGAACCAGATCTCCATCGAGGACGACACCGACATCTCGTTCAGCGAGGATGTGGCGGCGCGCTACACGGCATACGGCTGGGATGTCCGGACCGTCGACTGGCGCGGCGCGAAGGCCGACGGCGCGACCTACGTCGAGGACATCGACGCCCTGCGCGCGGCGATCGACGCGGGCCGTGCGGTCATCGACAAGCCCACCCTCGTCGTGCTGCGCACCATCATCGCCTGGCCTTCGCCGACCAAGCAGAACACGGGCAAGTCGCATGGCTCCGCGCTCGGCGCCGACGAGATCGCCGGGATGAAGACGGCGCTCGGCTTCGACCCGGCCGTTGCTTTTCCGGTGGAGCTTCGGGTGCTCGCGCACGCCCGCAAGGTCGTCACGCGCGGCAAGGCCACCCGCAAGGCCTGGGACAAGAGGTATGCCGCGTGGCGCAAAGCCCAGCCCGAGCGGGCCGCCCTACTCGACCGTCTCATGGCCGGGAAGTTGCCAGATGGGCTGTCGGCGGCCTTGCCCAGTTGGCCGGCCGACCCCAAGGGGGTCGCGACCCGGGCCGCTTCCGGGAAGATCCTCACCGCCCTCGCCCCCGTCATGCCCGAGCTGTGGGGCGGCTCCGCCGACCTGGCCGAATCCAACAACACGACGATGGCCGGCGAGCCCTCCTTCGTGCCGTCGCGTCGCCAGACACGGGAATGGTCCGGCGGTCCCTATGGGCGCACCCTGCACTTCGGCATCCGCGAGTTCGGGATGGGGGCGATCCTCAACGGCATCGCCCTGGAAGGGCTGACCCGACCATATGGCGGCACCTTCCTGGTCTTCTCGGACTACATGCGGGGGGCGGTCCGGTTGGCCGCGATTCAGCAGTTGCCGGTCACCTTCGTGTGGACCCACGACTCGATCGGGCTCGGCGAGGACGGACCCACCCACCAACCGATCGAGCACCTAGCCGCGCTGCGGGCCATGCCCGGGCTGGATGTCGTGCGGCCAGCGGACGCCAACGAGACGGCATACGCGTGGCTGGCGATCTTGCGCAACGCGCGGCCGGCGGCCCTGGCGCTCTCGCGCCAGAACCTCCCGGTCATCGACCGCACCACCCACGCGCCCGCGCGCAACGTCGCCAAAGGCGGGTATGTCCTCATCGACGGGGGCGCGAACGGCAAGCAACCGCCTGAGGTCATCCTGGTCGCCACCGGCTCGGAGGTGGCCTTGGCGTTGGCCGCACGCCAGCGTCTGGAGAAGGCCCGCATCCGCACCCGGGTTGTGTCAATGCCGTGCCGGGAATGGTTCGACGCGCAGCCGCGCAGCTACCGTGACACGGTGCTGCCGCCCACGGTCCGGGCTCGGGTCTCGATCGAGGCCGGGGTGTCGCAGGGCTGGCGCGAGGTCGTGGGCGACGCAGGCCGGAGTGTTGCGATCGACCACTTCGGCGCCTCCGCCGACGCGGCGACACTGTTCCGCGAGTTCGGTTTCACCCCGGAGGCAGTCGTCGCCGCCGCGAAGTCATCACTGCGGGCCGCCCGCGCGGACACCGCGGCAACGAAAGGCTGACATGTCTACCCCCACGTCCGATCACCACACCGATCACCTCGCCGACCTCGCCGCTGCCGGGGTATCGATCTGGCTGGATGACCTCTCCCGCGGGCGCCTCACCAGTGGCGGTCTGGCCGGTCTCATCCGTGACCAGCACGTCACCGGGGTGACCACCAACCCCTCGATCTTCCAGGCGGCGATCACCGCTGGGTCGGACTACGACGCCCAATTGGCGAGTCTGGCGGCCAGTGGCGCCGCTGCCGACGAGGCGGTCTTCGCGATGACGACCGACGACGTCCGGGCCGCGTGCGACCTGTTCGCCCCGGTGGCCGCAGCCACCCACGGCGTCGATGGCCGGGTCTCCATCGAGGTCGACCCTCGTCTGGCCCACGACACCGGCCCGACGATCGAGCAGGCCAAAGCTCTGGCGGCCGCCGTTGGGCGGGACAACGTGCTCATCAAGATCCCCGCCACGCTGGCCGGTCTGCCCGCCATCGCCGCAGTCCTCGCCGCGGGGATCAGCGTCAATGTCACCCTGATCTTCAGCCTGGAGCGCTACCGCGCGGTGATGAACGCGTTCATCGAGGGCATGGAGCGGGCCCACGAAGCAGGGCACGACCTCGCCCGGATCCATTCGGTCGCCTCCTTCTTCGTGTCCCGGGTGGACAGCGAGATCGACGCGCGCCTCGACGCGGTCGGCACCGACGCGGCCCGGGAGCTGAAGGGCAAGGCCGCGGTCGCCAACGCCCAACTCGCCTACCAGGCCTACGAAGAGGTGTTCTCCACACCGCGCTGGCACTCGCTCGCCGACGAGGGCGCCCGGCCACAACGCCCGCTGTGGGCGTCCACCGGCGTCAAGGACCCGGCCCTTCCGGACACCCTCTATGTCACCGGTCTGGTCGCTCCTGGCTGCGTCAACACGATGCCCGAGAAGACCCTGCGCGCGGTCGCCGACCACTGCGCCGTCTCGAGTGACACAATCACCGGGTCGTATGCCGCCGCGCAGGCCACCCTCGACGCCATCGAGTCGCTCGGCATCTCCTACACCGACGTGGTCGCCAAGCTAGAGAGCGACGGCGTCGCCAAGTTCGAACAGGCTTGGAAAGCGTTGCTGGCCGACGTTGCCGGAGCCCTCGGGCGCGACTGAGGTGAGCCCGCGGCATACCGACCAAGCCTCGGTATGCCGCGCATCGCGCCGTCCGCGGGTAGGTTTCCCCGCATGAGTCCCGCCCGAGTTGCCCCCGGAGTCAACCCACTGCGTGACCGGCGCGACCGGCGCCTCCCGCGGATCGCAGGCCCGTGCGGCCTTGTGTTGTTCGGCGTCACCGGTGACCTGGCCCGCAAGAAGCTCATGCCGGCGATCTACGACCTGGCCAACCGAGGACTGCTGCCGCCGGGCTTCAGCCTCGTCGGGTTCGCCCGGCGCGACTGGGCGGACCAGGACTTCGGGCAGATCGTCCACGACTCGGTCCGCGAACATGCCCGCACCCCCTTCAGCGAGGACGTTTGGCGCGGGCTCGCAGAGGGCTTCCGGTTTGTCCCCGGCACGTTCGACGACGACTCCGCGTTCGACACCCTCGCCGCCACGGTTCACGAGCTGGAGCAGGCCCGGGGCACCGGTGGCAACCTCGCGTTCTACCTGTCGATACCGCCCGGATTCTTCGCCCAGGTCTGCCGCCAACTCGATCGCTCGGGCCTGGCCCGTTCCGACGGTTCGGCATGGCGCCGGGTCGTCATCGAGAAGCCGTTCGGACATGACCTCGCCTCCGCGCGCGAGCTCAACGCCATCGTCGAGTCGGTCTTCCCAGCCGACAGCGTCTTCCGGATCGACCACTACCTCGGCAAAGAGACGGTGCAGAACCTCCTGGCCCTGCGGTTCGCCAACCAGATGTTCGAGCCGGTGTGGAACGCCAACTACGTCGATCACGTGCAGATCACCATGGCCGAAGATGTCGGGATCGGGGGCCGAGCGGGTTACTACGACGGCATCGGGGCGGCTCGCGACGTGATCCAGAACCACTTGCTCCAGTTGCTCGCGCTGACCGCCATGGAGGAGCCGGTCTCCTTCGACGCCGCCCACCTGCGCGCCGAAAAGGAGAAGGTCCTCTCCGCCGTCGTCATCCCCGCTGACATCGGGGCCGGCAGTGCGCGCGGTCAGTATGCCGCCGGCTGGCAGGGCGGCGAGCAGGTGCTCGGCTACCTCGACGAGCAAGGCGTCGCAGCCGGTTCCACCACCGAGACGTATGCCGCGCTCCGCGTTGAGGTCGCGACCCGCCGTTGGGCGGGGGTCCCGTTCTACCTCCGCACCGGCAAGCGGCTGGGCAAGCGGGTGACCGAGATCGCGGTGGTGTTCAAGAAGGCCCCGCATCTGCCGTTCGACGAGACGGCCACCGAGGAGCTCGGCCAAAACGCGGTCGTCATCCGGGTCCAGCCCGACGAGGGCGTGACTATGCGGTTCGGCGCCAAGGTGCCCGGGGCGCAGATGGAGGTCCGGGACGTGACGATGGACTTCGGCTACGGCAGCGCCTTCACCGAGAGCTCTCCGGAGGCCTATGAGCGCCTCATCCTCGACGTGCTGCTCGGCGAGCCGCCGCTGTTCCCCCGTCATGAGGAGGTCGAGCTGTCTTGGCAGATCCTCGACCCCATCGAGGCGTGGTGGCAGCGACATGGGAAACCTGATCCCTACCCGGCAGGGGGCTGGGGACCGGCATCAAGCGACCGGATGTTGGCCCGCGACGGCCGGGTGTGGAGGAAGCCATGATCGTCGACCTGCCCGCCACCTCGACCGCAGCCATCAGCAAGCGGCTCGTCCAGCTCCGAAATGAGGTCGGAGCGCTGGCGTTAGGGAGGGTCCTCACCCTCATCGTCGTCGTCGACGACGAGGCCGCCAATGATGCTGTCGAGGTTGCCACCGAGGCCTCCCGCCTGCACCCCTGTCGGATCATCGTCGTCGTCAGCGGCACTCGGCGCGGCTCCAACCGGATCGACGGACAGATCCGGATCGGAGGGGACGCCGGGGCCAGCGAGGTCGTCATCATGCGGCTGGGCGGCCAGCTGGCCGCCCAGGGTCAGAGCGTCGTAACGCCCTTGCTGCTCGCCGACTCCCCCGTGGTTGCCTGGTGGGCGCGCGAAGCGCCCGCCGATCTGCGAACGGACCCGATTGCCGCCATGGCGGCCCGGCGGATCACCGATGCGGCCGAAGCGGCCCGGCCGCGGGCGATGCTGGCTCGCCTCGCCGAGACCTACCGGCCGGGTGACACCGATCTGGCCTGGACCCGGGTGACCCTGTGGCGCGGCCTGCTGGCCGCCGCCCTCGACGGGCCGCCCTACGAGCCGGTCATTGGAGCCGCCGTCGCCGGGGCCCCGGAGTCACCATCGACCGACCTGTTGGCCGCCTGGCTCGCCTGGGCGTTGAAAGTGCCGGTCACCCGGGAGAAGACGCCGACTGGCAGCGGCATCTGCGGGGTGCGCCTGCAGCGCCCGAGCGGGGTCATCGATCTGGCCAGACCCGGTGACTTTGTCGCCACTATGTCCCAACCGGGTCAACCCGACCGGCGGATCAGCCTGCGCCGCCGGGGCGACGCGGAGTGCCTGGCCGACGAGTTGCGACGATTGGACGCCGACGAGACCTACGCCGACGTCCTGCGCAAAGGCCTTCCCGCACTCGGCGCCACGAAGGGTGCAACTCGGGCCCCCACGGTGAGCGAGTCGAAGCGGGCCGCCGAGCGGCTGCGGCGCAACCGCGCGGCTCAGCTCGCGACCATGGTGTCCGCCGCGCGGCAGCCCTGATGAGCCAGGTCCGTCCACCAGCCCCGCGGGTGCTGGTCCATCCCGACAAGCAGTCCGTCGCGGACGCGGGCGGCGCCCGGCTGCTGCTCACCCTCATCGACACGCTGAGCCTGCGGGACACCGCTCAGGTGGCCCTCACCGGCGGAAGCCTCGGCTCGGACATCCTCGCGGCTGCGGGGCGGTCGCCGTTGGTCGACCTCGTCGACTGGTCCCGAGTGCACCTCTGGTGGGGCGACGAGCGCTTCCTTCCCGACGGGGATCCCGAGCGGAACGAGACGCAGAACCGACAGGCCCTGCTCGACCGGCTGCCCCTAGCCCCGGACCAGATCCACGCGGTTCCGGGACCGGATCGCGCCGAGACCCCCGAGGCCAGCGCCGCGGCATACGAGGCCGCCTTGCGAGCCCACGGCGGCGGGCTCTTCGACGTGGTCATGCTGGGGATGGGCTCGGACGGGCACGTCGCGTCGCTGTTCCCGCAGCACCCGGCGCAGCGGCTCACCGACACGATCGTCGTCGCTGTTCACGACTCCCCGAAGCCGCCGCCGGATCGGGTGTCGCTCACCTTCGAGGGTCTGTCGCGGGCGCGGCATGTGTGGTTCCTCGTCGCGGGTGCGGACAAGGCGCCCGCCGTATGCCGTGCGCTCGCCCCCGGCGCCGACCGTTGGGACGTGCCTGCGGCGGGTGTCAAGGGGCTGGATGCCACGCTCTGGCTCCTGGACGTCGAGGCTGCCTCGGAGCTTTCACCATGACCGGTATGCCAGTGGAGTTCGTCGCCGAGCTGTTGGGGACGGGCGGGTCGACAACGGGTTTCGAGGTTCCGCCGGAGGTCGTCGCGGCTCTGGGCGCAGGCAAACGGCCGAAAGTCGTCGTGACGATCGGCGGCCACTCCTGGCGGACGAGCATCGCCCCGATGGGTGGGGCCTTCATGCTCGGAGTCAGCGCCGCCAACCGGGCGTCGACAGGGCTGATCGCCGGCCTGAAGGTGACCGTCATTGTTGCTGTCGATGACGCCCCGCGGGTCGTCGAGGTTCCCGGTGATCTGGCGGAGGCTTTGGCCGGCGATCCGGAGGCTGCGGCCGCTTGGGGGCGGTTGAGCTACTCCCACCAGCGCGCCCATGCGGAGGCCGTGTTGGCGGCCAAGCGCCCCGAGACCAGGGCGGCCCGCGTCCTCAAGACCCTGGCTATGCTCACCCGCTGAGGCCCCTGGGTGCCACAGCCGCGCTGCACGCCGGAAATCCTCACACCTACCGATGATGTCGGGCTCCGGACCGCGGAACGACCCCGAATTCCACACAGCCGCAGACGTTGTCCGGACAGCCCGAGTTGCACCCCGGCCGAACCGGCCACCAAGTCGAGCTATTGGATGAGGCCCCGCTGACGAAGGGCGCCGAGAGCCTCATCGAGGATCGCCTGGCCGTCGGCGTCCGAGCGCCGCTCCTTCACATAGGCCAAGTGCGTCTTGTAAGGCTCCACCTTCGGCGCAGCAGGCGGGTTCTCCCGGTCTTGCCCGGCTGGCAGGCCGCAACGAGGGCAGTCCCAGTGCTCAGGAGCCACCATGCCCGGCTCCTGCGCGAAGGACGGCCGCGTCTCGTGGCCATTCGTGCACCAATAGGAGATGTGGACCCGAGGGGCCGATTCCCCACGCTCGGCCTCCCCCATCGGTCCAGCGCCGACGCGGCTGCCGCGAATCGCGTTCCCACTTGCCATGCTCGCCCCCCTCTCAGGCCGTGACGAAACGCTCGACCAAGCCCAGTCCGACGACCGCCGTGAACCACACGATGGCCACTGCGATCGTGAAGCGATCTAGATTGCGCTCGGCGATGGTCGACCCGCCCAACGAACTGGACATCCCTCCGCCAAACATGTCTGACAGCCCCCCGCCCTTGCCCTTGTGCATGAGGATGAGCAGAGTCAGGAATAAGCTCGAGAGCACGAGCATCACCTGCAAGGCGATCTTCACCACGGTCACGAGTTGCGCGCCCCATTTCGGTCAGACGGAAGACCCCGCAGGGCCGAGGGTCAGGATACCTGCTCCAAGCCGGAAAACCCGAACGGCCTCCAGGCGGGCGGACACCACGTCCTCCCCAGCCCACACGCATCCGGTATGCCGCCCGGCTGGCTGAGCGGGCGGCATACCGGATGCGTGTGGGGAAAAGAGTTCAGCCGGTGACGTGGTCCTTGAACCGGCAGATCGCGGCGAACTCCGCAGCGTCGAGCGAGGCCCCACCGACGAGGGCGCCATCGACGTCCTCCTTGGCCATGATCGCAGCCACGTTGGACGACTTGACCGACCCGCCGTAAAGCACCCGGACGCCGTCGGCAAGGTCGCCGGAGTAGAGGTCCGCGAGCAACGTACGGATCGCCGCACAGACCTCCTGCGCATCCTCCGGGGTCGCCACCTCTCCGGTGCCGATCGCCCAGATGGGCTCGTAGGCGATGACGATCGAGCGGGCCTGCTCGGCCGGGATGCCCTCCAAGTCCTTGGTCAGCTGGCCGACGACATGCTCGACCTGACCGCCCGCCTTGCGGATGTCCAGACCCTCGCCGCAGCACAGGATCGGAGTAATCCCGTGCCGGTAGGCGGCCTTCACCTTGGCGTTGACGACCTCGTCGGTCTCGTTGTGGTATTCGCGCCGCTCGCTGTGCCCGATCGTCACGTAGGTGCAGCCGAGCTTGGCCAGGAACGCTCCGGAAATCTCGCCGGTGTAGGCGCCCGAGTCGTGGACCGACAGGTCCTGGGCGCCGTAGCGGACCGCCAGCTTGTCGCCTTCCACGAGGGTCTGCACCGAGCGCAGGTCGGTGAACGGCGGCAGGACCGCGACCTCGACGGCGCCGAAGTCGTGTTTGGCGTCGCGCAGGGTCCAGTCGAGCTTCTGGACCAGGTGCGTGGCCTGCAGGTGGTCCTGGTTCATCTTCCAGTTGCCGGCGAGCAGCGGGATACGGCTCATGAGTGGTGCGGCTCCTTCGTGGTCAGCCGTTGAGGATGGCGATGCCGGGCAGTTCTTTGCCCTCGAGGTATTCCAAGGACGCTCCGCCACCGGTGGAGATGTGGCCGAATTGGTCGTCGGTGAAGCCCAACTGGCGGACGGCAGCGGCCGAGTCGCCGCCGCCGACGACAGTCAGCGCGCCCGCCGAGGTGGCCTCGACAAGGGCCGCGGCGACGGCGAGGGTGCCTGCGGCATACGGGGCCATCTCGAACGCGCCCATCGGGCCGTTCCAGAACACCGTCTTCGCGTCGCGCACCTTGCTCGCGTACAGCTCCGCGGACTTCGGCCCGATGTCCAAACCCATTCGGTCAGCCGGTATGCCGTCCGCCGGCACCACCTCGTGGTCGGCGTCGGCCGAGAAGGCTGTGGCCGCAACGACGTCGACCGGCAGGACGATCTCGACGCCGGACTCCTTGGCCCGCGCCAGGTAGCCCTTGCAGGTCTCGATGTTGTCCTTGTCGAGCAGGCTCGAGCCGACCTCGTAGCCCTCGGCCGCCAGGAAGGTGAAGGCCATTCCGCCGCCGATGAGCAGCCGATCGGCCGTCTTCATCAGGTTCTCGATGACGGCAAGCTTGTCGGCGACCTTCGCGCCGCCGAGCACGACGGCATAGGGGCGAGCCGGGTCTTCGGTGAGGCGCTTGAGCACCTGCACCTCAGCAGCCACGAGGCCGCCCATTGCCGAAGGCAACAGCCGGACGATGTCATAGACGGACGCTTGTTTGCGGTGGACGACGCCGAAGCCGTCGGACACGTAGGCGTCGGCCAACTCAGCGAGTTGGGCAGCGAACTCGGCCCGCTCGCCCTCGTCCTTGCTCGTCTCTCCAGCGTTGAACCTGATGTTCTCCAACAGGGCGACATCACCGTCGCCCAAGCCCGCCACGACCGCGTGCGCCGACTCGCCGACCGTGTCAGTGGCAAACGCGACGGGTTGGCCGAGCAACTCGCTCATCCGCCCGACAACGGGGGCGAGGGAGTACTTGTCCTCCGGTGCCCCCTTGGGCCGGCCGAGGTGGGCGCACACGACGACGCGGGCGCCCCCCTCGGCGAGGGCCTTGATGGTCGGCACCGAGGCGCGGATCCGGCCGTCGTCGGTGATGTTCTTGTCACCGTCGAGCGGGACGTTGAGATCCGAGCGGACGAGAACGCGCTTGCCGCGCAGGTCGCCCAGTCCAGCAATGGTCTTCACGGTGCCAACCTCCTTGTAGGGCTGTGCTGTTCGGTCAGCTGGTCAGAGCTTGGACCCGACGAGCGCGCAGAGGTCCACGAGCCGGTTGCTGTAGCCCCACTCGTTGTCGTACCAGCCCAGGACCTTGACCTGGTTGCCGATGACCTTGGTCAGCGGCGCGTCGAAGATGCACGACGCCGGGTCGGTCTCGATGTCCTTGGAGACGATCGGGGCCTCGGTGTAGACGAGGTAGCCCTTGAGCGGGCCGTCGGCCGCAGCGGCCTTGACGATGGCGTTGACCTCTTCGACGGTCGTCTCGCGGGCCGCTTCGAAGGTGAGGTCGGTCGCCGAACCAGTCGGCGTCGGGACGCGCATGGCGTAGCCGTCGAGCTTGCCCTTGAGCTCGGGCAGGACGAGCGACACGGCCTTGGCTGCACCGGTCGTCGTCGGCACCATGTTGAGGGCCGCGGCGCGGGCGCGACGCAGGTCCTTGTGCGGGGCGTCCTGGAGGTTCTGGTCCTGGGTGTAGGCGTGGATCGTTGTCATCAGGCCCTTGACGATCCCCAGACCGTCGTTGAGCGCCTTGGCCATTGGGGCCAGGCAGTTCGTCGTGCACGAGGCGTTAGAGATGACGGTGTGCAGGGCCGGGTCGTACTTGTCGTCGTTGACACCCATAACGATGGTGATGTCCTCGTTGGAGGCCGGCGCCGAGATGATGACCTTCTTGGCGCCACCATCGACGTGGGCCTTGGCCTTGGTCGCGTCCGTGAAGAACCCGGTCGACTCGATGACGATGTCAGCACCCACACTGGCCCAGTCGAGCTTGGCGGGGTCGCGCTCGGCCCACGCAGCGAATGTCTTGCCACCGGCGGTGATCGAGCTCTCGTCGTAGGTCACCTCTCCGGGGAACCGGCCGAGGATCGAGTCGTACTTGAGCAGGTGAGCGAGGCTCTTATTGTCAGTCAGGTCGTTGACAGCCACGACCTCGATGTCCGCGCCGGACTCGACGACGGCCCGGTAGAAGTTGCGGCCGATTCGGCCGAAGCCGTTAATACCTACCTTGACGGTCACTGTGATCAAAACCCTTCCGACTGGAGTCGATGGACACGCCCACGGGCTCACCTCGACGACCAGCGGCCGTCCTTGGCAGCCCGTGGTACCGCCCCCAACCCTAGTGCTCCGACGCCCCCCGGTCTAAGCGGTGTCGGTCCTCGAGGGAAGGTCAGGACGTAGGTCACAGCATGCACGTGATGCACACCACGGCTGGGTGAGCGGATGGCGTCGAGCGGGTGACGGGAAGGTGTCGCGCGGCATCCTCATGGGGAATGCCTGGCGCCGAAGTCCGCGAGCTCGCGCGTGCGCCGCGTCGCCTCTGTGCACTGGTTGCGCGCCTGCGGTACTTCTACTCGAGCATGTCCGGGGTGAGGCTCGCCTCGGTGTTGGGGATCCCGAGGTCGGCCGCCTTATTGTCGGCCATCGCCAACAGCCGACGAATCCGACCTGCGACCGCGTCCTTGGTCATCGGCGGCAGGGCCAACTGGCCGAGTTCCTCCAACGAGGCCTGCTTGTGTTGCAGGCGCAGCGCTCCCGCCTCCTTGAGGTGGTCTGGCGCCTCGTCGCCGAGGATCTCCAGCGCACGCTCGACGCGCGCTCCGGCTGCGACCGCCGCACGTGCCGACCGGCGGAGATTGGCGTCGTCGAAGTTGGCCAGTCGATTGGCGGTGGCCCGCACTTCGCGGCGCATCCGCCGCTCTTCCCACGCAAGGACCGCGTCGTGTGCGCCCAACCGGGTGAGCATGGCGGCGATCGCGTCACCATCACGGATAACCACCCGATCGACGCCGCGGACCTCGCGGGCTTTGGCTTGGATGCCCAACCGCCGGCCCGCGCCGACCAGGGCCAGTGCAGCCTCGGGACCGGGGCAGGTGATCTCCAGGGCACTCGATCGGCCGGGTTCGGTCAGCGACCCGTGGGCGAGGAAGGCGCCTCGCCACGCTGCTTCGGCATCGCAGGCACCCGACGAGACCACCTTGGGTGGCAACCCGCGCACTGGGCGACCACGACCGTCGACCAGGCCGGTTTGGCGAGCCAAAGTCGCACCGTCGTCTACCACCCGCAGCACATAGCGACTCCCTCGCCGCAACCCACCGCCGGACATCACGACGACCTCGGCCTTGTGACCATAGACCTCGAGGATGTCCCGCCGCAGCCGCCGGACCGCGTTGGCGGTGTCGAGCTCGGCTTCGATGACGATGTGCCCCCCGACGATGTGCAGGCCTCCCGCGAACCGAATCGTCGCCGAGACCTCGGCCTTGCGACAGCAGGGCTTGGTGATCTGCAGCCGCGACAGCTCGTCCTTCACCCGTGCTGTCATGGCCATCGACCCAACCTGCCCTTACTCGAGTGTCACCAATCCCGAACGACCCGCCCCTGGGTGACGAATGCCGCGTCAGCCTAGCCGATCCACGGTCATTGCGCGGGTTGAGCGAGCGCCCTCTTGAGGGACATCGGCCAACGGTCGTCCCGTGCCGAGCCACGGCGCCCGGTTCACCCCATGAGGTCTCGGTATGCCGCCGCGAGACGGAGCGCGTCGTGTTGACCGGGACGTGCCGACGCGGCAACCGGCGAACTGACCAGTCGCGCTCCAAGCCGACCCGCGACCTTGGCCACCTCGTCGGCATCGTCCAGCACGCTCGGGTCGGCGAGGACGACATCGAGACGGAGGCCGGGGGCGTGTTCGGCCAGCGATGTCAGATGGTCCACGGCTCGGAAGCCCTTCGTCTCGCCTCGATGGACATCGAGGTTGAGGTTGAGCACCCGGCGGGCCGAGGTTCCCTCCAGGGCGGCACGGACGTCGGGCACCAACACGTGTGGCAGGACCGATGTGAACCACGAGCCCGGGCCGAGGAAGACCCACTCCGCCTCCTCAAGGGCCCCCAGTGCTTCCGGACAGGGCATCGGCCGCGAAGGAAGTAGCCGGATCTTGGTGACTCTGCCGTAGGTCGACGCCACCCGGTGTTGGCCTCGGACGACAGTCACTTCACTGGGTCGGGCCGGATCGCCACCGACGACATCCGCCTCGATCTCCAGCGGTTCGCCGGCCATCGGCAGCACCCTCCCCCGCGAATCAAGCAGGCGAGCAACGAGATCCAGTCCCGCGACCGTGTCGCCGAGTTGGTCCCACAGGGCCACGATGAGCAGGTTCCCCATCGCGTGGCCGGCCAGCGGTCCATCACCTCCGAACCGATGCTGCAACACGTCCCGCCAGATCTGACCCCACGGACGGTCGTCGCACAACGCCGCCAGTGCCATGCGCAGATCCCCTGGCGGAAGGACGTTGAACTCGTCCCGCAGCCGTCCAGACGATCCCCCGTCGTCGGCCACCGTGACGACCGCTGTCACTCGATCGGTGACCAGTCGCAACGCTGCCAGCGATGCGGCCAAGCCGTGTCCGCCACCCAACGCGACGACTCGTGGACCGCTCATCCTCGCGCCGTCACTCCCGCCCCAGGTCACGGTGCACGACGAACGCCACAACCCGCTCGGGATCGAATCGCGCTGCCAGTGCTTCGGTCACCGCCACGGACCGATGCTTCCCACCTGTGCAGCCGATGGCGACCGTCGCATAGCGACGTCCTTCTCGGACGTAGCCCGCCACCACGGGCTCGAACATGGCCATTGCCCTGTCGAGAAACTCCACCGCGCCCGCTTGTCTTAGGACATAGTCCGCCACCGGGGCGTCGGTGCCACACAGGGTGCGCAGCTCCGGCACCCAAAAGGGGTTGGGCAAGAACCTCAAGTCCATGACGTAGTCGGCGTCGAGGGGAATTCCGTACTTGAAACCGAACGACATGACCGCCAGCCGGACGCGCGCGCCGACGCTTGCATCAAGCAACGAGGACACTTTGGCGTGGAGTTGATGGACGTTCAATCCCGAGGTGTCGACGATGACGTCCGCTTCGGACCTGAGATCGGCCATCAAGGCCCGCTCGGCGGCGATGGCATCGAGCAATCGCCCGCTGCCCTGCAGCGGGTGGGGGCGTCGTACGCTCTCGAACCGGCGGACCAGCGCTTCGTCGGTGGCATCCAGGAACACCAAAACGGGGCGCCGCGGGCCGGCGGTCAATTGGTCCAGCAACGGCGTGCCCTGACCGGCCAGCCAGCGTGTCCGTGAGTCGATGACCACGGCCAGTCTTGGCGACGGCCCGCCGTCCACAGGGGGCCTGGCGTGTTCCCGCAACGCCTCAAGCTCGCCAACCAGTTGGGGGGGCAGGTTCTCAACGACGTGCCAGCCGTGGTCTTCGAGGGCCTTGGCGACGCTAGACCGACCAGCGCCACTCATCCCGGTGATAACGACAAGCGGCGGTGGCGTATCAGTCGAAACGGCCCGTAACCCTTCAGCGGGCTCTCGTTCCACCGGGTGCTCGTCCATCGTGGCTCCTCCTGGTTCAGTCGAGGATCTCCCCAGTGGTCACGTTAACGCTCGCGGGCCGTGCTGCCGAGTCCCGAGCCAACGCGGCGACAACGGCCTTGGCCAGCGACGGCCCGATGCCGACAGTTTCCTCAAGATCCTCCGGTGTGGCAGCGCGCATCTTCTTCACGGATCCGTACCTCGCCAGTAGCGCAGCGCGACGCGACGGCCCGAGGCCCGGTATGCCGTCCAGCACCGAGGTCGTCATGGCCTTTGCGCGTCGCTGCCGATGGAACGTGATGGCGAACCGGTGGGCCTCGTCCCGGACCCGCTGCAGCAAGTAGAGCCCTTCGCTGGACCGCGGCAGGATGACCGGAAACTCCTGACCGGGGACCCACACCTCTTCCAGGCGCTTGGCCAGGCCAATGAGGGCCAGATCGGTCATCCCGAGCTCGGCCAGGACCGCCGCCGCGGCCTTGACCTGAGGCAGCCCGCCGTCCACGACGACGAGATTGGGGCGGTATGCGAACTTGCGAGGTCGGCCAGTGTCCCGGTCAATGCCCGTGGCGGGCGGCATACCGGAGCGGGTCACGGGGGCCCCGGCGGCGACGTCCACAGCGTCGCCCTGCTGTGCGGACTCGGCGGCCAGCAAACGCGAGAACCGACGCGATAGCACTTCGCGCATCGCCGCCGTGTCGTCAACCGTGGCCGCAGCCGTCGAGTCGTCCCCTCCGTCAGGATCGGGGGACCGGAGGATGAAGCGCCGGTACTGGCTTGAGCGGGCCAGACCGTCCTCAAAGACCACCATCGAGGCGACCACGTTGGTCCCTTGGACGTGAGAGACGTCAAAACACTCGATGCGCAGTGGTGCCTCACTCAGGTCCAACGCGTCCTGCAACTCCTGCAGTGCCGCGCTTCGTGCGGTCAGGTCGCCAGCGCGGCTCACCTTATGTCGCGCCAACGACTGCATGGCGTTGCGTTCAACCGTCAGCAGGAGAGCGCGCTTGTCTCCTCGTTTTGGCACCCGGAGCTCCACTGCGGCGCCGCGTCGCGAGGCCAGCCAGGCGGCCACCGACGCCGGGTCAAGCGGAAGCACCGGGACGAGCACCTCACGAGGAACCGCCTCTGGTGGTTGGTCACCGTAGACCTGCTGGAGCAAGTGCTCGACGAGGTCCGGCAGTTGTTCGTGTTCCTTCTCGACCACCCACCCCCGCTGCCCGCGTACCCGTCCGCCGCGGACGTGGAAGACCTGCACCGCTGCTTCCAACTCGTCGTCGGCGATCGCGAACACGTCCGCGTCGGTGGCATCCCCCAGCACAATGGCGTTCTTCTCCAACGCTTTGGTGAGGGCCACCAGGTCGTCGCGCAGTCGTGCCGCTTTTTCGAACTCCAGCCCGGCGGCGGCCTCCTGCATTGCCCGCTCAGTTCGGCGGACGAACCGCGTCGTGTCGCCGGCCATGAAGTCGCAGAACTCCTCGGCGATCGCTCGATGCTGGTCTTCGGTCACCTGACCGACACACGGGGCCGCGCACTTGTCGAGGTAGCCCAGCAGGCACGGTCGGCCGCTTTGGGCGGCCCGACTGAACACCCCGGAGCTACACGTACGCACGGGGAACACCCTCAGGAGCAGGTCGAGGGTCTCGCGGATGGCCCAGGCATGCGAGTAGGGGCCGAAGTATCGAGTCCCCTTGCGCTTGGCTCCCCGCAGCACTTGGGCTCGGGGGAACTTCTCGGCGAGGGTCACCGCCAGGAACGGATAGGACTTGTCGTCGCGGTAGCGAACATTGAAGCGGGGTTCGAACTCCTTGATCCACGCGTATTCCAGTTGGAGGGCCTCGACCTCGTTGGCGACGACCGTCCACTCGACACTCGATCCCGTGCGGACCATCGTCGCCGTCCGGGGATGGAGAGCCGAAAGATCCTGGAAGTAGGAAGACAGCCGAGGTCGCAGCGACTTGGCCTTGCCGACATAGATGACCCGGCCGGCCGCATCCCGGAACCGGTAGACCCCGGGATCGGTCGGGATGTGCCCGGGTGCCGGGCGATATGTCGACGGATCGGCCACAATTCCACTCTAGGAGGCGGTGTCGACATGGGCCCCCGGTCAGGGGTGCCCGGTCAACTCACCGAGATCCCGTCACCAGAGACGGTGATGGTCTTGCTCGCCAGTGGCGCCGTCGCCGGGCCGCTGACGACGGCGCCGCTGGCTGCGTCGAACACGCTGTTGTGGCACGCACAGATGATCTGGCTGTTCTCGATCTTGCTCACGGTGCAGCCCTGGTGGGTGCACACGGCGCTGAACGCCTTGAACGTGCCTGCGGAAGGTTGGGTCACGACGACCTTGCCGATCACCTTGCCGCCGCCCACCGGGATGTCGGCCTTCTTCAGCGCGTCGGCTGCCTGGGAAGCGGCTCCGGCCACCTGCGAGGCGACGGAGTTCGCGGTGCCGTTGCCGCACGCCGCCAATGTCGCGGCGGAGGCTGCCGCTGCACCGACGGTTCCTGCGGTCTGGAGAACGGTGCGTCGAGTGGGGTGGCTGGCCATGGTTCCTCCCGAGGACGGTGTTTCAGGTCTGCCACCCAGCATGCCCCGTATGCCGCGTTCTCACCACTCGTCGACGAGACTCACGTAATAGGTCCGGGAAGGTCAGCGCTTGCCTCACGTGAGGATGTCCGCGTAGCGCGTGGTTCGATCCGGTGTGAGCCAGGAGCT
>WBZS01000689.1_pt1 | contig 36389 bp, 23 predicted proteins | sample 5204201 | NCBI WGS metagenome assembly WBZS01 (sample SAMN12344357, study PRJNA552823) | activated sludge metagenome | biome: Activated sludge suspended growth; feature: Nitrification reactor; material: Wastewater; isolation source: activated sludge from nitrification reactor of wastewater...
AAACCCAGGGTTGAAACCCTGGGCTATAATAATTTCATCCTTTCAGGGTTTATGTGTTTGAAACATGGAGTTCAAATTAACGATGGCATGGAGAGATGATATCCTACCGCCAAGGAGGGCAAGACCGAAATCATTTTGTCACGATTTTTGCGGTTTTGGGCAAAAATCCCGCCAAAATGGTGTGTTCAAATTGTTTGAAAACCCAGGGTTGAAACCCTGGGCTATAATAATTTCATCCTTTCAGGGTTTATGTGTTTGAAACATGGAGTTCAAATTAACGATGGCATGGAGAGATGATATCCTACCGCCAAGGAGGGCAAGACCGTAATCATTTTGTCACGATTTTTGCGGTTTTAGGCAAAAATCCCGCCAAAATGGTGTCCAAATTGTTTGAAAACCCCGGGTTGAAACCCGGGGCTATAGCTATGACACCCTTACTGGGTTTTCATTTCCTAAACTTCTACCCTGTTTAATATTTATTGTTTTGTAAATACATTTGGTTGTATCGAAATCAGGCAAAGTGAATATACTACTGCAACAAACTATTTCGAACTGAGCCAATAAAGGTGGAATATTGTAAAATTGAAGGGGGATTATTCATAAAGTATCCATAGGGTATCTATGGATTATCCAGGGTTTATCCATAAGGATGGGTCGGCACAACGTCGGGACAACCTCGGGACAACCCGATCAGTTTTCAGTTTTCAGTTGTCAGTTTTCAGTTTACAGTGGGCGGAAAAATGAGCGGTGGGAAGTTATTTTAAATTGAATTTTGGTCAAAATTTTGGTAATATAATGATAAGCTAAGATACGATTATTTTTTCAGAATGGGCGTAAGAGGGGATACCTATTTTTTTGGGATGGCATTGGTGTAAAAAGTGGTAAATATTTTCGACTTATCGACGGCGAAGCCATTTTTAATTTTCCGGGAAAGTGGTTTTAAGGGTGCGTTTAAAAATTGGAGAAATAGTTGGGTGGGGAAGTTGTAATTACTTTGCAGGATCGTGAAAAAACTTTGGTTTAAAATATTTCATAGCATTAATTCAGAAATAAAATCGACATTTAATGTTTAAAATGTAAGAAGTAGGAGTTAGATTTGTATCTGAGAATGCTGTCATTTGGCGGCAATTCAATTGTTATTCGTAATTTTTTGATGCCATGAATAAACTGTATTGCTTAATCATAATGTTTTTCACTTACGGAGTTTGCAATGCACAGATTGACTTGCAATGCAACGGGCGTGATATGCATTCAATTTATATTTTGGATTTTAATTCTAATATTTATCGAATTGACAGTGTGGATATAAATCCAACAAACCCAATTTTACTTACTTCAAACTTGCCTTATCATAATGGAGGAGGTATTTCAATCAATTCCAATTTAGATTCCTTAGCAGGACCTGAAACAATGTATTTTGTTGATTTTCCTACATTGTATTATTATTTCTGGAATGGATCTAATTGGACTTACACCAATCACCTGAGCGGTGGTTCAGGCGCAGTAAATCCAGCAGGCACGGCAGATTATATTTTTAATTTAGACGGTCATAACAATTCTATTTATCGTTATGACGGCACCGCAAATGGTACACTTTTACTTTCGAATCTTAATACAAAAGGCACAGCAATTTATGATTTAGCTACTGATAATCAAGGAAACTTTTATGTATTTTATTCCTTGCTTCAGAAAATTTTTGCCTTTGACCCAACTGGTTTACCAATAGATTCATTTACTACAACAGGATTAACTGGTGGTGGCGGTGGCTTTGCAATACTTGGTAACCGCATGTATGCATTTACTTCCTCTGATTTATATGAGGGAATAAAAACAGGAAACAACATAAATTTTACATTAATAAAAAATCTTTCATTTACGGTTTCAGATATAGCAACATGTCCTGAAGCAGGCAATTCGCTTTCCGTTTTAGAAGATCCAGCACTCCCACCTTTACATGTTTATCCAAATCCATTCAGTGATGAATTAAGTATTAATATTATTAATAATAAAATTTCTGAACTTCTCTTTTATGACATTACCTCAAGATTAATTTTGCAACAAACATTTACAAACTCAACATTAATAAACACCGAACAACTGGCAAAAGGTATTTATCTTTACATAGTGAGAAACAAAAACGGTGTGATTAAGAAAGGTAAGGTTGTGAAAGATTGATGTGGAATAGTTCATCGGGAGAAAAAAACTACGAATATCACTCAGTTTTCGTCGTGTTCGCAGTGTAAACGAAAAATACGCTATTAAAACTCAATTTATTTGCACTTTGAATTAACAATCCGACCGCAAGGGGAGAAGCCTTCCAAAATAACTCCATAATCAAGTTTAAGTTGAGCAGTGCTTACGGCGGGTACAAGCGTATTTGGATTACCGTTCGTCTGAGGTGATGGCCATAGACACCCACATCACCGATAAAATGAAATCTGAGATTAAATCTCTAACCAAAAAATACAATAATCTCAAAGAAAGAAGAAAAGGGATAACGGAATAAAAATAAATTAAATTGTCTGGACATAACCATGTATTTAATGTCTATAGATACTAAAAGCAGCTACACTACATACACAAACCGTTAGTAGAAAGCGCCAAAAAAAAAATCGAAATAGATTAGACGTTTACGTAATAAATTATTATTTTTGTACGTAAATCAATTTATTATGAATACTAAACTCACATTAAATCTTGACAAAGACGTTATTGACCAAGCGAAAAACTATGCGAAAGATAATAGCGTAAGCCTTTCTAATCTTATCGAAAACTATCTTGATTCTCTGACAAAAAGATCAGATAAAAAATCCAAAATTAGTCCATTAGTACAAAGTTTAACCGGAGTTATTCCAAGTGGAAACTATGATGACAAAAAGGATTACAAAGATTATCTTTCTAAAAAATATTCCTAATGGAAAAACTTTTAGTTGATACAAATATTATCATAGACTTACTTTCTAAACGAGAAGATTTTTTTCAAGAAGCGCAAGAATTGTTTACGTTAGCGGACATTAAAAAAGTTGAGCTTTATGTTTCCGCTTTAACTTTTGCAAATACATATTATTTACTTTCTAAACATCTAAAACTTGATGACGTAAGAAAAATATTAATCAAATTTAAAGTGTTGGTAGAAGTTTCCCCATTAGATGATAAAATTGTAGAACTTGCTTTAGTTTCGGATTTCAAAGATTTTGAAGATGCAATTCAATATCACACTGCATTAGAAAATGGAATTGATATTATAATTACGAGAAATAAAAAAGACTTTAAGAATTCGAAGCTGCCAATTATGGCTGCAAATGAATACTTAAAGAAATTAGCGCCTACTGCTAACCACTAAGTTTTCGTCGTGTGCGCAGCGCAAACGAAAAAACGCTAATAAAAATCAATTCATTCGCATTTTGAATTAACAATCAGACAGCAATGGGGAATTATCCCAAAATAGCGGTGGGATGGCGGTAAGCCATCCAATCGCAAGGGGGAAGGGTTCCAAAATAACACCCTAATCAAGTTTAAGTTGAGCACTGCTTACAGAGGCTCCAAGCGTATTTGGATTACAGTTCGTCTTAGATGACGGCCATCTGCACCCAGATCACCGATAAAAAAACAAAAGGAATAAAATGGGTCATTGTCATATTTGAATTAAAAATTTTTCTCGCCGCGTCGTGGTTCGAAATGACGATGTTTGAAGTAGAAATAAAACTCAAATGACATTAAAAAAAAACTAAAAAAGTTTTGAGTTGATGAATTACATTTCTTACAACACAGAAGTAAATTTTGTATATTTGCATGGACTCACAATACCCCTTTAATTTTACAAAAATGGAATTATCAGAAAAAGGATTGCAAAAAATTACAAGTAAGGTCTTTTACATAGCTGTTCTTGTTTTTTTATATCCTTTATTGACCAATACCTGGATGGTAACAGGAGACGGACCGTGCCATTTATACAATGCAAAAATGCTTAAAGATATCGCACTCAATATTGACAAAGCGTTTTATCTTGATTTTTATGTGGTGAATTTTAAACTTACACCCAACTTGTGGGATCATGTATTAATGGGCTTCTTTCAGATTTTTTTTTCACCAAGTATTTCAGAGAAATTATTTTTTGGAACATATATTTTGACTTTTTCATTTGGTGCGAGGTATTTATGCAATAATATTTCCCCCAATAGCGATTGGGCTGTTTCGTCCGTGTTATTGTTTATATTCCACCATTTGATGATGAAGGGCTTCCTTAATTACACTTTTAGTTTTGCTGCTTCTTTTTGGGTTATTGGTTACTTCATAAAACACATAAATGATTTAAAAAACTGGAAAACAGCTGTAAAACTGTCATTATTACTGCTCATAAACTATTTTATGCACCCTATCGGGTTTATTTTTGCCATGGCAGGTATGGCATTCATTACAATCGTCTATGTTTTTTCTATATTGATAAAACCAAATGCCAGGGAAATCCTGCTTGATTTTTTGAAAAAATTATCACCTTTGGTACTAATTGTAATACCTTCTATCCTTCTTTACGTTTCATTTATGATGGATTCAAGTTTTTCAAAGCCACTGGACTGGAATACTCTGATCAATCTGGATTCCTTAATGACTTATGCGGAGGGTGAAAGACCTTATTCAATTCTTGCAGGGAAACTGGCAATTTTCATTTTAATAATCGGCCTGATAAACAGGATGAAAAATGGGCCTGTCATACATATAGCGGATGGTATGTTATTGCTGAGTCTGTTTTTTGTATTTTTATTTCATGCTAATTTGATTAATGACTCGATGATGGGTGGCGACAGACTCAAGTTTCTACCCCATATCTGTATTTTGATTTGGATGAGTTCATTAAGATTTTTTTGGTGGTTTAAAGCCATTATACATATTTTTTCACTGGTATTGATTTTTAAATTTGCTTTCTTAAGATATCCTGCATATGCAGAAGCTTCAGCGTGGGTTGAAGATTACATGGAATGTGAACAACTTATTAAACCTAAAACCAAGGTCCTGACATTGAACTATGATTACAATGGGACCACAGCAGATGGACGATTGATAGCACCAAATAATTGGACTTTTATGCATGGAACATCATATTTAGGCGCAATAAAACCATTAATTTTATCTGATAATTACCAGGCTCATATGCATTGGTTTCCCATTAATTGGAAAGACCAAAAATTTAATTTTTACAATGCGACCGGCAAAGACGGAATAAGTTTTGAAGACAGACCTCCGGGAGCAGTTTTTACTACTTATGCAGAGAAAACAGGTAAAACGGCCATAGAATATGTTTTGGTGATTGGTAAGAATGATGATCATAATGCACATCCAAACACTATAGAAATTGATAGTCAATTGGTTGCAAAATATAGTGTACTTTGTACTTCCAAATCAGGAAGGTCTGTACTTTATGGTCTTAAAAAATAATCATTTAACCTGTTTTATGCGTTAGAACTTTGTCATGTGGAGTAAATCTATATGATTATATGGTATGGTACCTAAATAAAGCACCTTTAATAAAAACATCAGACATAAGTAAACTTGCGCCTGACGAATTCAAAAAATCACTGGAACATTGACTTAGTTTGTTGAATGCTTCCAAAATAACTTCATAATCAAGTTTAAGTTGAGCAGGACTTAAGGCGGGTACAAGCGTATTTGGATTATCATTGGTCTGAGATGACGGCCATAGACACCCACATCACCGATAAAAAAACAAAAGAAATTATGTTAATTTAATAATTTGGATTCTGCGTCACCATTCATAATGTCCATTTCACCTGAAGATCTTATATGTTTTAGAAAATCTGACTTAACTTTATCCCATATTCCGAAAGTTATATAAAATGGCACTTATCACATCGCCTATCATAGCTATCTATAGGGTGTGTCCATTTATATTTAAAATTATAGGACTGTCAGAAGTAATCATATTATCATTTGGTTTGACTATAAATACTTTAGTTTTTTGGATAATATTGATCCAACTCAAAACAATATATCTTTCGAAAATCATTCAGAAAAAGAGTATCCTGCCTATATTTGAATTAAATTAAACCGAAGGACAGTGTTGAGAGCCGATACAATTGAAAGCGTTACTTTTTTTCCAGATTCCTGCCTCGTTTATGCCGTTGGAAAGAATTTTCACGGGACGAAATGCGTATTCCGGAATTAAATGAACCACTCATTGCGAAGCATATTGACCCCCGGAATTTGATAGGTTACTTTTGAAAAAAATCTTTTTTGTATTCCTGAACATTATAACTAATCAATCTCAAAATGATTGTAGTATAAGTTTTAGAGTCCACAATGTGGCTATAGAGGGCTTGTCTGCCAAGTTCAGCACTCTGAAAATTCAATTATAGCACCCGGACATTGAATGGTTAATTAAGTAATTTACTAATACTTAATTTAGATCAGTCTTTAATAAATCTTATTGTTTTCGATTTTCCTTTATCATCAAAGGCTGTAATAAAATAATTTCCACCCGGCAGGTGCGCTACATTTATACTCTCATCATATTTTCCAATCATGCCGGATAAAACCATGTTACCTGCATTGTTACTAATCATGAAACGTGATCTGTCAATGTTTATGTTCAATTTTAAATTTTCATTGACAATATTGGACTCTATAGAAAAACCAGACCACTCTTCAAGGTTTGTTGTGGCAGATTTTAAAGTTTTGTTTGTTAAAACAGTAAAACCACCATAGGTCAAGGCTATCATTACAATGTCTTGTTTATTGTCTTTGTTTACATCCACAACAGCCAAATTCCATGCGTAATTGATATTATCCAATACTTGTTTTGTAAAAACATTGTTTCCTTTATTAATATACAACGTTACTTTTTTCCCTCCACTGGATGAAACTACAATATCCATATCTGTGTCTTGCTCTACATCTATAAACTTAATATCCGATGGTTCATCTACTGCATTATCTATGATGACCGTTGCGTAAGAAGCGTTGTCCGGGTTAGATGCCAACATTTTTACTACATCGCCAACATACTCAGTAACAATAAAGTCTGGTTTATTATCGCCATTTATATCCCTGGTAACGAATGAATTACATATATTTAAGTTTTCAGCAATTGTACTTTTGGTAAATACCAGTGAACCATTGTTTGTGTATAAGACCAGCTTCTTCCCTAAACCTTCCGAACATAAAATATCGATATCACCATCGCCATCCATATCCGAAGAGGTAGTTTGCCTTCCATCAACACTATTTGAAGAAATCTTCTTTTCCGTAAAATTACCTTTCCCATCATTTAGCCAGAGAAATAATATGCCGGGTGAACTTGTTGTAGAGAATTCCACAGTAATAAAATCCAAATCATTGTCTTTGTCGATATCTACTATTTCAATATTCTGAAAAGCATTGCCTGTTTTTTTAGCGACCAATACAGGTTGAGAAAATTGTTTATTTACATTTTCAAAATAGAAGATTTGATGATTACCAGGAGAAGTACCACATGCAACCAGATCGGGGTCACCGTCCTGGTCCATATCACCACTGACAACCGTGTTTGCTTTAGTCAAAGTGTTAGTAATTACTTTTTCAAGATAAACATCTGATGTGTTGCTTTTTTCAAAAATCGTAATTTTATTATCCATTGAAGATGCTACAGCAAAATCAATATCTCCGTCATTATCGAAGTCCAGATAAGTAATTGATTCCGGTTGGGAAATATTTGCAGAATGCCTTACTAAAGAAAATGATGGCTGACCTTGTAGCTTTATTGTTATAAAAGTCAGTATAATAAGTAAACTAAATTTCATATAACTATTTTAAATTATCAGTAATGTAATTTTGCAAAAGTACTATTATTTTTATTTTAACCATGTTAAAGCAGCATACATTATTATTTTATAAATATGAAAGTTATGCCCAATTGTTACGATCCCGGAATATCGCCAAGGATGATTTGGAATTGTGGGAAGGAGGGGTTAGATTTGTATTTGGGATGGGTTTATTTGGGGTTAATTTAATTGTTAGCGGTACCCAAGGCAGAATCTGCTGCAATAGGTAAAAAAGGAAAGCTATGGTTTGGCACTGTCTTCGGTGCTGTATGTTATGATGGGAAATCTTTTTCCAATGTCACGAAGAATGCAGGCTTCAATACCTGGGTTTATTCTATTTTAGAAGACAGAAAGGAGATCTTTGGTTCTCCACCGAGAACGGAAGCGGACAGGGGGGCGAGGACGGTGGAGTGTTGCGTTTCGATGGAACATCCCTGACTCAGTTTACAACGAAGGAAGGACTTATCCATAATGGCATTTTCTGTACGGTGGAAGATAAGGCAGGAAACCTTTGGTTCGGCAACAGAAATACAGGCTTGTTCCGATACGATGGAAAAAGCTTCACCAAATTTTCGGAATAGAAAAAATATAAGTCGAATTCCAATGAAGGCACTTAGAAATGTTGAAACGTGAGACCTTAGCCGGCAGGGTAGGGTCGACTTTCACGCATGGCTCTGTGGGAATGCAGGGGTGAGATTCCTTAGGGGCCCCGGTTTCAGAAACCCGACCCAACGCTATCAAGCTGACAGTAGGTACAGTTGCCGTAAAAACTATGTTAAAAACCACAAAAGGGAATGGTTTTTTATCAAAAATCAATATTTTACTTTCAAATTATTAGACGGAATTTATGCCTATTTGGATTAGGGTTATTGAGCACCCGCAAGGTTTAATATTGATATATACTGAGTAAAACACTGATAATACTGAAGTTGACAAATATCTTTCATAAGAAAGTTGGTATGCCCGTTATCAATTCAAAAGAGCCTTTACTGTAAAAATTCAAAAAGAAAGTGATATAGAATACCAATTAAACAAAATAAATTTCAAAACTGAAGATATTAAATTGGTGGTTTTGACAAATATGCTCCTTGACCATATTGAAGGGTTAAAGCATTTTTTAAAACAGGAAATTATAGTTAGAAAATATGAATACAATCATCCTTACAATGTAATTGAGAGTGTTCTTCCATCCTGGTTTAACCCTAACAAGTTGGATTACAGACCTAACAAAATTGAAATAATCAATAAAGCATTTCCATTTGCTTTAATAGGAGATTTGCTCAATAAACTTACACCAGGACATACATCCGGACATAGTTCCTTGGTATTTAAAGCTGATGATTTTGATATCATTTTTGCAGGCGATTCCTCTTACGACCAAGCACAAGTTTTAAATGGAAAATTACCCGGAGCAATTACCAGTTATGAAAAAACCGCATAATTATATTAGAAGTTGCTATCCTACGCCAATTTAAGAATGACAATATATTTACCCACACATGATGCAAATTCAGGAAAACGACATGTTGCAAAATCTTTTTTAGTATAACAAAGTAAATCTAAACAATACGAGCAGCCTCTAACAACTCAGTTTTCGCGGTGTGAGAGCACAAACCATAATAACCCTGTTGAACGGAACCTTTGGTGGCTGGGCTGGATGTGAAAAATTAAATTTTGTCTTATATGGTGATATCGTCAGAGGTTCCTATTACTGCCTATGCTTTGTAAGTATGTTATGAATAATGCAATAATATCAATCTTCGGAGTAAAGAACTTTAACCCATTCCCAGAATTTATTTTTAATTTAAAAGAACTGTAAACGAGTTGAGAGCAAATATATTAAGAATTTCTCTATCTGCTGGTAAAAATCATCTTGTGTCTTCAATGTTGATTTCAGGAAAAGCTAATAAGATGCAGAGAAAAAAAATATAAATTTGGAATCGAGATATCATATAAATATATTGGGTGATTTGTTTAATTTAGCAGGATTATTTTTAATAAGGGTATAATAAACAAAATGAAATAAGTATTGAAGGAAATACATCAAATAACAAACTTCACCATGAAATGACTGCTATCGCGGAGGCACATCCAGTGCAGCAGCCGTTATTTGCAGCCCTAACAGACACGATCATTAAAATGAATAGAATATTATACACAGGACTTCTTGGAATCTTTTTCAACTTTTTGACAAGTTGTAACATACAGACAGGTTCTAATGCTTTACCAACATCAAAAACTGAAACAAAAAAAGTCGTGGGCGGTGGTTGTGATGGTTGTGAATTAATGTATATCGGTATGCCGACAAATATTAAATCTGTGGACACAAGTGCAGGTTGGTCAGAAAAAGGGCAAAAATTGTTAGTAACAGGAACCGTTTTTAAACCCGACAGTAAAACACCTGCATCAAATATTATTATCTATTATTGGCAAACAGACAACAATGGCTATTATTCACCCAAACAAGGAATGGACGAAAAAGCAAAACGACACGGACATATTCGGGGATGGGTCAGGACAGATGAAAATGGCAAATATTCAATTTACACTATCAGACCTGCACCTTATCCAAACGAAACAATTCCTGCTCACATTCACACTTCAATCAAAGAACCGAATATTGGCAATGAATATTACATCGATGAATTTGTTTTTGATGATGACAAACTCTTAACAAGTGAAAAGAGAAACGCACTTGAAAATCGTGGTGGAAGTGGAATTTTGAGAATTCATTTAAAGAACGATTTACAAGTTGCAGAACACAATATTATTTTGGGTTTGAATATGCCGAATTATCCAAAATCCAATACAGATGCATTGCAATCAGGATTGAACACAGGTGAAGACTAGCTTTCATTTATACCATTTCACGACTTTGGGCCAGACAAAGGAACAAGAACCTGCCCAGTTTGCAAATATGGACGTTATCACGGAATCGTATATTTTGTTGGGGATAATGAAAATTGGTATGACATTAAAAAATGGCTTAAACAATTAAATAAAGAAAGTTTATCAAAAGAGAAGTATCTCAAAACATATTTTGTTTACGGAAATTCAAAACATTATAACGAACAGGCACGACAAACGGAATCAGAGAAAATTGGAACAGAATAAAATCTTCACAAGATTGCATTAACTTTTGTTCCTTCATTTGCAGACACCGAAAGCGAAGCGAATCTTAATAACATAAGTCCGAATGTAGAGAACCCAATTATAATTTATAAACACAGAAGAATAGTTCGCAAGTATGTAAACCTCAAACCAACAGAACAAAAATTTAAGCTTATTGCCGAAATACCTGACAAAACAAAGGGAAATTATTTTGAACTAAACGAACCAAAATACGAAGGAAAAAAGGGCAGCACATAAATATATTGAATATACTCATGCGGAGTAAAAGCTCGCCACGCTGCATACACGAGGCCGTTATGCAGGATGAATAAAATTGGAAAAAGACTTGACAACAATACCAAATATTAGTACCATTGTATAAAAAAGTAGAAATGTCAAAAAACACATCTGTTACCTTAGGGGAACATATCGGGCAGATCATCGAAAAAAAGTATAAAATCGGATCGGTATTCTTCTGCAAATGAGGTAATTAGGGAAGGACCAAGACTTGTCGAAGAAAGGGCGCAAAAAATTATGATTGTGTGGGATGCAATAGAAGCAGGAAAAAAAGTGGTTATGTCAAAAATTTTGAGCCCTTAAAACACTTAGAACAGCTTAATCGAAGTTATAAAAAATGAAGCTTAACATTGAAATAAGCAGAATTGCATTAGCGGATTTAAATAATATCCGGGAATATACTCCAGAACAATGGTCTAAAGAACAAGCGGACAAATACTAAAACGAGATATTTCCTGTAATTGGTAAAATTTGTGAAAACTCTGATACCGGAAAGTCAATCGACGAAATTAAAAAAGGACTCCGAAAAAATAAGGTAAAAACACGTATGAATATTTACGAACTAAAAGGAACAACAATCTATATAGAAGGAATATTAATTCAAAAAGAACGGATATCGACAAACATATGAATGAATAAATCGCACTACATAACAAAGCACCGGACGTACGGACTTGCCAGGGCAGCTTCCGTCAGTGCCGGGCTGATATTAGCAGCGAGGGATTACACAGATCATATTGATAAAAAATATTCCAAATGAAAAAACATTTATTTGATACAAAAATCATTATGGACTATAAATATAAAATCGTACAAAAGAAACTTTTTAAAGTAGCTTACATCCTGGTAACCGGGTTACTGAAAGCAGGAATTGGCTGTGACAACAAAACAGACTGCTGTACGATAATAAATACAGATGTCCACGTCCTGTACAAAAATGAACAGGGTGAAAACTTAATAAACAGTAATACTGACTTTGAGGAATCAAATATCAAGGTGTATTATAAAATAGGCAATGAATATGAATATATCTATAGGGGCAATCTGGATTCACCAAATATGCACCGTCTTGATGAAGATAAAAACGGAAATTTAATTCTGACCGTATATCCCTCCAATTATTACGAAGGAGATCGATCTACCACTTTGATTGAATTAAATAAACATGTGACTGACACCCTGGTCTGTGCATTTGATTTGGGAAGTAATAAAGAAATCTGTGTACAAGCATGGTTGAACGGAATTGACATGGAAAACAGATTTATTGAAATTAAAAAATAGAACCAGGATGAGAACAAAACACAACAATCACAACAGGCATATACTGGTGAAGCCGGGTTTGATAAGCGTGTCGGCTGTCCTATTAAATCGATCATGAAACTTATCGGAACAACGGCAATATTGCTTATACATGTCCTGACTTTTGGGCAGTCCAAATCTAAGCCAGATGTGTATGGCTTGCCCATTCCGAAAAACATAGAAGGATGTTTTGCATTGCTTGACGAGACCCTTTCGGATGCGGAAATATATCTGGTGAAGACGCTTGAAGAGGACAGCATTTATTTTAATCCGGCTTTCCGGTATGGGGCTGATTTTTTTCATGCATGGAAAATTTATAAAGGTTCAAAGTTGACCAAGTACTTTAATAAAAAAGGGCTTTATGGATCATTTGAAGTTTACGAAGCCATATTGGTTTCCTACCACCGGTATTTAAACCACGACAGTATAAAACTTGACGAACAAATAAAAAAGTATCAGGATAAACAAAAACAAGATTATCTTTACTATATATCCAAAACTGAAAAAGACAGTTTATATGGCTATTACATTCCAAGAGACTTACCGGATTGTTTTATACAGTTAGACAAAATACTTTCAGAAAAGGATAAAACTGAAATCAAGCACCTAAAGGACAGAGAAGAGACAATACAATACCATGACAGTCATGGAAGATGGTTGAGAAACAACTGGGGACTTTGGGGTGGTTCAAGACTTCAAAAATATTTTTTTAATAAAAAGGTCAGCCATCCTGACGATATATCGATGTTGATACTTAAATTTTACTACGACTGGCTTAATCATAAAAATGAAGGCTGGCAAAAATGGGCGCAGTAATGCAGTTATCATCCGACCATCTGTATATTGCACCCTGCAATTTGATAAATTACTTTTGTCGAAAAAAAAATTTAATGTTGTACGGCAAAGAGCGAATAAATCAGTGGATCTTAAAGCGGGAGCACTGTGGTGCATCATCCGGTAAAACAGGGCCATTCATTCCGGAGTAAACTGAACCACTAAATGATGTTGATTTACCGGGTATAGAACATCATAGTGATGGGATGGCGGTTAGCCATCCGACTGAAAGGGGCTATTATATTAAGGGTATAAAAGGTAAAATGGAATTAATTTACCTGTTTACTTTTCTTTATGTTATCATGGCAACTTTGGAAATTCTGTCCATGGGGTGCTGGAGGAGATAAAAGAAAAAAATTATAGGAATAATAATTTAAATTAATATAAAAAATGGCATATATTAGATATTTTCACCCCTGAATGTTAAAAATCACAACACTATGTATTTCCGTTTTTTAATTTGTATCGCTTTCATTTGTTTTTGTAGTATAGTACAAGGACAGCCCTGGATAGATGCTGCTAAAAAAACTGACGGCAGTTATAATTTTTTTGAGGTACAAAAACAATTTGAAGCGTACTGGAAGGACAGACCCCAGGAAAGAAGTAAAGGTATTAAGCCGTATAAAAGATGGGCGTATTACTGGGAAAGCAGGGTAGACAGCCGGGGAAATTTTCCACCTGCCGATATCAAAAAGAAAGAATGGGAAAACTATACACGATCAGTACGAAAATCAATTGATGGCAGCAGGGCAGGAGCATGGACCAGTCTTGGGCCCAACTCGACAGCGGGTGGTTATGCCGGTACAGGCAGGGTGAGTGCCGTTGCATTTCATCCTTCGGACGCCAATACTATATTTATTGGTACGCCGGGTGGCGGACTTTGGCGCTCCACCAATAATGGCGACAGCTGGACTCCATTAACAGACAATATTTTATCTCACCTGGGGATCTCGGGTATTGTTATACATCCTACCACCCCGAATATCATGTATATTGCAACGGGTGACGGAGATGGTTATAATACTTATTCTTTGGGCGTATTCAAATCGACAGATAGCGGTGTCACGTGGAATACTACCGGATTAAACTGGGCAGTAACCAATTTTCGGGTAATCAGAAAAATGATAATAGATCCTGATGATTCCAATACGCTTCTGGTGGCTTCCAATGCCGGAATTTACCGTACTACAAATTCGGGTACTACATGGAGCCAGGTTGCCTCCGGAGACTTTTATGATATTGTTGCGCATCCCAGTGCTGTTACCAATACATTTTACGCAAGCACTTCCAATCAGGTGTATCGTTCAACAGATAATGGTATCAATTTTTCAGTCGTCCATACTGTATCCGGATCAGGTAGGATAAATCTGGCCGTTACAGCTGCCAATTCAAATTATATTTATGCGTTATCCGCAAAATCTGCGGATGGTGGATATAACGGGTTGTACAGATCGACAAACTCAGGCAATACCTTTACCACCCAATCCACTATCCCAAATATTTTAGGTTATCAAAGTGATGGCAGCGATGCAGGCGGGCAGGGATGGTATGACCTTTGCGTCACGGCAGATCCACAAAATGCCGACATTGTATATATAGGCGGCGTAAACACGTGGAAGTCGAGTGACGGAGGGGCAAACTGGATATTAAGTGCATTTTGGTACAGCATACCCGGCTATGCCACAGTACATGCGGACAAACATGTATTTTCCTGGCAAAACAATACCACTTTGTGGAACGGTAATGACGGGGGGATTTACAGAACATCCGATGGAGGCAGTACATGGACAGATAAAAGCAATACCCTGGTGCATAGTCAGATATACAGGATAGGGGCATCACAATCTGATAATAAAGTCATTGGAGGGCTTCAGGACAACGGAACAAAAATGAAAAGTGCTGCGGGCATCTGGTCAGATGTAATGGGAGGAGATGGTATGGAGTGCAACATACACCCGACAAACTCCAATATACAGTATGGCTGCAGTCAAAATGGTGCGCTCCGCAGGACCACCAATAACTGGTCCGGATCAACAGATATTCGCAATAATATCAGTATGGGACTGCAGGGAGCATGGATCACTCCACATGAAATAGACCCTACCACACCAACGACGATATATGCTGCGTATCAATCCTTATACAAAAGTACCAATCAGGGAACCAGCTGGACGGAGATCGGTACGCAAGCTCAATTAGGCAGTGAAAATAAAACAATACTTAAAATAGCGCCATCCAATTCGAATGTCATTTATGTGGGAAAAAACAATGCTATTTACAGGACTGAAGACGGGGGTACAAGCTGGACTGCGCTGAACCTTCCCGGCACAGATATATCATCTCTGACCATACATCCAACAAAACCACTTACCATATGGATTTCCAGATCCAATTATTTAGCAGGTCAAAAGGTGTTCCGGTCATTTGACGGTGGTGCCAACTGGACCAATGAAAGCAGAACACTTCCAAATCTTCCTGTGAATGTGATTTTGCACAACAATCAACTGGAGGAGAGTGTGTATATTGGTATGGATGTCGGCATCTTTTATGTCAACAATGAATTGACTGACTGGGTACCATTTTCTGATGGTTTGCCCAATGTCGAGGTATTTGATCTGGACATCAGGTATAGCAGTAATACCATTTATGCGGCCACCTATGGTCGCGGTTTATGGTCGTCCACTTTGTTTGTGCCCACGTCGCCCTCATGTAATGCGGCAATCAATGTGGCCATTAGTCCCGGTTATCAATCTGTGAATGTGAGTTGGGAACCCTACAATATTTCAGCAGCGAGTGCTTATGAGATTGCAGTAACTACGAATTCAAATCCACCTGTTTCAGGTTTGATAACCACCGATCCAAACTACCTCGTCACCGGGTTAAGCGACAATACAACTTATTATTTTCATATCAGAACCAACTGCACCAATGATACTAAATCCATATGGAAAAGCTATGCTTTTAAGACACCTGCCAGTTGTGGTTTTGTCTATATGGACTCCGGTGTAATTCAGGCAATTATTCAAGCAATGAAGATATAACAACTACCATTTGTGCCAAGGGTACCAACGGTGCCAGCAATGTTACTGCGACCTTTGTTAATCCTTTTAATGTGGAAACGGACTGGGATGCGCTGTATGTTCATAATGGAGTCAATATTAATGCACCACTCATAGCGAGCGGCAATCCTGCAACAAATTCAGGTTTTCCTGCGGGTGGTTATTATGGATCCGTTGTACCGGGGCCATTTACAGCAAGCAACTCCAGTGGTTGCTTAACCATGCGATTCAGAAGTGATGATTTATATGAATTTTCAGGTTATATAACAAACCCAATCACATGCTCAGCTGGATGTACCAACGTGGTCACTTCCATTTCGAACTCAGGAGCCAATACATTAAGAGATATTGTGTCCTGCCTGGCTTCCGGCAGTAATATATTTTTTGATGCATCGATCAATGGCCAGACAATTTTGCTGAGCAGCCCTATCGTGTTGAATAAAAACCTGAGGATTACAGGGGCCTTTAATTCGTCGACAAAAATAAGTGCCTCCGGAGCAAACGGAATTTTTGACATTTCTACTGGCTTTAATGTTACATTAGAAAATCTGGAGATTACAACCAGTTCGGCAAATGTCAATGCAATTTTGAATAATGGTAATCTGGTATTACGAAATGTTACATTTAAAGACCCTGAATCGATGACCGGAAATTCTGTTTTGAATCAAGGAACAATCACTGTTAAGGATAAGGTAAATATTAATAAATTCTGAATTTCTGGCAAAGAAGGGAAGTCAACAAAGTTTTTTGAATTTTTGCTTGACATCTTAGATCAATCCCTGGGTGAACTGCTTGAAAACAGGACAAACAAATTATAAAACTGAAAGATCAGCGCTGTTTTTAAGTGCTAATAATCAAGCTTTTACAAGAAAAGATTATATCAAACAGTACTATGAATTATCAACAGCAACACCTAGCAGAGATTTAAAAAAATGGTGTTAAAAATGGGCAAATTGAAAAATTTGGAGAAAAAAATGTAACTCAGTTTTCGTGGTGTGCGCGGCACATTAGAAAAAGGATGTTTAACAGCGATCCATCCGATTAGGCCTTCCCTTGAAGCCCTGACCAGCTTCACCCTGCGGCATCAGTCTGTCAGGGTAGGGTGTGCGGTTTGTACAGCTCATTTTTAGTGCTTTGGAGTTTACATCCGTTGTTGTCGTTTTGATGCCAGCTTTGGCATGAGCGACCGAAGGCTGGTATAAAACAAGAAATAAGCGCCGCGTGACCGGCTACATTTACGCCTAATTCCGTGAGCAAGTGGGGGTGATTTCACTGCATTACCCGATCTTATTTTTGATCACTTTTGAATATTTTATTCGTGCGTTTTGGTCTTCCGGAATACATGGTGTTTGAAGTTGATTGGTATTATATTTTGACTTTTTTGAAAATAAACGTATATTTGGTAAATAATTACTGTAGTATATGAAAATTTATACCACCTGTATGCCTCGATTCTTGCTTTTTATACTGATGATTATTCAGGGTGAAAAGGCATTTTGCCGAACTTTTTATGGTGGAAGTTTGCCTATTGCACTTTTCGAAACGACTACAATCATAACATATAGTGGACATGATAGCACATCAGGAATTTTGCTTCAAGGTATTTATACAGATCATAATAGCATTCATCCCGATCCTTTCAATGGAGGTGGCAATATAAATTACACAAAACCATTCAGCAGCGATTTCAGACTAATCCATAATTTGGGTTTTCCAACTTTTAAAGGACTATTTAAAACAAAAGGTAGTCCTCATACCGCATTATTTGAGCAACATGGGGATGAAATTCTGTCAAAAAGTTTTGCCTTTAAGAATACTAAAAACAATTTAAATACTATCCGGACCAGGATGTTGATGGAAAAAAGTACGGGTGAAGTGCATGATGCGATATTGAGAGACAGGTTGGCGCTATATTCCAATATGTGCCCTTTTACTGTGGATGCCGGTCCGGATATTACCGTGTGTTCCGGAGCAGATGTTGTACTCACAGCCGTGCATACTGCAGCCAACCCCGTTACCTATGCCTGGGATAACGGTGAAACGACGGCATCTATTTCATTCCTGAATATAATGAGTGGAGGAACATATTCTGTTACCGTAACGGATATGTCGGGGTGTACTGCCAAAGATGATGTTATCATTACTGTTGACCCCACACCGAGTGGTACTCCTTATACAGCGCAAGAATGTGAATCTAACTTACCAGGAATTGCCAGATTTAATTTATCAGAGATCATTAATTTGCACTTTGGGTCACAACCGGTTACATTTTATGAAGATATCAATCTGACTATACCTATTCTTCAGTTAAATCCATATAGTAGCCCAAGTACAGTCATCTATGCGGTGATCACCTTAGGTAATTGTAGTTCAGTTCCTATACCAATAACTCTTGAAGTAGTCATAACCCATGCTTCAGATTTTAGTTTATTATTGTTTGACGGCAGGCCAACCTGTTGTGATACAGTAGTTATTACTTTTCCACATTCCGGAGATTTTTTAGTTGATATAGCACGGGTATGTGAAGATGGCAATGATAGCTCCGGTCCTACCTTATACAGTAGTTATCTTAATGATTTCGTTAATGATTTTGATGATAATGATAATACTTATTCAATTATAATATGCGAGGACTGTACCTATACGATCACAAGCATCACTGATATTGCGACCAATTGTGGTGTTACTTTTAATAACCCTTTATCGGTAACAACTGTTGTACCAGAGCCACCTGATTTTATCACATCCCCGGGTTATACGTGTCCGGGTAAAACGATCGATTTACTGAACCTGATCGTGGTTCCTCCCGGTGCATTAATCACCTTTCATGGAAGAAACCCTCCGACCCATTTTAATGTTTTGCCCAGTAGTATTGTTTCTCCCACAGAATCGATCACTTATTATGCCAATGTGGAGATCAATGGCTGCTTTTATGTGGTACCTATATCTGTTAATGTAATTTCTTTACCCTCGTTCACAACTACAATCGATGTATGTGAAAAGGGGCCGCCTCTTCATTTATATAGTAATGCCTGGCCGTACACCTTACCCGGGGAATGGAGTGGTCCGGGTGTTACCGGTACTATGTTTGACCCATTCGGACTTACAGGCCAAGTCGTCTTAAATTTTGACCCTGAAAGCCCTTGCTATGAACCCGGCACCTTGACTATCAATTTGCTTCCTGATGTACCTTACAGTTTAATGACCACGGAGATATGTGCATCGGCCAATAACTTTGATTTAAGCACCCTGGTCGTCCCTTCAAATATAGCCGGCTCCTGGGTGGGGCCGGGAGCCAGCGGTTCATCGCTAAACCCATATGGTTTGTCAGGGCTCATTGACTATACATTCGTACCCTATGATATGTGTATCACACCATCCTATATCACGATCAAGATACTACCAGGTCCAAAGCCTGTTATCGACAGTCTTATTCAGGTATGTAAAGGTGATACTGCAGATTTAAAAAATTACGTGCACCATGGGCTAAAGGATTCCCTCGCATTTTATGCAAGCGTACTATTCACCGATGAAAATATACTTCCTTCATCAAAGGTTCTCATCAATGGTAATATAACATACTTTGTGAAAGTGACCGATAGTCTGGGGTGCTTTGTATATCGGGAAATAAAGATAAAAGCCATACCCAGTGGCGTAATAAAACTTGGAAAAGACACTGTATGTAATTATGAACTGCTGTATGATTTGAATCAACTGAACGATGCCCTGATTAAAACCGGTGTGTGGACAGGCACAGGCGTAATTAACGACACCTTAGACCTTTCAGGGTTGGATGGCGTACAAATAGTGACTTTTACGCCAGAAAATGTGTGCTTTCCGCCGGATAGTACAACAATAACCATCGCATCATCACCGAGCGTGTCCGGATTAAATATAACGTGTGATTTTGTCGCACAAACCTATCAAGTCGCGTTTGATATAACAGGAGGCGATACCAGTACCTATATCGTGAATGGAATACCCGCTATGGGGCATTATGTCTCCGCAAGTATTCCTTCGCAAACCAATTACACGTTTACTATTTTCGATGCGTATCAGTGTGATAGTATTACCATTCAAGGTATTAAAAATTGTGATTGTTTAACTGATGCGGGAACCATGAACTTTGCGAATACACCACTGAAAGTATGTATACCTGGTAGTGCCGGCGCTGTTTTTAATAATGATGCATTACTGGAAAATAATGATCAATTACTGTTTGTACTCCACGATGGTTCAGGCCCGTCTCTGGGGAATGTATATGGTTATTCGGATACTCCAACATTTGGCTTTCCGCCAGGTGGAGACAAAAATTTGATTTATTATATCTCAGCCATAGCAGGAGATCGTATTGCTGTTGATAGCATCGATTTAAATGATGATTGTCTATCCGTATCTGCAGGTGTGCCTGTGCTGTTTTATGAACCAAAAATCGGGATGGCTACGATACAAAATGTTTGTATCCAGGATTGTGCTGATGTTACATTTACATTATCAGGCGCGCCACCATTTACATTTATAGTAGAATACAGCCATAATAGTACAGTCATCCATCTTGATACCATTACCACATCCAATAATGGGTATACCAGTAGTTTTTGTCCAAATAATAAAGTGGGTGAGGTGGGCGTACATATTTTGGAATTCAGTGACAAGAACTGTCAGGGTATCCTTAACAATAATCCTCAGACATTTACAGTATATCCATTAAGGAACAGGGTGGTCGATGATATCCTATGTGCTTCAGAAAGTATAGTTATCAATGGCGTTACCTACAACGCCAGTAATCCATCGGGAACAGAAATCATAGAAGTTGGCCAAAATGGTGTATGTGATTCGATAGCATACATCGATTTGCAAGTCATGCCCTTAGATACGGTACATTATGAAGCTACCTTATGCGACAAACAGCAATTAATTATCAATGGCACCGTCTATAGTTCCAGTAATCCATTGGGAACAGAAGTATTTGCCGGTGGGGGACAGTACGGCTGTGATTCTGTCATGGTAATCGACCTGACATTTAACGGTACTATAGAAGTAACGATCAATCAACCAATATGTACGGGTGAGTCCATCATAGTAAATGGGGTCATATATGATGCCACCAAGCTAACAGGTACAGAAGTTATTGTGTCGAATGATGCGAGTCAATGTGATTCGATAATTCATGTGAACCTAACCATAGCAGACCCACCAACCTATACATTAAATGAGACATTGTGCAGGGGCGAATCGCTTACGGTAAATGGCACCCTATATGATGAAGGCCATTTGACAGGACAAGAAATATTGACCGGGGCATCTGCTTCAGGGTGTGATTCCATTATCAATGTACAGCTCAATTACCTCTTACCGGCAGCATTTACGCTAAACGATACCTTATGTGCTGGGGAAAGTATTGTCATTCATGGTGAACAATATAATGAAAGCAGTCCCACAGGAAGTCATACGATACAGAACGGATCAATAAACGGCTGTGACTCTATCATCACTATAAGCCTCCACTTCCTCTTACCGACTACATCAACGCTTAGAGATACTTTATGTTCCGGAGAAAGTATCGTCATTAACGGTGAACTGTATAGTGAAAGCAGTCCCACGGGAAGTCAAACGATACAGAACGGATCAGTAAACGGCTGTGATTCTATCATCGATATACGTATCCATTTCCTTTTACCAACAGCTTCAACAATAAGAGATACCTTATGTGCTGGAGAAAGTATCGTCATCCATGGCGAGCTGTATGATGAAAGCCATACAACAGGAAGTCATACAATAAAAAACGGATCATTAAACGGTTGTGATTCCATCATCGCTATACGTATCTACTTCCTTTCACCTACCGCATTTACCTTAAGGGATACCCTATGTGCGGGTGAAAGCATCGTCATCAATGGTGTGTTGTATGATGAAAGCCATACAACTGGAAATCAAACGATAACCAACGGGTCAGCTAACGGATGTGATAGTATCGTGGCGGTTAACCTATCCTTTTACCCTATCATAGTTGATACATTAAAACTAACATTGACGAAAGGGGATTCTATTACTATCAATGGCGTATTATTTAATGATGGCTATACAGCAGGATTAACTGTAGATTCAACATTCAGTATCCATGGATGTACCATGTATACCTATGTAATTATCAATTTCAAACAAGAATTTATTGATGCAAGTGTAAGTATAATCAACGAAAGTTGCCAAGGCAAAAAAGACGGACAAGTAACGATAACAGCTATACGAGGATGTAATAATTATACCATTACATTGGGAAATAATGTAGTAGTCAACCCCGTATTTCCACTGACAATAGAAAACTTAGCGCCGGGAAATTACACATTAATCATAGAGGGCGCTGTAGATTGTTCCTATTCCCAATCGATTGATATACTCCCATCAACAGCAGAAGGATTTTCTATAAAGAAAGATGCGTTTTCACTTTTGCAAGGCACGTCGTCTATCCTGGATGTTGGGATAGATCCGGTGCCACACAGTATACAATGGAGTCCGGCAGATTATTTAAGTTGTGTTGATTGTATAGAACCGAGTGTCATAGAGATACAACAACCGGTAATCTATTCCATAAGCTTAACCGACGATGGTGGTTGTGCATTTACCTATGCGGTAGAGGTCAAATTGAGGAAATTTGTGGATGAGATAGAATTTCCCAACATATTTTCGCCCAATGGAGATGGACGTAATGATAGCTGGGAAGTGCTTTTTACAGATGACGAGCAGTTGGTCAATATCACGATACACGACAGATGGGGGAATAATGTACATGTCATAAAAGTATCACCCGATCAGGAAAAGCTAAGTTGGGATGGGACTTTAAATGGCCAGGTCGTCGTGCCGGGCGTATACGTTTATGTAGCAGAGATCATGCAACGTGGTCAAACATTAAAAGTGAAATCGGGTGATTTTACAGTGATCAGGTAAAAATGGTTACCATTGGAATGGGTATAAAAAGATGGCACCATTAATAATGTGTGCTTATTTTTAATTTATTCATGACTGCAGGCGTATTGGGGTTAATGTTTGCCTGTGATGCCAGCCCTTTATACATCCATAACCGATACAATAAAAAAAGGCATAAAATCGGTATTGGATGATTTGGAATTGTAGGGAGGAGGGGTTAGATTTGTATTACAGAATGCTGTCCAGTGTCGGCAATTCCTTTGTTTTCGATCATGCTAAAAGATGACCGTACATATTGAATAAGCTAATCAATTCCATATTGAAATGACCTTAGAAGATTTAGGATATAATGATAAACTTGAAAAATTAAGGAATGTGAATAACCTTACAGCTTTTGAGATAGGAAGAGTTATATCGGAACATAAAGAAAGATATATTGTAAAGACTGAAAAAGGAGAATTTGAAGCCGAGGTAACAGGAAATTTGCGATATTCATCAAAAAGTCGTGAAAATTTTCCAGCTGTGGGCGATTGGGTGGCCATAACAATTCATGATTCAGATTTTTCAATAATTCACAGCATATTACCGCGATTCTCCACTATTTCCCGACAGGCTGTAGGTAAATTCGGAGCGATACAAATAATAGCAACAAATATTGACTATGCATTATTGGTGCAAGCCGCTGACAGGGATTTCAATATTAACAGACTTGAAAGATATCTGACAATTTGTAATTCATCAAATGTTAGTCCCATTATAGTACTCACAAAAATAGATTTAATAGATGAAAATAAAACTTTTGAGATATTGGAGAAAATTAAAGCGCGAATTCATCATGTCCCGATTATTGCAATAAGTAACGAATCAAAAGATGGGTACAACAAAATAAAGGCGATTATAGAAAAAGGAAAAACATATTGCATGCTTGGTTCTTCAGGTGTTGGAAAATCCACTCTATTAAATAATCTTTCCGGCAAACCAATAATGAAAACAGATACAATTAGCCATAGCACAAATAAAGGGAAACACATTACAAGTCACAGAGAATTAATTATACTTGAAAATGGTGGAATATTAGTTGATAATCCAGGAATGAGAGAAGTAGGTATCGCCGATTCAACAAGTGGATTAGAAACTACATTTGATATGATTATTAAGCTTTCTCAAAGTTGTAAGTTCAAAGATTGTACGCACACGAATGAGATAGGTTGTGCTGTTATTGAAGCCGTTGAAAATGGTGCATTGGACCGGGCTTTTTATGAAAATTATCTGAAATTAGAAAGAGAGAAAACATATTTTATATCTACTGTTGTTGAAAGGCGGAAAAAAGATAAAGAATTCGGGAAAATGATAAAGAACTATAAAAAGGACATCAACAGGAAAAAATGAAGTTGTAAAAAAAGAAGTCTGAACTGTAAACAACTAAGTTTTCATCGTGTATGCTGCCCATACGAATAAAGCGCTGTGGATGGAAGGTTGAGTTGGGGTGTCCGGTTAATTAAGCTAATCTTTAGTGCAGTGGCGTTTACAACATACGTTAATTTTTATTGCGAGCTTTGATAGAAGAGGTCAAAGGCTGAATAAAACCAGAAACAGGGACACCAGGGACATAAAGGACACCAGGGATAATTCAGGATAATAAGGATATTAAGGGCTTTCGATACAAATAAAAGACAATAAGTTCAGTCGAAGTGTGGCCGCATCTTTAATTCAAAACGATTTGAAAAGATTTTCTGATCTTCAAATTAAGCATTGCAGTGATGCTTAATTCTATATTTTATAATCATTTGTAAAGCGGCAATTCGAGTTATGTAGATATTCATCGCAAATCAATAATAAATCTGGTGTGCAGGCACTGTCTTTTAGTTAATTACTGAAAAAGTAACGCGTAGGGAACTGGTGGTAGCAGAGGTATTATGGGTGGATGATCAGTTTTTGGGTATAAATCCGGTTTTTAGTTTGAAGTTTTACGATATACTTTCCGGGTTGCGACAGGAATCGGTTGTTTATGGTGTACCTATTATCGCCTGGGGTGGTATTGTTTATCTTATGTTCTTCCAATAAAATGCCATTTTCCGAGTATAACAACACCGTTACCGGTTCCGGATTTTGCAGGTTAAAATGAACAGTGACATCACCATTTGCCGGATTAGGGCTCATTATCATTTGAAGCGATGTGATGCTCTGCAGGTTTAAATTGTGTGTGGCGGAGCTTGAATTTTTTATTAAATACACTTTAAATATCAGGTTGCTTGCTTTACTTTCGGTACCTGTATTTGTAAAAAAGATATTTTTTGAATTGCTTGCAATGCCACCGTAAATATAGCCTATCAGAGTGGTGTCTGCAGGCAGGCGGTCTAAGTCCAAGACATGATTTTCGTATTCAGGAAGGTTTTCCAACGGGATAAATTCGGAGCCGGAACCGAGCAAGGCGGGCATTTCGACCGGCAGTTTATATTCTGACATCTTACCATTTGATTCTCTGGTTACTCTGGCTATCGTTTTGACAAAAGGGACATTATCATCCCGGATAAGCGAGCCGGCCTCTTCATAATATTGCGCAATTCCGCCAAAAAAAATGGTATGCATTTCATTTTTTGAAGGGCTGTATGCCGGGAAGTGAGCACAATGATAGTGGTTGTAGTATTGCGAAAAATTATTGTTTACCTGATAGGCATTGCTGTCTATGTTTACACAATTTAAATAGGGCAAGTCTATAGAATCTCTGAAAACCCCTGAAAAGGCGGTTAATCCCTGATCGCCATCCGGCATGATCTGTGGCACGACATTATAATCCCGTCTATGCAAGTTTTTGGTATCTTTTACCGGTGTATCATGTTTTACTGAAATTGAAGTACCATCGTCAGTGAGTCTAAATGTTCTGATCGCATTGGTATATTCCTGTGTAAAGCCTGTGCCGTGTGTTGGGCCCATCGGGTTATATCTACCTGTAAATTTTTGTCCACCCGTTAAGTAGTATTTATCATAAATTTTATTGAGATATCCTCCTGTAACAGCAAATTCCTGATCGGAAATCTGTCTGAAACCAGCATTAAAATCTTTTCCTTCTATGATGGCATTAATCACCACCGGCACATTGACCGCACATAAATTTGCATAAGTCACGTGATTTCCAGCAACGCTGCTATAGCCATATCCACCGATGAGGTATAAGGTATTTCCGTCCTGATAAAACTCCATGTTCGTTGCGCTCAATTGTTCCCGTATGCCTAGCGGTAAAACCGAAAGTGCTGCTGTCCATTTTTTACCATTTTGCGGATTGACCACTGTAATTTGTGTATTCCGGCCCGCTTCATCAAAAGAAGCAAAGGGTTGCCTGCGATGCAGCCCATCCAACCGGCCACCAAAAATCAACCAATTGCCATTGTGCTGCCCCCATGCAAAAGACTGCAAGCCCGGTAAGCCCTGGATTGACATTGCTTCAAGGTGTACCTGAAAAGGCACATTCTGTGCATAGGCGGCTGTGGTCAACAACCAAATTGAAACCAGCAAATACTTCAAGTTTTTCATGGTGAAATTTTTAAAAATAATAACTCAAATAACGGATTAGAAATTTACTGCAATTTTATTTAATATCGCCTTCACTTTTTGTCTTTCATGCATCTCCGGCTTCATGAGTGTGTGAAAAAAAAAGGTGTGACATATCTCATTTGTCCGGTTTGCTATCGTTATAAAATCTAATTCGTCATTTGAGTTAAAAAATATTACTTCAGTATCAAATACATCAACCGCCACAATGTTCATGGCTGCCCTTTAAAATCACCTGAAATAGTTCATTGTCTATAAATTTCGGAACATATGTTTTGCCTACAGCGGTTAGCTGACCTGTAAATGCCCTCAGGTGATTTCCTGACCCACATTTTAACAGATCAAAGGCCTGCTTTATATCAGTACGGTTTGTGTGGGTGTAAAACACGTCAATATCTCTGATGTCTACGTCCTCTATGGTTGCTCCCACTTCCAGGGCGTCCGCCATGGATACTGCGACCTTCTCTATCAACTGACCGTATAAAAGCTGTAGTTCATTATTCAGAAACTTACCTTCCGGATAACCAGCAACGGGGTCAGGAATATTATATTTATGCAAGAGGGTAAGCATTTGTTCCTGGTGGGTTGCTTCACTATTGGAAATGTTATCAAACATCGTCAAGCCGTATTTTTTGAACGCGTAGGTGTATACATCATGCGCCAGTTTTTCTTCCTGTCGTAAAAAAATCAAGTCATTTTGTTCCTCAAGCGTCAGCGCATCGGAGGAATTATTTTCTTTGGTACAGGATACCACAAAAAGTAAAAATAAGAAACTGCTAACATATATGGATTTCATTTTAAATTATTTTTTTTTGATGAACTATTTTGACCAATTCCGGCCTGTTTCCTTTGGTCGCAATGTGCCCCATTAATTTGGATCAAAAGTAAATCAGACACCATGTGTATTAGTTGTTTGCCTTACAACCATGTTTGCTGTTTTTGGCGCAATTTTCCTTATTTCCTCGCCTGCATGATCCATGTTTATTCGTATCTGAACAACTGTCCTTATTGCCCCTACAACATTCTGATTTTTGATTTTTACAAGATGATGTCTGTTTTTCTCCACATTTTTTATTTCCATGACAATTGGATGAATCAGCAGCAACAATATCGTTAAATCTTTTTTGGTCTATAAACGACGGGGTAAAATTTCCTTTTTCCGATTTGATATTCCAATTAAAAGCTCTCATATGATTTTCTGATCCGAATCTCAAAATATTAAAGACTTCGATCACCTCTTCATTTTTTGCCTGGTCTATAAAACGGTCCAAGTCGGCTATATCCATATCTTCGATTTCTGCACCTGCCAGGTATGCATTTAACACTGACTGACTGGCTTTCTGAATTAATTTCTCATATGTTAACTGTAAACGCTCATTTGTATATTTCCCTTTTTCAGCGATATACGGATCGGTCAGACCAAACTGATCTAATTTTTCTTTGATTAAATTTTCGTGTTTTTTTTCACTTAATACAATATTTTTAAAAACACCAACATCCCATTTTTCAGTGCAAAAGGAGTATACTTCAAACGCCATTTTCTCTTCTTCCCGCATTTGAATCAGACCGGCTTTTTCATCATCGGACAAAACATTTGCAGCCAGCGGATTATGAATGGATACTGTTTGATTTGAAGAAACAAAAGCGGATAAAACAACTATTGAAACTGTCAGGATCATAACATAAAAGGTTTTCATGGTACATTTTTTTTTGAATGAATTAATATAGTGTATACGCCTTGTTTCCTTTTTTCTTTCATTTTTTTTTAAAATATTTAAAATAATATTTTCAGGGCCTAAATTTTTAAAAAAAACAATTGGTGATACAGCGATATAATAATTTTATCGGGACATATAAATCTGCATACAGATCTAAAATTTAGTATGCTTGAGGTCGGTTGTTTTTCCTTATTTTGTCCTAAGCTGATTCTTTATTGTGTCCCGGGTAAAATCAATATTTTCATCTTTTTTGTGCGGTTTTCTCTTTTAATACATTTCATCTTGCAGGTGGTTATGTTTAAAGTACATCACATTTAACGGGGGATTTCTATTTGCATTTCAGCTAATTATTAGTCCTAAAAAACCAATCGTATTACCGGGTTTAAATATAATGATCTATCCTTGTTTGTTGGTTAAATTTAAAGCAAGGAGCAAGTGTTAAAAAAAACAGGGTTTAATACCGGTTTTCATAGATAGTCCTTTATATTTATGTTTTATTTAATTTATAACATTTTAAAAACAAACGTATGAAACCAATTTTTTTATTTTTAAGTCTTGTTTTTTTGGGAACGTCCTGCTCTGTAGGCGTTAAAAAGGACTTAATGACTAAGCTTACTGTTACGAACAAAGGCCTTAGTTTAGGTGAGGCCTATCTGACATCGGAGGGCCAGAAGCTTGAAAACAATGAATTTGTTTTGGGACAAAAAATTAAGATTCAACTGGAAGGTGTAGAAGGATTTACATTAAAAGATGGTATGGCATTTCCTGGTGCTTCATTGCTGGTGGAAGACAAGGAGGGCAATGTCGTTCTTGAGAAGAACGATCTTTTTGCTGAATTAGCAGAAACCGGGGTGAAGGCGGAAGATGCCAAATATTTAGCTGCCACACTTGATGTTGGAAGTCCGATGGAGGCAGGAAAAACCTATATCTTTACAGCTCATTTTTGGGACATCAACAGCGAAGGAGAAATCACTTGTGAACTTGAGTATACCGTTAAATAATGGAGGGTCCAGTCAACGGACCTTATCTGAATTTAATAAGTTACCACAGGTATACGCTTCTTAACCCGGGTTACGTCAAATATGTATTAGATAATTAGATGACTTTTATTTGTTTGAGCACCCATTTAAAAACTTTGCATGCAGCAATTGCTGCAACCGCGGGCAGAAAGGGTGCATTACAACCAGTTTGTTCTTTTTATGTAACCATGTTTAAAACGTAATTTGGGCTCAGGCATTAGAAAACCTATTTCAGAACCTCACTACTGTATTGTACTTTGGGACTGCGATACGTTTTCTAATGTTTCATCCGGGTATATATCTTTTTTAGTATTGCATGTATATTCTACATTCTCTTATTCCTGTTCCCTGAATAAAACAGATATTATACAGCAACTTCGGCTTATTATAACCCGCACCAAAGTTCATTACCTCCATTAGTTTTCATTTTATTAGTCTCTTGTGGTGTATTGTAAAAACTCCATTGGCTATGCCCTCCAATGCTACATTACGTGTGGGATTAATTCTTGTTATTCATTTTACATTGGCCCGGAATTCCTCCCCATGGTTTTACCGATTCGGCACTGAACTTATAAAGTCCTGTTTTTTTCCCATTCATTTTAATTTGTTCTGATGATTCGAGTAATACCCGTGGTGCTACATTTGCCCGGCTAATATCCACCTTCCAAATATTGTTTTCAAAATCTTTCAACGACAAAGTATCGCCCGTTAATTCCATTATTTCTCCGGAAAGTGTTCCTAATTCCGGCTGACTCCAAATGGCTATTTTTTTTTCGAGAATGCTTTGGTATGATTCTATTTCGGTTTCGAATTTTTGTTCGAAATACCTGGCGCCGCCTGAAATAAAAAATATAGTACCCAGGGTCATGCTCAGTCCTGTGCTTAAGGCTATCCATTTGTGAAATGAAATTTTATATGCCCTGCCAGTGTTCCTGATGCTGGCTACGGATGCTCCCAAGAAAAACACCAGAATACCTAACCAGAGGAAAGGTAAAAGGACAAAAACAGCTTCCAGCCTGGAATGTTTCAAATGCTGTAAAAGGTCAAAACCGCTGACTGAAATCGCAAACAGGATTATTGAAAATGCAAGCGCGCCCATCAGTATAAAAAATACATAACACAGCCATTTTGATATTTCAGAAGCTGAAAATACCCAAACCGGTCGGGGCCTGATGCGGTCCGATTTTATTTTTTCGATCATTTTTTCTGCGTTGTCCATCATGATTGTATATTAAATATTTCCTTGTCCAGTTTACCTCCGGAAAGTGCTTTAAATGATTTTTTAGCCCGGTTAATTCTGGTAGCTACGGTTCCTTCCGGTATTTTCAGGATATCTGAAATTTCTTCATAACTTTTGTCTTCAAAAAATTTAAGCACCAGTACTTCTCTGTATTCCTGCTTCAGCATAAATAAAATTTTATCAATAAAAAGGTGTACATTTTTTTCTTCGTCTACATTTTCAAATTCAGCAGTCGTTGCCATCAGGGTCAGTTTTTCGTCATTCAATTCCAGTTTTTTATCTTTTTGGAATGATGTTTTTTTTCTCCAGAAACTGATGGTTTCATTGTGGACAATCCGAAAAAGCCAGCTTTCGAAAATAAGACCGGGGTCATAACTTAGAATGTTTCTCCAAATTTTAATGAAGGCTTCCTGTAAAATGTCTTCTGCTTCTGCGTGGTTGCATTGTGAAATGTGCTTTATATAACGGAGCAATTTTTCTTCATACTTCAAATACAAACAGGCAAAATAGTCCACCTCCTGCAATGACAGGCGGATGATTTCCTTATCAGAAAGGCCGTCACATTTTTTAATTGTAAAACTCAAACCTTAAAAAATTTATAAAACATAAGTTGCCAATGTAGTTAAAATACGTTTTTGCCGTGTATCCGAACCGCATTGTATTCGATTCCCAATTTTTTCTGCAAAAAATTCCAATGGGCAATCCGGATTCAACAACAAGTATACGCGTCAGGCGAGATAAAATTTCATTTTGTGTACATTATTTTTAGCGGGCGCAAACAAGCATCTACAAATTCGATTTTTAAAGTCAAAATTCCTATTCGTAAATGAAAACATTTTTTGTTTTCCCGGGTATCAGACCAACATTTGAGTGCCGTATTTTAATTATATGATTTTAATTTATTCTGCTTTTCCAGCCACTTTGTTCAGGGGGTTGTCTACGCTTAAACCTATTTTTACTGTTCATATTTTTTGATCATGGATTTCTGTTAATCAAGCCCCAACCCATTGAAATCATCAGACTTCTGTTTATAACCAGAAATATGATAATTTTGCAATACTTTAATGATCATTTTAGAGTAAAAATTTTTTATGAAATTTAATTTATTTTTTATCCTGGTGTTGCTGTTCAACACAAAAGCTTACAATCAGCAAGTTTCATTTACAGACCGAACCAGTCAGCTCGTGTATGTGCAAGGTACCATGGGTCAAGCCAAGTGTGGTGTGGACATGAATGGCGATGGTTTAGACGATATTACCCGAGTGTCAAAAGATGGTATTTATATCGATTTTCAACTGGAAAACGGACAGTTTCAGCACAAATGGTATTCCATGCCCATTCGCGTTTTGCCGGAATGGAGTGTTTGTGCTGGCGATCTTAACGGGGATGGACTTAATGATTTGATTTTTGGCGGCAATGGCAAAATTTCATACATAATTTCTGATTTGTATCATGGTAATTTTATTGAAAAAGTACTGCCTGATATCATATTAAGTCAGCGATCCACTTTATCTGACATAGATAATGATGGTGATCTGGATGGATTTATTTGTAATGATACGGGTCAGTCGCTGGCGCTAAAAAATGATGGGGCAGGAAACTTACACCGTGATCCGATATTAATTCAGACTTCCACATTGCCCGGTAATTATGCTGCCATATGGTGCGATTATAATCTTGATGGCTATACGGACCTATATGTTTCAAAATGTCTGGCTGAAGCTTTGCCCGGTAATCCTGCCAGAACCAACTTACTATACAAAAACAATGGTGATGGTACCTTTACAGAAGCTGCGAAGGAAGCGGGCATCGATGACAATGCCCAATCGTGGGCCACTGTTTTTGAAGATTTTGATGAGGATGGTGACTTTGATGCTTTTGTTGTTAATCATGATCAGCAAAACAGGTTATACCGCAATAATCATGACGGCACTTTTTCAGATGTCATAGCGGTATCCGGTATCGATGCCTATGATACCGGTGCGTTTGAAAATACAGCCGGCGATTTTAATAACGATGGTCATATTGATATCATTTCAGAGCTAAAAAATCAGATCTATTTTGGGCACGGCGATTTAACTTTTACCGGCCAGGAATTGTCATTTACGCCTGGCGCTATCGGCGATTTTAATCATGATGGTTTTCTGGATGTCACTTACCGAAGTCAACTTTACATCAATGACGGCAACGATAACCATTGGGTCAAATTCAGACTACGCGGGATTCAGAGCAATATAAATGGGGTAGGGGCAAAAGTTGTCATAAATGGACCGTGGGGTAGTCAAATAAGAGAACTCAGGTCGGGTCAAAGTTACAGCCCCATGAATTCGCTTGATATTCATTTTGGACTTGGGCAGGACAGTATCATTGAAAAGGCAGAAATATCCTGGCCTTCCGGCATTATAACGGAATTGCATCATCTTGCTTCGGATACCACTTATGTTATACCGGAAGGGGTGTGTATGCTTCCATCTATCAAAATAGGCGCGAAAAATAATTTGCCGTGGTGTAACGAGGAGACAATTGTTTTAATAGCACCTCCGGGTTTCAAAAAATACCTTTGGTCTGACAACAGCACCTCCGATTCTTTAATTGTCAAAGAACCGGGCAGGTATCGGGTATTGTATTGGGACTCCCTATTCTGTGTCGGACTCAGCACAGAAGTTTCTGTTTTGGTGCCGGACAATACTATTCCGGTCATTTCTGTACAAGAAGGAGGTAACTTTGCCTGCGAAGGTGATTCGCTGGTATTGGTATCATCGGCAGGGGCCATATCATCCTGGATTAGTGAGCAAAAACAAGGTGCCTCTATTACCGTTGGCAAGTCAGGCTTCTACCAGGTACGTGTGCCTGCAGCATGCCATGAGGATTCCCTGATTTCAGCCCCTATTGAAATTACTTTTGCCGAAGCCAGGATTCCGGAACTGGATTCTGTGGTCCAAACTGCTGATTCTATTTTATTTTATTTGAATGGCGACCATTGTCTATGGTTTGATTCGCTGTATGGAGGGCATCTAATTGGGGAAGGATGCGTGTGGAAAACAACAAAAACAGACATTGACAAAACTGTATACGCAGAAAACGGAGTACACTTGATTTCAACCGAAGTTAGTGGCGGAAAGGCCGACACGGCGGGAACAGCCTTTATCATTCCCTCCTCAAAAATTATGTATTTTACATCAGTTAAAGCATTTGAAATAGTAACCGTTGATATGTATATAAAAAGTGAATCGGATGAAGGTGTGCGGGTTGTGCAATTGTTATCCGATCAAGGTGGAGTTTTGGATGAAACGTCATCCTTTTTAAAAAAAGGGTTAAATACCGTGCCTTTATCATTCCATATTCCTCCCGGGCATTATGCCCTGCGATGCAATCGTTTTGATCAAATAAGCAATGTTGGCCCTTTAGATTACCCTTATCCATTGGGTCATTTTGGTCAAATCGATTCTTCCTCTACCAGTCTTAATTTTTATCCCTACTTTTTTAACTGGAAAATTAAAGGGAACAATCAAATATGCCGGTCTGAGCGACTTGCGCTTCATATTGAGGCGAACTCCTTATCAAAACCACCCTTTTCAACAAAAATTTTCCCCAATCCTGCAGACCATTTTATAGAAGTTACTTCTGATTCCTTTTCAGGCAACACCCATCTTTCAATATTTAGTGTGAATGGACAGCTGCAATCAAGCGCTGTTTTTGAATCCGACCGACCTATGCGGCTGGAAACAAGTCACTTAAATTCCGGATTTTATTTATTGAAATTTACTACCTCCGGATTCAGTACATTTCATTTTTTCAGCATTGTGCGATAAGTAATAACAAATCCCAATTATTTATATATAAATCAGATTTATATTCCTAATTCTTCACTAAAACAGGGAAGCAGGTCAAATAATTCGTTTTAATACCGGTTGGGATACGATTTTGACCATTTCAGTATTGTTTAAACCGGGAATTTGATATGAAACTCTATATTTGATTTATAAAATAATTAAAGGGGCGTTGTGAAAAGAAGATACGGATGCTGGAAAATTGCACTTTGGTTCAAAAGTTTATTTTGGATAGTTCTGCTTTTTCACCATACATCTTTACATGCTCAGGTTCATTGTAAAGTAACTATGTTTGTTGAGCCTGACTTTTGTAATACCAATAATGTCATCCTCCATGCCTCTGCCTGGAATTTTACGCCTCCGGTTACTTTTTTATGGTCAACCGGAGAAACTACACAGGATATTTCTGCTCCAATGGGGTCGGGAACTTATTCTGTGACCATAACCGATGCCGTTGGTTGTACATCAAACTGGAGTGTCGACTTAAATGCGTTTAACTTTACCTATTCCATTGATGTATTCAATACCTGTTCCTATGAGCAAACACAATTGGCCGTTAATTGGAATCAATACACTATTCCCGGAAATTACACCTATTTGTGGTCTAATGGTGGTATAACCAGCGTAACCAACATTAGCACATCGGGCACTTATTCAGTCACTATAACTGATCCTGATACGGGGTGTTCCGTAGTCGTAAGTATTGATGCACAAATATCGCCCAGTCCGGAACCTGAAATAACCAGTACAGGTTCTATCTGCAATGGCGGATCCGTAATGCTTACTGTTACCGGTGGGCCATATGCATCCATTTACTGGTTTCCCGGAGCCTGGGATACCGAGACTGTTACTGTGACCGACCCGGATACGTATCTGGTTACAGTTCAAAATGTTTTTGGGTGTATTGGTACAGCCACTATTGATGTTCCGGGTGGCGGGAGTCAGCCTATTTTGAGTGGACCATCTACTTTTTGTCCGGGTGGAAATGCGATTATATCGGTCACTAATGCTTCTGATTTTACATCATTTAACTGGAGTAATGGTTCAAACTCGCCAACAATTAATGTTTCTGTTGCAGGAATATATAGTGTTACGGTTACCAGTCAGGATGGTTGTACTTCCATTGGGAGTTTTGAACTTCCCGGAACAGGATGGTCAATAAGTGGTGTTGAAATGCCGAATACGTCGTGCGCTAATGCCAATGGCAGTATCGATGTTAGTGTGACTCCTGCAGGAATGTTTACTTATTTATGGAGCAATGGAGTCGTTACAGAAGACTTAAGCGGATTAGCATCCGGCACATACGACGTGACGGTAACGGACGCCAATTCGTGCAGTAGTATGGCATCGTTTAGTATCGGTCAAAATACAGTAAATCCGGTGATTTCCATTACAACGGTAAATGCAACCTGCGGGCAGGCCAACGGAAACATCGATGTCAGTGTGAGTCCGGTTGGATCGTTTGTTTATTTATGGAGTAACGGGGCCAATACGGAGGATCTGAACAATGTGTTGCCCGGTACCTATAGTGTAACGGTCACCGGAGGAAATGGATGTTCTGCGACTGAGACTGCATTCATTAGTAATGACAATACATCGTTTACAGTAGCCGGAACCGAAACAGACAATACATCGTGCATCATTCCCAATGGCAGTATCGATGTGAGTGTGACCCCTGTTGGAATGTATACTTAT
>WBZS01000247.1_pt1 | contig 36354 bp, 35 predicted proteins | sample 5204201 | NCBI WGS metagenome assembly WBZS01 (sample SAMN12344357, study PRJNA552823) | activated sludge metagenome | biome: Activated sludge suspended growth; feature: Nitrification reactor; material: Wastewater; isolation source: activated sludge from nitrification reactor of wastewater...
TCCGGTATTGATAACCAGGCCGTGTCCTTTACCGCTGACTACATTGGTGCCCTCCCAAAGGCAGTTAACCCTTAGGGCGAGTGGTGTTTCAGCCGGCAAAGTGCCTTCATCTTTTCTGACCGGAAAAGATTCACCCGTGAGACTGGCTTCATTGACATGCAGCTCATTGGCTTTTATCACCAGGCAATCTGCAGGAATTATATCGCCGGCATTCAGAATGATAACATCTCCATAAACTATATCGGAGGAAAAAATTTCAATAATGGAATTATCCCGGATGACTGTACTTTTTAAGGATAACAGCGATTGAAGTTTGGATACAATTTTTCCGGCATTTCGTTCCTGAAAGAAACTTAAAGTACCTGAAGTTACGACGATAAATAAAATTATAGCCACATCGGCCAGATCCCCAAAAAAGGCAGAAAGCAAAACAGCACCCATCAATAAAAGCATTAACGGATTTGTAAATTGTCTGACAAAAAGCAGGATATCTTTTTTAAGAGGGCTTGTTTTTTTTTGTTTGCTTTTTAAATCAGAAAGCAAATGAAGTGCCTGTGCATTTGAAATTCCGGTTTCACCGGAATGGAGTGTTGAAAACCAATAGTTTTTATCATACTGCCAAAATGAGGTGGACGCATCATTTTTCATTTTATGACTGGTTATTCCTTGTAAATATATATATATTTTAGCAGTTTATGCATGATTCATATCATGGATCAGCCTATTTTTTTGTTTTATTATCCACTTCATCCATATCTACCTGAAAGAGGTGCAGGAGCCGGTGAACAATAGGGGAAAAAAATACCGCTGATATACTCAGAAAGGCCACACCGCTATACAGGGCGTAAAACGAAGAAAATAATTTTCCTTCTGTGGTTGTCAGTTGCACCACGGGTCCCATTCCGGTCAATATCATACAGGACATATGGAAACTGTCCATCAGGCCAAGATTGGCAAAATGGCAGTACCCAAAAGTACCGATTCCAAGAGACACTGATATCAAAATCATACTAAACATGCTATATTTAAATAACCTCAGAAAAAAATGTGGTAAAGCTGCCAGTTTTTCATTTTTGGATTCGAGTCTCATAGTAAGTCGTTTTAAGTATGTTGTTGGTGATAAAATATATTTCAGTGCTTCATTTGAAAGTAATCATAACTTTAAAAGAAATTCCATGGTATCTACACCATCGGCATAGGTATCTATAGCAGGACATTGGGCCTGGCCAAAGGATACAGTTTCCATGTCTTGCAAGGGAAGGTTGGTGACAATACACTGGATTTCATCGCGGTGTTCGTGCAGCCAACTCATTAACATGGATATGTCGCTATAGCGTTGGTAATGAACACAGCCTATCCGGGAAAACAGTGATTCCGATTCTTTTAAAATAAACATGTCGTTTTGAAAAAAAGGTTCTTTGTTGATTAAATTGAGTGCTACATTATAGTCATAATTGTTTTTGTACTTATTATGATTAATGATAAAGCTATATGAATTAAACGCGTCAAATAATTGGGTCACCTCGTAGTTTTGGGGTACAAAAATTTTACTTACATTTCTGCAGCCTAAACCAAAATAACTAAAAACATCGCATGCCAGGGATTGTAATTCTTCAGAAGATTCGTTTCCGGATAAAACGGCAATACTGTTCCTGTTTCTTCTGATTAGATGAGGCACTTCTCTAAAATAATACTCAAATTGTGTGGCGCTGGTATTACTTCCCGTGGCAATGACTGCGTCATAATCTGATAGTTTTTCTACGGCAATAAAATCTGAAGCAGCCCCAGGTGAGCATTTTTTAATCAGGTCAACCATAAATGGCATTAATACATTGTCTTTATCTGAATATTTAATCAGACTGATGTGGCCTGCCAGGTAACAGCATAAAACATCGTGAAAGCCTACCAATGGAATATTTCCGGCCAAAATAAGACCAACTTTTTTGGGTAGAGCTTCGCGGTTCAGGTTGTATTTAGTGGCCATATAACGCAAAGATGGCTCCTGTAGAAACTGATCTCTTACCGATTCCACCGACATCATGATATTTTGTCTGGTGAACCAGGGATTTTCGGATTCCGTTCTTCGGAACAAATCATCCATTTCGGCTGAATCGAGATTTTTTAAGTAGTTTCCTGTTAAGACAAGGCTGTTTATTTTTTGATCTAAGGTCATCATTATAATTCAATACGGACTTAAAATAAAAGTAAATTTAAACATAGATTTTAAAATTGTTAAATTACACTTTGGTCTTATTGTTCATAAATAAGAAGTTATATTGGCATGGTCACTTCGGATCAGCGGATCTATTCTTCATCCTGAAGGATTTCTTTTCTTGATGCGACATAGCCACGCCATTTGTTTAACAGATTATTAAAATCGGGAGGTAAGTCAATTTCAAAATATTTAAATTCTTCCGTCACCGGGTGAATAAACCCAAGTGATCTGGCATGCAACGCCTGTCGGGGCATAACATCAAAACAGTTGTCGACAAACTGTTTATATTTTTGATAAATGGTTCCTTTCAGTATGCTGTTACCACCATACCTTTCATCATTAAACAACGTGTGACCCATCCATTTCAGGTGCACCCTGATCTGGTGCGTCCGACCGGTTTCCAGATGGCACTTAATTAGCGTTACGTAGTATAGCCTCTCCAATACTTCAAAATGGGTAACGGCATGTTTTCCTTGTTCGCTATCCGGGAAGACGGTCATCAGCATTCTATCGCGCTCATGTCTTCCAATATTTCCGATAATGGTTCCCTTCTCTTCCGGGATATCGCCCCAAACCAAAGCAACGTATTCGCGCATAATGGTATGATCAAAAAATTGTTTTGCCAGGTGGGTCATTGCAAAATCATTTTTTGCAATCAGAATCAATCCAGAAGTATCTTTGTCAATGCGGTGAACCAAGCCGGGGCGATCTTCTTTATTGCCTCTCAGCAGCGGCAGTTGCTGTTGCTGAAAGTGGTATAATAAACCGTTAACGAGGGTACCTGAAGGGTTACCGACTCCAGGATGAACGACGAGACCAGGAGGTTTATTGATTACCATGAGGTGTTCGTCTTCATAAAAAATATCCAATGGGATATATTCCGGTTGTAATTTGTAGTCCTCATCCGGATTTGAAGGCAAAACCAACGAAATTTCATCTCCGGGTTTTACTTTATAATTTGCTTTTGCTGTTTTCTCATTCACCAGGATATTGCCAATTTTTAAAGCATTCTGTACCCTGTTTCTGGACACTTTTTCCAGTCTGTCCATTAAAAATTTATCAATTCGTATGGGCGTCTGTTTTGGGTCACAGATAATTCGCTGATGTTCATAGAGTTCATCCGAATTATCGAGGTCTGTACTTTTTATTGCGGTCATAACTTAGTTTTCAGTATTTTGAGTTGTATTAAATTTATAAGTAATCCCAAAATCAAATCTGAAAATATCTGTCGTGCTTCTTTTTAGGTCAAACCGATCCAGACTGCTAAATTCTATTTTGTTTTTTGAATTTACAACATAATAAGGTACACTTAAACCAGGCAGGTAATTTGTTTTGAAATTGAGATAAATCTGATTGCTTACCGGATAATTTAATCCGGCAGAAAATCCATAAGTCAGCGATAAACTGCCTTTGTCAATATTGGTGTCTGACATCTCTTCATCATTTGTCAACGTTTTGGTGGTGTAGGTGAATAGCCATTTATATCCCGCCTGCGCTTCAGCATAAAATTCCAGTTTACCCAAATAAATATCCGGGTAAAATCTGAGTTTTCCATTAAATCCCAAAAGGCTGCTGTTTGTTGAATAATTAAAATTAACGAGTTGGAAATCCAGCACTTCTTCAATAGTGGCATCTGCGTGATCGAGGGGATTATAGTACACACTAAAACCCCAAAACAATGGATTTTGCGGTTTTAACTGATGCAGGAAAGTCGCCTCAAAACCTGGTCTGATTGTTTTAATATTCCTGTTAAAAAATCCAACAGGTTTCATAAGCGTAATGTTCATTTCTACAAAATTGATGTTGTCCTGTGCTACACCGGGCACAGCATAAAATGGCAGTAGAAAAAACAACCATACAAATACAGTTTTCATTTCCGAAAAGACATTGATTCTCTGCAAAGATACGCATTGTTTTAACTTTTTTATTTCACAGTTACCGGAAGGTGGTACGACCAAATCATAAGATCTACAGAATTCAAGAATTCAATACAAACATTTACCCAAAAGTGACGACGGGACTGTATGTATGTCCTATTTGGCTCTGCATAAAACTTAAGTGTGGGGCACCTGGGCCAGATCCGGGAAAACTGAAGATATAACTGAGTTCTTAAATAGTTTGTAATTAAGGATGGTTGGTTAACTGTAAAACACTCCGGGCCAGAATCGGTTTGCGGTGCCATTTTTCCTACTTACATGAACTAGAATCAAAATATTTACACTGAGTTTGTATCCAACTATCAGGTAATACAGTGCTTCGACCGATGAAACTATTTATCGAATTTGCCGTCAAATAAAAACAGAGCCAACGTCTTTAATTTTCTTTTATTTGCTACTGTTTACAAAAATAGCCAATATACTTTTACCTTTGCCACATAATTGACAATCATACTTGATGACCACAAAAAAATATTCGTTACCTTCGCTTTGTGTAAAAGAACACCCGGAGTTGAGAACAAGCCAACCCCATCAATTGCCTATATATGCAACATCTTCTTTTGAGTTTGAAACCATGGAAGAAGGCATTGATATCTTTTCCGGAAAAGCATCCGGGCACGTCTACAGCCGGTACGGCAACCCGACAATAGATACAGTAAGTCAAAAGCTTGCCGATATGGAAGCTTATGGAACCGGTTTAACGGCCTATGGATATTTAACCAGCAGCGGCATGTCTGCTATTTCAACGTTAGTGCTCTCCATGCTTAAAAGTGGCGATAGTATTTTGACACAAAATGATTTATATGGAGGAACGACAGAATTGTTTGTAAAAGTGATTTCAAATTCAGGCATTAAAACAATTTTTGCTGATCTGACTGATATAGATGCTGTGGAGCAGATTCTTCAAAACAACAGATCGGTAAAAATGCTTTATCTTGAAACGCCTGCAAATCCGACGATGAAGTGTATTGATATTCTGCAAATGTCGCGTTTAGGTAAAAAATATGGTGTATTTACTTGTGTTGATAATACTTTTTGTACACCGATCATCCAGCAACCATTAAGTCTGGGCGTTGACTTTGTCATTCATTCTACCACAAAGTACATTAACGGGCATGGAAATTCCATTGCGGGGATAATTATCGGTCATGATGAACGATATAAAAAACAAATCTGGACCACGTTGAAATTAATAGGGTCAACATGCAATGCCTGGGATGCCTGGCTTATCAATAACGGGGTGAAGACCCTGGCATTAAGGATGCAAAAACATGCCGAAAATGCGAAACAAATAGCTGAATTTCTGGAAGGTCATGCCAAAGTAAAACTGGTGAATTACAATGGTCTGGTTTCCCACCCATACCACGAGGTAGCTAAAAGGCAAATGAAGTCATTTGGGGGTATGTTAAGTTTTGAGATAGATGGGACCTTAAAAGAAGTCCTGTTCATTCTGAACAGACTGAAATTTTGCAAAATAGCGCCAACACTTGGCGATGTGGACACCTTAGTTTTACACCCTGCAACCAGTTCTCATATCAATGTAGATAAGTCGCAGCGCGAGTTGAGCGGTATTTCCGACGGATTAGTCCGGTTATCGGTGGGTATTGAAGATGCAGTTGACATCATTGAAGATATTGAGCAAGCATTATCATAATGGAAAAAACAGCATTAATTTTTGGAAGCAGTGGCTTGGTCGGTTCATCTTTACTGCAGTTATTATTGAATGCCCCTGATTATAAACGGGTCATAAGTTTTGTAAGGCAAGTTCAGGAAGTCGCCCATCCTAAGCTGGAGCAGATCGTTTTTGACTTTGAGCATCTGGAAAACTACAGTGACTCATTGAAAGGAGACGACCTTTTTATATGTTTAGGTACCACCATTAAAAAGGCGGGGAGTAAGGAAAAATTTTATAAAGTGGACCATGATTATGTGGTACAAATTGGCGGACTCGCCAGTAAAAATGGTGTAAAAAGAATCTGTTTTATTTCATCTATGGGAGCAGATAAAACATCCTCAGTTTTTTATTCTAAAGTGAAAGGAGAAGCAGAACATGATATACAGCAATTTTCATTTGAAAGTATTCACCTGGTGCGTCCATCCCTGCTGCTTGGTAAAAGGAAAGAGTACCGGTTAGGGGAACGCATAGGTATATTTTTGAGTAAAGCTTTGTCTTTTATTTTTATTGGTCCTTTAAAAAAGTATCGTCCTATCGAAGACCATATAGTCGCAGAGGCTATGGTACGAGTCATGCAAACTGAAGATAAAGGATGTCATATATACGAATCGAATGAACTGGAAAAAATTGCTCTTTTTAACCATAAAAATTGAATTTAAGTGAATAAACCTGTAGTAAAAAAATCCCTGATCGAACTGGAGATCGGGCTGAATGAAGATAAACACCCGGAGACGATACACTGGAGGTCGACAGACAACCCAAATGGAAGTGAATTTACGCCATGTAATGCGATGTCTCTGGCATTATTTGATAAAGAATATAAGGATACGCTTAAAATAGATCTTTGGACAACGGAAATGCAGGTAGTAGAAATGGACAGATTTATGTTTCAAACTCTTCGTTCGCTGGCTGATACCTATTTTAGGGCAACAAATAATCAGCAGCTGGCCAATGACATGCAACTTTTTGTGGATTATTTTGGAAAACAAACCGGGATAATTACAGAAGAAGGGGGATCGCAGGCCTAATATATTGCTGATGGACCAACGAACGCCTTTCAAAACAGACCCATTACAGCAAAGTGCGTAAAGGGACGTATCATATTAAATTATTTTATAATAAATTTTATATATTATTTTTATTTTGAATATTAATATTTACATTTGCACCTGACGAATTCAACCAACGCTCCAATCTCTAATTTGTATGTGCAGTATTGTAACAGAAAGATTTATTCAATGTCTGGAAAAGCTTAAGGACAGAAATGATATCAAGTCCATCAGGCAATTTGCCCTGGCAGTGGATTATCATCCACAAAACCTGAATGATATCATGAAGGGGAAAAGAGATGTTACCATTGAGCTGATAAAAAATGCGGCTGAAACATATAAAATAAATCCACAATACATATTTACAGGACAAGGTTCTATGTTTTCTGATGAAGCCATTGTTCAGCAACCTTCCTCTGTGCAGCCCTATAAATCACTGGAAAAAATAGTATACGTGCCTACAGCAGCACATGCCGGGTATACGGAGCAATTTCAAGACCCGGTATTTTTGGATGATCTGGTGAGTTTTTCATTGCCGGACTACAAATTTCAGCACGGTACATACCGGTGTTTTGATATCATGGGTGACAGTATGGAACCTTCCTTATTTGCAGGAGATAAAGTTGTTTGTTCGCTTGTGGACCAAAACAACTTTTACAGTTCAGTCAGGAATAATCTGGTGTATGTTATTGTCATGGATGGTTCAATCGTGGTAAAAAGAATGCTTAATAAAGTGCGGGAAAACGGAACGATGCTTTTGCTTTCTGACAACTCATATTATCAGCCTTATTCAGTGAATGTCGATGAAATCCGAGAGATATGGCATGTGGAAGTGAAAATTTCCCCATATCTGCCCTCACCCAATAATATCAGGAATGCTTTTCATGAAGAAATGGATGGCATGAAAAAGATAATTGATCAACAATCCAGGTCGATACAAATGCTGAACCAAACGGTTGAAAAATTATTAAAACAACACCGGTCGGTCGTATAATTAAAGTTACATATCATATTCCCATAAAATAAAAACGCTGACCATCTTTTGATTGTCAGCGTTTTTTAATTAAGAAAAAGCTTTTTATTTGATTAGCTCGTATTTATAATTTACGATTCTAAGAATACGTTGTCCTGTTTTGGGGTTGATATTTTTAAGGTAAATATCCACATCAATCGTTTCAGATTCTTCTTTTTTTCCACTGTCAAAAGTGACGTGAATCACTCCTTTTTTACCCGGAAATATTTTATTTTTGGGGTAATCCAGTGTAGTACAATCACATCCCGATGCAATATCGATTTCAATGATATCGGTTCCGGTATTAGTAAAGACGAAGTCAAACTTTTTTATTTCTCCTTTTTTTACTTTTCCAATATTTATGCTTTCGTTTTCAAACGTCATTTGCACGCCTTGCTTGTTGACGGTAATACCTTTATTATTTGCTGCTTTTACATTGGTTTTTGTTTGTGCTGACATTGAGGCGGAAAGACCAAAAATGAACATTAAAAGCATCAGGAATTGCGATTTCATATGATAAATTGTTTTGTGTATGTAAATGTTAGACGGTGCAAAATTGCAAAAAGTTACTCATTAATACTCTTATAAATATGTTAAAAAAGTCGGGGAAACTTAAAATCTCAGACATTGTATCCGGGGGTGAAGGGTAAAAAGATACGATTGGACATATATAGAAGAAGGAGGGCAGATTTTAAGCCATGAATTTTACTGCCCTCGTCATTTCGCGTTTACCGGGAGGTCCGGGCAACGATTCGACCCTGAAGCCAACCGACCTCAGGTTTCTTTTAAATGCACCCTGGGCACAATAGCTGACGAGGATGCCGTTTGGGAGAAGTAAGTCAAACATTTTTTTTAAAAACGGTGTTTCCCATAGATTAGGCTGTGTTGCCGGTGAAAAGGCATCAAAAAAGATGACATTATATAAATGCGGGATTACTGCGGTTTCTGCATCCAGGAGATATTTGGTAAAAATAAAATCAGAACTCAAAGTGATCTCTGTATTCCAGGGGCATGTATGTAGCTTCCGGAAAATATCATCGTTGCCCAAAATATTCGGGTAATTTAATTGTTCAGCAGTTGTGACCGAAACCGGAAATGCTTCAATTGTATGATATTGCAGGTTTACATTGTTATTTGTTGCCCACATGAACGATAAAAGGGCGTTTAGTCCGGAACCAAATCCCATTTCGAAAACGGAAATCCGGGTGGGTTTATTCAGAGCAGAATAGGCTAATCCGGCATCAATAAATACTACATTGCTTTCCGTGATTGCTCCGTGTATAGAATGGTAGGTTACCTCGAATTTTTTGGATTTAAGGGTATGAGAGCCATCTTCTGAAATCTGAATCAGGGGTTGGTCAGGCATCATGCCAGCTGAGGGTTTCTTTCAATTCACCCAGTGTTATATCAAAATGGGAGGCGTCATAAATACACTCCCCGTTTTTAAGCAATAAAATTTGGGGTGACTCGTGAAAAACATCAAATTTTTCTGCGACGGCATTGGAAATGTCGCGGTTGGCTTTTACATCCACATAATAGGGTATCACATCTTGTAAATCCCAGGACTCTTCCAGCCTCATTTTTGCCATGAGACTCACAGAACAAGTAGTGCTATGTTTGAATATAATGATATTGTTCAGGTAAGATGCATCGGCCAGTTCATCCAAAACAGCCGAAGAATCCAACGATTTCCAGGAAATCATCCGGATTATTTAATGATAGGTGCCACAATTTTAACGGCAGTCTTTAATTCATAAGGACATCCATATCCTCTGTTGCAAGAACTAAAAGCTACGACCATCATTAAAAGTGCTGACGCAAATACTATTTTTCTCGAAATTTTGTTATTCATGACTGTTATTTTCTAATCTAAACGAATGAGGGTGTAAAAATATTATTTATTTATAATATACTGACACAAATTTTAAGTATTAAACCTATGTTTTACCAAATTTTAACAAATAATTGTACAATAAGCGATTTCAATCTAACTTTGAACCCTTAAACACGTGTTTTGAATAAAGGTAAAATACATTTAATTGCGATAGGGGGTGCAGCGATGCATAACATTGCGCTGGATCTTAAAGCACAGGGCTTTGACGTGCGTGGTTCTGATGATGAAATTTATGAACCATCGCTGGGAAGACTACAGCAAGCCGGGATAGCACCCGCCAATTTTGGATGGTATCCGGACCGGATTACTTCGGATATTGACATGATTATCTTAGGCATGCATGCCAAAGCAGATAATCCGGAACTGGTTAAGGCCCTCCAGCTTCAGATTCCGGTATATTCTTATCCTGAATTTATTTATAAACACTCTTTACATAAAAAGCGGGTCGTCATCGCAGGAAGTCATGGTAAAACCACGACTACAGCCATGGTATTGCATGTCCTAAAAAAATTGGAATTCGATTTTGATTACCTGGTTGGGGCTCAAATTGCCGGATTCGACCGGATGGTAAAATTGACGGATGCCCCTTTGATTGTCATAGAAGGAGATGAATATCTAAGCAGTCCAATAGACCGGGTTTCCAAAATTCTGCATTATAAGCCGCACCTGGCTGTAATAACAGGAATTGCATGGGACCACATCAACGTATTTCCTACTTTTGATGATTATAAGGCACAGTTTGTCCGGTTTATCCAAACTGTTCAGCATGGGGGGACTGTTTTTTATTATGAAGGAGATCTTGAGCTGCAAAACATGAAAGGGCGCGATGGAATATCCTTAGAACCTTATGGTGCTCTCGAAAATAATTTTCAGAATCAGGTTCTATTTGAAGATAAGTATTATGACATATCTGTCATTGGAGAACATAACCTTCAAAATCTGAATGCTGCCAGATTAGTGTGTCAGGAATTGGGTATCGATGCTGATATTTTTTTCAAATCTATTTCCGATTTTACAGGTGCCCACAAACGACTGCAGAAAATATCTCAAAAAGATGGCCGAAGTGTTTATCTGGATTTTGCTCATGCTCCCAGTAAGGTAAAAGCAACCACAGATGCCTTTAAGAAATGGTTTGGAGATCAAAAATTGCTTGCTGTATTGGAGCTGCATACATTTTCAAGCCTAAATATGTCTTTTATACCCCAATACCTTCATTCTCTGAATGCTGCAGACATCGCCGTCATTTTTTACAATGAACACACGCTTGCCATGAAAAATATGCCTTTGCCTGACAAGCAGTTTCTTCATTCCGCGTTTGGTCATCCGAATTTATTTGTAATAACAGATGCAGATGAATTGCACCAAATGCTTATTCAGAAAAAATACAATGATTTTAACATATTGCTTATGTCATCCGGTAATTTTAACCAGATGAATTTAGATATATAACTGGTCCTGACTCATGCAAACCGCCGTATACTTATTGGTGCTTTTATACTCTGATATATCTGAAGGAGTGGCTTCAACTGTCAAGGCGGGTATTTCGTGATGAAGACTAAGGAATTCCGGGAGAAGCTTTAATTATCTAAAATTACTCGAATATCCGACCTTAGCTGGCAACATGCATTTTGAATACTGATTAAACGAGGACCACTTTTTTGACCATTTGTCAGCCTTAACCAAGCCTAGGTGGGTCTACAAAAAGGGGTGTATAAACCTAAAAATATAAAATTTGAAGAAGAAAGGTGGTATTTTTTTAGACAATAATCCGGGCAATGTCTTTTATCCAATATTCGTTTTATTCCTTTCTTAACCAACCTAAAACATTATAATCTGCTACCGTCCAGTATTGATAAAACCGGACCAGGGGAATGGTTGCTCTGGACTTCATTCCTGTGTTTTGCTGCACTATTTCAATCTCATTTTCGTTTACTCTGGAAATAATGGCCATATGCCCAAACCTGTTTCCCGGGTAGCCATCATAAATTAAAATGTCGTTCACCATTGGCTGGTATTCCCTCACATTGCGGTATTGCATCAAACCTCTTTTTTTATTAAAAGCCTTGTCCGGTAAACTCTGATCGAAAAAATCTTTGGCATGTCCGTTGGTGTGGGGCATTTTGTGATGAAATACCTCATAATAATACCGTTTGGCAAATTCAACACACTGATATTTTAGACCCAGATTATAACCGTCCTTAGTTATATGCCGTCCAATAACTTTAGTGAAATCTTTTCCGTTAAAATATACCTCCACCCCATTTAGTGTGTCTATTATTGTTCCCACTTCTACTTCATGGTCGTTAAAGGCATCACAAAAAACGAAGGTTAAGCAGAGTAACAGGATTTTAAACAATTTCATGGTTTGGCGTTTCGATCTCTACAACAAATAAAGGTCAAAATAACATCAAATAAATTAAGCCGTGAAATAAAGGAAACAAAATTTATATTAAAACTCCATCCGTGCCAGTGGTGTAACATCCTGGCCGACAAAATCCTTATTCAAAAACTTGTAATAAGCGGCAATGCCAATCATACCAGCATTGTCCGTGCAGTATTCAAATGAAGGAATAAAAGTTTTCCAACCTTTTTTTATTCCAGTTTCTGTCAATGTTTGTCTTAATTGACTGTTGGCGGAAACACCGCCTGCAATTCCAAGATTTTTTATCCCAGTAATTTCTGATGCTTTAATTAGTTTATGCATTAGAATCCGTATTATGGTGGATTGGACGGAGCAGCAGATATCATTGAGATTTTCCTGAATGAAGTTTGGATTTAGGGCAATTTCCTTTTGTAAAAAATATAAAACAGATGTTTTTAAACCGCTGAAACTAAAATCCAGGCCTTTTACCTGGGGTTCCGGAAAATGGTATACTGGTTTCCCAATTTTGGCTAGTTTGTCAATAATTGGTCCGGCGGGGTATTCGAGTCCCAGCATTTTCCCCGTTTTATCAAAGGCTTCACCTGCGGCATCATCCAGGGTAGAACCCAGAATTTCCATTTTATTGTAGTCATCAACTTTTACAATTTGGGTATGTCCGCCGGAAACGGTGAGACATAAAAACGGAAAATCAGGTTTTGTTTCTCCGGCAAAATGGGCCATTACATGGGCCTGCATGTGATGTACTTCAATCAAGGGAACATTCAGGCTAAGTGCAATTGATTTTGCCGTAGAAACTCCTACAATCAGGCTTCCAAGTAATCCGGGGCCTCTTGTAAAGGCAATGGCGTTGACTTTATTGATGTTTATACCGGCATCTTTTAGTGCTGCATCAATTACCGGAATAATATGGATCAAATGTTGCCGGCTGGCCAGTTCCGGAACTACGCCTCCGTAAAGCTGGTGTTCTGTCTGACTGGCAATGCGGTTACTTAATACGTTGCCATCACAGATCACCGCTGCGCTGGTATCATCGCAGGAAGATTCAATGGCTAAGATTGAAACGCTCTTTTTTATCAAGATTATATTAAAATATTGCAGGTGAATTAAAAAAAATAAATAATTTTGCCAACGATACACCAAAAGTAGTACTTTGTGCATCAATTTCCAGTAGTTAACCAACAAATTCAATTTATTAATTCAATTTAACAGCACACTTTATGAGAAAAGGAATAAATATAGCATTGATTTTAATAACTTTTATTTTGGCGTATTGGCTTTATGCCTCTGTGAGAGAACCTATTGCTTTTCATGCCGAACTGGATAAGAGGAAGGACGCTGTCATTAAAAGCCTGAAAAAGATACAGATTGCACAAGATGTATACCGAATGGTAACAGGTAAGTATGCCAATAATTTTGATAGCCTGGCCAGTGTGATTACCCATGGTAAAATTGAAATCGTGAAGCTGGAAGCTGATCCATCTGACCCAACTAACCAGGATAAGTTTATCAAATCGTTAAGTTACAGAGAGGCAAAAGACAGTTTATTCAATTTATTGGGTGGCCCGGTTAATCTGGATTCATTAAGGTATATCCCCTTTAGTGAAGGTAAAAAGTATGATATAGACGCCGACACTATTACACATCAGAATACGTTGGTCAATGTGGTTCAGGTTGGTACCAGGTTTAAAGAATTTATGGGTGAATATGCTGACCCTACCTATAAAAAGTACGATAAATTTTATGATCCTGAAAAACTGATCAAGTTTGGTGATATGAATTCACCCAACACAAACGGAAACTGGTAATCTTTCGAATGTCTCCTTCAGATTTTCAGTATTCCGAAAAAAATAAAATGAACAGACTGTCTGTCTTACTTATGACAGACAGTCTTTTTTATGCGGTATTTGATGAAAACCACATTCTGGTGGGTCATAAATCGTATACCGGAGTGCGCTTTAGCGACAATGCTGATATGGAGGTGATATTAAAGGATGAAACCTTAAACAGCGATTTTCCGGGCGGGGTATTGGTTGCCGTACTCAGTTCGGATCATTATCAATTGCCTGAAGAAGATAGCCATCTCATTTCAGTATTGCCCGGACTTGAACTAAAGTCCAGAATGGTTGAAAAAATACCCGGGGCCGGCATTTACAATTATTTCGGAATTACCTCCCATCAGGAGCAGCTACTTTCCGACTTGTTCCGTTCCGGATATCAGATAAAAAGTATACCTGCATTGCTTTCTTCCTATTTTATCGGAGAGTTTGTGTCTTTTATGCATGTGCACCTGGAACATCATTCTACGTCAGTTTATGTTCAGGATCAAGGTAAAATGATCTTTTATAATCACTTTAATAAGGCGGGAATGCCCGATTCCCTTTATTTTATATTAGCTGTAATGAAGGAGCTGGGTATGGACCCATCCGCTGTGTCTTTAAGATTGAGTGGTTGGGTGGAAAATGAGTCTTTACTCTGCCGGCAGATTTGTAGTTATATTAAAAATGTCGAATTTGTACACGATGTCGACTTTAATATGAGCCCTGGTTGTCCGGATGAGTTAAAACCCCATTATTATTTTTTACATTTTATCAACCAAATATGCGCATTATAGGTGGTACATTTAAAGGACGCCGATTTATACCACCGGCAAAAAACTGGCCTACACGACCAACGACTGATTTTGCTAAAGAAGGACTATTTAATATCTTAAATAACCGGCTTAATTTTGAAGAAACCATCATGCTTGACCTGTTTGGCGGGACAGGGAGTCACAGTTATGAGTTTATTTCCAGGGGATGTGAAGATGTGACTTATGTGGATAAATTTCCCGGGTGTGTGGCCTTTGTTCAAAAAACAGCCCAGGAGTTAAAAATCGAGTCCAGCATTAAAATTATTAAATCGGATGTGTTTCATTTTTTGCACCACAACATCAGGCAATTTGATTACATTTATGCAGGGCCTCCCTATCCATTGCCCAATTTAAACAGTATTCCCGATGAAATTTTTAACTGTGGGACATTGGCAACGGATGGCTTATTTGTGCTTGAACATAATCCAAATCATAATTTTAAACTTCACCCCCGATACAGGGAAGAAAGAAATTACGGGACGACCATATTCAGCTTTTTCAGCTAAGATTTAGAGTTTATATTTGTTTTTCCAGACTGCCCGTAAATATTCAGAAAATTTCTGTTCGGGACCATTGTTGCCCGGAATGTAAAACGAGGTGCCGGTAATAGCATCTGGTAAACATTCCATATCTGAAAAATTGCCATTAAAATCATGGGCATATTGATAACCGGAACCATAACCAATGTCTTTCATTAAATTTGTAGGTGCATTTCTCAAATGAAGCGGCACCGGCAGGTCACCTGTTTGTCTTACTGTATTGAGAGCATGGTCTATGGCTACATAGGAGGCATTACTTTTAGGTGAGCAAGCCAGGTAAATGGCAGTCTGCGACATAATGATCCTTCCTTCCGGCATGCCGATGTGGTGTACCGCCTGAAAACAGTTATTGGCAAGCAGCAAGGCGTTGGGGTTTGCCAAACCAATATCTTCCGCTGCTAAAATAATCATTCTGCGACAAATGAACAGTGGGTCTTCCCCGCCATGAATCATTCTTGCCAGATAATATACAGCAGCATTCGGATCGGACGCGCGCATGGATTTAATAAAGGCAGAGATTATATCGTAATGCTGTTCGCCTGCCTTATCGTACATTGCCAGATTTTGCTGTATCACTTTAGTGACCAACTCGTCTGTCAAAACAATTTCTTCCGATTTAGAGAATTGATTTATGACCAGTTCCAGGCAGTTGTATAATTTCCGGCCATCGCCGCCTGACAACATCAACAGGGCATCATACGATTCAACACGAATACGGTATGAACGGAGGTATTCGTCAGTGGCAATGGCTTTATCCACCATGGCGATCAGGTGATGTTTTTCGAGGGGTTGCAGAATATACACCTGGCATCTGGAAAGTAAAGCGGAGATCACTTCAAAAGAAGGGTTTTCTGTCGTAGCACCTATCAGGGTAACGATTCCTTTTTCAACAGCCCCCAGTAATGAATCCTGTTGTGATTTGCTAAATCTGTGGATCTCATCAATAAATAATATGGGGTTTGGTCTTGAAAAAAACTTTTGAGATTTGGCCAGGTCAATGGCGTCTCTAATATCTTTAACTCCGCTGTTTATTGCCGACAAGCTATAAAATGGTCTATCCTGAGTATTGGCAATTACAGAAGCCAGCGTGGTTTTACCAACTCCCGGTGGTCCCCAAAGGATGAATGAAGGAAGTCGGCCTGATTCAATGACATTTCTCAGGATGGCACCTTTACCCATTAAGTGATCCTGACCAATATAGTCATCCAGTTTTTTAGGGCGCATTCTTTCGGCGAGTGGCTGGTTCATGCTAATTGTTCAATACGTGAGCTGATGAAGGGCAAATATCCGATGCAATAATAAGAAAAAGCACGGAAAGTTTTAGTTCAATCCAGGATTAAAGGCATGATTCAATTCAATTTATGTGTTTTGAAATAAATTTAGATTAGTCTAAAAAAAATATTTGATATTTATAAAATAGTATTAACTTTGTTCTTGAATAATTAATTCCTACTTTTACTTTCCGTAAACGCAATTATTATGTTTCAGGACATTATCCATTGGTTTGAAAACATATCTCCGATACTGGCGGCGTTTTATGCCACTTTGTTTACCTGGGCACTGACGGCACTAGGTGCTTCTTTTGTTTTTGTTTTTAAAACCATGAGCAGGGTAGTACTGGATGGCATGCTTGGTTTTACGGGTGGGGTTATGGTCGCTGCGAGTTTTTGGAGTTTGCTTGCGCCTGCCATAGAAATGAGTGTCGGGGAGGGTTTCGTAAAAGTCATTCCTGCTTCTGTTGGATTTATGTTAGGTGCTATGTTCATTTTCGGTCTGGACAAGTTGTTACCCCATCTTCATATTAATTTTCAGGAAACCGAAGGTACAAAATCACCCTGGCAACGCACCACTTTGCTGGTTCTGGCCATTACCCTGCACAATATACCGGAAGGGCTTGCTGTTGGTGTTTTATTTGGGGGTGTAGCAGCGGGGATTCCTGAAGCCTCCATTACTTCTGCGGTTATCCTTGCCATAGGCATTGGCATTCAGAATTTTCCGGAAGGAATTGCGGTTGCCATGCCGTTAAAGCGAATGGGCATGAGTAATACAAAAAGTTTTATGTATGGCCAGGCCTCTGCTTTGGTTGAACCCGTAGCCGGAGTAGCCGGTGCTTTAGCCGTCAATTTTTTTACACCTGTATTGCCCTATGCGCTTGCGTTTGCTGCCGGTGCTATGATATTTGTTGTTGTAGAAGAGGTAATCCCAGAAACGCAACAGGACAAACATACCGATATTGCAACTTTAGGTTTTATTGGCGGTTTTATAGTCATGATGACCCTTGATGTTGCTCTGGGTTAAAATTGTGTCTTAGTTTCCTACTTCAAAGATCAAACTTTATTACTATGCTTCCATTCTGTCTTCTTCCCTCCCGGATACACAACATCTTTGGGTAAAAGTAATCAGCGTTTCGCTCCTGTACTATCCAGTTTTATTTGGGTCAAAATCAAATGTATAATCCGGGTTTAAACAAATAATATCAAAAAATAAAAGTAGTATATTCATAATTTATCCATAGGGATGCCAGGGGTTATCCATAGCTTATCCATAAGGATGGGTCGGCACAACGTCGGGACAACCTCGGGACAACCCCTTCTGATGGGTTGATTTTGGTAGGAGATAGGTGGGCTATAGCGGGTTTTTAGGGAGGTGGAAAATGAAATAAAAAGAATGAAATAGCGCTTTTTTCCTTAGGGTAGATTATTTTGTGAATATAGACAAAAGTGCCTATATATTAGTAAGGGTAAGCTAATAAAATTATCCGAACATTGTTGTTGTCTACGAGCGCTGGACTGGTGTAATATAAAACCGACTTTTTAAATATTTGATATTGAGACGATGGCAATACAAAGATACTCATTCAGCAAGGATGCAGTTTGAATTTTTTTCAGCAAGTGGTTAATTTATTTGTTTAGCAGGTTTTTATTTGTATTTCAGTGTGCTTTTAAAATGATTATGCCTAAAAATGGGGTGATTGTTTAAAATGCGAATGTTTCATCTCTGTTTGGGGGAAAATACAATGGCAATCTTAAAAAAACACATACTTTTTATACGGCTGTGTGACTTAAATCACATTAAATTATCGAAAAAACTATGTATCTTTATGACATCATCTAATTATTAACTTTATAAATGGGGATCGAATGACAAAAAATATGGGAAATACAGACAAACTGATCAGATTGGTGTTTGCTGTAGTCATTGGAGTATTGTTTTATACAGGTATCATATCAGGTACATTAGCCATAATTTTATCTGTCTTTGCTGTCGTTTTTGTAATAACCAGTTTACTTGGATTTTGTCCGTTATATACTTTGGTTGGTATCAGTACCTGTAACGCAAAAAAATAAATGGCTGAAAAAGGATGTTGATATCGGGCTATGTGCGTGAACGGTCCGTATTTGCATTTTATTAAGAATATTTTAAATATTCCTTTGCAACATTTATTTGTCAGGGAGTGTTTAATTCAGGTATTTTAAATTTTATAAATTAAATCAGACAATTAATATGGCATTTCAATTTACAGACAGCAACTTTCAGGAATCTGCTTTGGCAGGGGGAGTTTCTGTAGTGGATTTTTGGGCTGAATGGTGTGGCCCTTGCAGACTGATAGGTCCAATTATAGACGACCTGTCAAAACAATATGAAGGAAAAGCAATGATCGGCAAAGTCAATGTGGACGAAAATCCGGAAATTTCGATGAAATATGGCATCAGAAGTATTCCAACCATTCTCATTATAAAGGATGGAGAAGTAGTTGACAAACAAGTGGGGGTTACAACAAAAGCAAATCTTGAAGCAAAACTTTCGGCGCATTTGTCCTAGAAATTATACCATAATTCCCGTTTACGATATTAAAACTCCTTTCTCTGACGTTTGAGAAGGAGTTTTTTTTTATTTTTGTAAGGCAAAACAATAAACATGAGTTTTTTTGATAATTTTGATGTCAGGCAGGTTGAAAACATCGAACTTCTGGCAAAACAGGTAGTGGAGGGGTTTATTATTGGGTTGCACAAAAGTCCATTTCATGGCTTTTCCGTTGAGTTTGCGGAACACCGGCTTTACAATGAAGGCGAGTCCACAAAAGATATCGACTGGAAAGTGTATGCGCGGTCTGACAAAATGTTTACCAAAAAATTTGAAGAAGAGACCAATCTGAGATGTCAGATCATCATCGATGCTTCTTCGTCCATGTATTTTCCGGAATCACAGGAGACAGGGGCTTTAAATAAACTGCAGTTTTCAGCATTGGCCGCGGCATCGCTGATGAATCTTTTAAAAAAACAGCGAGACGCTTACGGTCTGAGTATTTTTGACAGCGATGTACGGATTCACACTAAATGCAGGTCGGCAACATCACATTACCGACTGCTTTTGACGTATCTGGACAATCTGATCAAAGACCCGGTAAAGCAAAAGACAACGGCTACATCTAAAGCACTGCACCAACTGGCGGAAAGTATACACCGGAGGTCATTGGTCATTATATTTAGTGACATGTTTGACGACAATGAAACACAGGATGATCTTTTTGCTGCGCTTCAGCATCTAAAATACGCCAAACATGAAGTGATCTTGTTTCATGTGACGGATAAAAAACATGAACTGGATTTTGAATACGAAAACAGACCTTATTTGTTTATTGATCTGGAATCCGGGGAAGAAGTCAAATTGCAACATCACCAGGTGAAGGATTTGTACAGGGAAAAAGTACTGGCTTACAGGGATTCCCTTAAACTCAAATGTCTGCAATACAAGATTGACTTTATTGAGGCCGATATCAGGGAAGGGTTTACACCTGTACTGCAAAATTATCTGGTAAAAAGAAATAAAATGAAGTAACTTACGCTTAACTCATACCAATATTGAGCTGATTAATGTTAATTATTCAAATAATAAAAATATAAAAAACCTTATGCCTATAAAATTGTCAGAAATTTCGACCCTACCAGATGCGGAGAAAAGTAAGAAAAAAATAGAATCCAAAACCATCGATATGGTCATTAAGATTGGAGAATTACAACACAAAATGTATGCAGAAGGAAAACAAAGTCTTCTTGTAATATTACAGGGCATGGACGCCAGTGGGAAGGACGGGACAATTAAAACAGTTTTTGCTGATTGTAACCCATCCGGCATCGATGCATTCGCTTTCAAAAAACCAACGGAAGAAGAATTCGCCCATGATTTTTTATGGAGGGTTCATCAGAAAGCACCGAGAAAAGGGAATATTATGATATTTAACCGATCGCATTACGAAGACATACTTATACAGCGCGTGCATAAGTGGATCGGAGAAGATAGGGTTAAAAAAAGAATGCAAGCCATCAATGCTTTTGAAGAGTTGCTGGAGTTTGACAGCAATACCAAAGTACTGAAATTTTACATGCACATATCTAAAGAAAGGCAGCAGGAAAAGCTGCAGGAGAGAATTGATGAACCCGATAAAAACTGGAAACATAAAGCAGCGGATTGGGATGAAAATGACTATTGGGACGAATACATGAAGTGTTACGAATATGCCATTAATGAAAGTAAAATAGGCTGGCATATTGCACCTTGTGATAAACGTTATTACCGGAATTACTTTATTGCAAAAGTGGTGCTGGAGACTCTGGAAGCGATGAATCCGCAATTACCTGTTTTGGATAAAAGTGATGCCTGAATTAAAAAAAGTAAGGGTGGATAAGTGGTTGTGGAGTGTACGGCTTTTTAAGTCGAGGTCTATGGCCACTGATGCATGTAAATCCGGTAAAATAAAAATCAACGGCAACAATCTGAAACCATCCTATCTGTTGCAGCAAAACGAAGTGATTGAAATTAAAAAGAACGGATTTAATCTGCTCTTTAAAGTAAATCAATTACTGGAAAAACGTGTATCTGCTGTTTTGGCAGCACCTTGTTTTGAAGACCTGACACCACCGGACGAACTAAATAAGTATAAAGATTGGTTTGTCGGGAAATCGGGTACTGAATTCAGAGATAAAGGGGAAGGCAGGCCCACAAAAAAGGAGCGACGGGACATTGATGAATTTAAGGATATGTATTTTGAAGATGAAGATTAAAGAGGGAGTATAAAGAAGTAACCAATTAAATGTATTATAGAATGAGGAACATTTGCGCAATCGTTTTTGCCTTTATTATTATTGTCACCAATTTGTCTGCACAGGACTTTTTAGATGGTGCTGTAACGTTTTCAAGTAAAAAAATATCTTATCTTACTTTGAATGACGGGACTGAATTAACTGGTTTTATCGATGACATTGACCGTAAAAAAGGGTTGATTGAGGAGATTACCATCATTGACATGGATAAGAAAAAAAATGTTCTTAAGCCGGAACAGGTAAAACATATGTATATAGCACCAAGTGGTTTTGACAAACTTGGGAGAGGAGTAGAGGTGATGAATGATGTGACAAAATGGGATGATGATAAAAGTGCTCATGCAGCGCATATCAAAGAAGGTTATGTGTTTTTTGAGACAACCGACGTTATGGTTAAAAAGAAAAAGCTGACCTTGCTTCTTCAGTTATTAAATCCGGGTTTTGCCAAAAAAATAAAAGTCTATTTTGATCCGCTTGCCGGAGAAACTGCTTCAATCGGATTTGGTGGTTTCAAATTAGCCGGTGGTGATGCCAAGTCGTATTATTTTAAGAAAGGAGATAATGTGGCCTATAAAATGGAGAAAAAAAATTATGACGACGAGTGGGAAAACCTTTATGGCGATTGTCCTGCACTCAAAAAGGAATATGAAAAAGACATGGGATGGAGCATGGTAGCGAAACATGTAAATTACTATAGCGAAAAATGTAATTAATTAAAATGAAACTCCTTTCCGGACAGCAAATCAGAAACTGGGATCAGTATACGATACAGCATGATCTGATTTCATCCATAGACCTTATGGAAAGGGCTGCTTTAAGTTTTGTCCGCTGGTTTGCCGAGAAATACCCCGATACCGGCAAACCAGTGGTTGTTTTTTGTGGAAATGGCAACAATGGGGGAGATGGATTGGCTATTGCGAGGTTGCTAAGGCAAAAGTTTTACGAGGTACACGTGTTCATCCTGCGAATTGCATCAAAAGACAGCAATGATTTTACTGCCAACCTGAACCAGTTATTAAAATTGGGTGATATACAACCAGTATTTATCGACCATGAAGTACCGGTTTTTCAGAGCCAAAATATCATCATCGACGCATTAATGGGTACAGGTGTAAATAAACCGGTGGCGGGCCAGTTACAGGACGTGATCAGGCAAATCAACCGCTTGCCCAATTGTAAAATTTCTGTTGATATGCCGTCCGGACTTCCGACAGAAGGATTAGCCTTTGGAGAAGCCATACGGGCAAACCTGGTTTTTACTTTTCAGGTCCCAAAATTGAGTTTTTTTCTGAAAGAAAATGAAATATATTGTCCTTCGTGGGTCGTCGGTGATATCGGCCTAAATAAAACATATTTAGAAGAGGTAAATGCTTCCTTTTATTTAACGGATAGAGAGGTCATGCGTTTCTTATACCGACCCAGAACCAGATTTCAGCATAAAGGAGATTTTGGTCATGCGTTAATCATTGCCGGCAGTGAAGGCAAAATAGGTGCTGCAGTATTAAGTGCAAAAGCATGCCTGCGTGCAGGCGCCGGCTTAGTCTCGGTTATGGTACCTCAGTCGGGTATTGAAGTAATTCATGAATCCATACCGGAAGCCATGGTAATACATTCCGGAAGAACACATTTTACGCCTGAAAACAGGACAGATTTTACTGTCTTTACAGTTGGGTGTGGCCCGGGAATTGGCACCGACCCCGACACGATATCCGCTGTAAGGTTACTTATAAGTCAGTCAAAAAAAGCAATGGTTATCGATGCAGACGGATTGAACATAGTATCAAAAGAAGCCGATTTGTTGAAGCAATTGCCTCCGGATTCCATTCTTACACCCCACCCAAAAGAATTTGAACGCTTATTTGGTGCAAGTCCTGACAGTGCAGCTATGTTTGCACTTCAATTAACAAAATCGGTAGAATACGGGCTGATCATTGTATTAAAAGGAGCGTATACAAGAATTACAACACCCGGTGGCAAGGTGTATATCAATAGCACCGGCAATTCAGGCATGGCAACGGCTGGTTCGGGTGATGTGCTCACCGGAATTATTACAGGGCTACTGGCACAAAAATACACCCCTGAAGCAGCTGCTGTAATTGGTGTTTATTTGCATGGTCTGGCCGGAGATTTGTGTCTGGAAACAGAAAGCAAGGAGAGTATGCTGGCTTCTGATATAATTTTGAATTTGGGGAGGGCATTTAACAGTTTAAAGCCGGAGAAATGATACATTGAGTTTGTTCGGGTGGGCTCGTTTTTGAGTGTAAGGTCGAATTTCTGACAAAGTAATTTTTTTTGGTTAATCTATAAAATTTCAATATCCGAATTAACACAATCCGATGAAAAAAGTAGTCATTCTTACGGGAGCCGGAATAAGTGCAGAAAGCGGAATCCGTACTTTCAGAGATGCTGACGGGCTTTGGGAAGGCCATGATGTCATGGCAGTGGCTTCCCCGGCGGGTTGGAAAAAAGACCAGGAGCTGGTTCTGGACTTTTACAATCAACGACGCAGGCAGTTGGAAACAGTAGTACCCAATGCTGCGCACTATGCCTTAAAAGAACTGGAAGACAAATACCATGTCGCCGTAATCACACAAAATGTCGATGATCTGCATGAAAGAGCAGGAAGCACCAACGTGTTGCATTTGCACGGAGAACTTAAAAAGGTTCGGAGTACAGGGAGGCCGGATATCGTATTGCCATGGTCAGGCGATTTATATACGGGCGATTTATGTCCGGCAGGTTTTCAGTTGAGGCCGCACATTGTGTGGTTTGGCGAAGAGGTTCCCATGATGGATGCCGCCATCCGGGAATGCAGAGTGGGGGAGATATTTGTTATCATAGGCACTTCCATGCAGGTATATCCGGCAGCCGGATTAATTTCTTACGCACCCCGCGGCAGTGCTATATATTACATTGACCCCAAACCCCATATTTCGTATGAGCTCCGGCATTTGCCCAATGTGACCGTTATTGCGGAAAAAGCTACGGAAGGTGTATCAAAACTTGTCCTGGAATTATTAGATTGAATTGTTGCATCTGCCCCTAATGAATCAAATTTAATGATGGAAATATTTTGGTTTAGAACCAGGTATTATTATCATAATATAAAATAAATTAGTAATATTACGGCTTAAAACAACGATAATACACCAATTAAACAGCCCCAAATATGAAAGCAGATATTAAACAAATATATCCGTATTTGATTCCTGTCATTCTTATAGTTATAGTAAATATTTTGTATTTTATGCCTCAGTTTGAGGGTAAAGTTATCCGACAGGGAGATACGATGCATCACATTGGTATGTCGAAAGAAGCTGTCGATTACCGTAACAAAACAGGAGAGGATGCTTTATGGACAAACTCGATGTTTGGAGGCATGCCTACGTATCAGATATCTACGACCAACAAAAATAACCTGCTGCAATACGTTGAAAATGCGTTGTCATTAGGTATTAGCAGGCCGGCCGGCTATTTTATTGCAGGCATGATCGGTTTTTATGTACTCATGCTGCTCCTGGGCGTCAGTCCTTGGCTAAGTCTGTTGGGGGCATTTTTATTTGGATATACTACAAATAACTTTACCCTTTTTGAAGCGGGACACAATTCAAAGCTGGTTGCAATTATGACCAGTGCTCCTGTGATAGCCGGCGTTTTGCTTATTTTTAAAGAAAAATATTTGCTGGGCGCTGCGGTATTTGGAGTAGCCCTTGGCATCAACATAGGAGCCAATCACCCTCAAATGACGTATTATCTTGCTATGTGTATCGGCATACTGGTGGTCATTGAATTAGGGAATAGTATAAAGCAAGGAAAATTGATGGCATTCACAAAAGCGATTGGAATCATGGTATTCATGTCTATGCTGGCGCTGGGTTCATCTGCTTCCAAATTGTGGACGACCTATGAATATACCAAAGATACCATGCGTGGCGGTCAGGTATTAAAGGTCTCTGAGGAAGCTGGAAGTTCGGATGCCGATGCTTCTGGCGGCTTACAATGGGATTATGCGATGCAGTGGAGCAATGGAACCGGTGATTTACTGGCCACATTTATTCCAAAGGTGGTAGGTGGTGGTTCCGGAGAGTGGCTGGACGGTAAATCACCTTTAGGAAAGGCTGTGGGACAACGGCAGGCTTTTCAGGCACCAACGTATTTTGGTTCACTTCCCTTTACCAGCGGGCCGGCTTATTTTGGTGTTGTTGCCTTATTCCTCTTTGTTTTTGGATTGTTTACTGTCAAAGGCGATGTAAAATGGTGGATGTTTGGTGCGGTACTTTTGACTATGCTGTTGTCCATGGGCAAACATTTTGAAGTCCTCAATAAATTGGTTTTTGATTATATTCCGTTGTACAATAAATTCCGAGCCCCCAGTTCTATCTTGAGCATCACTGCCATTTTTATTCCGATCCTGGGAGTTCTAGCGCTGTCAGACCTATTAAAATCCGACAAAAAAGCGTCATATGTGAAACCTTTATGGATCACTACGGGCATATTAGGGGGTATTTCATTGGTTTTATGGTTGGCGGGAAGTTCATTTTTTGATTTTACTGCGGCGAGTGATGAACAATATGCCCAAATAAAAGACGCATTAATAGACCAAAGGGAAAGCATGTTGGGTGATTCTGCTTTTAGAAGCCTGATGCTGATACTCATTACTGCCGGTACGATGTATGCCTATATGCTTGGAAAGCTGAACCGGACTTTATTGATAGCGGTAGTTTCTGTAATCGGCCTGTTTGACCTGGTTCAGATAGGAAAAGGATATCTGGATAAACGGGATTTTGTTTCTAAATCAGCATTCAAAAGCGAATTTGAGCCGCGGCCTGTGGATACACAGATTTTGCAGGATAAGGACCCTAATTTCAGGGTTTATGATGCCACTGTAAATACGTTTAATTCTGCTTCGACCTCATACTTTCATAAGACAATAGGTGGGTATCATCCGGCTAAATTACAGCGGTTTCAGGATATTATTGACAGACATATCGGTAATAACAATCAGGCGGTATTGAATATGTTAAATACCAAATACTTTATTTTGAAAGGACAGGAGGGTACACCTACGGTTCAGAGAAACCCTGCGGCATTGGGGAATGCCTGGTTTATTAACAATATTAAAATGGTTGCAGATGCCAATGCGGAAATAGATTCGCTTTCCAACTTTGACCCGGCAGGAGATGCCATTGTTCACGAAGAGTTTAAATCCTATATTCAGGGACTTTCACCTTCTAAAAATGGTACAATTAATCTGAAATCATATACGCCCAATAAGATCGAATATGCATCAGAAACCCAGGGAGATCAGCTGGCAGTTTTTTCTGAGATTTGGTATGGTCCGGGAAAAGGCTGGCAGGCATATATTGACGGAAAACCGGTGGAACATATCCGTGTGAATTATATACTAAGAGGTTTAAAGGTGCCCGGGGGAAAACACAATGTTGTATTTGAATTCAGACCTCAAAAGTATTATGTAGGAGAAACCATCAGTCTGATCTGCTCTATCTCACTGTTATTATTGCTTGCTTTTGTTATTTACCGGTATATCCGGCCGGAGACCGGCGTGCAAGTGGCGTGAAATTGCAAACCTGAATGAAAAAAGTCCTGATCATTACTTATTACTGGCCACCCGCGGGGGGTGGCGGGGTTCAGCGATGGGTCAAATTTGTCAAGTATTTGAGAGACTATGGGTGGGAGCCGGTTGTTTTTACTGCAGCCAATGCCGATTATCCGATCATTGACCCGAGTCTAGAGGCTGAAATTCCGGATGATATTGTTGTGTTGAAGCAAGCTATTTGGGAGCCGTACCAATGGTATAAAAAAATTTCCGGTAAAAGGAAGACCGATAAAATAGATGCCAATTTTTTGTCACAAGGGAAAAAAATGGGTTGGAAAGATAAGCTTGCTGTATGGATAAGGGGAAACTTTTTTATTCCTGATGCGCGGGTTTTATGGGTGGGTCCTTCGGTAGCGTACCTGAAAAAATATATTTCGAAATACCCGGTAGATGCTATCATCAGTACAGGGCCACCGCACAGTTGTCATTTGATTGCTTATCCATTGAAAAAAAAATATGGCTTGCCCTGGGTCGTTGACTACAGGGATCCATGGACACAAATTGACTATTTTAATGATCTGCATTTGACATTTCCTGCCAGAAAATACCACGAAAACCTTGAAAAAAAAGTGCTGAACAATTGTGATACCATCGTTACGGTAGGTAAAACAATGGCTGAAGAACTAAAGTCGATTTCAGGGACAAAAAGTACTGTCATCACCAACGGTTTCGATGACAGTGACCGGACCTTTATCGAGACATTGCCTGATCTCAATTTTACTATTACCTACATCGGGACGATGAATGAGTCCAGAAATCCTGAAGTATTATGGCGTGCCTTAGAAGCACTGCGGCAGGAAAACCATGCTTTGGTTCTTGAGGTTCAAATAAAACTGGTCGGGAAACCGGAAGAATTTATCAAAAGAAAGGTTCAATCTTACGGTCTTGAAGAAATGGTTCGGTTTGAAGGTTACGTTTCGCACAAGGAAGCCATTGCTCAGCAAAATGCTGCTTCTCTTTTATTGCTGGTGATAAACAGGACAAGCAATAATAAATCTATTCTTACAGGAAAAATATTTGAATACCTCGCATCGGGCCGGCCTGTCATTTGTATTGGTCCGGATGACGGTGATGCTGCCGAAATTATCCGGACTTCCGGTGCCGGCACCATGGTGGATTATGAGGATGTGGCAGGTATGAAAAAATTAATCACGGAAAGTTACCATAAGTTTAAAATGGGTACGTTGTTTAATCATAAAACGCAAATTGAAAATTATTCCAGAAAAAACCTGACCGGACAACTGGCAGATATATTGAATAATTTGACTGATAAATCCAAATGGCAATGAAAGTAGTTACGGTTGTTGGTGCCAGGCCACAGTTCATTAAAGCGTCTGCCCTAAGCAGGGAATTCAGGAAACATACGGATATAGAAGAGATAATCATACATACCGGACAGCACTTTGATGATAATATGAGTGATGTGTTTTTCCGAGAGATGGATATTCCGGCTCCAAAGTATCAGTTAGATATCCATTCCCTTGGGCATGGGGCAATGACCGGGCGTATGCTGGAAGGTATTGAAGAAATTCTGGTTCGGGAAAGGCCGGACTACACCCTGGTTTACGGAGATACCAATTCTACCCTGGCAGGTGCTCTTGCTGCTAAAAAACTACATATTCAGGTAGCGCATGTCGAAGCCGGGCTTAGGTCATTTAATATGGATATGCCTGAAGAGATCAACAGAATCATTACAGACAGAATCTCCGATATCTTATTTTGCCCTACCGAAAGTGCCGTTCAAAACCTGAAAAAAGAAGGCTTTGAGGGTTTTGGCATCAAAGTGATTCGCTGTGGCGACATTATGTATGATGCGGCCTTATTTTATAAAGCCAAATCGGACCGCGAAAGCACCATACTGTCTCAGCTTGGATTAAGCGATGGCGACTATATTCTGGCTACAGTACACAGACAGGAAAATACGGATCAATGGCATCGGCTACTGGATATTGTGGCTGCCCTCGATCAAATAAATGAAGAAAGTCCGGTTGTTGTCCCATTGCACCCGAGAACCAGAAAGCTGCTGGAGCAGGCCGGGGTACATGTTCGGTTTAAAGTTATTGATCCTGTGGGTTATCTCGATATGATCGCGCTGACTTCTCATGCGGCTCTGGTCCTGACCGACAGCGGGGGCTTGCAGAAAGAAGCCTATTTTTTTGGAAAGTACTGTGTTACCATGCGCGATCAGACCGAATGGACCGAACTGACAGATGGAGGATTTAATTTACTCGTCGGGGCGGATAAGTTTAAAATATACGATGCTTATCAAAAGTATGCGGGTAAAGTTATAACTGAAGGCCGCAGCCTGTATGGAGATGGTCATACCGCACGCACGATCGCCGATTTATTGTACGGGGAATTAAATATATAGCAAAAAAGCGTTGATAAAATAATGGAATGATAAAAATTATCAAAATTATATGTTTTTTATATATTTATTTTCGAAATAAAGAGTACACTATCCATACTTGCGCCTTATATTGCCATAGTTCTGAATAAAACGCCCTTTAATTTAGTCGAATTAAAAACAGGCACTTTGTTTTCCGGGACTAAAGTACATAATAACAGCAACCTGTATTCACCAAAGCAAGGCAAAGCTCAGGGTACAGAAGACAAGTAAGTCAGGTTTCTGCAAAAAGTAATTTAGTGTCGGATTCGATTATAAGGGCACTTTGCGGCTTAAAAGTACATGCCGCTATATTCAGCGCTCATATAACCGGGAAAGAAAATCAGAAATACCATCAGATTTCTTTAAAAATATACTTAATTTATAAAGCAGGGATTAAACCCACAACTTTTTGCAATGTCCAAAACAACGAAAAAATATAAATATCTGACCCTATGGCATCTTTAAACAAATACAATGGTCAGTGGAATGCATCACTGGCAGCCCACCTCTTCAGGCGGACAACTTATGGAATAAAGTATGAAACACTGAAACAATTTGGAGCACAGTCTCTTGACAGTAGTCTTGATGCCTTGTTTCAGCCGATTGGGCCACCTCCGCCGCCTATAAATATCAGTTATGCAGATGACCCTGATGTTCCGATTGGTGAAACATGGGTTGATAAAGGGGTCTCCCAAAATGTAAACGGATACAGAACGGCCTCTCTGAGAGGCTGGTCATTAGATTTGATGTTATATGGCAGCCCTAATATCCGTGAGAAAATGACGATGTTCTGGCATAACCATTTTGTGACCGCAGATATCAACGACCCGAGATTTTCGTATAAGTACATCGAGTTGCTGCGGGCCAATGCGCTGGGAAATTTTAAACAGCTTACAAAAGATATTACTGTTGACCCTGCCATGCTCAATTATTTAAACGGCAGAGATAATACCAAGCAGGCTCCCAATGAAAATTATGCCCGTGAATTGATGGAGTTATTTACGTTGGGCAAGGGACCAATAGCCGGTCCGGGTGACTACACCACATATACCGAAGAAGATGTAAAGGAGGTAGCAAAAGTTTTGACAGGATGGGTAGATATCCGCGCTAACCTGCCTATTCGTTCTCAATTCAATCTGACCCGCCATGACACCACCACCAAAAAGTTATCGCACCGGTTCGGCAATATATCTATTCCGAATGCAGGCGCTGAGGAATATAAAAATCTGATCGATATCATTTTTGAAAAAGAAGAGGTGGCCTTGTTTATCGCCAGAAAGTTATACAGGTGGTTTGTTCATTACGATATTAATGATACGATCGAAAGCGATATTATCCAACCTCTGGCCAATATCATCCGGGAAAATAATTATGAATTAGCAGCCGGATTAAAGGCCCTGCTGGCCAGCGAACATTTTTATGAAGACTGTATCATCGGAGGTATGATCAAAAATCCGGTCGATTTTCTGTTGCAGCCGTTAAATCAGTTTGGAGCAGATATGCCTACAGACCCGGTATTAAAATACCGGGTATTGGGAAGCCTTTATCAGACTTCATTTGCTATGCAAATGGGCATGTATCAGCACCCTTCCGTGGCAGGCTGGCAGGCATATTATCAGACCCCGTCCTTTTACAGATTGTGGTTAAACGCCACTTCACTTCCTGCCCGAAAGTTATATACAGACGGCATTGCATCCCAGGGCATACCTTTTACCTCATTCCGGTTGCAACTGAATGCCATCCGGATCGTGGATAAGTTTCCTGACCCCGCCAATGCGGATCATGTGCTGGATGAGCTTATTTTATTGTTATTTTGCAAGCCTATTGCTGAAAATCAGCGGAATGTGCTTCGTACATTTTTGTTGGCAGGAGGAAGTGCAGATGCCTGGACTACGGTATATAATGCATACAAAGCCGATCCAACCAATGAAGCGCGGAAGACTCCGGTCGTAAACCGCCTCAGGACATTGATCGTGTATATGATGCGCATGCCGGAATACCACCTCAGTTAATCAACCCCATTCATTAACCACTATAAACAATTTAAAAGAAATGAAACGCAGGCAATTTATACAGTCAGGTTCTTTGATGTCACTGCCGGTACTTTTAGGTGGACTGGAAGTTTCTGCCATATCAAGGACGGCATTATTCAACATGGTCAACAATGGGGACGATAAGGTGTTGGTTCTGGTCCAGTTAAATGGAGGTAATGATGGATTAAACATGGTTATTCCGATGGATCAGTACAGTGGGTTAAGTCAGGTGAGACCTACATTGATGCTTCCGGAATCCGGGGTTTTGAAACTTACAGACAAAACGGGCATCCACCCTTCGATGACAGGCTTACACCGGCTGTTTAATGAAGAGAAAATGGCGGTGGTGCAATCTGTCGGATACCCGAATCAGAACAGGTCGCATTTCCGGTCCACCGATATATGGACTTCTGCTTCCGATGCGGATGAATACCTTTCCACGGGTTGGATTGGCAGGTATCTCGATCTTAAATATCCGGGATTTCCAACGGACTATCCCAATGCCGATTGCCCGGATCCGTTTGCCATCACGCTTGGTGCCGTTGTTTCAGAAACCTGTCAGGGACCTGCCACTAATTTTAGTTTTACCCTGGTGAATGAGACTTCGGTAAAACTGGTGGAAGAAACCGTGGCTGCCCCGGCTGACAATACATGCTACAGTAATGAAGTAGACTATATCAGGACAACAATAAAACAATCCAATGCATATGCAACCAATGTATTGAGTGCCTTTGATAAAGGCAATAATCTGGTAACATATCCGGAAGCCAACCGGCTGGGTGATCAGCTGAAAATTGTTGCGAATCTTATTTCCGGGGGCCTGGGGACTAAAATTTATGTCGTTTCGCTTGGAGGATTTGATACCCACGCCAATCAGGTGTTGATCGGTGAAGCGGAAAACGGAAATCACGCCACGCTGTTAAAAACCGTGTCAGATGCCGTGACTGCGTTTATGGAAGACTGTGTGGCATTAGGTATTCATCAACGGGTTGCCGGCATGACGTTTTCGGAGTTTGGAAGGCAAATCCGAGCCAATAACAGTTATGGTACAGATCATGGTACGGCTGCACCGCTTTTGGTGTTTGGTACTTGTGTCAATCAGGGCGTATATGGACAGAATCCTGAAATTACTGCTGATATTGCTCCTCAGGAAGGGGTGCCTATGCAGTTTGATTTCAGATCGGTATATGCCAGTTTGCTGGTAGACTGGCTAGGCGTAAGCGAGACCGATGTCAAAACACTTTTGTTCGAAGATTTTCAAAAAATTCCTTTTATAAAAGATTGTTCAACACCTTCGTCTACTCAGGAATCGGAGCTGACCATAGACGCCAGGCTTTCGCCAAATCCGTGTACGGAGGTTACCTATCTTAATTTTGTAAATACCGGCTCTCAGGTACACATCAGCGTCATGAATGCGCTGGGAGCCCGGCTGGATGTGCCTGTAAACAAAACACTATCGTCCGGCGCCCACGAATTTGCTATTCCTGTGCACCAGTATGCTCCCGGTTCCTATTTTGTCAGAATCGCCATCGATAATCAGGTGCGAACCCTGAAGTTTGTCAAAATGTAACTGTAACATTTTTATAAGCGGGGTTTTGGAGTAAAGGCGGGCTTTTAAAAAAGAAATCTGAAAGGAGTATACCATGCCGGTGGATTGGAAGCATAAATGTTTTTGAGCCTGGATTGCTATGTTCAAAGCAGATGAAGGTCAACCTATTTATTAAAACCAAAATACCCATGACGACAAGTTGGGAAACTTTTATCGGGTTTTCCCGATCTGCGTCTTTTCTTTAAAAGCCATAGACTTTTTTAAGTTACTTAAGTAAATGACATTGCCCAAAATACGCATCCGGGATGTACGACTATAATATCTGTCTTTTCCTTTGTGTAAAATAACTGGTCCCGATATGTATGTTGTGGTTCCAGCGTTTTAATACTACTTCGAGTCGCTTTCATTGTTTTACGACCTCTGCGTCATTGTGCATACATTGCCATCGGCAACAGTGGGTAAATAAATTGGTATTTCACCACTTTATTGCCCTGTTATTTAAATTAGCAAAGTCCGGAACGCCATCCGGGTTAAACGATTGTCCATTTAAGCTCTTTTTTTATTTGGGATCGAAGGTGGAAATTATGTTCAATGGACCAGATATAAACCTAAGGTATCCATAGGGTTGATATGGCTTATCTATGACTTATCCTACAAGTATTGTCGGGGCAAGGTCGGGACAACCCTTTAAAAGGCTTGTTTTTTCAGGATGCCAGTGTCTTATTTTGTTAGGAGCAAATGGCAGTTTAACTCAAATTACCAATATGGCTGATTTAAGCAATTTTTGATGGATTCTGTAACGTATTTCCCGGATTAAAACAACCGCATCGATTTTTACCGGCGCTGGCCTGTAAATAGTGTGTTGGCGTTTCGCTGACCATAGTCATACTTCAGGAAGCTCAGGGCGGAAGATTTTACGCCTATATAAAAACTGTACACGCCATTGGATGGGGCCCAGGTAAAGTTCATCTGCCAACAGTGCAGGTCCCGGGCGAAAGTGAAGTAGGGGTACACAAAGGATTTGTTTTTAAAATCGTACGCAATATTGCCGATATTCATGCTCCAGTTTTTAGTGAGCGGTACGTTGCCCGATATGTTTATCGAGTGGCTGCTGATGAGGAAGGTATCCTTTTCATTTATTTTTTTAAATTCAAAATTTAAAGCATGGGAAATATTAAAACTTTCAAACCAGCTTGCGAGTGAAATTTCTGCTTCTTTTTTTGGTTCCTCCGCTTCTTTTTCTGCATCCTGGGGCTTGCCATCTGTTTTTTGCAGGCCGGGTTCGGTGGATCCGGTACCCTGGGTGAATGCTTTGTTTACTGGTGTTTGTTTTTTCCCGGTAAGCATTTCTCTGATTCTTCCAAAAGAAATGCTTGTAGAAAACTGACCGTTCAGGTTTCTGAATTCCAAAGGCCTGCCTTTTTTATCCCACAACAATTCTTTGGTAATGCGTCCCTGTTTATTATAAACATATGGGCTATAATTGGCCATAAAGAAAAAATTGGTTAAGCCCTTAAGTACCACGGTATTTCCGGTAATACTGATATTGCTCCATTTAAGGGAATCCGCAATAAAATTATACGACCCATTAACACTGATGTTGTTGAACAGTTTGATATTTTTTTCTGTCGTATCCTTTTTAGACCAGTATTTGGCATCAAAAATATTGGTAATGCCATAACTGATACCCATTTGTTCTTCGGTGCCCTGGAGTGTGCCAAACGGGCTGTTTGTAAAAATGCTGTAGGTCCTTGGATTGTTAAAATCGGGTCTGGTGTCTGTAGCGACTACATCTTCATACCGTACTTTATTTTCAGGTTTATAAAAAAAACTGATATTGGGTTTCATAGTATGCCGTATGCCCCGAATGAAACCTTTGCTCCATTTTTTTGTCCCGAAAACCTGTGTATTTACGGACACGCTGGCATTAAAATTTCGGTAAGCATTAAATCCGGATTCAAAGGACTCTACAGGAGGTTTAAATCCAAGTGTATCGTAGGTAATCGTGTCCCTGTACAAGACACTCGTCGGATCAAACGTCAGTTTATACCTCTTCAGAAACCACGTTTCGTCATAGGAGATATTGGGGGAGACGTTCAGGTATTTAAATGCTCTGATATTGGTACTGATGGAAGCTTTTTGCTGAAGCCCGGTTTGGATATTATTTAAGGTCTGTTGGGTAAACAGGGTTGTATCTGTTGTTTTAACAAAATTACGAAACTCCGAACTGTAGGATAGGGCCACGTTATCCGTCCACCTTTCATCGGTGCTGTTTTTTCGTTTAAACGGGAAAATGGTATTCATACGAAGCGACATATTGGGCAATGTAATGTCCATTACCCTGGTTTGGGTATTCTGGCTATGTCTGAATTCAGCGCTGAACCTGAACGGCGTACCCGGCATGTCGTGCGAAAAAGTAAAGTTGGATGAATACTGACTTGTCAGTGCAGCGGTTGGGTTTTCATACACCCTCTGGTCGTACCGGTTGGTTTGAATGTTGACAGAGCCGCCCATTCGCCGGTAGGGATGGGCTTTACTATCCTGATTGTGGCTAATGTTGATGCTGAATGATTTCTGAGACAGTTTGCCGCCATCTTTATCATTGTCGCGTATATTGTTGCTGTATCCTATTAAAATACTTCCGGTGTAGCCATATCGTTTTTTATAAGAAGTGTTGATTCTGATTCCGTGGGAGCCCCTGGTGTAAATATCACCGGTAACCCGCAGATTGACATAATCGTTGATGGGATAAAAGTAACCGACCTCTCTGAATCCCAAACCCAATTGTTCGTTATATTCGTAACTGGAGGGAAAAATCAGACCCGATGTTTTTCCTTTGGCCAAAGGGAAAAAACCAAATGGCAGGAAGATCGGGGTTGGTACCCTCGCAATTTCAATTTGGGCAACACTCAGTACGGCCAGCTTATTCGGCACAAATTTTAGTTTGCCTGCCCGGATACCAAAATGGGGCGGATCGTGTGTACAGGTTGTAATAATCGCATTCTCATTGTAGATCTCATCATCGGCTTTTACGCCCAGGGAATCGGTTTGACCGGAGATGTATTTTGTTTTGGAACCCACCAGATTAAATTCGCCCTGTTTGGTGATGGCGTGTTCCACCATTCCTTTTTTGGTTTTAAAATTATACCGGATCTCATTGTAGGTAAATGTGTTTTCACCGTCGCTGAAGGTCGGCTTTTCACCGCCCTGAACTAAAGAGTCTTTCCTGAAATATCCTTCAATAACGTTGTTGGCAAAATCGATGACCATGTAGTTGGCCGTGAGCTTGATTTTTTGATATTCCACCACCGCGCCGCCGTACAAATGAATTT
>WBZS01000690.1_pt1 | contig 36346 bp, 28 predicted proteins | sample 5204201 | NCBI WGS metagenome assembly WBZS01 (sample SAMN12344357, study PRJNA552823) | activated sludge metagenome | biome: Activated sludge suspended growth; feature: Nitrification reactor; material: Wastewater; isolation source: activated sludge from nitrification reactor of wastewater...
AGTTAAACGTCGCCACACCCGTGCCGTTGCTGTTAGCCGCTGGAGTCCAGGTCAAGTTACCAAGATTGGATGCCGTGATGACTTGGCCCAACGTGACTGCCACACCTGACAATCGCAGCGTGCCGCTTCCAGGAAGTGTGTTGACGGTCACGTCTTGCAGCGCGTTGGCTGGACTGTCGCTGCTGTCCGTAAAGCCAAAGTCAGCCGCGGTGAAAGTGTAGGCCGTGTCTTCCAGCGTTGTGATCGTCCGGTCGGTTCCCGCTGGTGCGTCGTTGACGCCAATGACCGTGATGAGGGCCTGGGACACAGCAGAGTTCGAAGTTCCGTCGTTGACGACTGCGGTGACGATGCGCTGAACCGTTGAAGGAGAGTTCGTCGTATTCTCAAATGACACTAAGCGGATTGCCGCAGCATAGTTGGCCTTTGACGAGCTTCCCGAAAACGATACTACATTATCTGATCTTGTCCAAGAGATTCCGCTGGCCAAAATTCCACTCGATCCAGCAATCCCGCTAAATAGCAGTCGATCTCCTGCGTAGGGGTTTGTCAAAGTAACAATTGCTGACACCATGTTCGCGTTGTCTGAATCTCGCACATCCGCATCGATGTCGGCGATCAGTACGGCTGGTCCGTTTTCCGTGAAGGTAGCCGAGAAGTTATTACCTGACGTTTCGTCTGCCATTACGGTCGTGTTGGTGTACACGAACACATTATCGATGTAGACATCGTCGGCGCGACTGGACGCCGAAAAAACGAGGCTTCCGCTGGCGGCCACACTCGCTGGCAGATTGATCGTTATGGTGGTCAATCCCGAATTTGCCGCAGCCATTTGCGTAATGGTTGTCGCTGCTGTGTTTCCGGCTGCATTTGTTGCACCATTTAAATAAGTAACGGTGCCTGTCGTACCGCTCGCGGCGCCAGTGGTCAGTTGCGCGTAGATAACGCCCCCGACGGAAACCGTCATGGTTCGAGCATTGATGTCTCCATGCAGGAAGCCAACATCGAACACAACTCGTCCCGCCCCACTCGGCGCTGGTCCAACATTCAATCCCGTCAATCCATTTTTGGTAAGTGAATCTGCCGATGTGGCAGAAAATACGTAGCGTCCAGTGATCGCGGCATTCGTTGTCGCGCCAGTGCCGCCTTCGACCCATCCATTTGGCGCATCTGCGTAGTCGTTGAAAGTACCATTTACAATTGTGTTGTTCGTTGTAATTTGAGCGATAACACCTGAGTTTAAATCAACGACAGGGGTAAAAAGTCCATTCAAAGACGATGTCGCAGTTGTCGTCACCGAATTGAGTTGATTGTGAATCGCAATCGTAAAGTTTCGGACTGACGTAATTCCGCTCGTTGAAGAAAACTTGATGAGCTTTAAGGCAGTTTCGTATGAACTTTCGTCTGCGATTCCTGACAATGTAATACTTGACGACGAGTAGGCCTCGATTGTGATGCCGGCGGGTAATAGAGAAGGATCGACCGATAGAACGTCGCCAATTTGGGGATTTGTCAAAGTAACTGTTACGTCGGGGATATCGCCGATCACATTTTTGATTTGGACGTCATCGTCAACAATGTTCACGGAGGCTCCTGTCGCCGCCGCGAACGATCCCAAGTAACTGGTTCCACTTGTTGTACTGTTATTTGCGTCGAGATCTAACTGAGTATCGCCATCAAAGGCAATTTGGTAGCTGAACGTCGTGGGAGTATTAATGGCGCCCAAGGTATACTGCACTGCGATTGCATTGTCAGTGGCCGGGTTTGTATTCCAGGTGTTGATAATATCACCACCACTCGCCATACCATTTGCGTAAAGATTTGCTCCGTTGTAGACGTCGGAGTAGTAGCGGGAAAATTGGCGGTCTCCTTGAACTTCCGCGAAACCGACAATCGATTCGTTGGTGGTCCCCACGCCTTTGCGGACACCCACAAAACTGGGATCGCCGCTGGTGTTGTTGTTAATCGCCAGATCGGGATTCAAGGAAAACGCTGGTCCATAATCCCCTCCAGCAAGAAAAGTATCGATGGCATGGTAGAACTTAATCGTATTCGTATTGGTCGTTGGCGGTGTGATCGTTACCCGTTGAGTAAAGTATTTGTTGGGAAACGAGTAAAGCGTTTCGATTTGAATCAAGACATCGGTTGAAGCGTCGTAGGCCGAGTTAACATTGGCGTCGTAGTACATGCGAGTCGTGACGATGTATGGACTGGTGACGGTCCCCGCTCCAGTCAGGGTTTGAGCACCAGCCGAGCGCCAAGCGATTTTTGTCATCCCCTCAGCGCCCGTATCCGGACCCACAAGCTGAGTTCCCACGGCCATGTAGATTCCGTTGAAAAGACTGGTGCTGGAATCTGTGACCCCGGTGTTATAGAACTGATCCAGGTTCTGATATCGCACTTGCAGCTGACCGTCGTTGGTCACATAGATTCTTAGCCCGTCCGTTCCCGCAGCGTTGATCCCCCCGGTGGGGTTTATGGTGGTCTGGACTAACAATCCCTCCCAATCTTTCGCGGCCAAAGACTCGGACGTGACGTCGCCGATTTGGGTTTCGAGATCCCAGTCTCCACCCAAAGATGTTGCGCCGGTCAGGTCAGTTGATGCCGCGATATCTGCGCCCGTGATCAACCCCAGCATCATCGAGGCACGAAGACCCTCGTCACCTGCGGAGAAATCGCATCCATAAATCAATAGGTCACCATCTTGGGCGAGTGACTCACGGATCGACATCAAGGATTCCAAATGCTCATTTTGCATCGTGTGGTAGTTGAGCACAGTATTGCCCAAATACAAATTTCCTTCACTGCCATGTGAAATGAGGTGTATGGATTCGACGTTCCTCTGGCCTTGTAGGGCAGAAGCAATTTGCGAAATACCATTTTCGTTTTCATCCAGATAAACGATTTGGTAACTGCTGGGGACGCTCGCGGTGATCGCCGCGTAGTTCTCGATACTCTTGTCGACAAAGACGTAGTTTTGGTGCTGCGCCACTCGGTCAGAAATTGCGTCTTCGGCGTTCGCCACGAGTGCACTTGCCGTAAAGATTTCGGCCCCGGTCAAGGCATGGAGCGATTCGGCAAGTTCATTTGCGTTAGACAAACCGCTGTTTTCGCATCCGTACAGGTGTATCTCAGCGTCTGCAGCTAGTGAATTATTCCAATTGGAAATTTCACCGGCGTGGGAGGGCAAACTGCTTTGGTCGAGCGTTGTGTTACCCAGCTCCAAGGAATCCTGAGTACTCGCTGAAAGAATGTGAATCGCGTCGTATCTACCGTTTGACCTCGACAGTTGCTCAGAAACTTGCGCGACGCCATCGCTCGACTTGTTGATTTGAAAGAATTCAAATGAAGCAGTCGGATTTGTGGCGAGCAAATTGGCAATCAGAACATTAGCATTTTCTAGGCCTTCGTCGACAAAAATGGCGTGTGTTGGCGCGTGCTGGTTCGTATCTTGATGGACAACATCCACCGAAATTTCGGCCAAGGAATGCGAATCGCCACCTGCCAGCAGGCTGCCGTCTGGTACGGCGTCATACATCTTTCGGTCTTCTAGGACTTCGAGAATCGAACGGGGAACTGCGTTCTTTGGAATTCGCACTGATCGTTTCATAGCAATTCTTTCCTGCTTCCTAATTTGACCGCGCGTGCGCGCAGCCGTCCGCCTAAAAATACTGCTGAATTGGGAGTTTGCGGGGAAACAATGCACTAACGACTAGAAAACGTTCATGGCCTAGGTTGACTTTTCCGCGCAGCGAAACCTTTTGTTAGTTGCCGATTTTCTTGCCAACAACAATGGAGGCGGATATGTCGGCTACGACTTGCTGTTGAGCTAATCCTTCAGTTCTTGTGCGCAAGAATTGGCAAAGGCATTTTGCGGTTGTCAAGTAAGAGTAGTTCCGCGTTGCCGACTCTACTGCTTAGGCAAACTGTTCGGAGGAAAAAGGTTTCCCATGTTCTCCCTTGTTTTCTCGAGGGGGCCAAGTCGAGAACGTGTAACGCCTTTTCCGGTTAATCCTTCGGAGCAAACGGCAATTGAGGAGTAACCGATACATCGTCGATCTTACCGTTGATACATGCCGCAAAGGCGTTAATCCAATTCCATTCGAATTCTCCGAAAAACTCCCAAATTCCGAAAAAGCAAATGCCGTCTCTGATCCACAATCGAGTATCGAAGTCGCTCCGCGCTGTCTGCGCTGTTGTGGTTTTCAGCTCAATAATGGGAAGTACCAGCTTCGGCCAAGACGCCTTTTCGATCTCCGAAGTCCTCAATCAAGTGCAAACTCGTGACGCAAATGTCAGCACCCCGACCGATCACGCTTGGTGGGATGCCTATGTGTTGCGGAAAACACGCGAGAGTTCACAACCGGCGTCGATCAACATCAATACTCTGCTGTCGCTCGCACTGGCAAATTCCGCACAAATCAACGTTTACAGCGAAGTTCCCTTGATTCGCGAAACCGCGGTGACAGAGGCTGACGCTGGGTTCGATTGGACAAAGTTTGCGGAGACGATGTGGCGCGAATCGAATACGCCAGTTGGCAGCTCGCTCACGATTGGCGGCGGGGGAAATCGCTTTTTGGATGACCAGTTTACGGCGAAAGCCGGTTTGCGAAAGCGATTGAGCAATGGCTCAAAGCTTGAAGTCGGACAACAAGTCGGTTGGCAAGACACCAATTCAAACTTCTTCATCCCCCAAAATCAAGGTACTGCTCGTTTGACTCTGGACTATACAATGCCGTTGCTGAAGGGCAGCGGGAAAACGTACAACACAAGCCTGCAGGTTCTCAGTCGCGTCGATGTTGATGTTGCCAATGAAGAATTTATGCGTCAGCTTCAATCGCACCTCTTGGAGATATCTCGCGGCTATTGGTCGCTATATCTGGAGCGAGGGTCGCTCGCACAAAAGGTAAAGCTCTACTTGAAAACGAACGCGATTTTTGAAGAACTCCGCTCCAGGCAAAACGTCGATGCCAGCCCAACACAATTATCCAGTGCTCGAGCAGCACGTGAAAACCGTCTGTCCGATTTGATTCGCGCGCAGGCCGCAACGCAAAACGCTGAAACCCGACTACGGGCGTTGATCAACGCTCCAGAACTGGGCCCTGACGAATCCTATGAATTGTTGCCAACGGATGCGCCGTCGATATGCGGATTGGAAATTGATTTCACCGATGAGGTGGAACAGTCATTGATTAACCGACCGGAAATCAAGGCCGCCATTCAAGAAATCAAGGCGGCATGTATTCGCCTCGGTGTTGCTTCCAACGAGGTTCTTCCGCAACTCAATTTTGTAACGCAGGCGTACGTCGCAGGCTTGCGCGGTGAGTCGAGCGTCGGTGGCGCCTGGGTCGATCAATTTTCGACAGGCGCTCCGAGCTATTCGGTCGGCTTGCAGTACGAAATTCCAATTGGCAACCGGATCGCCAACGCTCGTTTTGATCGGCGGCGATTGGAATTAAGACAGCTTCAAGAAAAATACCGTGCGGTCATCGAAAATGTCCGAGCCGAAGTTGAAGTGGCCGTTCGTGAACTGTTGACAAGCCAAGCTGAATTATTGGCGAAATCGATTTCCCTTTCGGCTGCTGTCAACGAAGCGGAAACACTTGAAGCACGGTGGCGGCTAGCTGTAGGAGGTGATGGCGCGTCCAGTCTAAATCTCGAATCGCTGCTTCGATCACTCGAACGCGTTACCGAGAACGAGTATGAATATCTAAAGGCGTTGGTGACCTACAATTTGAGTATTTTAAACTTGCGACGTGCCGATGGAACGCTGTTGCAGTGGGAACAAATTGATCCGGCAAGGGTTTGCGAAGATGGAATTCCGAAAACGCAAATGATTAAAAAGGGTGATTCCTACCACGACCGGGTACCCAACAATAACGACATTTCCCCTTCAGTTCCGGCAGCTAACGGGCGGTAGATTAGTGGATCGTCATCCACTGCCGATTACTGTTGGCAGAGGCATTCGCTCAGAGAAACGAACTTGTGATGATCTTGAAAAGACTTGGTCAAACCGATCAAATCGCGCGCCGGCTATGGGAAGTCGTTGCGGCGGCTCGACAAGGCTCACATGGGCTCGCGAACCTCACGGACAAGGAGTTGCAGGTTCGTAGTCATGATTTGCGAAGCGAATTGGATGGTCAATCGGCCTTGTCTTTTGCAGATACTGGCCGGGCACTCGCGCTTGCAGCGGCGGGTATTCAACGCCATTATGGATTTTCGCCCTTCGATGAGCAAATTTTAGCAGCCGCTGCCGTCGTCAATCGCAATGTGATCGATATGAAGACTGGCGAAGGCAAATCTGTGGTTGCGGTGATGGCCGCCTACGCGTTTTCACTGTTGGGTCATGGAGTCCACTTATCCACCACCAATGCGTATCTGGCCGAGCGAGATGCGGAAACTGCGAAAGGTTTTTTCGACAGATTGGGCGCCTCGATTGGCACGGTCAATTCCAATACTGAACCAGAAAAGAACAAACAAGCGTACCTTGCCGACGTAACGGTGGGCCCTGGATATCAGTTTGGTTTTGATTTTCTCAAGGATCAGGCGAACCTTCGCAAGAATCACCTCGACCGGTTGGGCCGGGATATCCTCCACCTATTGAGTGGCGAGAGCGAACTGGATTTGATTCAGCCCGCTAATTTGAGTTATGCAATCGTCGACGAAGCTGACAGTGTTCTCATCGATGAGGCGACAACGCCCCTGATCTTGAGCGGAATGAAGGACAAGGGCGTTGATGAACGTCCCTTCCGACTGGCCCATGAAATCGCCATCCAGTTCGTGGAGGACGAAGACTTCTACTTCCAGTCGTCCGACAAGATTGCATTAACGGTCGAAGGCCATCAGAAGGCAAAAACCTCTTTTTCAGAAACTCGGCAAATGGTGCTCGAACGCCCATGGTTTACGTATATTGAAAACGCCTTGACCGCCCGGTTGATCTATTTTCGCGACAAACAATACGTCGTGGCGGACAATAAAGTCAAAATTGTTGACACTTTCACCGGACGAATATTTGACGATCGAACCTGGCAGGGCGGATTGCACCAAGCTGTGGAAATCCAAGAGAGCGTTCCTTTAACGCCATCGCGCGAGATATTGGCTCGAGTCACACGCCAGCGATTTTTTCAACGCTATACGATGGTCACCGGATTGACTGGTACCGTCGAGCAACTTTCGGAAGAACTCTATCAAGTCTATCGAGCACGAACGTTTGCGATTCCTACCCACCGCAAATGTCTGCGAGTCATCTATCCGGCCAGGTTTTTTCGAACTTGGGAAGCAAAGTTGAATGCTTTGACCGAGGACATCATTTGCCTTCACCGGGCCGGTCGCCCCATTCTGGTTGGTACCCGCACCATCCATGAGAGCAAAATGGTAGCCGAATGCCTCCAACGAGCGGGTTTGTTTCCTACCGTCCTCAATGGATTGCAAGATCGCGACGAGGCCGAAGTTGTCGCGCTGGCGGGGCAACTGGGCGCGCTAACAGTTGCAACCAACATGGCGGGACGGGGAACAGACATCAAGCTTTGCCCGCAAGCTCGCGAGGCCGGCGGCCTGCATGTGATTGGGACTGAGGCCCATGACTCATCGCGTATTGACAATCAATTGATCGGACGAAGCGGACGACAGGGCGATCCTGGATCGTTCCAGTTTTTTATTTCCGCTGAGGACCACCTGATCAAAACCAGCGAGTCCAATTTGGAAAAGCAAATGTTGCGCGCGTCGAACACCAATGGCGAAATCAAGTCCGACTTTATTCAAGCCATTCGCCGACTTCAACGCCAAATCGAGTTCCAGCAGCGGATGATGCGCGAGGAGCTTTTGCGCCACGATAGTTGGCTCGACTCCGTGCGCGAAAATTACGAGGCCCTGAAATGATCCGAACCTGCTCTCGCTATTCCTGTAGGCTAATGGGCCGGCTCCTCTGCCCGTTGGTGTTATCATACGTCTCGCTATTTTCGCTGTCAGGATCGGCTCAAATTACGTCAACGTTCACTGAGCCGTTCGAACAGTGCGAAGTCGCTGCTACTGAAAGTGGCGTAGTGCTTGAGATCCGCGTGACCGAAGGAACAATAGTCAAAAAAGGCGACGTTCTCGGTGTGCTCAACGACGGAGTTTTTCAGGAGGCCGAGAAACTCGCCAAATTGCGAGCCGAATCGGTGGTTCGCATCCGCTCGGCCGAAGCAATTCAACGCCTTAAGAAACAACAACTCGACAACTTGATCAAGCTCTCGGAGAAAGGGCATGCGAATCCCGCTGAAATCGACCAAGCCAGCATTCAATACGAGACTGCGTTGTCTGAAGTTGAGATGGCCAAGGAATTGCAACTCGAAAGCAAAATAGAATTGGAGAAACTCCGAGCGGAGATTGAACAGCGTATCATTCGCAGCCCAATCGACGGGATCGTCACCAAAATTCACAAAGATCTGGGCGAGTATGTTGCTGCCTCCGACCCCGTATTTTGCACCGTGGTTCGCCTGGACAAACTGCGTGCTAATTTCTATCTCGAAGAAAAAATGATCGCCGGTATTCGTGCAGGGGATGTCCTGCAAGTTTCCATAGGCGACAACAAACGCCCAGAAAACGCCACGGTTTTATTTCGGTCCCCCATTATCGATCCGAAAAGTTCGACGGGACGAATTGAAGTGGAAATCAATAACGCTAAAAGTGAAATCATGAGCGGCGTCAAATGTGTGCTCTTATCGCCTCACCCCAAGGTTGCGCATCAAATGCAACGGTAAGCCACCGACTGCAAGGGCGCTTTTATGTCGATTCTCCCAAATCAAGATTCCGCTCAGTCTTCAGTCGAGCTTCCGACAGTTACTCGAACCGTCGTTGGCCCCGGCACACAACCGACTTTTGACCAATCTAAGTTCAATGAGAGTCTGTTGAAAGTAATCGGGATGTCAGCCGACGAAGAAACGATTCGTCGCGAGTTTCGCAACATTGGCATCGGAATACCAAAAACCTTAGGCATTGGGCATGTGATTCAGGATTCGGCGGGCAACTGGGATCTCAGACCAAGCCATTCCACGGGTCGGTGTCCTCGGCGAAATGATTTTTCCAACGAACTGGCTCAACATTGTCAGGCGGTCTTCCAGCGAAATTCCATTCAAATCCGCAAGATTGTCGGCGAACTGAACGCCACTTTGTTCATCGCCCCGATCTCTGTTTTTGCAGAGGACCCGGAAGTCCTCATCGTCGTCTCAGGGAACGATTGTGATAATTTCCAAATTCGCCAACAAGTGGAACTGTTGAGCTCGGCGATCCAGGTGTGGAAGCAAACACAGGTGGCGCGCTCCGGTGACTGGAAGCTTGCATCGCTGGCAGCCATCATCGATTTGTCAACGCGAATTGAGGCCGCGGAAAACTTGGATGTCGCGATGCGACTGGTTGTCAACGAGATGTCGCGTTATGTTGGTTGCCCCAACGTCGCCTTGGGCTGGAAGGAAGGGCGGCAAACTCGACTCCGCGCTATTGCAGGCGAATCGACAATTACGGAAAAGGCCGAAGTTGTTCAGACGATGCAACAAACGATCAACGAGTCCCAAGTGCGCCGTTCGCCAGGTCATTGGTCGTACAAGAATACCGATAACGGAGAGCCCCTACTACTCATCCACAAACATCTAGCTCACGTTTTGGAAACCGAATCCATCGTATCCTGGCCGCTGGAAACGACTTATGGCCGCAAGGTCGGAAGTTGGATCTTCGCGGGACCTGAGTCGATTCTGGTGGCGGACCGCTTCAAGCGATTGCTCGCCGTTGCCTCTCCAAGAATCGCAAATGCTTTGGCACTCGTCGAGCGCAGCACTCCCTCGCGAATCACGCAATGGACGGAGCGTGTAAAATCCTACATGACGGATGGAACGGCAAGAATTGTGTTTTTCTCCCTGCTGGCCGTCTTGGTTTACATGTTCGTGCCCGTGACCTATCACGTTCGCTGTCGTGCCGTTGCACAGCCGGAAGTTCGAAGATTCGCCGTTGCGCCATTCGAGGGGCAGATTGAAGTTGGCTTGGTACGCCCGGGCGATCCTGTAACCAAAGGGCAAGTTCTTGCGCGCCTGGACGGACGGAACATCCGCTGGCAACTTAGTTCGGCCTCCGCCGAAAGGGAGCAAGCCGCACGTAAACGGGAAATCGAGTTGGCGGCCCAGAATGTATCGGAAGCAATGTTGGCAGAGTTGGAAGCCGACAAATTTGCTGCGCAAGAATCGATCCTCAAGTCAAAATTGGAACAATTAGAGGTCCGATCGCCGATCGATGGCGTTATTCTCAGCGGGTCGCTGGACCGTGCGGAGGCGGCTTCTGTTTTCGTCGGCGAAACTTTGTTTGAAGTGGGAACGATTCAGCCGCTGAAAATCGAACTGTCAGTGCCCGCAGACGACGTCGGTCAGGTTCGCGCGGGGCAATCCGTTAGGATTTGGATGGAAGGTCGCGAAAGTCGGGCAATCCTGGGCAAAGTGTCGGTGATTCGCCCAGTGAGCGAAACTCGAATGGCACGTAATGTCTTCGTCGCCGAAGTCATCGTCGACAACTCGGATCAGAGCTTGCGACCGGGCATGGTTGGTTCGGCCCGAATTGACTGCGACCAAAACACCTTGGGCTGGAATCTGTTCCACAAGCCGTGGAATTTTGTCTTCTCACAAATTGTTTGGTAGATTTACGTGCATTCACTGGACCATTCGACACTCGACCTTGGCAATGCTCGGCCCAAGCTGAAGGATGGCTTGCGTTTTTCGCTGCGCCAACGCGGTGATGAAACTTGGTATCTGATCGAAGACGAATTCAATGTTCGATTTTTTCGAGTGGGGCTGTTGGAAGCTACGTTGCTTTCCCTCTTGGATGGGAAGCGAACCGTTCAGGAAGCTTTGGGGCTTGCGGCTCAATTTTCTGGAGAATCGCAACTCGACGAAGTCACCTCGGCAAAAATCTGCAATTTTCTGATACACTCCGGCCTTGCCTATACCGAATCAAGTCGTTCCGTGGAACGTATTTCGTCCAAGGAAATCAAGGCAAATAGAGCCAAGCGAATTCAGAAATTAAACCCAATCGCTGTTTCGATTCCGATCTTGAATCCAGATCTTTTTTTGACACAAGTCAATCGTTCCATAGCGTGGCTGTTGGGTTGGCCTTTTTTGGTGCTGGGCATACTTGCCATCATGTACGGTGTGGTGCGTTTGTGCATGAACTGGGACGACTTCTCAATCGCTCGGCTGCAAACGTATACCAGGTATGATTGGATGTGGTTCGCGTTGAGCTGGATTGTCGTCAAGATGATCCATGAATTCGGACACGGAATTATTTGCAAGCGATTGGGCGGTAAGGTCCATGAATTTGGCGTCGTCCTGTTTATGTTTATCCCCTTACCTTACGTCGATGTTTCCAGCAGTTGGTCGTTTGACCGGCGTCGTGATCGAATGGCCGTGGCGGCGGCAGGGATGTTTTTTGAGTTAATTGCGGCCGCGGCTGCGATTTTCGTTTGGGCGAACCTCGACCCGGGTCCGTTTAGATTCCATCTGGAAGATGCCATTCTCGCCGCGACGCTGCATACGGTTATTTTCAATCTCAATCCACTCATGCGTTTTGATGGGTACTTTCTATTGTCTGATGCGATCGATGTTCCTAACCTCTTTCAGCAAGGCCGCCAATTTGTTGTCGCCGTTGCACAAAAGTTTTTTCTGGAACCAAAAACGGTATTGCCGACCGACAGTCGACTCCAAAATTTCATCCGTTGCTACGGTTTGGCATCCTGGGTTTGGAGCCAACTTCTCACAATTACTTTGTTTGTGGCTGCTTGCAACCTGCTCGAGGGAATCGGCGTTTTGATTGGAGGATTGGGCCTGACGCTGTGGTTAATTCCCGCCGTCCGCAGCTTGATCCAAAGCCTTCGTGTCGCCGACGAATGGGATCAGCGACGGGTACGGCGAATGGTTCGATCACTCGCCATGGTTGGCGGAGTTGCATTGCTCGTGGGTCTCGCCCTGCCGGCTCCGCCCAGCGTGGTAGCGCCGATTGTTTTGGATCATCGACGACAAAGCGACTTGCGCGCGACCGCCTCGGGATTTATCGAAAAGGTCCATGTCGAACCCTATCAGCTAGTCACCCAAGGTCAGCTATTGGTTGAGATGTCAAACCCCGAGTTGATTGCCCGGCGCGACGACTTGCGAGCCGAATTGAAAGCGTCGGAGCTGAAGGCTCGTTCCTTGTACGAAAAAGGCAATATCGCGGCTGCACTTGCTGAACGCGACATGGTGAATTCTGTGGCCGACCAACTCAAGGAACTGGAAAATCTTGTCGAAGGTCTTAATCTTCGTGCGCCAATCGCAGGCCAAATATTGACCCCCGATTTAGCAAGTCAAGTCGGTCGGTTTTTAGATTCTGGACAAAAAATCATTTCAGTCGGGGATCCAGACACGCTTGAGGCGATTGCCTTGGTGAAACAAGTCGACGCAGCATCATTGGTCAGTCACATGAGTTCGCCGGCCATGGTACATGTGTGGGGCGCCCGATTCTCGCGGATGCCGGCAACTATTTTTTCTATCGATCCACGTGCCACAAAGGCACTCCCTCACGAAGCATTTGCTTCGCCCAACGGCGGTCCCCTAGCGGTTGCTCCCGCCGATGCGGATCACGGTGACCAAAAACCGCTGGGGAAAACGGTCGATAATCCTGGCACAAATAAGAGCGAGAATTCTGCCAAGGAACAATGGCAATTGCTTGATGCCTACGTCAAGATAAATCTAAGTTTGACGTATGGGAATTCAGCCCGATATCAGCCGGGTCAGGTTGGTTACGCATTCTTGAATGCCCGCAATGAGCGGCTAGGCGTCTACGTATGTTCCTCCGTTGGCCGTTGGTTCGCCAGCAAATTCACTAAAAGCCACGGATTTTGAGGCGAGACCTCGATTTGTGTCGCCGATCACTAGAGTCTTTCGGTGACGTAGCGCCGGACTTGGTCCCGGACCTGTTCGTTTTTCCAAAGCGCCGCGATTCGAGAGCCAAATACTTTCTCCGCTTCGCTCATTTTCTCCAAAACCGGCCGACGAATTTGTTCCTTGGTGAGAGCAAAAACTTTGCGCGGGATTTGTCGATATTCGGCCGCAAACGCCTGGGCTTGGGGAAGAACTTCTGAATGGTCGACGAGGACATCGGCCAATCCGGCGGTAATCGCTTGTTCGTTGCAAAACGCGGCACCGCTGGTTACCACACGCTGAAAATATTGCGGAGCAACTGCGAAGCGAAAGCACTCGATCCCCTCGGTTGGCAGCGCCAATCCAACGCGCAATTCCGGCATGCCGATTTTTGCGTCGCGAGCCAGGACTCGATAGTCGGCAGCCGAAGCGACCACGCACCCTCCGGCCAGCGCATGTCCTGAAATTGCAGCGATCAACGGTTTGGAAAAAGTGAAGACTCGATAAAACACCCGCCTGATGGCAGGGAAAAATTGGTCGACATATTCCACGGGCTCGGCAATCAAACGTTTGAGATCAACGCCGGCGGAAAAAACGCGGCGATTGCCCGTCAAAACGGCTACTTCAATTTCAGGATCGCGATCCAATTCTTCAAAGCACTGCTCAAGTGCCAGACACAATTCCAAATCCATAGCATTCACCTTGCCGTGGCACATCTCCACCGTCGCAACGCCTGCCGCTCGATTGCAGGAAATGAACTTCGTCAACATCAACAAATTTCCGTATCTAGTGTTGAACGTTATCCACAACAACTTCTCCAAGATCGTTGACGACCAACTTCTTGTAGCCACCAGTTGCAGAAAAATAGACTAAAAGCAACAAATACCCCACTGCCATGATCGCCGGGACCCAAGCTGTAATTGTCAACGCTCTTCGTCCGCCATAGATATCCGCAAGTTTGACCTTTTCCGAATCGGCAGCGATAGTGGGTCTCAACGCTGGAATTTTTGCAGCCGTTCCCGCGTCATTTCCTTTTTCTAGTTTGTCATACGCCGACACATCCAAGGAACCGTCCGAATTTTTGCTTACGGAAGTCGCTGCGCCTGCAAGTTTTGGATTGAGCGGTGTGTAGGGCGGCAGCCACAAAAACGACTTCTCACCTTCGTTGGCATATCGTTGAAAGACCTCCGGTGCCGTTTGCTTAAGGTTCGCTGCAGCGTTCGAAGCTTGCTTGTAGCCAATTGCCTCGCCTGCAATCAGGCCAACGGTTAACATCCCGGCTGCGCCTAGAGCGCCCATCGCGATTGCACCGCTTTGGGGGAATCGCTCACCAGCTACCCCTAACATGGTAGGCCAGAAAAATGCTTTGCCCAAACTATACACGGTTGCAGCAATAAAGATGGTGTATACGTTTTGGATGTCGGAACCCAACCAGAACAAGCCAACGCAAGCTATCACGGAACTCATGAGCAGCAATCCAATCGGATTGATCGCGTGAGCGATAGGCCCAGCAAAGAACCGCAAGATAAACATAAGAAACGAAGTGTACACCAAAATGATAATCGCGTTTGGCAATAGGTTCGTCATCAATTTTGAAACCCAAGAATCCACGCCCAACTCGACGTATCCAATACAGGCATGCAGCACTAACAACACCAGAAAGATGGGAGACAAGAAACAAGAAAACAACTTGGCAAAATCGCCAGACGTCTTTTGGGCAACCGTCTTGGGAAATTCAGTCGTAAAAGCCAAAATCGCATACCAAATTACGATGACCGAAAAACTGGCCAACGGAATTTCCCATTGTTCGATGCGCATGATCCAAGCATCATTGCCGACAAAACATGCCGCCAGTAAACCGCCTAAGATCATTCCTCCCGGCCAACCTGCATGGAGAATGTTCAAGTAATGAGTCTGGTTCTCGGGATAAAGCTGACCAATCATCGGATTGATTACGGATTCATACAAACCCTGAGCTATGGAGAAAAGGAATACACTGGCGAACAAAACACGAAAGGCCGTGAACGTTGCTCGGGCTGAATCCGCTTCTACCGCTCCTTCATACATGGGACGAGCAGCGAACAACATCACGGCACTCACAATGTGTAGCAAAAATGCGATTGCCAGCAGCGTTTTGTAACCAAATTTTTCGGTGAGGATTCCCCCGAAAAAAATCATCATCCCGAAACCTAAGAATCCGGCTCCCATGATGGTCCCAAATTCCTGTCCGCCTAGGTTGAATGTCGATTCCCATTCGCCTGCCATTGCCGCACGCGTCGCAAAGCCAAAACCCGACGCGACGAGCGTGAGAAAGCTCGCAAACATGAGTCGAGAACGGTTAATGTTTCCTGACATGCAAAATAACTCCTCAATAAATGAAGTCTAGGCAGAATATGACCCAACTACGGTTTGCCGTTGAACCCTTCGACTCGCTTTTACCACTTCGCGAAAAATTGCGAGCTTGAGTATACCTAACTCGATGGAAGAGTAAACTAATGGCGCGCACTATCCGTGACTTTTGTCATGGCATTACCGATAAAGCAAACTGGGAAAGGGCGGAGGTCCGTTCAATTACTGTATTGCTCCCTTTTCGGTGACCCACGTCGTTTTTTTCGTTCCACTTTCTTCGCGATTTCTTTCAATGCTGAAACTCGGTTCACACATGTCGATTGCAGGAGGCTACTTCAAGGCCATTGAGGCGGCCGCAGCCGCGGGTTGCGATTGCGTCCAACTCTTCACCAAGAACAACAATCAATGGCGAGCAAAACCAATCACTAGTGAAGAATCGGCAGCTTTCGCCGAAGCCCTGCAGAGGCTTAAAATTTGCGAACCGCTCTCGCATTCGTCTTACCTCATCAACTTGGCATCGCCCGACGAAGCTCTTCGGTGCAAGAGCGTGGATGCGATGGTTGTGGAGCTAGGGCGCGCCCACCAGCTCGGTATCGCCAACGTCGTTGTCCATCCAGGGGCCTTTACGACATCAAGTGAAGAATGCGGCCTCCAGGCCATCGCAACATCGCTTCGCGAAGCCTTCAAGGCCACCGACAACATGCCGACTCGAGTCTTATTAGAAAATACTGCGGGGCAAGGCTCTTGTCTGGGTTGGCGATTCGATCAACTGGCGGTGATGATCGACAGCGTGCCCGAGCATTCCGATCGCTTGGGGATTTGTATTGACACCTGCCACGCCTTCGCCGCCGGATACAACCTGGCAACCGACGATGGGTTTGCCGAAACCGTAAACGAAATTCAAAACACCTTTGGTCTCGAACGGATTAAGGCGTTACACTTGAACGATTCCAAAAAGGGAATTGGCTCGCGCGTTGACCGACACGAGCACATCGGTGATGGAGAACTGGGAATCGATTCCTTTCGCAGGGTGTTAACTCATCCACATTTTCAGAAATTGCCCATGTATTTGGAAACCGAAAAAGGAACTGATCCAGAGGGAAACGATTGGGATGTCGTGAATCTGCAACGCTTGAGGAATTGTATCGCCAAATAATCGGACTGCGACTATTCGCTCGTCTTGATGGCAGATTGGGCCGTGCTAAAACCGCCTGTTTCGGCTAATATGAACGCTGCGAAGCGTGTGGCATCTAAGCTCTTTAGAAATACCAAATGGCCCAAAAAAGGCGTGATCCCAATTCGAAAATCTTTCACGTTTCGGCCAATCATGTCGGTCAAACCGTGGCGTCGGTAATTAGGACTTTCGAGCCGGAATTGTCCTGGACGAAAATCCGCAAACTAGTCGCTTCAAGGCATGTCCAAATAAACGGAAACCTGTGTCTCGAGGAAACTCGTCGATTGCAGGAGGGCGAGGTCGTCAAGTTCTTTGAGCATCCTCTCGCTCCACCGCCTAAGGCCGAATCAATCGAAATCGTCTACCTCGATCAATTCCTCGTCGTAGTTAACAAACCCTCGGGGATTACGTCCGTCCGACATGCCAGCGAGGAATCGCCGCGCGGTCGCAAGCAGAAGCAGCCTACGCTGGAAGACTTGATGCCGGAAATTCTCGCTCGTCGCGCCGGGTATCTCGTTGCTCCAGAAAAACCACGGCGTCCAGTCAAAGGTCGCCCGATAAAAGGCCGCTCCCTGCCCCGCACGCCACATCGACCGCGAATCAAGGTTTTTCCTGTTCACCGCCTCGACCGTGACACGAGCGGTTTGCTGATGTTTGCCCTTTCAACTTCCGTCGAAGAGCAACTGGTCAACTTGTTCAGCAGTCATTCGATCGAGCGTGCGTACCGTGCTGTGGCTCACGGCAACGTCCGAGGCATGACGATCGAGTCGGATTTGGCGCGCGATCGCGGCGACGGCCTGCGCGGCAGTGTTCCGGAGAAATCCAAAGATACCCAACATGCAGTGACTCACGTGCGACCCGTTCAGGGACTTGGAGATTACACCCTGATCGAATGTCGTCTGGAAACAGGCCGAACGCATCAGATCCGCATTCACTTGTCGGAGAAGGGGCATATGATTTGCGGGGAGAAGACTTATGTCAAACCGCTCTGGGGCAAAACTGTATTCGACCGCAGTGGTGCCCCGCGACTGGCGCTGCATGCCTTCCGCCTGGACTTCACACATCCAGTTTCCGGTCGCAAAATCGGCATCGAGGCTCCCCTGCCGCCCGATTTGAAGCACTTCATTGATCGCCTGCAACGGGAAAAGAAATCCACGAAACCAAAACCGCAGCGGCCACAACCATGACGCACACCGGCCTTACCATTCACGACGCCCAAGCACGAGTCGACGATTGGATCAAATCCGTTGGCGTCAGGTATTTTTCGGAACTGACGAATCTCGCACAACTTATGGAAGAGGTCGGCGAAGTTGCCCGAATCATGTCGCGAACCTACGGCGAACAAAGTTTCAAGAATTCCGACATGGGCCACAATTTGGGCGACGAACTGGCGGATGTGCTGTTTGTCTTGATTTGTATCGCGAATCAGACGAATGTCGACCTTACCGCTGCCCTCCAAGCCAATCTCGACAAGAAAACAACCCGCGATCTAACGCGTCACCAAAACAATCCCAAACTCAATTTCTAAAAACCACCCGCCACTCAATGTCTGTTGATTCCAAAATCACTGTGATGCGTCGCATTCCGTTTTGTGCCGGACATCGTTTGGTCGGTCATGAAGGCAAATGCATTCATCTCCACGGCCATAACTATGTTGTCGAGATTTTTGTGACTGGAAACAAAGTCGACCACTTGGGCCGGATCGTCGATTTCGCAGTGATCAACCGATTGTTCAAAAATTGGATCGACGAGAATTGGGATCATGGTTTCGTTTTGTGGGACCAGGATCATGCGGCGATTCGGGCAATCGAAAGCGTGAAGCCTGCCCGAGTTTACAAAATTCCCGACAATCCTACCGCCGAGAACATGGCGCGTTATCTTTTGCATCAAGTTGGGCCCCAGCTCTTGGCGCAATTGAAAGACTATGATTTGGTTTTAAATAAAGTCGTTTTGTGTGAAAGCGAAAAATCGGCCGCCATTGTCGAACTAGCCTAACTGCCCGTCATGATTCTGTTCTACTCCGACACGTTTGAGTTGCCCTTGCCGGACGGACACCGGTTTCCGATGAGCAAGTATCGGTTGCTGCGTGAACGAGTGGTTGCCTCAGAATTGATGAAGGCTTGCGAGCTTAGACTTCCTCCTGCGGCCAGTGATGCCGAACTTTCTTTGGCCCACGATCCGGAATACGTTGCTCGTGTCGAGCGCGGAGAGCTTTCGGACCTCGAAATTAGGCGGATCGGTTTTCCCTGGTCTGAAAAAATGGTCGAGCGTTCGCGGCGCTCGTCGGGTGCCAGCATTGCCGCGGCTGTAGAGGCCGTCAACTCGCGCAGCGTCTCGGCCAATCTGGCCGGAGGCACGCATCATGCATCGACGCGGTGTGGCGCGGGCTATTGCGTATTCAATGACGCTTGCGTCGCAGCTCGCGTCAGCCAACGAAACTTGGGGATGAAGCGAATCCTGATCCTCGATCTCGATGTCCACCAAGGCAACGGCTCAGCCGAGATTTGCCAGGACGATGAGACAATCTTGACGTGTTCATTGCATTGCGACCGGAACTATCCTTTTCTCAAAGCTCAAAGCGATATCGACGTGGCTTTGCCAGAAGGAGTCGACGACGAAGGCTACTTGGCCGCGCTAGACGAAACGTTTCTGCGAATTGAGCAACAGTTTCAACCGGAACTCGTTTTTTTCCTGGCGGGTGCTGACCCCTATCTCGGTGATCGCCTGGGTAAAATGCGGCTCACGAAACATGGCTTGGGCCTGCGCGACCAACGGGTTTTCGATTGGTGTTTTCGCCATCGTGTCCCGGTGGCAGTTTCAATGGCGGGTGGGTATTCGCCGGATGTCAATGATATCGTCGACATTCATTTCCAAACGATTTCGCTTGCCACCGATCACTTTCTCCGCTGCAAACGCAACGCCTGGCAGGATTCGCCAATTGGCTGACATTCGGGAGAGCGAATGCTACAATCGGCGGTCAATTGGAACTGAATGCAAATCTTTTTCGACACCAACATTTCGTCGCAGGAGCATAGAACAATGGAACTGACACAAGTCGAACATGTATTGGTGGTCCCGACGCAACTTTTTCATTCGCTGGGTCATTTTCAGGGCTTCAGTGGGCAGATCGTTCAATACTTGAGCGCCTTGCTCGATCCGGTTAATGTCAAGTATTTGCCACGCGATGAAATGGAGAACGATCCGTCCTACAAGCAGTTGATCCCCTACTGCATTTTTCGCCATCGCGACGAAAACGGCGTCACCAGACTGTTTCAATACACGCGTGGTAAGGGCGGCGAAGTTCGCTTGCATGCCAAGAAGAGCATCGGCGTCGGCGGACACATTTCGTCAGTGGACGGCGAAGGTTCAGAGGCCTATCGAGAAGGCCTGTCGCGAGAATTGGCGGAAGAGGTTGCTATCGAAACGGCGCACACCGAAAAGATGATCGGCCTGATCAACGACGACGAAACTCCCGTTGGCCGCGTCCATCTAGGCGTCGTGCACTTGTTCGACGTTGAGACTCCTAACATCCAACCGCGCGAAGCGAGTCTTGCGCTCAGCGGTTTTCAGACCGTAGAGCAGATCCTCAGCGAAATCGACGCCTACGAAACCTGGTCGCAGATCACCCTGCGGGCGTTGTTTCAGGATTAGAACATTTCGCAATCGTTCAACGTCGCCGGTTTTTACATTTTGAATTGGCCTACAGGTCAAAACCGAGTTCTAGACTGGGATGAGCCGGCAATCTTATTTCGTCCGACTAACCGACAACGACAACATTCGCGAGGGAACAACTTGGTTTCCGTCGAATTCGATTTTTGGACCAATTGCGCTGTTGAACTGAACGACCAAAGCCTGCAAAATAGGGTCCAGGGTGCGTTTTGATTGCTTCTTGTTCTTGATCCGGAATATTTTTGCAGTTGCAGAAGTTTGCCGCCAATCCAAGGTGGCTCGAATCGTGAACCAACTCGAACTAGAGGAGTATTGACTTATGGTCGTTAAGTCGAAATTGATTCCGTTGTTGTTCGTGCTTGTCCTGGGTGTAGTCGCGGGGCAAAGTTTGGCCCAAATTCCTAAATGGCAATCGCGCGGAATTGGTGGCGGTGGCGCACTGTATTCCTGTTCGATAAGTCCGCACAATTCGAACACGATTTTCATGGCGACGGATATGACGGGGGTATTCCGCAGCAATAATTTTGGCGCGAGCTGGTACACCCTGGGGTTCCTCCAACTCCGTGGTGGTGTTGATACGGCGGTTCGTTTCACGAGTGATGCGAGAATTGTTTATGCAATCAATGTCGGAAGTTTCGGAGAACGCATTCCCGTCCGGAGCGTGAATTCCGGCGCATCTTTTGTTCCGCTCACAAGTGACCCTACTTCTGGTGAAGCCTTCACGTTACTTGCCGATCCGAATACGACGAACCGATTGTTACTGGCAAGCTGGGACAAACTTTACTTTTCGGATGATTCTGGAGCAAACTTCAGGATGGTATTCGACGCGAACGATCCGAACAATGGTCTGCATTTGGCGGGAGCATTCTGGGACGAAGGAAAAATATACGTTGGTACAAATCGCGGCATGCTTTATTCCGGCGACTTCGGCCAAAGCTTTTCCCTTAATTCTGTTTCTGGCATTCCCGCTACGGAAGGCTTCGTTTCGTTTGCGGGAGCGAAAAACGGAACGCGGGTCAGACTGATCGGCGTGACGTTTCCAAGAGCAAATATTTGGGGGGGGATAACTGGTGCCGAAGTAGTTGCCGGCGAAAACACGCCAAAGGTCTATCGTCTGAATGTAGGCCGGACATGGGCACGTGTTCGAAACTTCGATTCTTCGACGGTCGATAAGCCCTACTTCGTCGGCATGGCAACTAATGATCTCGAAACTGTGTACTTGGCTGGCACCAATAGGAATACCGGGGCGCCCTCCGTACTAAAATCAACAAACGGCGGGACGATTTGGACTTCTGTTTTACAGACTGAATCAAACGGAAATGTCGCAACGGGTTGGATGGGCGATGGCGGTGATCTGGAATGGTATTGGGGCGAGGTTGCACTTGGTTTTGCCGTTTGTCCAAACAACTCAGCCAAGTTGATCGTTACGGATTATGGGTTTGTGCATGTCTCGGCCAACGGTGGACAGGGATGGAAACAGGCTTACGTCAAACCCTTTTACCAAAACCCCGCTGGTCAACCAGCGCAGCCAGGAAATGACTTTGCAACCGCCGGAGTAGAACAAACGTCATGTTGGTCAATTCAATGGGCGACACCATCGACAATGATCGTCGGATTCAGCGATATTCACGGAATTCGAAGTGTCAATTCAGGCCAAAGCTGGACGAGCGGACGGACTGCCGGACTTCCGCACAACTCGACCTATCATCTGGTTCAACATCCAACCAACTTCAAGGTCTTTGCCGCAACCTCCTCCGTACACGACCTCTACCAATCAACGTACCTTCAAGACAGCCGAATCGACGGGGGTACAGGAATGATTGTGGTTTCCGATGATCTGGGGGGCACGTGGAATACGTTTTATGATTTTGGGCACCCAGTCGTCTGGTTGACCATCGATCCCAACGACAGCAAACGAATGTTCGCAAGTGTCGTACATCACACGGATGGAGGAATTTTCGTTTGCAATGATATTTCTCAATCACCGCCGCAATTTACACGTTTATCAAATCCGCCACGGACCGAGGGCCACCCGATGTGTATTCACGTGTTGAACGATGGTTCCTTGGTGTGCAGTTTCAGTGGACGCCGCGACTCAAATGGCCAATTCACTCAAAGTTCTGGCGTTTTTATCAGTTCGAATGGTGGACAAAGTTGGCTGGATCGTACTTCCTCCAACATGAAGCGTTGGGTGAAAGACATCGTGATCGACCCACATGACCCGTCCCAGAATACTTGGTACGCGGCTGTATTTAGTCATTGGGGAGCAGCGCCGAACGAAGTTGGTGGCGTTTTTCGCTCAAGCGACCGCGGCCAAACCTGGACTGAATTGGGGGATTTCTACCGAGTTGAAAGCATCACCGTCGATCCGCTCGATGCGAATAAGGCTTTCGTTACCACGGAAGCGGATGGCTTGTGGGTAACCACCAACCTGCGTGCGGCCCAACCTATTTTCAAGCTGGATCGAACCTATCCGTTTCAGCATCCAGTCCGTGTTTTCTATAACCCTTGGGAATTGACGGAACCTTGGGTGACTTCATTTGGCGGCGGCCTTCGAGTCCTAACGAACCAATAAGCCATCAACAAATTTGAATTTGGGAGGGTCAAATGGTTAAATTGCATGGCCTCACAAAAAATTTTGCCCGTTTCGACGCAACCGCCGCCAATAGGTCCTCCGCAGAATTTTCCGGCCGTGACTGCGAACATAGGGTTTTTACACCGCGTTCAATCGTCTGGATTAGTCAGACAATTCATTAACAATAGAGTTTAGAGCCATTTCCTTAAATGTCAGAGGCAGCACCGATGTTAGTTTCACGCTTTCGAAAAATCACCGTTTCAATCGTAGCGGTGGCACTCGGTTTGATCTCCGAATTTGACGGGTCGCGGCAGCAACTGGATCCCGCAACTGTGTCCGAGTCCAATTCAAGTCGTGACAAGCTTGGGAGTGCCGAAGCGAAAGCTGCGCTCGAACAGGCAATTCAAAACCTGGAGGGCATGGAAGCTGGTACAGAACGTATTTTTGGTTTGTGCCGACTCGCTCAACTTCAATTTCGACACGGCTGGAAAGATTCTGCATTGGAGACGTTGCATCAAGCGGTAAGTGCGGCAAGCCTGCTGGACATCCGTGGTGAAGGCTCGCATCGTTTGGCCGAAATCGCAGTCCTTCATTCCGAGTTTGGCGACCCATCTAAAGCAATGACCATGATCGATGCTTTGCCGCCAGAACAGCAGCTTTCAGCGCTGCGATACCTGTCGGCCTCGCAAGTTGAGTCCGGATCGTTGAAAAGCGCGACAATAACGGCGGAATTGATTCAAGACGAGTTGTTTCGAGGAGAGGCATTCCAACGAATCGCAACGGCCCACGCGAAAGCGGGAAACTTCGAAACCGCGCGCCGAGTTGCAGCATCCATCAACAGTCCTGTTGGGAAAGCCCGATCGTGGGCGGCGATCGCAATCGCCGAATTCAAAGCGGGAAATCGAACTGCTGCAGAGGAAAGTCTCGAGAATGCGAAACAGGCAACCTCGGAACTTGATGAACCTGGCGACCACAAACCCTCGACGATGGGGGAACTCGCACGAGTTCTGGCTGTGTTCGGCGATTTGGAAGCCGCCAATCAAATGGCCGACGCGGTGCCGACTGCACCTTGGAAAGATATAGCCTGGAGAAATATCGCTCGAGTTCAAGCGCAAGATGGCGACGTGGGCGGCGCGGTGTTGACCAGCGAATCCATTCAAGACAAATTTTGGCGCGGCAACTCTCTGTCTTTAATCGCTTTCGACTTGATCAAGCGGAACAAGCTGGATGACGCACTCAAGGTGGCCGATTCAAATTCTTCGGAATATTATCGGCTCGTTTCTTATACAAGACTGGCCAAGGCATACGCTCAAGCGGGCAAGACGGACACCTCAAAGTCGTTGATCGACACAGTAATGACTGAAGCCGTCGGAGTTGCCGATGTTGGGCCACAAAGAGGCAATTTGAAAGGCTCGCTTATGAGTCACCTCGCTCGAGTTCAATCCGAAATGGGGGACGCCGCTGCTGCCATGGCCTGGATTGCTATTCAACCGACTGCCAAAATTCGTTTTTGGTCTTACATAGGGATCGCGGAAGGCGCCTTAGGCGATCCAGAATTCGATGACGAGTAATCGATTGACATCAATTCTCCGGACAATAACGATTGGACGGGGATGGCAACCAGGATCTGGGCAACTTATTCTCGCATTGGAACTGTCATATCCTCAGGCTTCAAATTGCTAAACTGAGAATTCCATGAGAGCCCAGGAATCTGATCCCGAACTTTTGAAACAACCCGTGGCGCGAAAGCGGCGCAGATTCTCGATCGTTAGTTGGTTTTGTGGTTTTGTAGTTCTTGTATTTTGGTTGTTGGTTGCGGGCCCTGGACAATTGTGTGGCACCGGAGGGAGGCCCGGCTATCGAATTACCCACCGATTTCATGGTTGGCCTGCCAATCATTGTCTTACATTCAACGCAATTATCGACCCTTACATTGTTGGCACTCCCGAAGAAGAATCGATCCTTGATGATATCGAGTGGTCGAAAGAAAGTTTTTACGCCGATTACTTTCAAAATCGTTTTACATTCGAGTGGACGCACGATGCGTATCTTTATCCCGAAGACACATTTTTCTGGTCTGATCCAGAAAAATGGAAGTATTTCGGTCGCAACGTTCAATTGCAAATTCTTTGGTCAGGTCTCGCCGTTAATTTATTGTTGTTGTTCGGCGCGATTTTTATCCTAATTTGTCTGATCGAATTCCGAGTTCGGAAGGGCGCTGGCCTGTTTCGAGTTCGCTTGAAGGAATTGATGGTCCTATTTACTTTGGTCGCAGTCGTTGTCGGGTTGGTGGTTACCACGTTGAAGGAATCTGCGAACAACCATCGTCACGCCCAAGTAATAAAGGAACTTCTTGAAAATCCAAGCTCGGTTGGCTTCAGAAGTAATCGATCGATGTTCAAGTGGAAAAACCGTTTGCCGTCTGTGCTTAAACGCCTGTTGGACAATCGAGATTCATTCGCCTTGCCATGGTCGAATCACCGGTTAACACTTGATCAAATCGAGGCCGTTAAACTCGTGGATGTTCAAGTGCTCCCCGAGGACAGACAGAGGGTAGTTGAGTGTCTCAAACAATTCACCGCAGTGGCGTCGTTGGAGTATTACAGCGAATCTACCGATCCATGGCTGTTAGATATCGACGTATTTCAAACAGTGCAACATCTGAACGTAGACGATGCCCATAATTCAGACTTTCGTTGGTTGCGCAATTTTCAGAACCTGCGAGCATTTGAATACCGAGGGCCAAACACCGTACCGTTGGAATTTGTCCTGGAAGAAATTCCCAAACCGGAAAAACTCCTTTCTTTTTCAATGGACTCAATAAGTCCGGTTGATTCCACGACAGATTTCCGACGGTTCAAGAATTTGAAAAAATTGATGTTGCCGGATTTGCAACCAGAAATTAAGCGGGCGCTCATTGAGAAAGACCACCGACTGAAGCAACTTCTGATTCTTGGGCCATTTCGTTGATCGTTGACTACTCATCTTTCTTTCGTTTTTTCTTGCGAAAATTACCATTTTTCCTGTTTTTGAATTTTCGGGGAATCGAAACGGCTCTCGCAGGTACTTGAACGGTAAACCCAACCTCGAAATTGGATGAGATGCAAGAAGACGCCAGACGACAAATCTTTCTGTCGGCGGTCGAGCAGTATTCTGACTCGAGCTATCGCGTCGCGTATCGCCTGACATCCAACCACGAATTGGCTCGTGAACTGGTGCAAGAGACGTTTATGGCAGCTTGGAAGAATTTCCAACAACTTCAAAAGCCTGAGGCACTCAAAGGTTGGCTATTCGGCATCCTGCACAAACAATTCACCAAACAATTGACTCGCGAAATCAGAAATCGACACCAAACCCTTGAAATCGAACCAAATTCAAACAACGGCGAGGATCAGGTCACCCAAAACGTTCAGGAGGCTATCGCCCAACTGGATGACGACCAACGTCTGCCGATCCTGCTGGTGTCGATGGAGGGTTGGTCGACCGAAGAAGTTGCCGAGTTGCTGAGCATCCCCCGCGGCACAGTTCTCTCGCGCCTGCATCGTGCCCGGCAGCGTCTAAAACAATTGCTCGCAACCGATTGGGAGCCTTCCAACAAAGAATCATGAACGAAAACAAATTTGATCTGGAACTTGAAAAACGATTGCGTGAGGTCGTGATCCCTGACGATCTTAAGGCCCGCTTGCTCGAAATCCCCGAATCGTCGGCAGGATTCCTCGAATCTGCTACACCTGAGGACTTGCGGTCGGCACGATGGCGGCCCTTGTGGTTCGTTGCCATTGCTGTGTCAACCGTCGGACTCGTCAGTCTGGTCGCCTGGTGGGCCTCACCCAATGCCAACGCCCCCGATTACACTCTGACACAACTCAATCCGGCGGTTCCCGTAACCGCATCGAATCGGTCGGCGGTTGCCGCAGAAGTTGCTGAACTGGAATCGCTCGACCGCCAGTTGGCTGCATTGGAACACGAATACGAGCGACTTGAAGGAGAAGCCTGGAAACAGAACACCAGTGTCCGCGAATCTTTCCATGCTAACGAAAATCGTTCCGCTGACGAGGAATTATTGGCGTCCATTATTTTCCATTCCGCGGAAACCTGTACCTCATCGGGGTTAAGCAGCGCTGCCGTGAAGGAACAACTCGACTATTTGGTCCGACGATTCGAACATACGAGTTCGGCTGAACTCGCACGACAACTGTTAGCCCAATTTTAGATCAATTTTCAAAAGAACTTCAATCAGGAGAAAATCAATGAACTTTCAATCGGCCACTTTTTTGACGATCGGATTCCTGTCTTTCCTCGGCGTAATTAACGCGAAACCATTGTTTGCTCAGGAATCCCGATCGGCCCAAGTTTCGCAGCTCGAGGAATTGGAACGCAAGATTGAGACGCAAGCACAATCAGTTGCCAAAGCTCAGGAACGAGTCGTTAAAGAACAAGACACTCTCATCACTCTTGAACAGCGCATTCTTACGACAAATGCTGAGGTCCAACGGTTGGATCAGGATTTATTTGATGCGAGTTTGTCGCCAAGTTCCTTTCCGGAGGTATTGGCGTTGTTGCAAACAATGCGAGTCCAGCTCAAGGTCGATTTGGCGGGCATGCGTGCGCGACTGAATGCGCAACGAGAGTTGAATGACAAGGAAAATCCCAGCGCGGCAATCAATGAACGAAAACTGGAAATTGCGCGAGCGATGTCGGATTTAACTCAGAAACGGGCGGAGCATACCCAAAAGCTTGTCGCTAGCGGAAACGCTCCTCAACTTGAGGCCCAAACGGCCGAGATTGAGCTCAACAACGCCAAATTGCGAGTACTGGAAGCGCAAGAAGTCGTTGAATCAGCACGTTCCAATTCTACGCAAGCAAACCGTGACATCATTTTGGACCTAGCGGAAAAGGAATCGCGACTTGCCGAAGTCGAAGCCTTGCTCAATTCTGCTTCAGGCGCGCGACGAGTGATTCGAGAAATTGAATCTCAGCAACAATCCGTTGAACGTTTGCAGATCGAACGGCAGGAATCGGCCAAAAAGCTGGAACGATTTCAAAATCAACTCGAAGGAGAAAAAAGTACTCTCCAAGGCCTTCAAGCAGCCCTCGAAGCGAACCGAAAATTCATCAAAGAATAGGCATTTGAATCGTTGCCGTTCTCATCCACCAAAAAAAGAAAGCCGTCTGGGTGACGGCTTCCTTTGGTTTTCGCAACCCACGTCAGCAAGTGAGCAGCACTAGTTTTTGCCCGGAGTAGACTTGTCCTTGGCAGGCTCTTTTTTATCCCCTCCGTCGGCCGGCGCGAGTTTCTTCATGACGAACATATAGAAGCCATTCTCGGCCGTTGATTCGAATTTTTCGGGACGCTTGGCGCCCGTAGGGTCATAGCAAAAGGTCAATTCGTCGTCCTTGATTTGCATGATCCCCAGAGCCTTGCCCTCAGGAGCTGGACCGGCTTCGATCTTGAGGTCAATCTCCACAGGGTATTTTCGCGTATTCAATTTGTACGACATGACAAACGACTCGGCGGGGGAAGGGATCGTTACCTTGTCTTTGTCAAATTTCGGGACTGTCGCCAAACGCTCCTCTGACAATTCCTCACCTGCCTTTTTCCCCGAAATAATTTTCCATTCACCGAGCAATTTGTCGTTGGCGAAATTCGGGTCCTTGCCCCGGTTCTTGGCGCGGGCCATGACTACCGCAAAGCCTTTGTCCTTGCGAACGTTGATGAGGTCGGCATCGTCTTCAAAATAGCTCAAGTCGGAAAAGTTTTCCGAGATCGCATCGTGTAAGTACTTTAGCGATGACTCTATTTCGTTTTTCAGGGAATAGGCGCAGCCGAGGTTGTACAAGGCCGTTGGTTTTACGTCATCAAAACCTGCTGCCTTCTTGTGGGCCACAATCGCTTGATCGAGTTTGCCGCAGGAGTGCAGAGCATAGCCCAACATCAACCAACCTTGCGAATTATCTTTCTCGGCATCGACAACTTTCTGGAAGGCCTTGGCGGCTCCCTCAAAATCCTGCGATTCAATGCATTGCTGGCCCTCTTGCATGAGTTCCAGGACATCAACCTCCTGTTTTTTTTCCTTTTCGTCGGCTTTTTTGTCTTGTGCGGAAATCGGCGAACTGGAAATCGCCCCCATGATTACCAAGGAAAATGCAAATCCAAAGACGAGTACTTTTTTCACGTTAGGCTCCTTATGCTGAGAACGATCGGGGATTGGATGGTTCATTCTAACTAAATTTTCAACCGCTGGTTCGCGGAATAGCGAACTTGTAGCATCGGTCAAAAAATTGTGATCTCTGGCCCACAACACGCCGGAACCTTTACAATACCTCGATCAATACGTTCTGGTTTTGGAGAGGTGACATGTTAGGCATTGGTGCTGTCGAGTTTCTGATTTTGTTGTTTCCTTTCTTTTTTGGGTCCGGATTGCCAACGGGCATGCCTCCTGGGCCGGACGACCCGGTGCTGATGGCCTTGGCGTCTGCAGAGCAAGTTGGTTTTGCCTATTGGCCCGGGATGGCGAAGGTCGATGGCAATGCCAACCCAACTGAAAAATTCTTGGGACAACCGGAACTTTCTCAGTTCGCCCAACGAGCACGTGCAACACTACTGAAGGAGATGAAATCGTCGCTTGCTGAATCTCATCCAGAGTCAATGGAATCCATGTCAGCCATCGTCGACGAAATCGCCTGGGGGCCGCTCACCCGCCCAACGTTTCTGGTGCTCACGGAAGTCGACCTGAAAGGTGAATCAGGAAGCGCAAAAATTGGTGTGGCACTTGTTAACCAGTTGGGTGACTCGGCTAATGGCATCGCAAAGCATTTTTCCGCTTGGTCCGCTGCCTCACAAAGGGAATTTGCGGACAGCGTTTCTAGCGAAAGTGGAGTAGACTTCGTCGAGCTTCGCCTACCTGGTCAAACGCCGTCGATTTTTGTTTCGGTCCGCGAGGGATATTTGCTGGTTGGCACCGATCGCAAATGGATGGCAAATGCAAACCTTAAAAACAGCGCAACGCCTACCAAAAAAAATGTTGTGTTGGAAAAGCTCGAGACAGAATTGTCGGTGGAACGCCGCAGTTCCGTCGCCTATTTGGATTTGGGCAAGATCCGTGGAATGCAGGCCGACCCCAATGTCGCGCAGTTTGATCTTTCGATGAACTACCTGTTTAAGCAACTCAAAAACGTGCAAGCCATTGCATTTGTCACAGGTTTGGATTCGAGGGGGTTTTTGACGCGAGCCAAGTTTGATGTGAAGGCCGGGGAAACCATTTTGGATTTGTTGCCGAGCACTCCACTCTCTGCTGAATTGTTGGATGCGCTGCCCATGGACGCGACCGGAGCCATTGCGTTGAGGCTTTCGCCGAAGCAATTTTTGGATGACCTTAAGGTGCAGGTTGAGGCGGCGACAGGAGAAGGTAAAGCTTTTGAACAGATGCTCGAGAATTCAAACGACTTCATGGGCGTGCGACTCCGAGACGATCTGCTCGAAGTCATGGACGATTTCGCCTTTTTCTACAGTCGCTTCCAAATGGCCAATCCAACCAAGGGCTGGTTGTTGGGAGTGCGTTTGCGCGATGAAATGAGTTTTCAAGACATGCTCAACCGAATCAACGTCCGCGTCGGTCAATTCATGCAAAACAATGGAATGGCATTTCGTGAAGTCGCCAATAACGGCATTACGATTCATTCAATTGAAATGAACGATTTTGGAATGCCGACCTCGTTCAGTTATGCTTTGGTTGAGAAGTATTTGGTGTTTAGTCTGGACCCCGCGACCATCGGCAATTTCGCCCGCAACCTTCGGGGGGAGAAGAATTTCTCGCGCAAACCTGCTGTTGAAGCACTCTTCGCAGATTGTGAGCGGCTAAAGCTTGCTCGTCCTACGATGGTAGCGGAACTCGACGTCGCCGCGATTGCCAAATTGGTAATTCCCTTTTTCATGCAGTTTATGGGAGACCAGCCGATGACCCCAAACGGCGAGCTGAAGTTTAGTGATTTGCCGACTGTTGAAGTATTGACTAAGAACGTTGAGCCCAATTTGTCCGCGCTCTTCAAAACCGAAACAGGTTTCCAGATCCTGCATCGGCAAACCTATCCGGGCACGTCGCCTTTGTGCTTCGCGGGAACGGCGTTCGCGCTTTCACTGCCCATTTTCGTTGCCGGCGAGCAACAAGGTGCGGCTGTACAATCGCAAAACAATATGCGCCAGATCATTATCGCAGCGCACAATTACCATCAGTCGTATCAAAAATTGCCTAATTCCTATTCAGTAGACAAAAACGGAAAACCGCTACTCAGCTGGCGGGTAAAAATATTACCCTTCGTCGAACAGCAAAATCTATATGAACAATTTCATCTCGATGAGCCTTGGAACAGCGAACACAACCTCAAGCTTGCGGCCAAGATGCCGGATGTTTTTAAGCATCCTCGCCTAAAATTGGCGGAAGGAAAAACCGTCTACTTGGGTGTGACTGGCAAGAATGGCGTCTTGATTGCCCCGAAAGGAAACGCGAAAACGGAAAGCGGGCGAGATTTCGCGGAGATAGTCGATGGCACTTCCAATACCGTCATGATCGTGGAGGTTGCGGAAAAGAACGCGGTTACTTGGACCGCGCCAGACGATTTCGACTTTGAACAGATTCCCGGTAAACTTTCCGACGAGTTAGGCCATTACTGGGGGTCAGATAAAACAAGCATTGTGGGAATGTCAGATGGAGCGGTGCATTTCCTTAAGCCCGGTAGCAAGGACCAAGATGTTCGGGCCCTGATGACCTGTTCCGGGGGCGAAGTTTTGGACATCTACCAACTTTTTTCGGGTCGGTAACGAACTGGAATCGACCTGCGATCCGGAAAGAATATTGTGTTCTACGTTTCTCTCAGCCCGTCCCAATGGGTCTTGTTTTCCGTTGTCGGCGTGTTGACGGGAGTCATTAATACGCTGGCGGGAAGCGGGTCTTTGATCACCCTTCCGTTGTTCATGTTCGTCTGCGGGTTGCCGCCGACTTTGTCCAACGGAACGAATCGGATCGGCGCGTTTTTGCAGAGCCTGTTCGGCGCGTGGGCGTTCGGGCGACAGAATCCAGCTGCGTTTCATTCCTCCCTGTGGGTCATGGTCCCTTCGATTATCGGAGCCATTTTCGGAGCCAAGGCGGCGGTAATCGCCAGCGAGCGTGCCATTGCAATCGCCATTGGTTTGCTGATGCTGTTGATGTTGGTCGTGTTGCTGGTGAATCCGATTCGCTGGTTGCGCGATTCGGTTCAAGACCCACAAAAAATGCGACGTTGGCCGTGCATCGTTACATTTTTGGCGATTGGTTTTTACGGCGGCTTCATTCAGGCGGGGGTGGGGATCTTCTTGTTGGCCGGGTTGGTATTGGCTGCAAATTACAACCTCAAGGACGCGAACTCCATCAAACTAGCGGTGACCGCAGCGTTGAGCGTACCGTCATTGATCATCTTCGCGCTGGAAAACGAAATTCACTACGGGTTTGGCTTTGCGATGGCGTTTTTCCAAGTGGTAGGCGCGTTTCTCGGCGTGTGGCTGGCGCGCGTTGTGCCCAACATTTCCGTTTGGATTTATCGCCTGCTAATCCTCATGGTTGCCTTTTCGGCCGTCGAAGTCTTCCGCCGATTTTTCTGAACAAATTAATGCGACGGTTCCGAATGGACAATTGGATTTCGTTTTCCATCCTGAACGAGTGCCCAAACAACCGTTAATCTTCTGCCGGGCTATCGTCGCCGCACATCATGACGATGCGGGGGGTGAACTGACCAATGGCTTCGACCAGATCAGTTTGGGCTGCCATGACCTCGCGGATGTCTTTGTAAACGCCGGGGACTTCGTCAATTCCGCCGGCCAGAAGTCGGACCTTTCGCTCTTTCAAATGCTCCGTCCAATCGCGCCACCGATATTGCTTCTTGGCAGCCGTTCGCGACATGAGACGACCCGCTCCATGTGAAGCGGAGTTTAAGCTGCGTGATTCGCCTTTGCCGCGAACGATGAAACAACTGTCCGCCATGTTGCCAGGGATAATCCCCAAGTCGCCTTTGCCCGCCGGCGTGGCGCCCTTGCGATGCACGTACAGATCGCGATCGCCGTGGCGTTCCAACCAGGCAAAATTGTGATGGTTTTCAACAGTCGCTAGCGCAGTCGCGCCGGCCATGCGTGTTACGTTACGATGGATGATCGCATGGTTCGCTGCAGCATACTGGCCCATCAAATTCATCGCGGCCCAATACTCTTGACCCGCCTCGGTATCCATTTCGAGCCAAGCCAAATGGCACAATTGCGGATCATTGCGAATGAAGGACGGTGCGTTCTGACGCGCAATGGTGGTGTAGCGCTGACAAACTTGGGCACCCGTGCCACGACTGCCGCTATGGCTGAGCAATCCCACGTAACGTCCCGGTAAGACCCCCAACCCAGCGTCTGGGAGGTGCACGATTCCCCATTCGACGAAATGGTTTCCGCTGCCGCTGGTCCCTAGTTGATCCCAAGCGCGATCACGCATCTCGCGAGTCACGGCCGTAACCGTCCAATCCTCGTCCATCACGGCGTGCTGTTGTCGGTTCTTGTGCCGACCTCCGGTGCCAAACACCGTTCCTTTGGCTAAAGCCGCATCCAGCTCGCGGCATACGCTCGGCTCGTTTTCTTCAAGCAAATGGACCGGCAAGTCGGTAATCGTCAGCTTTACCCGACAGGCGATGTCAACGCCCACACCATAAGGGACCACGGCGTTCTCGCAAGCCAATACCCCACCAATCGGCAAACCGTATCCAACATGGGCGTCCGGCATCAACGCAGCCGTTCGCGAAACGGGCAAGCGGCAAGCGTTTTCCATTTGTCGCAACGAGGCTTCGTCAAGGTCTTGACCCCAACTCAAATAGCCGATCGGTTCGTGAACGTGTGGCTTACCGGCAGCGATGATCGATTCCGCCAAAGGCTTCCAAACAGAATCTGCCAGAAACGTTTCTGGCGACTGGATGATCAGGTGAATGACTTTCTTCGGGTGCTGTGCCTCGCCAGCATCCGAGGCAACTTGAATGCACTTGATTGCCTCACCGACGCAATCCGCGTGTAAGCCCAACTGCAACAACTTTTTCTTGTTCATTTTGACTGTTTTGTAAGGAAAGATTTTGGCTTCGATTCCCATGCATTGTCGGCCACGCCCTAAGGACCAAGCGACCCCTTTGCAGGTTCGAGAAATTATTGCAAGCCCTCGGGTTTTCCATAAGGAAAAACCTCGCCGACGACTTTTTGAATATAGTCCTTACGATTGGCAGGCAGTGGATGCGTGCTCAAGAATTCGGGCTGCCGCGCGCCCCCTGACGCACTTTCCAAAATGTCCATTAATTCCAACAAGTGCTCCGGGTCGTACCCGGCCAACGCCATCAACTCCACGCCCCAGCGATCCGACTCCAACTCGTGATGCCGACCATAACGCATCCCGACCAACCCCGCGACCATCCGCGCCGCTTGTTCTCCAGACACATCGCCAGCAGCCACTCCGGCAGCCGAAGAAATCCCGGCGAGCATTTGGCTTTGCGCTATTTGTTGCGCGCTGTGACGTTCGAGAACATGGCCGATTTCGTGGGCGAGTACTCCAGCAAGTTGACCGCGATGGGTTAGCCGACGATACAGCGCCTCAGTTATGAAAATCTGTCCGCCAGGCAACGCGAAAGCATTTACCGTTTGCCGATCGGCTAATAGATGAAAGTGAAAACGATACGGAAGCTCTCTATCCTGTTGCGCGAGACGTTGGAAGAGCTGATTGATTAAAGCCTGCCCCATTTCTTCAACAGCCAAAGTTGCGTCCTCGTCGCGAGAAAACCCATCGAACTGGACGGCCATTTGCTTGACGGATTGCAAGCCCAACACCACTTCTTGCTCGGGAGTCATCCCACCGACTCGTTGCACCTTACCAGTAATCGGGTTTACATCGGTATTCGCGAAATAGCCCAACATGGAAAACAACACGATTGCCGCAGCCAACACCAACCGGACCTTGAAGGCGGACATCGGTTGCCGGTTCTGGTGATTCTGCGGGGGCTGATAGTCGCTCATGTTGGTTTCCAAGTACTTAAGAATTTTAACTCTTTTTCTCTTCAATCGTGCTGATTCTACTCCCGCCAATATGTTAGACAGTTGAGACGGCAAAACAATGTGTTGCAAGGCAACGAAAGTGTCCAGCCAAAAGGCAACGAAAATGTCCAGCCAGACACCGCAATTCTGAAGGCACAGAAGTTTGGCAGAATCCAACTCGGAATCCAACAAAGGTGCCCCGGATCCATGCATCCCGTGGGCTGGATTGACGCGGACCTGTCGGCCGCGGAAAATGACGCATCGGTATCGCGATATCGCAATTTGGAATTGAGTCTAAAGGAAAAATAATGTTCAAAGGCTTGGGAAACATCGGAAACATCGCCAACATGTTTAAAAACATGCAAAACATGGGCGGCAAGATGGAAGAGATCACCGAGCGGCTCAAAGAAACTCGGCTCCAAGGCTCAGCGGGTGGCGAAATGGTGATCGTCGACGCCAATGGACTTGGGCAATTCACAAAAGTCTGTATTGATCCAGTTTTAAAAGATGCAGCCGATTGGGAGATGATCCAGGACTTATTGGTCGCAGCGTTCAATGACGCCTCGGTCAAAGCCAAACAAAAACATGTCGACGCGATGCAGGAACTGACCGGGGGACTCGATCTGCCCGGCCTCGGCGATGCGCTCAGCAAAATCGGAATGGGCGGTTAACTGCGGCCATTTGCGCAAGATTTCACCAGAAACAAAACATCCGCCATGGCCCAGTATTCCCAATCCGTAAACAATCTAATCGAGCAACTTGCACGGTTGCCAGGAGTCGGAAAACGCTCGGCTGAGCGAATTGCCTATCACCTGTTGCGAGTGAACCGAACCGAAGCGCTTGCATTAGCCGACGCAATCCGGCACGTGCGAGAAAACGTACGCTATTGCGCAGACTGCTTCAACCTGTCGGAAACTGACCGATGTGAGTTCTGCCGCGACCTTTCCAGGAATCGATCGTTGCTCTGTGTTGTCGAACAACCTCGCGATGTTTTTGCACTCGAGCAATCGGGGACCTACCGTGGTTTGTACCATGTCCTTCTTGGACGAATCGCACCACTCGAGAATGTGGGAGCGGATCAGCTCACAATCGATTCGTTGGTAGAACGCGTTCGTGGCGGGGACTTTAAGGAAGTGATTTTGGCAACCAATCCAACTGTGGAAGGGGATGGCACTGCGCTGTATATTTCCAACCTTTTGGGTTCATTGGACGTCAGCATCACGAAGCTCGCCCGGGGTATTACTTCCGGAAGTATCCTGGAACACACCAACAAAGAAATCCTAGCCGATGCTTTGTCAGGCCGACGCCCAATCTAATCGCCATAAGGCAATAACTGGACCTGTCCCCGTTTGTAGTCGCCCGCTTAGGCTTGGAAAGCACACTCCGCCCCCGTGGACGACCCAAACTGAACCATATTGGTTCCAGACACCTTTTGGCTTTCTCTTTAATCGCAAAAACCAAACTAAAATTAGACTAAACTGTTACTTCCGATCGCTCGTGTCGTGGGCGTCTTGTCGTTGGCCACCGGCTGTCTACTGGCGGCAGCGATTGGCCCTTTCGCCGGAAAGGAAACCGGTGAAACGGCATTGCTGCGT
>WBZS01000691.1_pt1 | contig 36342 bp, 20 predicted proteins | sample 5204201 | NCBI WGS metagenome assembly WBZS01 (sample SAMN12344357, study PRJNA552823) | activated sludge metagenome | biome: Activated sludge suspended growth; feature: Nitrification reactor; material: Wastewater; isolation source: activated sludge from nitrification reactor of wastewater...
CCATACGATTATATGGTTTGGTACCTAACCAAAGTACCTTCCATAAAAACATCAGACATCAGTCACCTTGATCCAGGTGCATTCAAAAAATCAATTAATTTCCTGATGTAGTTTGTCGGATGCTTACGTAGTAGTATGCCAAATCAAAACGCCAATGTGTAAGCGAGTTTTTCGGATTACGAGCTTTTTTGTTTACTTTTTTTGCGGGAAAAAAAGTATAACTGAGCGATCCTGTAAGGTGATGTATGACAATGCATCACGCGAAGGCACCTGATAAGGGTGGGCAGGCAGAAGTGGCTCGAACGGGGATTAATTAATGTTTAAGAGCCAAATTTTGCCATCAAAAACCAAAAAAAAGCACAAATTATTTAACCAAAGCAAACTTTCCAAAACCCAAGACAAGCACAATTTATTTACCAAAATCTCCAAAAATAGAAAACTCAATAAAACCCACCTCCCAAATCCTCCGGACAACGAAACTTCAAATCCCCATAAAAACTCCGGAAAGTAAGTGCTTTTTCCTGGGTTGTCCCGAGGTTGTCCCGACGTTGTGCCGACCCATCCTTATGGATAAGCCATAGATACCCCATAGCAACCCTATGGATAACTTATCAATAAGTCTGTGTACATTAAATATTTATAATCCACTTTTCTTACCGGTTTATGACTCCGGTGCCATACGTTACCAACATACTAATAGGTTAAAAAACACCCTGAAAGAAAAATAGAATTAAAAAAACAGACCTGATGTTTAAGCCACTTCAAATTGGATTAAACAACCAGACTAATTCGATGAACGCCCGGCTGATATGATTTAGAAATCAAATACTTTACATGCTCGTAGTGATTTTTATTTTCTTTAAAATCAACCCGGTTAAGGTCAATGATTAAAATAGGGTAGGAAAGTATGTTTCTGAAATATTCAAAATAGGAATTTTGAATCTGTGTCAGGTACGCGTCGGTAATGTCCTTTTCATAGGCTCTGCCGCGTTTTTCAATGTTTTCTAATAAGATATCGACACTTCGGTGAAAATAGACAAGGATGTCAGGCTTGGGGAAGGATTGGTTTAATACCGAAAACATTTTTTGAAACAATCGGAACTCATCTTCAGGCAGATTTTTTCTCGCAAAAAGTAATGTTTTTACAAAAGCATAATCAGCTACGGTAAACTCTCGGAAAAGATCTTGATTCAATAAGGATCGTTGCATTTGTTTATGCCGCTCGGTCATAAAAAACAATTCGACTGTAAATGCAAACCGGTCAGGTTCTTTATAAAAAAGGGGCAAAAAAGGATTATCCGCAAACTCCTCCAGAATTAATCTGCAATTGTATTCCTCTTTGATTAAGTTACAAAATGTCGTCTTTCCGGCTCCAATGTTGCCTTCAATACATATGTAGTTATATGGAAATTGTATTCCGATGGTTGGTTATCATTTAATGTGAGCAAAAATATGATAATTCTTTATAATGTGAACTATTCTTCATAAATAAAAACTTCCCCTTCATCTTTACAGGTATCGTAAATTTCATCAATACTCTTATTTAAAACAGGATCGACAAAATCACCGGCTATTTCTAATAAGGGGATAAGTACAAAGTTCCTCTCATACAGTTGCGGGTGAGGAATGGTTAATGTATCGGTTTTTATAACAAGTTGGTCACAGTAAAGTATATCTATATCGATAACTCTGGGACCCCACTTCACGGTTTTAACCCCGCCAAAGCTGGCCTCTATCGCTTTGGTTATTTCAAAAACCTGATCCGGACTTTTACTGCTTTTTACAGTAATTGCCATATTAAGAAAGTTTTCCTGGTTTTTTAATCCCCACGGTTCTGTTTCATAAATGGATGATTCCGCTACTATTTGACCAACCTGTTCCTCAATTTTTTGAAGGGCTTTTTGTAAAGTAATTTTTCTGTCACCCTGATTGGACCCGAGATGTAGATAATATATGGACATATTTAATATTTTATAATGAACAAAAATAAAAAAAAGCCTGAATCATTCTGAATCAGACTTTTTAAAAAAAAATGTGGCTTTGTATTTATTATTTACCTTTTATCGCTTTTTCATACCGGGCTAATTGTTCCTTTACAACGGGAAACAGGAACAGCAGACCAATCATATTTGGAAATACCATAGCCAGAATCATGGCATCAGAAAATCCCCAGACAGAACCCATGTTCGCAGATGCACCTATGATTATGAAAATCAGGAAAAGCACCTTATAGGTCATTTCCATCGTTTTGCTTTTGCCAAACAAATACAGCCAGGCCTGTTGCCCGTAATAAGACCAGGATATCATCGTGGAAATGGCAAAGAGGAAAATGGCAATGGTTAAAATCGATGGAAACCACGAAATAGACTGTTCAAAGGCCAACGACGTTAATGTGGCACCTTCATATGTTTTTCCTCCAATGTTTACAAGGGAACTGCCATATTCAAAGGTACCGTTTATGTTAAACAATACAATAACCAGGGCAGTCATGGTACAAATGACAATCGTATCAATAAAGGGTTCCAGTAGCGAAACCAATCCTTCTGAAGCAGAATATTTTGTTCTGACGGCAGAGTGTGCTATGGAAGCGGAGCCGGCACCTGCTTCGTTCGAGAAGGCAGCCCTTCTGAAACCGATTACAAGTACACCGATCAATCCACCCAATCCGGCTTTCATACTGAAAGCGGCAGAAAAAATCTGACTAAAAGCCTCACCTACCTGCGAAATATGTGTTCCTATCACAATAAGACAAGCAACTATATAGATTATTGCCATCAAAGGCACCAGCTTTTCAGTAACAGTGGCTATCCTTTTTATTCCTCCAATAATTGTAATGCCCACTAATACAGCTATACATACCCCAATTATAAAACCGGAGTTACCGCCGGTCATCCCAAAAAGAGAGGCGATCTGGGCAGCAGCCTGATTGGATTGTGCGGCATTGCCACCACCAAAGGAACCACCAATACATAATACAGCAAAAAAAGCAGCAAGAAACTTACCCAGTCCGGCATATCCTTTTTCATTTAACCCTTTGGAAAGATAGTACATGGGGCCACCATAAACAACGCCTTTGTTATCAATGTCTCGGTACTGTACGCCCAGGGTACATTCGACAAACTTAAGCGTCATCCCTAACAATCCACTTACAATCATCCAAAAGGTAGCTCCGGGCCCGCCAAGACTGATTGCAATAGTGACCCCGGCAATATTACCCAATCCGACCGTACCCGAAACGGCAGTAGCCAACGCCTGGAAGTGGCTGACCTCCCCATGGTGATGCTCATCCCGGATGGTACCTATAATGTCCCCGTCGACTGTAAGCACACTTTCCTCAGGGTGGACTTCAGGTGCACCTTTTGTTTCTATGGCATCGTATTTTCCTTGAACGACTTTTAGGGCAAGTCCAAATTTTCTTATACTTGGGAAACCAAAATAAATGGAAAAAAACAGACCACCTAAACTTAATACAAGGACAATGATTGGGATTTTTGTATCCGAAAAAGGAATAGAATACAGTACAATTCCTTCAACCAAATTGGCAAAAGGGGCAAATGCAGCATCAATTTTTTCATCTAAGCCGGGTGTAACTGCGTTTATCTGAGATGTATCGATCGAAACCACTTCTCGGTTTAGACTGTCTGGAGTACCCGATACAGTGTCAGTTTGGGCTTGCAGCCCATAGCTTATAATAATAAAAATAAAAGTAAATAATCTGTTGTTGATCTGCATAAAGTGTATTGTTTTGAAGGATTTAAATCATTTATTTTGTGCAGTACCAAAAGTATGTATTATTTTTTTATTAACATAGTGTTTACATATAAAGATAATTTTCCGGGCAGGGTAATCAAAGGCCCTGTTAAACCATTAACTTAATGAATTTACATGGAGAATCAGGTTTTTTTCAACTTTTTTATAGTGAATTAAAAAGACCACCGGTGTAAAGAAGGGTTAGCTTACCTTTTCCTTAAACCGCCTGACCTGTCCGATGAGTCCGTTAAAGTACATGACGAATTTGCTTTAAACAAGGAGGGGTTGATCATCAAATGAACGGGTAAGACATCGCGCTTGCTTTGCATTAGAACGAACTTATTGTATGCATTGCCGTGCTTTGTTCCAAACATCGTTGCTATTTTAAGGCACTGAAGCCCATAACTTTTAGTAGTATTTAAATGACTTGGTAAAAATTTATTTATCAGTTTTTAATACAAAATTTTCAAAATAAATCGTTATTTTGACCTCTGCAACAATAATCTTTCTACACAATGGAAGAGTTTTTCTTGAACTGTGTTGAAAAAAGAGGTGAAATATGAAGTATTTGTTGATTCTGTTTTTATGCTTTTCTTTTAGGGTAAGCAGCCAGATTAAAAATAAGGAGGTAGTGGATAAAAGGGTGGAAATACTCAAAAATGCCGAAAAATACCTGGGAATGAAGTACAGATCCAAAGTGGGAAGAAATGTGTTTGATTGTTCCGGCTTTGTTAAGTATCTGATGTCCGGTTTAGGAATAAATGTAACAAGAAGTTCCGTGTCACAGATACACGACGGAACAAGAATAAAAGATATTAATGAATCAAAACCCGGCGATATTCTTGTGTTTAAAGGCAGAAACCACCGGAATAACAGGCCGGGCCATGTTGGATTGGTACATCATTGGGGGCATGATACCTTATTTTTTATCCATTCATCGGTAATGAAAGGTATTGTGATTGACCACATGAAAGATCCTTATTACAAAAAAAGATTTCTCCAGGTCAGAGATGTAATCTCTGATTGAGTTCCATCAATAAACCAGAGGATGTATTTTAATTTCAGCTTCTGACATCAGATATTTAGAGGTCCACGCAGCTAGGATTGCCCCATCCTGCGATAAAGACTGAACGCCTTCAGGATGCCAGTTTTTATTGACAAAATTGGTATCAAAATTTCCTGTTACAAAATCAGGGTGCTTCATAACAAAAGCGCCAAAGTCAAGCGTAGAAGCAATGCCTTCAATTTCGTATTGCTGAATTGCTGTTAGCATTTTTTCTATGGCCGCCTTTCTGGAAGGACCATGTACCGTCAGTTTGGCTAACATGGGGTCGTAATATATCGGCACCTGCGCTCCTTCTTCATACCCGTTATCTACCCTTATTCCTTCACCGTGGGGCAGTTTGTATTTATACAGCGTATTGATACTGGGAACAAAATTGTCGTAAGGATCTTCTGCATACACCCTCAACTCGATAGCATGTCCGTTGATCTGAAGATCTTCCTGGGTGAATGAAAGCTTTTCTCCTTTTGCTATTTTTAATTGCTCCTCCACAAGGTCAAGCCCGGTAATCATTTCAGTAACAGGGTGCTCTACCTGTAATCGGGTATTCATTTCAAGAAAATAAAAATTCAATTGATCATCTACAAGAAATTCAACCGTACCGGCACCTTCATATTTAGCGGCCTTGGCTACCTTAACGGCTGCTTCACCCATCGCTTTTCTGATTTCAGGCGTTAATATGGAGCTCGGCGCTTCTTCCACTACTTTTTGATGCCGTCTTTGAATACTGCATTCCCGCTCAAAAAGATATACCGTATTTCCAAAAGAATCAGCCAGAATTTGAATTTCTATATGACGGGGATTGGTTACAAATTTTTCAATGAATACAGCCCCGTTTCCAAAGGAGGATGTTGCCTCATTGATGGCCAACTGCATTTGGTCTGCAAATTCATCCGAATTTCTGACCAGCTTCATTCCTTTTCCACCACCGCCGGCGGAAGCTTTTACTAAAACAGGATACCCAACCTGGTCTGCTATGGTTCTGGCCTTTTCTATGTCAGATATCGCATAGTCTGTGCCGGGCACCATCGGTATTCCAAAGCCTTTTACCGCATCTTTGGCCGAAAGTTTGTCTCCCATAATATCCATTGAATATGCCGAAGGACCGATCAGTTTTATATTATTTTCCTGTAGTTTTAATGCAAATCCGGAATTTTCACTTAAAAATCCATAACCCGGGTGGACAGCATCCACATGATTATGGATGCATATTTCAATAATTTTATCTTGCCTGAGATAGGATTCCGAACTGGGGGCCGGACCCAGCAAATAGGCTTCATCGGCCATTTTAACGTGCAAAGCTTCCTTGTCCGCTTCAGAATATACGGCCACACTCGTAATACCTAATTTCCGGAGCGTACGCATTACCCTGCATGCAATTTCTCCCCGATTTGCTACTAATACTTTATTCATCGCTAAAAATTTTCTGTAATATTTTTACTTTTATCTCAATGACCGCACGAAGGTAGAGATATTCCGATAATTTCTGAAACATTCACTTTGATATCATTTTAAACGGACAAAAATTAAGACATTCAATTAATTTTTATTATATTTGCCATATCTTTTTCGAATTTCCCTTTGAGTAGCATGTTTTTTTATAATACTTCTAAGAAATTACTGATGAGGTTTTTTTATATTGTTATTATATGCTTTTATTCATTGGTGGGGAAATCTCAGTGCGGTTTGTCAGATTCCCATCTCATACAGGATCTTGATAATGAGATGCCGGATACAACAAATGTTTCGATTTTGGTTTCCGGGGCGGTTCAGAATAACTTGAACACAGCAGCACAAGGATTGTGTGGTGTCCTCTTAAAATTTAAACATCCATTTGAAAAGGAACTTTTTATTGAACTGATTTCTCCCGCCGGTGAAAAAATAACACTGGTTGGTGGAGATATCGTGGCAACGAATACCCCACTGATCACCTGGGATGTCACTTTTGTGCCATGCGCTTCAACCGCTTCTCCGGATCCGGGTTTTATGGATGTCTGGGAAAACGACCAGCTATGGCAAAGCCTGAATACGTATACAGGACAATATTATCCCCACATAGGCTGTCTCGAAGATTTTGATATGGGAACGGTTAATGGAACCTGGACTTTGAGGTGTATCGATTTTGAAGATTCCGGAAAAGGAACTTTGTTGGATGCCTCATTAATATTCTGCGAACCGGAAGGCACGCAATGCGGGGAATGTACCCTGAATCCGGGACGTATTGCGAATGCGGATTTGATGACTTGCCAGGGAGATTCAACTTTGGAAATCACAATTAATAAGGTTTTTTATGGGAATTCCTACAATGATCAAATCTATGATTATAGCAATGTCATTTTCAGAGACACGGTGATTTACGCACATCAGTCCGCGGTGGACTTAAGATCAGCTCTGCCCGGAATATATACGATTTGTGGTATTCAAACGGCCCGGTTACAAAGTAATTTAATCCCTCCTCCGGGTACAAATTATAACCAGACCTCCTTAAACCAGTACTTTTTTTTGTTGGGAGCTTGTGCAGAAGTCTCAGACAGCTGCATGTCGGTTCTAATTGCTGAAACCATTCCTGCCGCCATCGACACACAATTTATTTGTTATGGAGATACATTGATACTTAACGGTATGAAATTCAGTCAGGAAGGGGACTATACCATTGTTTATGAAAAAGGGGCATGTGACTCCATTGTCATTTTGCAATTAATGGTCGTTAAACCCGAAGCACTGATAACTGCCATCACAGACTCGATTACATGCAGCGACAGTTTTATTTCACTGGAAGGATTTAATACCGGTACAACAAGCCCGGCCGTTCAGTATAATTGGTTTACCACAAACGGAAATATTATATCCGATCCGGCAGTTCAAAATGCAGAAATTAGTAAAAACGGGCTGTATTATCTGGAAGTGACAGTTACCGGTCAGCATTATAGTTGTAAGGATACCACGGTGAAAGAAATTTTTAATGATAATAGTTTTCCCTCAATTGTACTAAGCGGAGATACATTAACTTGTATTTTGGACACAGTAGAGATAAAGGCACAGTTTTCCGATGTTATTATTTCTGAAGATTGGTATTCCCCATCAGGTGCTTTTATTCGGCCAACCCCTTCCGGAGCTAAGGTTACAAAGCCGGGTTGGTACTATTTAACAGTAACAGGAGCAAACGGATGTAATACAACAGATTCCGTTTTTATCAGTCAGGATACCTTGTTTATGGACCCATTGTTTACTTCGGATACAATAACATGTAATAAAGATTCAGTTTTAATTGAAGTAGCAGTATCCCCAGAAAGAAGTTATACCTACCATTGGAACGGGGTTAAATCATATTATGAAAACAGCAGACAACCCTGGGTCGATACACCGGGTGTGTATGGGCTAACCATGACTGATCCACAAAATGGATGCACCGGAGAGTACGCCATTTTGGTGGCAGAAAACATAACGCCTCCTGCTGTTCTGTCATTGGAAATCGATACGATAACCTGTACAAGACATGGGGTAATACCCGTGATGGTGATAGATCAGCCGGTTTCTCAATATTTGTGGAACGGCCCCGGACTGTTTTCAACTTTACCTTCTCCAGAAATTTCACAGAGTGGTAACTTTTCTGTTCAAATCACTTCAGCAGTCAATGGGTGCAATTCCACTTTCAGTTTTACAGTCTATGCAGATACACTTATACCAACAGTCACGCTGAATGCGGCACTCTTGTCTTGCGATAAAGACCCTTTGCCAATTAATCTCGAATCAAACATCCCATTGATACTGACTACCTGGAATGGCCCGAATGGCTTTTTTAGTACAAACCGGATACCTTTTGTTACCGAACCGGGCAACTATACGGTCAATTTTGTTGGGGCAAATGGTTGTGAAGGTCAACAGTCCATTATTATAGCCAATTCTACGGATATTCCGGAAACCAGTTTTAAAATAGATTCCATAAAATGCAATCAGGATACACTGAAATTTGTGGTGATATCAACTAATGGTTCATACAATTACCAATGGACAGGTCCTGGTCTGATTTCCGATAATGTGGCCGAACCGTTGGTTACAAAACCGGGATGGTATAGCGTCACAATCACGGACGAAAATACAGGTTGTTTCAATGAAAAGACGTTTGAAGTGATAGATGACAGGATATTTCCAATAGCAGATTTTAAAATCGATACGTTAAATTGTAAGAAAGACAGCGTTCAGATACTGGTTCAAAATGAGGATATTATAGCTTTTACTTTAACAGGTCCGGCTTACATGTCTGATGTGATTTCTCCATTTGTAAAATGGGAAGGGACCTATTGGTATACCATGACAAATAATAAGGGGTGTACCACGACAGGAAGTATTGAAGTGTTAAGAAATGATACATTACCCGCGATAGAGGCGCTTTTTGACTTGATAAGATGTGGTCAGGACTCATTGAATGTATTGGCGACTTCCTCAATAGAGGGAACCAGCTTTTTTTGGGATGGGCCGGATGGTTTTCAAAAGCAGGGAAAGGAGATAGTGGCATATACCGGAGGAACATATCGTCTTCAGGGTATTGCTCCCAACGGTTGTACGGCGAATACTGTTTTTAATATCGGATACGATACACTGGCTCCGGTCTTTGAGATTAATCAACCTGAAGTTTTGACGTGCAATACCCCAACAACCACCTTATCCACTACTTATACCAACGCAACTGGTACTGTCCGATGGTTTCCGGGAGGCCAGGTAGGCAATAGTCTCAATGTCAATCAATCGGGTTGGTATATAGCGGAGGTTACAGCCCAAAATAATTGTATAAGCAAAGATTCAGTTTTTGTTCAGGAATTAAAAAATTATCCTGAGTTTGAAGTGGCCGCCACAGTGATTAATTGTAAAGACATGCTTTCTTCTATTTCTGTCACTCCTACAACGCCATTTTCCAATATCATTTGGGAAAATACAGTAAATCCTGATTTTATCCAGAATGGCCTCCTAAACCACAATACGTCGTTTGATGGTACGTATTTATTTAGTGTAATTAATGAGGAAAATTGTGTCACAAAAGGGCAAATTCAGGTTATAGCCGATAATAGGCCACCTCAAATAGTATCTGCATTTTCGGATACCATAAGTTGTATCCGGCCCGAAGTGATTTTAGGCGTTATTTTGAAAGAACCCGCAATTGAATACCTATGGAACGGGCCCGGAGTCAATGATGTTAAAACAGACAGTTTACTAACCGTGACAGAAGAGGGCATCTATTATTTACAAATTACCGGGAAGAACTTTTGTGTGACCAACCATATTTTTACCGTTTTTAAAGGCATACAAATGCCGCAATATGAATTGTTTTCAGATACATTGACTTGCGATCAGGGAAAAATAAACATTGGGGTTAACCCAACGAGTCCGGTAAGTGCTTATGAATGGGATGGCCCGGATAATTTTACAAGCAATGCCAGAAACCCAAAGGTGTTTCTTCCTGGTACGTACACAGTCACAATAACAGGAGAAAATGGCTGTTCTTCAGTGGCAACCATTGATGTTTTTCAGGATATTTCCAAACCTCAGATTTCAATGAGCGACACTTTATTTTTGCCTTGCAATGGAAGTGCGATTCAATTGAAAATTAATTCCGATTCAGAAATAGATAAATACTTTTGGCGGTTTCCGTCAGGTGAAATTGTAAATGATTCAATGCCATCAGCGCAAACAGAAGGGGAATATTCAGTTCAGGTGTCTGGTTTAAACGGTTGCGCTAGCAATGAATTTAAGTTTTATGTGACTTCCGACAGGAGTCTGCCTGCTTTTAATGTATTGACAGACACGATTACGTGCAGGGATTCGCTTGTTATTTTAAAAGTGATTTCTCAGGATGAAAATCTTTTTTTTGAATGGACGAATCCGGCTGGTAGCCATTTTATTGGAAAAGAACTCGAGACCGGACTTGGCGGAAACTATTGGCTAAAAGTGGCTGATAATAATGGATGCTCCGATTCTGTGCAGGTTTTTGTGGCGGCGGATACAAGCCGTGCACAAATTCAGCTGGAAAGGAAAGGCAGCATACAATGTGAAAATAAGTTGGTAATGTTAAAAGCACTGGTAACAGGTGGAAATCAGAATTATCAGACCCAATGGTCCACTTCAAATGGAAACATCTCCAAAAAATTAAGTGATTTTAATATCGAAATAGATCAACCCGGAAAATATCTGTTTAAATTTACCAATTCGGATAATGGTTGTGAAACAGAAACGGAAGTAGTCATAGATACGGTTCCCGCTTTATTTACATCAGTTTTGACCGAAGTAAATGCACCTTTATGTGATGAAATTAATAACGGTAGCATCCGGTTGTTTGGGCTTAATGGAACACCTCCCTATCAGATTCGTATTAATGGCATAAACAGGTTTCAGCAGCTGGTATTTAATGATTTAAGTGCTGGAAGCTACAATCTCCTCATCTCCGACAGTTTGGGATGTAAAGTGGAAAAGACAATTGAAATCAGTTCAGGGCCATCCCTTTTGTTTAATATCGAAAAAGAAGTGTTGGTGCTTTTTGGAGACTCAGTGCTGCTTCAACCGGATTTTATCCTTGACACTACCGGTGTGGCCAGGTTCTCCTGGTTTAAAGCAGATTCCGTGTTGTGTGTGGGCTGCTCCTCTTTATGGGTCAGACCATTTGTGAATACGGTATATCATATTGAATATGACGTCAATGGTTTGTGCAAATCAACAGCGGATGTGCTGGTAAAAGTTAAAAACGATATTGAAAAGGCTATACCAAATATTATAACACCCGCATCACCACAAGGGAATAACCGGTTTTTTATCCCTCAAACAAGAGGTATTGAAAAAGTGAATCAAATCCTTATTTTTAACAGATGGGCCGAAAACGTGTTTAATGGCAAAAATATGCTGCCGGGTGACGCAGAAGCAGGCTGGGATGGCACTTTTAATGGAAAAGAAGTACAACCTGGCGTATTCGTTGTTTTTGTTGAATTACTGCTTAGCAACGGTACAATATGGAAATATCAGGGCGATGTTACAGTTTTGAGGTAATAAGTTTTAAAAGGGCTGATTCTCTGTATTTAATATCAAATTTTTCAGCTTGAATTCTAACAAGTTCTGCTGACTTATCAGAATAATTTTGGATGGCTGTTCTTAGCAATTCTTCTAATAGCTTTACATCTTTGGTGGGTAAGATGTACCCGCAGTTTGCAACAATGTCTGGCATGGAACCAACTGCACTAACAATGGGCACGCAGCCACAGGCCATGGCTTCAATTAAGGCATTGGGAAATCCCTCTGTAAGAGAAAGCTGTAAATAAAATTGATAATTATTATAAACTTTAGGCAACTCCGGGTTTGTTACGTAAGGAACTGTAATAATATTTTCAGGTTTTGATATATTCTCTGGAATGGAACCACCAACGATGGTGAAATTGCATTCTGGAAATGATATTGCTATTTTAAGTATCAAATCAATTCCTTTAACGTTTCTCCTTCTTTCATCTTGCAAATCACTGCATGTGGTAATAAAGGAAAATTTTTGACGGGGTTCATTGATTAATTTATAAAGTGATAAATTGATTCCATTGGGAATTACAGTGTAGGGGGTTTTAATTTTAGGGAAAAACGCAGAATATCCCTGAAATTTAAAGTCATTTTCAGTATAGGTATATTTACAATAAACAAGTTCTTTATTGACCGGAATCAAATGTGTAGCATAGTTTAAGGAAAATTGTGTAAACCATTTAAGTGGGAATTTATTAAAATTGCCATAATTGATTGATGGTAACCAATTGCAATCTGTTCCACCTAATACGATAAAGTGTTTTTTTTTGCTTATTCTGGATACAATTGTTGGTAAAAAAGAATGATATCCGGCAAATTGGGTAATAAAAATAGGTGCATGGTGACTTTTTGTTATTAAAAAAAATAACTGAATAGCAAAACTGATACAGGTATTCAGATAGTTGTTGGATTTAAAATGATATGTTTTTAGATTAAAAGATTTTTTTAATATTTCAATATCTTTTAATACAAAGGAGGCATCATTTAAATAAAAATATAAAACGGTTTTCAATAAATTGTGATTTTAATAGTAGACAAATTTTATTAAGCTTTTTACTGCCTTTAGTTCGCCTTTTTTTTTCTGAATCGATTTCTTAAATTAAGGACCAATAATATTTGATTCTTTCGAATGCTTTTTTAATAATTATATTTTGTTTTGGTTTGGGAGAATAGCTTTGTTCAATATTTTTGCCTAACCGGATTAAAGCATAATCATTTTCATAATGAAAAAGGGGATAAGATTTATATTCGATTAAAATAAAATCATTGGCATAAGCATCCGATAATAATTTTTCAGCACTTAAGGATTGATCAATAATCTGGAGTTTTTCTGGAAAATATTTTTGAAGGAATTCTATCGCCTTAGGATGTGGAATATGAATAAATACAATTGACTTCTCATGAGTGTGTTTGCTGATTACATGAAATAAGTTGAGGTGTTGTTCTACAGGAATATGCTCCATTACATCTGGTAAAATAACAAAATCAAACTTTTCTGGAACAGAAAAATCAATCATATCTGTAACCATATATTGAATTCGGCTTGATATACCAATTCTTTTTTTTGCAATTTCAATGGATTCATTACTGATGTCTGCAGCAAGGAGTTGTCCATTTTTTAGATATGAGTATAAAAGCCCTGTAAGCGTTCCAATTCCACAGCCAATTTCAAGCACTTTGGAATCACGTTTAAGTCCAGATTTTACAATTTGGTTATATACCACAAAATGTCTTAAATTCACGGATGTTTTTAATTGCTTTTGAGCAAATTCATTATACCACGCTTGAACGTTATTTCCCATATTCGTATTTAAAATTAAAAAAAAGCAAAACTAACGATTTTGAATTACGAAACAAATGTTCTTAATAAAGCAAAGGGTTTATTTTAAAAATGCTAAAACTGATTTCAATAAAAACCTGTTTATTATTAGCTATTTCAAAACAAATTTTACAACCGACAAGTTAAATATAGTACTTTTACCGTTTTTGATTCAGGTTTTAAATTGCGGTTATTTTAAAAGTAGATTATTATGTAAAAGATTTTCCGTTTGAAGTTTTGAGAAAAATAGTGAAAAAAATAAGCACATCATCTGAAAAAAAAATTAGAATATTGTTTAATATTTAAATAATGTAAACCAAAATATTATTCAAAACCATCTAAATAAAAAGTAGTAATAAAAATGACTTTAACAGCTATTATTATTGACGATGAAAAACCAAGCAGGGAAAATCTTTCCGCAATTATAAAAAACTATTTTCCAAATATAAATCTGATAAAAGAAGTAGCCACCATTCAGGAAGCCTCCGATGTTATCAGTTTAATGAAGCCTGATTTGCTGTTTTTAGATATGAATTTGGGGGAAGATACCGGTTTTGATTTACTTGCCCGATTTCCCAATGCTGAATTTGATGTAATATTTGTCACAGCGTATCACGAGTTTGCATTAAAAGCGTTTAGGACAATTGCCACAGACTATATTTTAAAACCGGTGGATTTGGATGAACTGAAGGAAGCCATTGAAAAAGTCATCGAAAAAGTAAAGTATAGAACGCTTAAAGACGATGTTGATAAAAGTAAAACCAGAAACTCCACTGACAATGTGGGTTTTTTAAAGGTATTTAGTACAAATGGCAATGAAATCATCAATCATGATGACATTTTATATTTGCAGTCAATAAATTTTTATACCAAAATAGTACTTCAAAATAATAAGGAGTTGATTACCACGAAACATTTGAAGGATTATGAAGCACATTTAAAAAATTATCGGTTTTTTAGAATCCATAATTCATATATTATAAATATTCTCCATCTTAAAGCAGTAACTCAAAACGAAGGGTATAATGCAATTCTGGGCGATGATGTTATTTTGAAAATTTCCCGGAGAAGGAAAGATGAATTTTTATTATTCCTGGAAACACATAAATATATATGATTTATATTGCCCTGAATTGCCCCAAATTTTAGCCTGATAATGCCGAATTCTGACTATTTGATACCGAATTCTGAATATCTCCATATTTTGAATTTTTTAATATTAACTTTGTTTCAAGGATAACTCAGACCCTTTGATTATGTTAGTAAAGGATATTACTCGGTAAATATCAAAACTATTTAACACATTTTAATTTGATAATTGAAATCAAATATTTTGTGTCCTGGTATCCGTTGTTGAAATAAAAACCCTGTGCACGCAGGGTTTTTAATTTTAAGAGAAGATCATATACATATTGGTATACTAAACTGCATTTGTAAGTGAAATATCTTTTTTTGTCTTTTTAAAGAATGCAGCTTGTTTTAATACTTAAAATTGGGTACGCAAAAAGAATTGTTGTTTCTTTGCATTTTATTTTAGGAATAAAAAATGAATGTAGCAGTATTCCCCGGCTCTTTTGACCCCATAACTTTAGGCCACATTGACTTAGTAACGCGGGCTATTCCGTTATTTAGCAAAATTATTGTGGCTGTTGGGGTGAATAATCAAAAAAGTACACTCTTTCCCTTAGAAAAACGATTAACCTGGTTAAAAGAGGTTTTTATTTCTTACCCAACGGTAGAAGTAGCTTATTTTGAAGGCCTTACTGTTAATTTTTGCGCAGACAGAAATGCCCACTATCTGATTAGGGGCTTGAGGAATGCATCTGATTTTGATTATGAAAAAACAATTTCCCAGTTAAATACCATTATTGGAAAGGATCTGGAGACTATTTTTCTGATCAGTCAGCCCGAATATTCGCATATTAGCTCAACCATTGTAAGAGAAATTATTAAAGGCAAGGGTGATGTTACCCCGTTTGTACCGTCTGTTATTTCTAAAGCATTATTATTGGAATCAAATTAATCTAACCAAATATGTCAAATGCCATTTTTAAAGTACCGGTAGCAGGGAATGAGCCTGTTTTAAATTATACAGCTGGATCATCAGAAAGAATACAGTTAAAAGCAGCGCTTAAAAAATTAAAGGCTGATACTATCGATATTCCCATGTTTATCGGAGGTCAAAAGGTCTTTACCGACCAAAAGAAAAAAATCCATCCTCCACACGAACTAAGCCATACTTTAGGTACTTACTCAGTAGGCAATCGGACACACGTCGCTCAGGCAATTGATGCAGCATTAAAAGCAAAAAAAGATTGGGAAGAAATGCCTTGGCACGATAGAGCCTCTATTTTTTTAAAGGCTGCGGATTTACTTTGTGGTCCTTACAGGGCTAAAATGAACGCCGCTACTATGTTGGGTCAATCCAAAAATGTGTATCAGTCTGAAATTGATGCCGTTTGCGAACTGGCCGATTTTTTCCGGTTTAATGTGCAGTATATGACTGAAATTTATGCCCAGCAACCCGAAAGTTCAAGAGGAATCTGGAACAGACTGGAATATAGACCATTGGAAGGGTTTGTCTTTGCACTGACTCCCTTCAATTTTACGTCTATCGCTGCCAATCTTTGCGGGGCTCCTGCAATGATGGGGAATACAGTTGTCTGGAAACCTGCCGAAACCCAGATATATTCAGCGGCTGTCATTATGGAGATTTATGAAGAAGCAGGATTACCACCCGGTGTAATAAATCTGGTCTACGTTGACGGTCCGACGGCAGGTGATGTGATTTTTAGTCATCCTGATTTTGCAGGTATTCATTTTACTGGTAGTACCGGCGTATTTCAACGTATTTGGAAAACGATTGGGGAGAATATCAGCAACTATAAAACTTATCCGCGATTAGTAGGGGAGACCGGTGGAAAGGATTTTGTGATGGTCCATCCTTCAGCAGACGCCAAAGAAGTAGCAGTTGCCCTGTCTAGAGGAGCATTTGAGTTTCAGGGACAAAAATGTTCAGCAGCTTCAAGGGCATATATACCCGTTTCCCTTTGGCCTAAAGTGAAATCTTATATTCAGGGAGATCTGAATGATTTTAAAATGGGTAGCCCGGAAGACTTCAGAAATTTTATAAATGCCGTAATCGATGAAAAAGCATTTGATAAAATCACATCATTTATTGCAAAAGCTAAAAATGATTCCGGAGTGGAAGTTGTTGCCGGCGGTGGTTTTGATAAAAGTAAAGGGTTTTTTATTGAGCCTACAGTTTTAAAAGTAAACGATCCGTATTACATAACCATGTGCGAAGAACTTTTTGGGCCCGTGCTTACTATATTTATTTATGAGGATGAAAAGTATGAAGAAACATTGGAACTGGTGGATAAAACGGGACCGTACGCCCTGACTGGTGCTATTTTTTCCAAAGATAGATATGCTTTGAAAGTAGGTGTAGATAAATTGAAAAATGCGGCAGGCAATTTTTATATCAATGATAAACCTACTGGGGCAGTGGTCGGTCAGCAACCATTTGGCGGTGCAAGAGCATCCGGAACAAATGATAAAGCCGGTTCAATTCTGAATTTATTTAGATGGATCTCTGCAAGAACGATCAAAGAAAATTTTGTACCTCCGGTGGATTATAAATATCCCTTCCTTTCAGAGGAATAAAAAAAGAGAAAAGGTTGCCAAAACTACAGGCAACCTTTTTTTATTTTTAAAAACAATCCATATCGATCCTGCTTTGAACATCGGCATTTGGAAAACATAATCCCGAAGGTAAAAGTTCGGGCACATATCGCTTTAAATTGGAATCGTAAAGTCCATTTGAAATAAACGCTTCAAGAGCATCAATTTCTTCCTTGGTCAATCCAAGTGGTTTGAAATTTGGATCGAGTTGACTATATGGTACTTTATTGTTTTCAGCAATACCATTGTTTTTATATTCTATAACAGCTTTTATGCTTCTCAGACTGGAACCATGGCCATAAAACCCGGCATCTTTTAGATTGTAAAGTTGTGGAACTTTAAACTTGTAATTGTCGCTGGCTTTTTTTGTAAACCCACCTCGACCTAAATTTGCAACATCATCTTGAACTGTTTTTAAAGTTGGCTCCGGACAATCTACTAAATCCCCTAAACCAATGGCGTTAAACTGCATACTGTTGAGGGCTGGGCCATTATGACAATTTACACAATTCGCCTTGCCAAAAAAGAGAAGGGCACCGGTCTTTTCCTGTTCATTCAACGCATAGATTTGGCCTTTCAGGTATTTTTGAAAGGGAGCCTCATTGGATAACAGGGTTCTTAAATAGGCGGCTATGGCAAGCCCAACTGTTTCTTTGGTATATCTTTTTTCAGGTGCAATGTTTGGAAAGGCTTCATCAAACAGATTTTTGTAGGCACCCATCTTAAGAATAGATTCATCTAAATTGAGTCGGTGAATTCCTAGTCCGGCAATGGCCTGAGTCTCCACACCTTCATATCCCAAATGATTCGCAACCAGCGGTGTATCGTTGTCCCACAGACTTTCAGTTCCAATATTCAATGCAGTTGCGCCAAACTGACCATTCCAGAACATGTTCTTCTGATAGGCAACATTGATAACAGAAGGCGATTTTAAGGGTTGCGCATCCACATCAGCAAATGCGGAAGAAGGTTTTCTGAGTTCTCCTTTTCTTCCAAAACCTATACCTCCCTCACCAACACCTTGGAATGTCCCGGATTGAAAACCGGCAGCCGAATGATGGCAGGAAGCACAGGAGTATGATTTTTTAAAAGAATCATGGATACCGTCTACGCCTAAAGCAGTTTCATGAAATAAAAATCCCCCCAGTGCCACCTTTTCTTTTGAAATGGGATTTTTAACATCCTGGGGTATTTTTAAATAATCCTGTGATGCGGGCAATTCATAAAAATCAAGATTTCCGGTTTTGGATGTAGTTTTTAGTAAACTTAAAAGCGTGGTATCAATGCTTTTTAAGTCATTTTCTCCCTCTGTGCAGGAAGATAAAAAGATAAAACAGAATAGCAGATATATTCCTGATTTTAAATAAGTCATGGTGCATTAAATTTATTCTCAAATTATAGAACCAACCGGGTGCGCGGACAATTCTATTCACCAGACACGTATTTTATGCGGAAACCTAACTTTTTTTATCGAAAAGTATGCGATTGTAAAATACTTTTCATTATCCAGTTGTTATATGTAAAATGTAAATAAATATTTATGCCTAAGTTTAATTGGTTTATATGGGCTTTGAGCCTTACTACGGTTTTTTGGAGTTATTCCTGTACCGACATGAATGATAATGAAATGGGAGACTTGAACATCCGATTCAAGTTGAAATATGGGGATCAGCCTTTTGAGATGTTTAAAGAATACGAATACCCTGTTACCAAAGATACTTTTTTGATGTCGAGGTTGTCTTTTTTTATTTCCGATATTTCGCTCGTATCCGGCAATGTTAATACAAAAATTAAAGATATTGATTACCTGAATCTGACCGCTTCTCATACAGCTCCTGTAGCGGTCGAAGGCTTGCAATATGTTGTTAAGGGCGTTAAAACGGGGCAATACAACAGTCTGGATTTTGGAATAGGCGTTCCAAAAAATCTGAATGCTTTAGCTCCGAAGGATTTTCCTTCTGAAAATATTCTCAGTAGCTCGGCGGAATATTGGTCATCTTGGAAAAGTTACATTTTTTTTAGGCCGGAAGGATTGATTTCATTAGGCGGTAAACCACTCGGGGAAACAAGTTTTGCTTTGCATCTGGGAGGCGATGATGCTTTCAGGAAAATTTCTTTAACCAGAAACTTTGAAATTGTACAGGGAAAGGAAACCAGTATAGATGTCTACATTGATATAGAAAAATTTTTTAATGGGAAATCATTGTATGATATAAGTCAGACTCAGCAAATACATTCCTTAAGCCAAATGCCCCTGATTTCACAATTAGCAGATAATCTTGTAACTGCTATAAGATAATTTTATTTTAAATAATGAATTTTTAAAATTAGCAGTGTTATAGATTTTTTCTATTTTGTCCCTGTTTTAAATTATTTAATGGTTTAATATGAGCAGGAAAATCAGAATGGGAATGGTTGGTGGAGGACCGGGAGCATTTATTGGAAGCGTGCATAGAATGGCAGCAGCTATGGACGGACAAATAGAACTCGTATGTGGTGCTTTCTCCGGCAATGCTGAAAAATCAAAAATAGCGGGTAAGGAATTATATCTTGATCCTTTAAGGGTGTACGGGACTTTTCAGGAAATGATTCTGGAAGAAAAAAAACTACCACCGGATGTTCGCATGGATCTGGTATCAATTGTAACACCAAATCATGTCCATTTTGAACCGGCAAAGTTGGCTTTGGAAAATGGCTTTCATGTAATTTGTGATAAGCCGGTGACATATAATCTGGACGAAGCATATGCATTGCGTAATTTAGTTCATTCTTCCGGTTTAATATTTGCGTTAACCCATAATTATACAGGGTATCCTATGGTGAAGCAGGCTCGCCAGATGATCAGAAAGGGAGATTTGGGAAATGTCAGAAAAGTGGTGACAGAATACCCTCAGGGTTGGTTATCTACATTACTGGAAGCAACGGATCAAAAACAGGCAGCCTGGAGAACGGATCCCGACAAGGCAGGTTTGGCAGGTGCCATGGGAGATATTGGTACACATGCTGAAAACCTGACAGAATATATTACTGGTCTTAAAATTACTAAGGTGTGTGCCGATATAAGCACTATTGTAGAAGGAAGACTGTTGGACGATGATGGAAACGTCCTGTTACGCTTTAATAATGGGGCAAGGGGCATTTTGTATGCCTCGCAAATAGCAACAGGTGAAGAAAATAATCTGCGAATAAAGGTGTATGGTGAATTGGGAAGTTTTGAATGGTCTCAGATGGAACCAAATACATTGACAGTTAGATGGTTAAATAAACCCACACAGTTATTAAGAACGGGAAGCGTTGGTTTATATCCCGAGGCGGTTGCCCATACTAGGCTGCCTGCCGGACACCCGGAAGGTTACCTTGAAGCGTTTGCAAACATTTACCGTAATGTTGCAAAATGTATTCAGGCAAAACTGGATAATGTAGAAGTGGATCCGATATACACGGACTTCCCGGATGTGGAAGATGGGGTTCGGGGAATGGAATTTATTTACAAAGTAATCGAGTCAGGCAAAAATGAAAGTAAATGGTCGTGATATTAATTTTAAACAATTAACCATTACTGCCAAAATTCAATTCTCATATTATTTTATACAATTAATTTTATTTATTTTTTATACTCCTGCATTTTATGAAAACAATAAAAGGTCCGGCCATCTTTTTAGCACAATTTATGGGGAATGAAGCTCCTTTTAATTCCTTGGAATCGATTTGCGAGTGGGCAGCTGCATTGGGATATAAGGGTATTCAGATTCCTACCTGGGAAAAACGTTTAATAGATTTAGACCTGGCTGCTTCAAGCAAAACGTATTGCGATGAGATCAAAGGAATTATTAATGCCAGCGGTTTGGAGATTACGGAACTCAGTACACATCTTCAGGGACAGTTAGTGGCAGTTCATCCGGCATACGATCTGATGTTTGATAATTTCGCCCCGGAATCATTAAAGGGAAAACCAAAAGAAAGAACGGATTGGGCAAAAAAGCAGGTCATGCTGGCTGGAATGGCAAGTAAAAACCTGGGACTTAAAGCACATGCAACATTTTCCGGGGCCTTACTTTGGCATACGATGAACCCATGGCCACAACGTCCTGCAGGTTTGGTCGAAATGGGTTTTCGTGAACTGGCCGACCGTTGGTTGCCAATCTTAAATCATTTTGAAGACTGCGGCGTGGATGTGTGTTATGAAGTGCATCCGGGTGAAGATATTTTTGATGGACTGAGTTACGAAGTTTTTCTGGATAAAGTACAAAATCATCCCAGGGCTTGTCTATTATTTGACCCTAGCCATTTTGTGTTGCAGCAATTGGATTATCTTCAATATATTGATCATTATCATGAGAGAATTAAAGCTTTTCATGTAAAAGATGCCGAATTTAACCCTACCGGTAAATGTGGTGTTTATGGAGGTTATGCGGATTGGAAGGATAGAGCAGGCAGGTTCCGTTCTCCCGGAGACGGACAGGTCGACTTCAAAAGGATTTTTAGCAAACTTTCTCAGTATGGGTATGATGGATGGGCTGTCATGGAATGGGAATGCTGTATAAAGTCAGCAGAACAAGGGGCAAGAGAAGGGGCAGGCTTTATTCAAAGCCATATTATTGAAGTTACCGAAAAGGCATTTGATGACTTTGCAGGGTCTGAAATAGACGAAACGATGTTAAAAAAGATTTTAGGATTATCTTGAGCAGTAAATGTCTCATATTATATTTTTGGATATACTTGCAAAATAGGTTTACTTTGCCCGGGCTCCTGATTTTGTTCAGTTTTTCATTGGCTTACGGCCAAAACGGAAAGTTAATTCTGGATTCCAGCCATCAGGAGCTGGATACAATTGTCTTAGTCGAAAAGGTATTTCAGAAAGGCGATCTGGTAATGACGCAAAATCAATACAAAATCATGCCGGCATCTTTTCAGGACCCTTCCCGTATTCTCATTAAATTTCCCGGATTTTCCACTCCTAATGATGGCGCCAATGCAATAGTTTTTAGGGGTATGCCTCCTGATGTGACACGCTGGCAACTTTTTGGAGCCGATATAGTCAATCCGAATCATCTCAGCAACGCAGGAACGGCAAACGATCAGGCCACTGGCAATGCCGGAGGGGTGAATGCTTTTAGCGGCTCAGTACTGGATTATTATCAATTCGAAGCAAATCCGGCTGATGTTTCCTTTTTTAACCTGATGTCAGGGACTTCTAATATGAAAATGGCACCCAAAATAAATTCATTTGCTGATTTTAATTTGATTGGACTGGAATCTGGAGTGAACCGCTCTTTTGGTAATAAAAATATTTATGCTGCATACAGGTACAGTTTTGTAGGTTTACTTGATAAACTGGGTGTTAATTTTGGAAATGAAAAAATTGGGTACGACGATTTAAGCATATATGCGGATGTTTTAAAAAGCAACCGCCAAAGTTTAAAGGTTTTTGGTATTTTGGGTTCCAGCAGAAATGTATTTAATGCTGTGCCTTTGGGGTCAGCTATTTCACGATTCAAAGATATTGAGGATATCACCTATAAAAGTAAGTTGTGGATTACTGGCGGACAATATACCTATGAAAAAAACAAAACATTAATTCAGTCGACCTTAATTTATTCAACCAGAACAGATAGTAGGGTAGAAGTGACGGATCCCGTTTATAAAGATTCTTTTGCTTTGAATTTTAACCAAAACTCCTTGATTAAAGAAGAGTTGTTGTCAAATCATACATGGTTCGAGACTTCCGGTAAGAATTATAAAATGACATATGGTTTTCGATTTAACATGAGGGCAAAAAATATAAATAATATAGGTCAAGACGAAAAAAATCTTGTTTTTGAATATTACCCGTATATTAAATGGCAGTCTGATCTGTCAACAAGATTCAAATACAGCGTTGGAATAGGAAGTTTTTATGATACCAATGCTGAAGAATTTACAATTGAACCTAATCTGGTACTGAAATATAGATTTTCAACCTGTTTTGAAACAGATTTAGATTATCGGTTTTCATCAATTAGGGATTTTACCAATATTGAATTAAGTACCCAACCATTTTTTCCACCCCGGATGAAAGCGGACAATGTTCAGTGGAGTGGCCGGTATTTAAACAACAATTTTCAATTTCGAACCTCAGCCTTTTATCACGCAATCCGGGATGTACTCAATTTTGTTTCGTTGGATGATGCAAAAGGCGGGCATTATAATGTTTTTAATGGAGGGAATTTAGGCTACGACCAAATCCGCAATTCGGTTTTATTTTTACCCAATGGAACCTCAAAAGCACGTATTTTTGGCGTGGATATATTTATGGAAAATAAAATGAAACTGTTAGGGCATCTTTTTTATTATAATGTGAATGGCAGTTTGTTTAATAGTAAATATAGCTTACCGGAATCAGTGAACACATTTTTTAATGCGAAATTTAATTATGGGTTCACCGCAAGTGCTTTTATTAGTTACGAAATGAATCTGTCTGACCAATATAAAAATAGAAAATTGATAATCAGTATATCAAATCACCTGCGTGGTGGCCAACGGGAACAAAGCCTGTTGGAAAACAATGCAGTTGCTCCTTCCTTTTTGTATGATCCGGTTTCTTCTTATTCAGGCAGGCTCGGACATTACCAGAGACTGGATTTTAGAATGGTCTATGTTATTGGAAAAGTACAAAATAAAATAAAGCATCGTTGGTCTCTGGATATTCAAAATTTATTGAGTAGGGAAAACGATGGGTTCAGATATTTTGATTTGTTGTTGAATTCTGTGTTTTTGCAAAAGCAATTGGGCTTAATTCCTGTATTGAGTTATCGGATCGAATGGTAATAATTTTAAATTTTTTATATTTATAAATAATCAAATCATGATTAGAAGAGACTTTTTAAAAAATACCGCTGTGTTATCCGCAGCAGCAATGGTTTTGCCGGATTATTATAGTCTTATGTCAAACACCGATTTAGGCAACATTGGTTTGCAGCTTTACACCGTGAGAGAGGATATGGCAGTTAACCCCATTGATACCCTTCGTAAAATTGCAGCTATGGGATATAAACATGTGGAATGTGCAGGATATCTGAATGGCAAATTTTATGGTCACACCAGAGAAAACTTTAAGATTATCCTGGCTGATTACAATTTACAAATGTTATCAGGTCATACGAGTACCGGATTTGGGAGACCGGAAGGTACCTATTCAATGAAAAACAATTGGGACAAATATTGCGAAGATGCAGCATTTATGGGTCAAAAATACATTGTTTCTGCTTATTTTGATGAAGGGGAAAGAAAATCAATAGACGATTATAAACGACATGCAGACTTATTTAATTCCTGTGCGGAAACAGCAAAAAAATACAATCTGACATTCTGCCACCATAACCACGATTTTGAATTTATACCCATAAAAGGCATTGTTCCTTATGATATTTTGCTGAATGAAACCGATAAAAACCTGGTAAAGTTTGAGTTGGACCACTACTGGACAACGAAAGCAAATGTGGATAGCCCAACCTTAATGAAAGCCAATCCGGGAAGGTTTCCGCTATGGCACATCAAAGATATGGAGAATACACCGGCACATTTGTTTACAGAAGTGGGAACAGGTATTATTGATTACAAAAATATATTTAAAGCGCAAAAAGAAGCTGGCTTGGATTTGTTTTTTATTGAGCAGGATTCAAATCATAAAGTATCTCCTTTAAACAGCATAGAAATCAGTATTAATAATTTTAAAAAAATCCTGGGGTAATTTTACCTGAATGAAGATCAAGTGGTTTGTAATCAATAGGGAATTTAGTATTTTCCTGTTGACCAGAATTTTGTTTACTGCCGGAATGAAAATGGTACCTGTTTTATTAGGCTGGTACCTGTATGAAATTACCGGGAGTAAACTTGCTTTGGGCTTTATTGGTCTGAGTGAGGTGATTCCCGCAATCCTTCTGGCTTTACCTGCAGGAGTTACTGTAGATACAAGTTTAAAAAAACACATCATCTTAAAATGCCTGATGGCGTATACAATACTGGCGCTGCTTTTTTATATTGTAACTTCAAAAGACATTTATTTCCTGAATAATACCATCAGAACCTATTTGATCTTTGGACTGGTAGGACTGACAGGGTATGTAAGAGCGTATATTTCGCCTGCTTTTTCTGCAATATTGGCTCAGATGGTAAAATCGGAAGAATTGGTTAAAGCAGCTTCCTTAAATAGTATGAGCTGGCTGATTGCTGCCGTAATAGGCCCTTTGGTGGCCGGCTTTCTGGTTGGTATTTGGGCTGTAAGTTTTTCATTTCTAATAATTTCAGCGATAATGCTGATTTCATTTATGCTTTTTAATCTGGTGGAAGAAAAAAAGATCAGTCATGTGAAGGGGAAATTAAAAACTTGGGAAAGCGTCAAAGAAGGACTTGATTTTGTGTATAATCAAAAACCATTATTAGGTGCCATGGGACTGGATATGTTTGCGGTTTTGTTCGGTGGAGCGATCGCTTTATTGCCTGTTTTTGCCAAAGATATTTTGTTTATTGGTCCGCAACAATTTGGCCTTCTGATGGCGGCAACATATCTCGGAAATTTTATGTCCATTTTGTTTCTTACCAAATATCCCCTCATTCAAAAACAAGGCTATACTTTAATGTATTCTGTTGCAGGATTCGGAATTTGTATGATCGTATTTGCTTTATCTACTACATTTCTCCTCAGCTTCCTGGCATTGTTGTTAAGCGGCATTTTTGACGGAGTAAGTGTAATCATTCGGGGTACTATTTTTCAAATCCTCGTCCCTGATCATATGCGTGGAAGGGTATCGTCCGTGAGTTCTATTTTTATTAACAGCAGTAATGAATTAGGGCAATTTGAAAGTGGATTGGCTGCAGCCATGATGGGTACTGTTCCTTCAGTTATTTTTGGGGGCATCATGACGATTATCATTACTGCTGGTGCGTGGTTCAGGATTCCGGCACTTAAAAAACTGGAATATTGAGTTTAGATATTTTTAGTTAGTTTTTGTATAACCTTAAATTCACTCAGGAAAACTTTTCCTATGACTCGGAAAGCGGTATAAAAAGGAATGGCGAGTACCATACCTAAAATGCCCCCAATTTTAGCACCAACAAGCACAATTATAAAGATTTCCAAAGGGTGCGCCTTCACACTTTTTGAGAAAATGTTGGGCTGTAATATGACATCATCAATAAGTCTGGTCAGAAGAAATACGATCATGACCTTAAAAAGTAAAGGAATCATTTCCTGATAGAAAGACAACTCCATATTGGAAGAAAGGGTAATCATAATTCCAACTCCGGCCGCAATAATCGGCCCCACATAGGGAATTACATTCATTATTCCCGCAAAAAAACCAATTAATAGGGCATTTTTAACACCTAAAATAGTGAGTGCTGTAGAAACAATTACGGTAATAATCGAAACCTGTATTAAAATACCCACAAAATACCGGATCAGTAATTTGCTTGTTTCATCCACTGCCTGTCGTGTTTGTAACTCATATTTGGTGGGTACAATAGATACAAGTATATGATCAAATAACCCTTGCTCTCTTAAAAAAAAGAAACCGATAAAAAAAATGGAAAAGACACCCACCATAATGTTACCAAATGCATTTATTGTACTCCCAAACATTTCCTGAATTTTTTGGGGGTTCAGGTAAGTGGTCATATTTTCCTTAAGAATCGTAAAAAATCCTTCACTCCCCTCAGCATTCTCTTTAATTTCTGTTGGTGCCGGAGTCATTGTATTGGCCAGGTTTATTACAATTTTAAGCGGTTGAAGAGACAATGAATCAAAACCAGCGACGGTGCTGTCAATGGTGAGGCTATGTACGATGGCATGGTCCGGCTCCGGTTTGGAATATTTAATTTCGGAGGTATTTTGAGTTGGAGCAATCATGAGCTTTTTATTGACTAACCATTTCTCCCAATCTCTGATCGGTTCTTCCAATGCGGTGACCACTTTATTATAATCCACTTTTGATAAATTTTCTATTTGATTTACCAAAGGGGGAATAAATATCCAGACTACAATCCCAAATGCGAGCACAAATAAACTCAATGTCATTATTGCTGCCACGTTTTTACCTACAAAACGCCGCAGAAACACAACAACCGGAGCACCGATCATGGAAATTACCCAGGCCATTAAAATATAGGTTACGATATCACTAAGATAATAAATAATACCGCCTACTAAAAAAAGAGGCACTAAAGCCAGTAAATATTTATAATTAAATTTCATAACCTGTTATTCTGGTTACAAATATACCTCCTTATTATTTTATTGTTAAATATTTTCAAAATAGTCGCATTTATTAATTTTAATATGTTGATTATCAATTATTAATATTTATAAAAAACTTATATTATTATTTGTTTAAATTATACTATGCCAGACAAAAGTACTTTTGTATCTTTGCCGGGTAATGTGATGTTATGTTGCATTACAGATTTTAGAACCATAAACTCAACCTGTAGAATGAAAAAATTCATGCCTGTAAGGGTATTGATTTGTCTTGCGATGTCGTGTATCGCCTATACAAATTTTGGACAGACAATATCTATTCCGAACAACTCATTTTCCTACACGCAGGATTTTAATACACTTTCCAATGTAGCAGGGTCCACAACAAATAACCTGACTATAACCGGCTGGTTCATGACTGAAAGTGGAGGAGGTGCCCGTGATAATGAACAATATGCAGTGGATACAGGGGCTTCAACTACAGGCGACACTTACAGCTACGGTGCAGCAGCTAGTACGGAAAGAACACTCAGTGGGCTGCGTTCCGGGACCCTGATTCCAATTTATGGAGCAGCATTTACAAATAATACGGGTTCTGTGATTACCGCACTTACTATAGCGTATACAGGAGAAGAATGGAGACTTGGTACAGCAGGCAGAACGGATAAAATTGACTTCCAGTATAGTCTGAATGCCACCGATTTAACAACTGGAACCTGGGTAGATGTGGATGCACTGGATTTTATTACGCCCAATACAGCGACAACTGGCGCTAAAGATGGAAATAACGCAGCTAACAGAACATTATTGCAATCAACTATTTCTTCTTTGATTATACCCAATAATGGTACCATATGGATTCGATGGACAGATACAGATGCTTCAGGTGCTGACGATGGCTTAGGAGTGGATGACTTTAGTTTAAGTAATGTTCAGTTGGCATGCCCGGATTTGAGTATTATTACTCCAAACAATGTATCAATAAATAATAGTATTTGCGTCGCTCCACTTTGTTCTTCATCAGGAGGTTCCATTGTTATGCCCGTAAATAATTGCCCCGCAGGATCTTCCCTGCAGTATTCTACAGATGGAGGCATGTCATGGAGCAGTACCGTACCTTTGTATGACCAGGATGGACCCGTACAGAGTATAACAACAAGATGTTTGTGCGACACTGACAGCAATATATTTAGTTCGAGTAGCACACCTGTGGTCACAGATCCCGGAATTTGCCCTACATCGGCTGTGATTAGCGGAGACGGGGTGATCTGCTTTGAAGGCAATTTGGGTAATTTTGCTACAGTTACAATTGTGGGAGGCGTCGGTCCTTACACGTTGGTGTTAACCGATGGGACTAATAATTTCACAATAAATAACTTTACTTCTGGCGATGGGCCGGGACTCGCTATTTTTGGCCCGGATACGTTCACTTTACAATCGGTGACGGATGCAAATGGATGCGAAGTGCCTCAAATGGGCTTGTCAGGTAGTTCGGTGGTAACCGAAGACTGTCCGCCTGTCTGCCCCGACTTAAGTAACATAACACCAAATAATGTAAGTATCAGTAATAGTACATGTGTACCACCTGCTTGTATGCATTCTGGTGGTGTTATTTTTGCAGCTGAGAACAATTGCCCTCTTGGTTCTACACTGCAGTATTCATCAGATGGCGGTATGACATGGAGTATAGACCTACCTATATACGATCAGGATGGGCCTTTTCAAAGTATCATGACCCGATGCAACTGTGATCTTGATAATCAGGTAAACAGCAATACAAGTAGTCCGGAAACAACATCACCGGGTATTTGTAGCGAAGGTTGTAATATTGTACCTTGTTTATCTAATATTGTTGGAACTTCTCCTTTTCAGGATTCAATATGGGTTTTGGACTCTACCGGTTATAATGTTGTAACACGGGGCGCTCCCATATTACCTGGCTTTACGGTTACAGGAGTGAATGGCTTGGCTAAAAATCCAACCAATGGACTGGTTTATGCCATTGTAAAAGTATCCGGTGTCTCGGGAAGGGTCTTATGTACATTAGACCTCAACACATTTGTTTTATCGCAAATTGGAAACTTGGGGACCAATTTTTCTTCCATTACATTTTCTCCTTCGGGACAGTTGTTTGGAGTGACGGGAAATGGGGCTACGCCTCCGGAAACATTATTTTTAATTAATCCCTCCAACGCCACTAAAACATTGCTGACTGCTTTGGGTAACGGTGCTGATGGCGAAATTATTTGCTATAATCCAGATGACAATTATTTATACCACTGGTCAGGCAACGGTACTGTTATTTTTGAAAAAGTGTTGCCAACAGCGCCATATACAGTAACACCGATCACATCAGGAATAGGAAATAGTGGTGAAATATTTGGTGCAGCGTATCTGGGTAATGGCTCATTTTTATTGAGTACGATTGCTTCCAATTTTAGAAAGGTGACCACCGGTGGTATCTGGACCGGACCATTTGGAGCAAATCCGGACGATTTAAGAGGTTTGGTATTTACAAACCCTACGGGTGATTGTTGCCCGGTAATCAGTAACATACAAACAGAAATAACCTGCGTAGGTACGACTGCTTATGACTTGCAGGTTTGTTTTAATATAGATGCGCCCGGTACTTCAGGGTTGTTTAATGTCAAAGTAGGCTCGGTAACGTATGGCCCTTATACATATATGGGCAATCAGGGGGCAGCACCAAATCAGTATTGCATCACAATTAATGGATTGATTCCGGATAATGAGACAAATATACCGGTATTCATTGAAGATCTGGGCGATGATATCCTGGCTCCGGTAGTGGACGGTTCTACCACCGTTGAAAGTGAATGGGGACCTGTCGATGCCGCATCAGACGATGCAGCTGGGTGGACAGGGGTTAATGTTAATGATCTTTACGTCACCTCTGATGAAACTTATGTATATTTTGGTGCCAGTATTAACAGCGCGGCAAATTGGCAATCCTGGGGATTTGCAATCAATACCGTCGATGGCGCCGGGGGAAGTTCAGAAGTTTGGACTTATCCTATTGTGTATGGACACAGCCAGTTACCTGATTTTGTGATCAAAGGTCATTTTGGTCAGGGAGGTTCCCCATATGCTGAAATGAGAAAATGGAACGGGTCATCCTGGACACAAATCAATAATGCAGGGAATCCATCCGGACTCGCAGGTATTGATTTTAAATCTGAAGAAACTGGATTGGTTGAAGTACGGATACTAAAATCTATCTTGGGAAATCCGGCAGATGTTGATGTCCAGTTTTATGTTTCCGGAAACAACCAATTTGAGCATGCAACTTTTGACGCTGTCCCGAATGATGAGGTAGCTGTAAGTTGGAACCATAACGGACAAAATGGAAATCCTCCGGCAACAATTTTAGATACCTATGCGGTGAACTTAAGTATTTATTATCCTGAAGTCTGTTCAGGACAATCTGTATATAATGAAGATCCTTGTTTACCTTGCCCTACAGTAGCACCATCGGTTAAAAATGTGCATTATTGTGTTGGAGAAAATGCGGTGCCTTTGACCGCTACACCCTTATCGGGAGGTACTTTAGTTTGGTACAATTCAAATCCGGCCCTTCCGGGTGTTATGCCATTGGCCTCAGCACCAATTCCTTCAACGATGGCTGCAGGCAATGCGACATATTGGGTCACAGAGCTGGTGGGCAATTGTGAGGGTCCTGCGGACAGTATTATTGTGCGCGTGACAAATATATCCTCAGTAACAGCAGTACAGAATTGTATAAATCCACTAACCTATAGCCTGAACATTTGTTTTATCGCGCAGAATACGGGAAGTGCAGGCAAATTTACAGTTAAGTTGGGAAGTACTAATTTTGGACCTTTTTCTTACTCCGGTAATGAAGGCATGGCTCCGGGACAATATTGTATCCTAATTCAAAATGCCGGAACTACAAATAGCATTGATACCTATAATATTATAGTTACTGACGAAGGTGATGTTTTAAACAACACCCCGGTCATGAACGGAATATTTGATGGAACAACGGTGTGGGGTAATCCGGTTTCTATTGCGGATAACGTGCCGGGCTGGGCAGGTGCTGATGCAAAGGAGTTATATATTACACAAGATGATAATTTTGTATACCTCGGCGCCAAAATTGTTGCCGCAGACTGGCAAAGTTGGGCATTTGTACTGAATACTAAATCAGGAGGTGGAACAGCAGATAGCTGGTCCAGAGCAATCGATTATACCCATTCAAATAAACCTGACTTTGTAATGAGAGGGACGTTTGGCGGATATGCTGAATTTCATACCTGGAACGGAAGCAATTGGACAGGTTATACTGGTTTAGCCTCCACAGAATTTGGCGAAAACGAAACCGCCTGGGTTGAAGCACGAATTTTAAAATCCTTAATTGGAGATCCATGTAATATAGATGTTCAGTTTTATATTACGGGTAACAGTAATGAACATGGATCCTTTGATGCTGTACCTAATGATGATAATGCAACAAGCTGGAATGAAAATTCAAATAGAACCCCTTTAAATAATTACGCACCAAATACGCTTCTGGAGCAAAGTACTTATAATGAATGCGCTGCAACAGTATCATTTACAGAAACTTCATGTGGTAATTGGTTTATTTCCGATCCTTGTGTTTGTAATAATAATGCGACTACAGCAGGAAATGATGGTACATTTAATGAAGTGATTACAGTGATTGGCCCTGCCGGTCAGACGATATCTGCAATTTGTACCGGATGTACGCCATCCAATATTACCTTTACTGAAGGGCCGGCGAATACCTATGTAAGTAACACCTTTACTCACGTAGATAATGTTGGGTATTCCGCACAGCTTTTTGCGAATGCAAGTTTGATCGGGACAATCGGTAACAAGTGTGCTTATCCGAATGTATCTGTAAACCCGATCGGTCCTTTTACAGATTGTCAGGGACAACCAAGTGTTCCGCTGACGGCGCTGATCACAGGCGATAACGGCACCGGACTGTACAACTGGTCGGGAATGGGCGTGATGGGCAATAACTTTAACCCTTCAAATCTTTCTCCTGGTGTTAAAATAGTAACATTAGTGTATGATGGGGTAAATGTTGGAAATATTTCACCGGATAACGGAATGACTGCTGCTTTTCCGGGTTGTTTGCAACCAGACACAATTCAGGTAAGAATTACTCAGGCGGTGGCACCACCAGTTGTAGACAATATCACCGTCTGCGAAGGGGGTAATACCACCATAAATGTGACCTCTACACCGGGTCCAACAGTAAAAAATACATTTACATGGAATTTTGAAGGTGGAATTACAGGAGCAGGTATATCTCAAAATCCGTTAGTTGCTACCAACGGACCTGTTCAAACTGCAGGGGCCGGGTTAACCGGTGTAGCCGCTCAGGCAGCCGGATCAGGTTGCACAGCAGCCATAACAGGTACAGGATTTGACATTACCAATACTTCTTTGGCAGATGCTATTGCTGATAATGAATTTTTTGAATTCTGTGTGGGTACTCAAAATATGGGTATTACTTATATGGGCGTCGATTCTGTAGCGTTTGGACACAGAAGATCCGGTACCGGTCCAATCAATTGGGCATTGGTGAGTACTTCAAATCTTTCTTTACCCATCTTGACAGGAATGATTAATACGACCAATTGTGAAGCCATAAATGGATTGATTCCGGTGAATAGTTCGACATGTTACAGAATATATTATTGGGGAGCAACCAATGCTTCCGGCACACTCAGAGTGGATAACATGATACTTAGGGGAAGTTATGTGCTTCCCGGAGGATCTTATAGATTCTATACAATAAATCCTGACCTCAATCAAAATGCTGTGCCGGTAGCTAGTGGTACGAGCTATAATCCGATGACCACTCCGGCTAATTCGCCTCAGACGATTTGGGTTACCTGTGTTGACCCGGCTACAGGATGTGAAAGTGATGCAGATAGTGTTTTGATCACTGTACTTTTAAACCCAACCCTGAATATTGTTCAGCCTGCTCCGGTTTGTGCTCCTGCCACGGTAAATGTGAATGCTGTTTCACTTGGACAGAACCCTGCAGGGGGCACAGTCAGTTATCATAATACCCAATCCGATGCTGATAATAATCTTAACCCGATTTTATCTGGATTGAATGCAGTATCTGTGTCAAGATTGGTTTTTGTCAGATACGAACTGGCAAACAATTGTTTTACTACGGACACAATCAATGTGATAATAAATCCGCAGCCTCCTGCTCCTGATGTTCCGGCTACTATCACCGTATGTGAAGGAGGAAGTACGAATATTGTTGTAAATACATCTCCGGTAAATAATACGTTTACCTGGAATTTTGAAGGAAATATTAATGGAAACGGAATTTCCCAGAACCCTTTGGTAGCTTCAAACGGACCAACACAAACAGCCGGTTCCGGATTGACAGGGGTAGCGTATCAGGTTGCAGGCTCCGGATGTACGGATGCCATTACCAGTACAGGGTACGAATCTGCTCCTTCAAATACAACACTTGCTGAAGCAGTAGCCGATGCAGAATATTTTGAGTTTTGTATTGGGGCTGCACAACCAGGTTTGACATTTTCAGGTGTAAATAATATACTCTGGAATAACAGGGCTTCCGGCACAGGGCCGATAAATTATGCAGTAGTTGCAAGTAATAATCTTACCACACCACTTTTATCTGGTATGATCACAAGTACAAGCTGTGAAACGGAAGGGGGCGCAATCGCCTTGAATACAGCTACATGCTATAGAATTTATTTTTGGGGTGCAACAAATATTAGTGGCACGTTACGAATCGATAATATGACCATAACTGGTCAGTTTATCAATGCTGCAACCTACAATTGGTACAATTCAGATCCAACTACCAATATGGGATTAATGCCTGTTGCCACTGGTCCGAGTTATAATCCGAATACAACACCGGCGACATCACCACAAACAATATGGGTCACTTGCAGAAATGCTAATGGTTGCGTAAGCACACCGGCTCAAACGGTTGTAACTGTGGTACCTTTCCCGGTAGTAACGGTTCAAAACGCCTGTTCAGGAGGTGGAACTGTTACGTTTGGTCAAACTGGGGGTGGGGCAGGTACTTGGTCCGTTTCGGGAGGAGGCACCATAGTTGCCGCCACCGGAGTGTTTACACCTACTACACCGGGTTGTTTTACGGCTACATACACAACGACGATCGCTTCGTGTTCCGAAACCAAAAACTTTGTAGTATTCCCTGCAGCACCGGCAGCACCGGTGGTAACCAATACCTGTAATACAGCGATTACCGTACCTGCCTTGGCGGCAGTAACCGGTTTTACAGCACAATATAGTTTTGACAATGGCACTACCTGGGCTAACAGTAATGTATCTCCTGCGACACCAGGCTGTTACAGCATCCGTACAAGGTATGTCACCACTTCAGCGTGTGGCACCATACCGGCAAATACCATCGCCCCGGCAGCATGTGCGCAGAGCAATGTGAGTTATGCCGTTATATTCCCTGCAGTTCCGGCAGCACCTGTAGTGACCAACACCTGCAATACAGCCATTACCGTGCCTGCACTGACAGCAGTGACCGGATTTACGGCGCAGTATAGTTATGACGACGGCGCTACCTGGGGAACAGGCAATCAGTCACCACTGACCCCGGCATGTTATACGATCCGCACCAGATATGTTACCACAGCGGCATGCGGAACGATAGCTGCCAATACGACAGCACCGGCAGCATGCGCCCAAAGTGGTGCGAGCAATGCGGTGATCTTCCCTGCGGCACCTGCATTGTTTATGCCTGCGACCACTTGTATGGATGAATTTGCGCTTCCTGTCGTACCGGCCGTTGCCGGATTTACTGTGGAATACAGCATAGACAACGGACCATTTTCTACCAACCCAATGACTTCCATGGTACCAGGATGTTACAACATCAGGGCCAGATACATATTAACCAACAGCTGTGGCAATACCGCCGCAGGCAGCACAGGCCCCGGCAATTGCGGTATATCAAATACGGTCATCGCCAACGTACTTCCAATTCCGGATGTAGTGGACCAGCTGGATATCGTAGTGTGTAATTTGTCGACAGTAAGCCCGCTGCCATTTACCAGCCTGGTCAATGTACCGGCATGTTTGAATGCGCAGATTACCTACCGTTGGACAAACAGCAACCCTTCCATTGGATTGGCAGCCAGTGGCACCGGCAATATTCCTTCCTTCAATGCAGTGAATTACGGATTGGCACTGATTCGGGTAACCCCGGAAATCAGCCTGGGCGGTACGACATGTACCGGTCCGGTGATGTCGTTCTTAATAACCGTATACAAACCGGCAGAGCTGGTGTGCGGAGGACATGTCAATGTGAGTCTGGATGAGAACTGTGGATTGACACCAGTAGCCGACATGTTTTTACAAAATGCAATACCGGAAGGGAATAATAGTATATATAGTGTTGTGATCAGAAATGCCGGAGGTAAAATCATAACTGAAAGTGAACTGATTAATTATATTGGGCAGGTGCTCACCGTCACTATAGTGGACATTTGTAACGGCAACAGTTGTTGGACCACCATGCTGATCGAAGACAAACTGCCGCCGGTACTGGCATGTGGCAGTTGTGCCGATCCGATATCCGGGGTCGTGGATGGCCCGGTTCTGGCCAACAGACCGACCTTCCCGGTACCGGGCGTGGGCTGTATACCAAGTGCAGCGGGAGTGAACGTAGAGTATGTACTGCACCCGTTCAGTGTA